>Ga0315273_10008881_pt1 | contig 12712 bp, 11 predicted proteins | sample YL17G02_0_MG_FD_205753 | JGI IMG/M metagenome (GOLD analysis project Ga0315273, IMG submission 205753) | Sediment microbial communities from Yellowstone Lake, YNP, Wyoming, USA - YL17G02_0 | ecosystem: Environmental > Aquatic > Freshwater > Lake > Sediment | place: USA: Wyoming | collected...
CTCGAGTGGCTCGGCGTCGCCGAGGGTTCGAAGGTCAAGGCCGGCGAAGTGATCGCCCGCCTCGACAACCGCGATGTCGTCGCGCAGGCGCAAAGTGCCGCGGCCGGCATCCGCGTCGCGCGCGCGGCGCTCCTGCAGGCGCAGGCCGAGGAGTGGGATGCGCAGGCGCAGCTGAAGCGCAACCAGGACCTCGTCGCCAAGGGCTTCGTGTCGCAGGCGTCGCTCGATACTCTCAGGATGCGCGCGGATCGCGCCGTGGCCGGCGTCGCCAACGCGCAGGCGGTAATCGAGGTGGCGGAGGCCAACTCGCGCAACGCGCAGGTCGCGGTCGATTACACGCTGATCCGCGCGCCGTTCGACGGCGTGATCGTGTCGAAGGCCGCCAACGTCGGCGACATGGTGACGCCGTTCTCGTCGGCGGCGGATTCCAAGGGCGCCGTCGTCAGCATGGCCGACATGGGAACGCTCGAGGTCGAGGCTGACGTCTCCGAGTCGAGCCTGGCCAAGGTAAAGGTCGGGCAGCCATGCGAGATCACGCTCGATGCGTTGCCCGACATGCGTTTTCGCGGCCGCATCAGCCGGATGGTGCCGACCGTGGATCGCGCGAAGGCGACCGTCATGACCAAGGTGCAGTTCGACGCGATCGATCCGCGCATCCTCCCGGACATGAGCGCCAAGGTATCTTTCCTGGCGCAGGAGGTGACGGCCGATCAGCAGAAGGCGCTCCTCGCCGTGCATCCCGATGCGCTCGCCGCGCGTGGTGCGGGAACGGTGTTGTTCGTGCTTCGCGACGGCAAGGTCGCCGAGGTGCCTGTCGTGCGCGGGATCAAGCTCGGCGATCTCGTCGCGATCACGGGTGGCGTGGAGACCGGCGAAAAGGTCGTGCTGAAACCGTCGGCGGACCTGAAACCGGGGACGCTCGTGAAGATCGCGTCGAAGTAGCGCGCCGGACACACGGCATTGCCGATGAGCGATCCTGACCTCGTCGTCGCCGAAGAGCCGGCGGCGACGGCTGCGCCCGAACCCCTGGTTGCCATCCGTGACTTGACGAAGTATTACATCCGCGGTGATCAGGTCATCCCGGTGCTCGTCGGCATCAATCTCGACATCTACCCGGGCGACTACGTTGCACTGATGGGGCCGTCGGGCTCGGGCAAGACCACGCTGCTCAACCTCGTTGCCGGCATCGACAAGCCGACGTCGGGCGAAATCCATGTCGCCGGCGTCGACATCGCACGGCTTTCCGAAGCGGACCTCGCCGCGTGGCGCTCGGCCAATGTGGGCTTCATCTTCCAGTTCTACAACCTGATGCCGGTGCTCAACGCTTTCGACAACGTCGAGTTGCCGTTGCTGCTGACGCCGCTTTCACGCAAGGATCGCCGCGAACGCGTCGAAACCGCGCTTGCGCTGGTGGGCCTGACGGACCGGAAGGAGCACTACCCGAACGAGCTCTCCGGCGGCCAGCAGCAGCGCGTCGCGATCGCCCGGGCGCTCATTGGCGACCCGACGCTGATCGTTGCCGACGAGCCCACCGGCGACCTCGACCGGGCGACCGCGGAAGAGATTCTCGGCCTGCTGGAACGGCTGAACCGGGAGGTCGGAAAGACGATCGTCATGGTGACGCACGATCCGAAGGCGGCCGAGAAGGCGCACCGCGTGATCCACCTCGAAAAAGGCGTTCTGGCCTGACGCCGCGCCGCGCGCGGTTGCCGCGGCGGTCTACGGCTGCGGCTTTTCCCCGGGGCTACGCACGACCGTGTCCGGATCGAGTTCGAACTTGATGGGCTGTTGCACGGCGCGTGCCGCTGCCGAGGGATCCGGCGGCATCGGTTTTCGCACTCGTGAGGGCTCTGCGGACATTGCCGCGCGCGGCTGCGAAGGCAATGGCGATGGCGTGTCCGGTGCGTGCGGGGCAAGATCGGGCTTCTCGACTTCCGCGAGGTCGAGATCGAGATCGATGGCCGCGGGCGCATCGAGTATTTGCAACAACAGCAAGATGTCGGCGTAGGTCGAGAGAGGAAACCCGATCCTTCGACCCTCGCGGTTGTCGTAAAGGAGCCGCTCCAGATAGACGCGGCATTCCGGGCTGCGCCACAGTTCCGCCACCTGCTTGACGATGCGGGGAAAGAGGTCGAGCCCGCCGCTGCCGGGTGCATTGGGGACGAACCCTTCCCACAACGGTGCCTGCACGTTGAAGTGCAGATGGAATTCCTCCGCCAGCCGGCCAAATTCCTGCCGGCGACCGCCTGTATGGTAGAGGTCCAGCAGCATGAGCCACGCGGCGGGCATGGATCGCGGGAACTGCCGGATGTGCCCGTGCAGCACTTCGATGGCGCGGTCGTGGTGGCCGAGCGCCACATAAACGCGCGCCTCTTCGGTGACTTGCGACAATTCGGATACGGCAAGCGCAGTGGGGGCGTCGCTGACCGGTGTAACTGCTTCGAGTTTTATCTCGAGTGCCGGCGCCACGTTTTCCACGTCGGGTTTCGGCAGCCCTGCCGGCGCGTTGCGCAACAGGGGCGCCGGGCGCGAACCCGGCGCTCTTTCCGCACGGGGCGCCGGCGCACGCGTGGAGCGCCAATTGTCGTCGCGGGCCGCGCCCTGCCGGCGCTTCCACAAGAGGCCCGCCGCGATCAAGAGCCCCAAGCCGACGATTGCGGCAAGCAGCGACGCATTGGCATCCCACCAATCCGGGTCCGGAGCGGGAGGTGGAGGCGAAGGCGGAGGCGGCGCCTTCGCCGCTTCGTCGGCCGCGCGCTGCGCCATTTCCTGTGCGCTTACTTCCTGCTGCATCCGTTCGACCGTCGCGGTGAGTTCCACGATGCGCTGCTGCAGCACGACGGTCTCGGCTTCGATCGAGTTCGCGAGATTCTGCTGCGCCTTCTCGCGTTCAGCCCCCGTGGTGGCGCCGGTGCCCGCGCGCGTGGGGGCTCCGGGCGCCGCGCCCGACAGCGTGAGCCGCGGCCGGTCGGCCGGTACCGCCGACGGGCGCTTCGGTGCGGCTTTTGCCCCAGCGCGCGTCTTGGGTGGCGCCGGCTTGCGGATCGCGCCCGCGGCATCGCCGGTCCCGGACGTTGGCGCCGAGCGCGTGGCGGCACGCGTGCCGGTCCCCGCGGCACGCGTGGCATCGCGGACGACGCGCGGGGGTCGCGGTGCGGTGACGTCATCGCGCGCCGCGGAATCCACGGCAACGAGGGGAGGCTCGATCGCGGGGGGGTCCATGAACAGGGTGTATTCACGGCGTATCGAGGTCTCGCAACCGGCTTGTAGCGTGAGCCTCACGATGGGATCGTTCACGGGGCGCGCATTGGTGACGACGAGCTGCATCCCGGACGACGTTCGCTCCACCGCCACGCGTCCGAACAGGACTTGCGGAATGCCGTCTGCGTCAAGTTGCGCCGACGCAAGCTTGAAGCATTCGGACGGGATGTCCTCTGCGGCAGCAAGCGTCACCGGAACGACGACGCGCAGCGACTGTCCCAGGGCAGACTGCTGCGTGATCGGACCGAGGCCCACGGCCGAAAGCGGAAGGGGTGCGAGGGCGGTCAGGACGCACGCGATCGCGGCGGCACTTCGCGCCGTGGCGTGCCGCCGGCCGGGGAAGGGCGCGGCGCTTGCAATTGCATCCGCATTGCCAGGGGGCGACCGAGTCATGGTTTCGAATCCATAGCGGGGCGTGAGATCGAGGGGGCGCCACGAAGGCCCGTGCGAGTCCGCGCCCAGGCCGTAGTTTAGACTATAGAGTGCCCGACCACCGCGGTTTGTGCCACGCGCGCCCCCACCCGGCCGACCATGCTCCTGTCCCGTCTCGTCGCCAAGAATGCGTTCCGGCACAAGCTGCGAACGGCGTTGACGATGGTCGGCATTGTCGTCGCGATCACGGCGTTCGGGCTGCTGCGCACGATCGTCGACGCATGGTACGCCGGCGCCAACGCAAGTTCCAGCGCGCGGCTCGTCACGCGGAGTTCGGTGTCGCTCGTCTTTTCGCTGCCGCTGACGTACGCCCAGAAGATCCGGCAGGTGCCGGGTGTGCAGGCGGTGTCATGGGCCAACTGGTTCGGAGGCGTCTACATCTCGGAGCGCAATTTCTTCCCGCAGTTCGCGATCGATGCGAAGAGCTATCTCGAGATGTACCCCGAGTTCATCCTGCCCCCCGCGGAGCGAAAGGCGTTCCTGACCGACCGCAAGGGTGCCGTCGTGGGGCGCAAGCTCGCCGAACAATACGGCTGGAAGATCGGCGACGCGATTCCGCTGCGGGGCACGATCTACACGGGCACCTGGACCTTCACCCTGCGCGGCATCTACGACGGCGCCGACAAGGGCACCGATCAGTCGACGATGTTCCTCCATTGGGATTTGCTGAACGAAACGATCAAGAGGCTCTACCCGCGCCGCGGCGACCAGACCGGCGTGTTCTTCGTGCAGCTCCGCGATCCTGCGGAGGCAGCGGAGGTTTCGGTGGCGATCGACGCCATGTTCAGGAACTCGCTCGCCGAGACGCGCACCGAAACGGAAAAGGCCTTTCAGCTGTCGTTCGTCGCCATGACCGAAGCCATCCTGCTCGCGATCCAGGCGGTGTCCTTCGTCGTGATCGTGATCATCATGGCGGTGATGGCGAATACGATGGCGATGACGGCTCGCGAGCGCGGGTCGGAGTACGCGACGATGAAGGCGCTCGGCTTTTCCGGCGGTTTCGTCGCGCTGCTGATTCTTGCCGAATCGACCGGCATTGCATTGGTGGGCGGTCTCGCGGCCATTGCGCTCACGATCCCGCTGGCCGACGCGTTTGCCGACCAAATGGGAACGCTCTTCCCGATCTTCTTCGTAAGCGACCAAACGATGCTCTTCCAGATGGGCGCCGCGCTGCTCGTCGGCGTCGTCGCGGCCGCGCTTCCCGCCTGGCGGACGGCAACGGTGCGGATCGTGGATGGCCTGCGGGCGGTGGGATGAACGGCCCCCACGCTCACTTTGTGCGGCAGAGCCGCAACCCGCGTGACGCATTGAGCTCCCGCTTCGATTCGACATGACCATCCCGTTCAGCTACATCCTGCGCAATGTCGCCGCGCGCCGGCTCACAACGACGCTCACGGCCGGCGGGATGGCGCTCGTCGTCTACGTGTTCGCGACCGTGCTGATGCTGGCGGCGGGACTCGAGCGGACGCTCGTCGCGACCGGGCAGGACGACAATGTGGTGGTCATCCGCCGCGCCGCGCAGACTGAAGTCCAGAGCGGGGTCGATCGGAGGCAGGCCGGAATCGTCGAGAGTCTCCCCGACATCGCCGTCGGACGGGACGGGCAGAAGCTCGTCTCGAAGGAGCCGGTGGTCCTCATCAATCTCCCCAAGCGCGATTCGAACAAGCCGTCGAACGTCGTCATCCGTGGCGTCACGCCGGTCGGACTCGTGTTGCGGCCGCAGGTGAAACTGGTCGAGGGACGGATGTTCCGGCCGGGGACGGCCGAGGTGATTGCAGGACGCTCGATCGCCAGCGGCTTTCAGGGCGCCGGCGTCGGGGAGGCGCTGCGCTTCGCATCGCGCGACTGGACGGTCGTCGGCGTCTTCGACGCCGGCCGCACCGGATTCGATTCGGAGATCTGGGGCGACGCCGAGCAGATGCTGCAGGCGTTCCGCCGTCTCACGTTCTCGGCGCTCATCTTCAAGCTCGCGGACCCGGACCGCTTCGACGCCGTGAAGCAGGAGATCGAGTCCGATCCGCGGCTCACGCTGGAGGCCAAGCGCGAGACGCGCTTCTACGCCGATCAGTCGGAATTGCTGTCGAAGTTCATCAGCTACCTCGGGACGACGATCTCGATCATATTCTCGATCGGCGCGGTTATCGGCGCCATGATCACGATGTACGCGAGCGTCGCCTCGCGCACCGCCGAGATCGGCACGCTGCGTGCGCTCGGCTTTCCGCGCTCCGCTATCCTGGTCGCGTTTCTCGTCGAGGCCCTGCTGCTGGGCCTCATCGGCGGCATCGTCGGCCTCGTCGCGGCGTCGTTCATGCAGGCGCTCTCGATCTCGACGATGAATTTCCAGACGTTTGCCGAGCTCGCGTTCACGTTCACGCTGACCCCCGGCATCGTCGTCGCGTCGCTTTCGTTCGCGCTCGGCATGGGGTTCGTCGGCGGCTTCCTGCCGGCGGCGCGCGCGGCGCGGATGAAGATCGTCGACGCGCTGCGCGCGGCATAGCGGTGCTGCCGGCCCTCGGCGCCGCCAAGGGTGCGCCAATGAGCAATACCGTGCTCTTTCTCGTGCCCGCCCTGATCTGGGGCTCGACGTGGCACGCGATCACGTGGCAGCTGGGCACGGTCGCCGAGGAGGTCTCCGTCACCTACCGTTTCGCGGCCGCGTCGCTGCTCCTCGCAGTGGGGTGCGTCGCGACGCGCCGGTCGCTGCGTTTTTCGATGCGCGATCACGCGTTTCTGGCCGGACTCGGCTTCCTGATGATCTGCGTCAACTACAACTTCATCTACTGGGCCGAGCGCATCGTCGTTTCCGGCCTCGTGGCCGTCGTCTATTCGACGATCGTGTTCATGACGCCGATCGGGATGCGCATCGCGTTTGGAGCGCCGCTGCAGCCGCGGATCTTCGTCGCCGCAACGCTTGGCGTGGCCGGCGTTGCGCTCCTGTTTCTGCCGGAGTTGAGAGCGGCCGGGCAGGGTGGCAGCGTGGCCTTCGGCATTGCGCTTGTGCTCGCCGCGGTGGCCGCCTGCGCGGCGGGCAATCTGATCGCCGTGCGCAATCACAACGCGGGCATCCCGACGATCCCCGGCACCGCGTGGATGATGGCCTACGGGACGCTGTTCGCCGGCGTGGTCGCTTTCATCAACCGGGCGGCATGGACGTTCGACGCGCGGCCGGCGTACGTCCTGTCGCTCGTGTATCTCGCCATATGCGGGAGTGTGGTCGCGTTCGTCACGTATTTCACGCTGCTGAAGCGCGTGGGCGCAGGACCGTCGTCGTACGTTGCGGTCGCGACGCCCGTACTCGCGCTGCTGATGTCGACGCTGTTCGAAGGCTATCGCTGGACCTGGGTCGCGGTGCTCGGCGCGGCGCTGGCCGTGCTTGGCAATTGGCTTGCGCTGCGCCCGGTACCCGAAGCCGCGGCGCCCCGCGACCGCGAAGTTACTCCAACTGCAGCTTCACATCGGCGATGAGCTTTTTCCAGCTGGCGAGGTCGGTCTCGATGATCGCGCCAAGCCGTTCGGGCGGGCCCGAGACAATCTCCGCGCCTTCCCTGTCGAGACGCTCCTTGACCTCCGGCTGCGCAAGGACATGGTTCACTTCGGCATTGAGTTTGGTGATGATCTCGCGTGGCGTGCCGGCCGGCGCGACAATTCCCCAGTAATTGATCACGTCCGCATTCGCGACGCCCGCCTCCTGCCAGCTGGGCACATTGGGAAGCAGTGGCGCGCGGCGCGTTCCGGTGACGGCGAGCGCCTTGACCTTCTTCTCGGCAATGAAGGGCAGCGTCGCGGAAACCGTCCCCGTCATCGCCTGGATCTGGCCCGAGATGAGGTCGAGCGTCGCCGGGGCGATGCCCTTGTACGGCACGTGCACGATGTCGATGCCGGCGCGGGCGTTCAGCAGCTCCAACGCGAGATGGTTGATGCTGCCGGTGCCGGCCGAGCCGTAGTTGAGCTTGCCGGGCTCGCGCTTCGCCAGCGCGATGAACTCGCGCATCGAATCCGCTGGCACCGAGGGGTTGACGACGAACACCAGCGGTGTCGTCGCGATGGACGCCGCCGGAACGAACTGCTTGACGGGGTCGTAGCCGGCGTTTTTCGAAGCGGCGGCGACCGTCGTGAACGGACCCGCGACGAACAGCAGCGTATAGCCATCGGGCTCGGCTCTCGCCGCCTCCGCGGCTCCGATCGCTCCGCCGGCGCCGGTGCGGTTGTCGACGATGATCGTTGCATTCATGGCCTGTCCGAGCTTCTGCGCGACGAACCTGGCGACGGTGTCGGTGCCCGCTCCCGGCGGAAACGGCACGATCAGGCGGATCACTTTTGCCGGGTAGGCGGGGGCCTGCGCGTGCGCGGCAAACCCCAGCAGCGCGGCGAGCGCGACGGACGCCAGGAACAGGAGTCGTTGCATGGTATCGGGGACTCTAATCTTCGCCATCTTTCTTGATGACATCCACGTTGTCAATAAGGCGGGTGTTGCCGAGGGTCGCCGCGGCCAGCACGATGAGCAGGTTCGGATGATCGTAGCCTTCCGGATGCGGAATGCGCAGCGCCAGGCCGTGCCGGATCGCGACATAGTCGACCTTCCAGCCGCGGTTCGCGAGCTCCATCCGGCCGGCGGCCTCGAGGTTGGCGTAATCCGTGCGGCCGCCGGCGATGGCGTCGGCGATGCCGCGCAGCACCCGGTAGAGGTTCGGCGCTTCGGCCCGCTCGGCCGGTGACAGGTAGTTGTTGCGCGAGGCAAGCGCGAGCCCGTCCTGGGCCCGGACCGTCTCCGCCGGAACGATCTGGATCCGCATGTTGAACTGCTGCACCATGCCCCGGACGATCTTGAGCTGCTGCCGATCCTTCTTGCCGAAGATCGCAACGTCGGGCTGCACGAGGTGGAAAAGCTTGAGGACGACCGTACACACACCGTGAAAGAATCCGGGGCGCGACGCGCCTTCGAGTTCTTCCGCGAGCGGCGGCGGCTGCACCCGGTAGACCTGCGGCGTCGGGTACATTTCGTGCTCCCTGGGCGTGAACAGCACGTCGACACCCTCGCGTTCGAGTCCGGCCCGATCGGCTTCCGGCGTTCGCGGGTAGCGGTCGAAGTCCTCGTTCGGCCCGAACTGCAGCCGGTTGACGAAGATGCTGGTGACGACCGCGTCGCCGTGCTGCCGGGCGATCCGGCACAGCGACAGGTGGCCGTCGTGCAGGTTGCCCATCGTGGGCACGAACGCCACGCGCTTGGCGGGTGCCAGAAGCTCCGAAAGTTCAGCCGCGCTATGTACGATTTCCATGTGATCCTAAGATTGCCGGTCAGGACGCGAGGTTGAAGAACTCGCGGCGTCCACGCATCGAGCGGATTCGTGCCAAAAGCAGTTTGACGTGGTCGTGGTTGTCGACAAAATTGAGCCGCTCGCTGTTGACGATCAGCAGCGGGGCGGACTCGAAGGCGTAGAAGTAACGGCTGTAGGCGTCGGCGAGGCGCGTCAGGTATTGCGCGGATATCTTCCGCTCGAATTCGACACCGCGCCGATGCACGCGCTCGATCAGCGTGTCGACCGGGGCCTGCAGGTAGATGACTAGGTCCGGCGTGGGCGTTTGCGGCTTCAGGTGCGAGTAGACCTTTTCGTAGAGCCGGTACTCGGCGTCGGACAGGTTGAGCCGCGCGAACAACGGGTCCTTGTCGAGCAGGAAATCGCCGACGGTCAAGCGGCGAAACATGTCGAACTGGCCGACTCCGGACAGCTGGTCCGCGCGCTGGAACAGAAACGTGAGCTGCGTGGCCAAGGCGAAACGCGCCATGTCGCCGTAGAAGCGTTCGAGAAACGGATTCTCCTCGGGCCGCTCGAACAGCTCTTCGCCGCCCACGTGGTGCGCGAGCACGCGCGCGAGGCTCGTCTTGCCCGCGCCGATCGGACCCTCGACGACGACGTATCGGCATTGCTCGAGGTCCATCGGCAATTCGGGTGCTGGAGCAGGCGCTACCGCGGAAAGTGGGAGCGGGTGCGCGCGATGCGCTGGTCGCGGACGGCGCCGAGAAAGCGCCGCGCGAGGCCCCGCCCGGGAATTGTCGCGACGGCGGCGACGTCGGCCAGCGGACGCAGCACGAAAGCGCGCTCGTGCATGCGCGGATGCGGGACCGTCAGCGCGGGCACGCTGATGCGGCGGCGGCCGAATAACAGCAGATCGAGGTCGAGCGTCCGCGACGCGTTCCGTTTCGTTTCGCGGTCGCGCCGCCGGTGCTGGCGGCGTTCGATCGACTGCAGCGTTGCGAGCAGCGCGCGCGGGCCGAGCGCAGTCCGTACCGCGACGACCGCGTTCACGTAGTCGGGCTGCGGCGTGTCGCACCCGATCGGGGCGGTTGCATAGTTCGGGGAGACGGCGACGACGCGGATCCGCGGCAGCCGCGCGATGGCGCGCACCGCACGCGCGAGCTGCCGGCGCGGATGGGCGAGGTTGCTGCCCAGCCCGAGGAAGGCGAGCGTCATGTTTCTCCGGTCGACGGATTGCCGTCCGGCCGCGCGATGGCACCGTCTTCGTGGTGCTTGCGCCCGCGCCCGCGTCCGCGGCTGCGCCGCTTCGGCCCTTCGTCGGGCTTCAGCATCGCTTCGCGTTCGTCGGTGCCGGCGTTGGCGAAGCGGTCCCACCAATCGGCCAGGCCCGCGAGTTCGCCTTCGAGTTCGCCGCTCTGGCAGCGCAATTCCAGAAAGTCCCAGCCGGCGCGGAAGCACGGGTGCTGAAGCAGACGAAAGGGCCGCTGGCCGGCGCGTTGTTCGAAGCGCGGCTGCAGCGACCAGATTTCCTTTATCGTGGCCTCGAACCGGCGCGGTATCGCGATCTTCTTGGCCTGTTCGCCCAGTACCGCGTCCATGGCTTCGAACAGGGCGGGAATCGATTTTCCGCCGCCGGCACACGCTGCCTTCCATGTCGCCAGCACCTCGTGCCAGAGGAGGGTGGCGAACAGGAAGCCGGGCGACACGCCACGATCGTCGCGGACGCGAAGATCGGTATCCGCGAGGGCGAGTTCGATGAAGCGCTGGCCGAGCGGCTGCTCGAGGATCACGTCGATCAACGGCAGGAGGCCGTGCGAAAGGCCGTGCGCGCGCAGGCTGCGCAGCGTTTCGACCGCGTGACCGGAGAGCAGCAGCTTCTGCATTTCGTCGAAGAGCCGCGCCGGCGGCACGTTCTGGATCAGCGGCGCGAGCTTCGGGATCGGGGCGGCGGTCTTCGGTTCGATCGCGACGCCCAGCTTGGCGGCGAGCCGCACCGCTCGCAGCATGCGCACGGGATCCTCGCGGAGGCGCGTCACGGGCGCGCCGATCAGCTTCAACTGGCGCGCGCGGATGTCCGCGACGCCGCCGACGTAGTCCCACACCTCCTCGGTGGCCGGATCGAAGTAGAGCGCGTTGATCGTGAAGTCGCGCCGTGCGGCATCTTCGGCCTGCGAGCCATAGACGTTGTCCGAGAGCAGCCGGCCATGCTCGTCGGTCGCGTCGTCGCCGGTCTGCGCGGCGCGAAACGTCGAGACTTCGATCGTTTCGGGCCCGGCATGCACGTGCACGAGCCGGAAGCGGCGGCCGATGATGAAGGCGCGGCGGAACAGCGGTTTCACCTGCTCGGGCCGTGCGTCGGTGGCAATATCGAAGTCCTTCGGCTCGATTCCGAGCAGGAGGTCCCGCACCGCGCCACCGACGACAAAGGCCTTGAAACCGGCCTCGTGCAGCCGGCGCGTCACATCGATCGCGCCGCGCGTCAGCTGATGGCGGCGGATCGGTGGTCGCCGGAGCCATAGATGCGGGGCTCCCCTGCCCTGTTCTTCCGGGGCATCAGGCGGGCGAGCAGGCGGCGGATCATCGCATGACCCGTGCGGAGAAGGAGACCAACGGTTGGGGCGGGAGTTGGCGCGGGCGGTCCCGGCAGCGGAAACCGCGTCGGGAGCAGCAGGACGGGCGGGCCGCGATCATAGCATGCGTGGCCCGGCTGAATCCTCGCGCCAAGTCCCGGGTGCGATGCCGTCGAGCGTCCACGGACCGACCGCGTAACGGATGAGACGCAGCGTGGGCAGGCCCACTGCGGCGGTCATCCGCCGCACCTGCCGATTGCGGCCTTCCGTCAGCGTGATTTCCAGCCACGATGTCGGGATCGCCTTGCGCCACCGGATGGGAGGGTCGCGAGGCCAGAGGCCGTCGGGTACGGAAATCACTCTGGCCCTGGCGGGCGCCGTTACGACGCCGGAGAGAGCGATGCCGGCGGCAAGCGCCGCGAGCTGCCGCGGGGCGGGCGTGCCTTCGACCTCGGCCCAATACACTTTCGCTAGCTTTCTCCGTGGACTCGTGATGCGCGCCTGCAGTGCTCCGTCGGCGGTCAACACCACGAGTCCCTCGCTGTCCGCGTCCAGCCGTCCTGCGGGGTAGACATCCGCGACGCGGACGAAATCGCCGAGCGTCGGCTTGCTGCTGACGTCGGCGGTAAACTGGCACAGCACGCCGTACGGCTTGTTGAGCAGAATCACCCGGCCGTCCCCCGTGCGGCTTCCTCTTGATCCACGCCAAGTCGTATCGCGCGGTGCCGTGGCAGGATTCACCAAAATCCAGGATAATTAGGGGCTTGCTGCATAGCGCTCGATCCCGCGAAGCCGGCTCCCGGGCTTCCGCGAAGACCCTCTCAGGAGAACCCATGTATCAGCACGTGAAGGTCCCGGCCGCCGGCCGGAAGATCACCGTCAACAAGGATTTTAGCCTCAACGTTCCCGACAACCCCATCATCCCCTACATCGAGGGCGACGGCACCGGGCTGGATATTACGCCGGTGATGATAGGAGTCGTCGACGCCGCGGTCGCAAAAGCTTACGGCGGCAAGCGCCGGATTCACTGGATGGAGGTCTACGCCGGCGAGAAATCGACCAAGGTGTACGGTCCCGACGTATGGCTGCCCGAGGAGACGCTCGCGATCCTCAAGGATTATGTGGTGTCGATCAAGGGCCCGTTGACCACGCCCATCGGCGGCGGCATCCGCTCGCTCAACGTCGCGCTGCGCC
>Ga0315273_10008882_pt1 | contig 12710 bp, 12 predicted proteins | sample YL17G02_0_MG_FD_205753 | JGI IMG/M metagenome (GOLD analysis project Ga0315273, IMG submission 205753) | Sediment microbial communities from Yellowstone Lake, YNP, Wyoming, USA - YL17G02_0 | ecosystem: Environmental > Aquatic > Freshwater > Lake > Sediment | place: USA: Wyoming | collected...
CATGGCCGAGTAGTCCGGAGTGTGCAAGTTTTCGTCGATGACAGTGATCTCCCATTTCGGCGGCGTCAGGCCAGCCAGAACCAGAAGCCCCAGGGGCTTCCATATGCGATAGCGGTTCCACCGGCTCTCCTTGACGTTGGCCAGGCTTACCAGCGGGTTGTTCGGGTTGATCAGATAAAGTCGCATCATGCTCCTGTGCTTCAAGGGCCTCGATCAACTGCTGCCCCTTGGGGAACGCAGTTTCTCTTCGCCTCAGCAAGCTTACTGAGAAAACAGTCCCTTTTGAAGGCGGCAGTCCATTTCCTGAGCAGCAGCCAGCCGCCTGTTGAAGGCGGGATAGGCCGGACAGATGATCCGCAGACGGGCTCTGCGGCCGGCGGGACGATTGGCTTGCCCATGTGTAAACAATATTGGTCCTTTACTCTATTCATTCGTCCCCCGGCACGGGGAGCGTGCTGTGCCCGCGATCACGAGCCGTCGGACCGAGTTCCTGCGCCCCTGGGCCGTGCACCAGGCCAGCGTTACGGTCGTTCAGGCGCCGGCCAGCATGACCGCCGCTTCGGGGAATGCCATAACCCCCTCAGCCAGCGCCTGCCGAGCAGACACTTCCTCCGCCATGAAGCGTTCCAGCAAGCCGGTTAGAATGGTCTCGTTCATCGGTGTGGGGGCGTGCTGCCAGCCCAGAGCCTTGTCCGTGTTGGTCAGCAGCCAGACAGGATCAGGATTGACGGTATAGGGCAGGAACGGAGCCGTATAGCTCATGACATTGCGCTCGAGCGCCGTGGGCTTCTCGATGATCTCGCCCACATAGCGGATACCGTCGATCCTCAGGGCCTTCGCAATGGACCGCCACAAGCTCATCCCGTCCATCGGCCGAGGACTGGTCAGGTGGTATGATTTTCCGATGCTCGGCGTCTCAAGGATATGCAGGAGGCTCGTGGTCACGTCGTCGATACAGACGAAGTTCTTGGTGGCTCGTGGGTGCCCCAGCAGCCGCATATCCAGTTCGAGCTCGTTCCCGCTGCGCCAATTGCGGACAAAGTCGATCCGTCGCCTCTTGCACTCGCGAAGCACGGAATAGTAGATGCCCAACAGGTATCCATAGATCATGCGTCGCTCGCCCTGCGAATCGAAGGTCCGCGAGTCTCCCATGATGATGCTCGGGCGGAAGATCACGAACGGGAGTTTCGACTGCCGAACCGTCTGCTCCGCCTCCCATTTCGTGGCTTCATAACTGTTCCTGAACTTGTTCCGGGCGGGCAGCTCGTCTTCCGCGATCGGGCCCGGATTGGTTCCGGCGACATAGGCGGTGCTGACGTATACGAACCGGTCGAGCTTCGGCAGGCCGCGAGCGGCCGCCAGCACGTTCTGTGTGCCGACGACATTGCCCTGGTAGATCGCCGTCATTTCCCGGTCGTCGAAGCTGGTCGATGCCGCCAGGTGCCACACCTCGTTCACCGAGGCCAGTATCGAGGACTCGCTGGGGGCCAGGCCAAGCCCCGGCTGAACGATATCGCCTTGGACGACGCGGAGTCTGTCGCGGCCAAGCCATCTGAACCTGCTGCGGAGCTCCTCCGCGGCCTTCTCCGACCTGGCCAGCAGGACGAAAGACGCCTGCGGGCCTCTCTGCGCCGCTGCCTGCAACAGGTTCCGGCCTAGAAACCCTCGTGCTCCGGTCATAAAAACGCATTGATTCATTGTCCATCCTGCCTTCGTCGCTGTCAGAACCGGGCTAACGGCGAACAGCAACATCCGTCGTCACGTCATCGGACGTGCCATCCGTGGCAGGGGTAGTTGGAAGCGGCTTCCTGGCCGCCTTAACGCACTGCATTTGTCGCGAATAAGAGTCCCTATCAGGATGCCGCGTGAGCTGCGTTGCGACGAGAATGGGTTGAATGCAAGGAAGGGCGACGAAGCCGCACCGGAAAAATGGTGCGGCGAGGAGTCCTGACGCGGCAGATGCCCATTCTCGTCGCAACCTGAAGGGACGCCGCGTCCTGCGTCACATGCCGGCGTTGCTCGGGCTCGACGGCCCGCCTTCTGGGCCGTCCTCGCCCTCGCGCCTTGGCCTGCGCCACAACCCACGGCGTCGCGGCCACGGGTCATCCTGATAGGGACTCTAAGAGAACTCATACTACTTTCCCGTCGACTCGGGTTTGTCTTTGTCCGAGCGATCGTTATCCTTTGAACGATCGGGCGCGTCCTTCGTATGCCTTGGTCGGGCGTCCGGATCGGGATTCGGTTCCTTCGGTTTGGGCGGTGGCTTCAGTTTCTTATCTCGCACCGGTTCGCGGACCGCGATGGGCGGCTTGGGAATCTTCACTTTCTGGGCCTGAACATCATCTCCGGTAGACCGCTCTTTGGCAATATCGCCCTGGTCGGACTTCTGAGACTTTTCAGACCGCGATACTTTCTTCGCGGGCTGCTTCGGCAATTCCTTGGAGGACGTGTGCGCCGGTTCCTTGGGCGTTACGACCTCCCTGGGCGTTCTGTCTTCCTTTGGTTCCGGGCCAGCCTTGGACGCGGCTGACGGTGATTCCCATTGCGCTCTCTTGTCCTTGTAGGCGTGCACTTCTTTTTTCCGGTTGACTGTTTCCTCGCGACGTTTCGTGTCGAGCGTCTCGAACTTGAACGGCGTGGTCTTCTCCGCGACGACTTCCTTCATCGGCCGGGCCAGTCGCACCTCCCTGCGATCTTTCTCCGGCAGGTGGGCCACTTGAGTCCTCATGGCTTCGTAGGTCCTGGCCGGACGGAGCGCTTTGTCATCGCGGCGGTGGTCGTACCCCTCGCGCTGGTGTTCGACCCATTGGTGGTCGTCGCGCTGTTGCCACTGCTGGTGGACGAAGATCGGGTCATACCAGTCGTGATGCTCGCGAACTTCATACCACGGACGGTAGCCTTCCCGCGAGTACTCGGATCCGTAGTAGTCGCCAAAGTAGTAATGGTGTCGCTCCGGCGAGGTGAACAGGTTGAGCGTCAGGGCGTCCAGGTCGAGGACAATCTCGGGGGAGTACCGAAAGTCCGCACGGCCATACAGGCTGGGGGGACAATAGACCGGCATAAACGCCACGCCTCGACGATCGAGTGAATAGTCCCAATAGCTCTCCACGTAGACCCATCCGCGCGGCGTGGAGATGTATTGCGCCGGCACCCAGACCCAGTTGGGGCGAGCCGCACTAGGCCACACCAGTGCAACTGGCCATCAGGCCGACCGCCGATCCGTGTCAGTTGTTATTCTATCAATGATCGACGTGGACGCCCCGATCGCCACCGACGTTTACCTGTGTCTTGGGCTGGTTGTCCGGCGGCTTGTTGATGCTTAGACAACCGAGGGGCATAACCGCCATACAGACCAGTAGAAGAACACACAGCACCTTCTTGCCAATCGTAAACATTTTGCAGTCCTTTCTGTTAGGAGACCCGATCGTTTCCAGTTGGTCATCCGATTGTCTGACCGACCTTACTTCTGAATGGTTTTCGCCATCGCTCCACTTCACGCCAACTCATGGCTTGCCTGATCCGAATGAGGAGTCAGGCCGTCCAACTACGCCAACTTTTTCGATGCGACCACGACCACCGCGACGCCGCAGGCCAACGCCAGCCCGCCCACGATGGCCGGAATTGGGATGGTCTTCTGCTTCTCGGCGGTGACCTGAAGGCCGGGGAGGTCAACGACCTTCTCGCGAGTGGTGTAGCTGACGCCCTGGAAGACCAGGCCCACCACGCCCAGGACTATGAGAACAATGCCCATAATCATCGTCGGCTTCATCTTGCACCTGTCTCTTTCGGTGCGTCCTGTACAGAACCCGCGCGATCTGGTCGATCGGCGGATCCGCTCTTGTTCCAGGTGTCCGCGAGGAGGCCCTGGTGGCCGGCGTCGCAGATACCGTACGGCTGGGCGACGTAGCCGATCGTCACCGGCTGGGCGTCGATGGCCGGCGACTCGCAGAGGCTGTCGTTGGCGCCGGGGGAGACGAAGACCCGCCGGCGGCCATAGGGGGTGTATTCGTAACGCTCCACCAGCGCCCCGGTTGCGCCCACCAGGCCGATGACGTTCCAATTCACGTCGGCCAAGGCGTAGTAGAAGGTGTCGGCGAGGCATTGGTTCCCGGTTTGGTCCTCGTTGGCGTCGGCGGGGTCGCCGTTGATGCCGATCTGGCAAAGCTCGTCGGCGTACGTGCGGCCCCAGACGTATTGCCGGATGACCTGACCGGACCCGTTCCGCTCCTCGACCGTCCGCCGGCCGTCATGATAGAGGTGATAGGTCATTTCCCAATCGCCCGCCTCGCGCGTGAGGCTTCTGCCGTCGCCCACCTGCTTGACGATCCGCCGGCCCAGGCCGTCGTAGCGTATTGTACCTGCCGGCGAACCGGAAAGTAAATTGTTGGGATCGCCGGGGTCGGCATAGGCCCGCCGGACCTCCACCAGGCGGTTCCAGGCGTCGTAGGCGAAACTGTGCAGGCCGTCGAAGGTCATGTTCCCGGCGGCGTCGTGGGCCACGTGCACCGCGGCAAAGCCGTTGGGATCGACGCCGAAGTTTTCGACCGTCTCGACGGCCCAGGAGTTTTCCGCGCGGCTCTTGACCGTGACGTTATCCACGAAGAGCGTGGCCGTATCCCCGGCGAAGCCCAAATACCCGCCGTCCTTGCTAAACTGCGTGGTGACCATGCAGGCCGAGGTGGCCTGCAAAAAACACCTTGAAAACACCGGGGAAACCGCGTACTTTCAAGGGAGATAGTGAGCAGGCGCGCGTAGCTCAATTGGATAGAGCATCGGTCTACGGAACCGAAGGTTACAGGTTCGATCCCTGTCGCGCGTAGTCCATGACCCCCTGTGCGCAGGGGGTTTTTGCGCGCTGAGATGGCGGTCGTCGGTGAGTCGATTGCCCGGCTGGTGGGAAGAAGGCAAGGGAGCCATGCCGGCCGCATGAGCAGGCAAGGCCCAGCCCCCCCCGTAGCCGGTACAATGACACAAGGACCTTTCGTGACAGGCGGCGTGCCCATTGCGGCGTTTTACGTCATGGCCAAGCCCACCGGGGCGGCGTGCAATCTCCGCTGCGCGTATTGTTTCTACCTTGGGAAGCAGGCGATCTATCCCGGCAGCTCCTTTCGCATGAGCCAGGAGGTCATGGAAAGCTACATCTGCCAGGTCATCGAGGCTCAGTCGACCCCGGAAGTCACGATCGCCTGGCAGGGCGGCGAGCCGACCTTGATGGGGCTGGATTTCTTCCGCCGTGCCGTCGAGTTCGCCCGCAAGCGCCGGAAACCCGGGACGACCGTCCTCCACACGCTTCAAACCAACGGCATCTTATTGGATGACGAGTGGTGCGAGTTCCTGCATGGGGAAAACTTCCTGGTGGGCCTGAGCCTCGACGGTCCGCGGCGGATGCATGACGCCTACCGCAAGGACGGCGCCGGCGGCGGCACGTTCGACCGCGTCATGCAGGCCCTGCGGCGGATGCAGAAGCACCAGGTGGAGTTCAATATCCTGGCCACCGTCCACGCAGCCAACGCCGACTACCCGCTGGAGGTATACCGGTTCTTTCGCGACCAGGCGGGGGCGAAGTTCATCCAGTTCATCCCGATCGTCGAACTGGACGACGAGTCCGGCGTTCAGCAAGGCAGCCGGGTCACCGACCGATCTGTCCGGCCGGGGCAATTCGGGAGGTTCCTCATCGAGATCTTCGATGAATGGGTCCGCCGCGACGTGGGGCGGGTGTTCGTGATGACCTTCGACGGTCTGCTGGCCGCGTGGGTGCACGGCACGTCGAGCCTGTGCGTCTTCCATCCCACCTGCGGCCTGGATTTGGCGCTGGAGCACAACGGGGACCTGTATTCTTGCGACCATTATGTGGAACCTGGGTATCGCCTGGGCAACATACTCCAGACGTCGATGGTCGAACTCGTCGGTTCGCCCTTCCAGCGCACGTTCGGCCGGGACAAGCAAGACACGTTGCCGCAATGCTGCCGGCGGTGTGAGTTCCTCTTCGCCTGCAACGGGGAATGCCCCAAGAATCGCATCGCCGTCTCGGCCGACGGCGAAAGCGGCCTGAACTATCTCTGCGCGGGCCTGAAGGCGTTCTTCGGCCACGTGGACGGCCCCATGCGGATGATGGCCGAACTCATTGCCCGGAACCGTCCCGCGGGGGAGGTTATGAAGGCCCTCGCGGCCGGCGGGACACCTTCAAACCCGCCCGCCAAGCCCCCCGGACGCAACGATCCATGCCCCTGCGGCAGCGGACGCAAATACAAGCATTGCCACGGGAGTTGACCGCCGTCGAGGCCAACGCCGCACCGGCGGGGCAAGAAAGCCCGCTGGACTACCCTGTGCCGGACAGATAGTATCCCCGGTTTGGTTCACACGTGGGACCGCGGAGCGCCTCGGTTCGTTGCCGGCAGGGTCACCAGGACCCGCGACTAACCCGCGTCAGACACCAGGAGGCAATCATGAGCATCAAGATCAGCCTTATCGGAGCCGGCAGCGCTACGTTTTCACTGGGCCTGATTCAGAACCTCTGCCAGACGCCTAACCTTGCCGGCAGCAGGGTGAGCTTCATGGACGTGGATGAGGATCGCCTTGCGACCTGCCAGCGCCTTTGCAGCCGTTACGCCGAGGAGACCAACGCCAAGCTCACCCTGGAGGCCACCCTGGACCGCCGCGAGTCACTGAAGGGCGCCGATTTCGTCGTCAACACCGCCTTGCCCGGGGCGCACTCCCGCATGGTGGAAGGCATGGAAATCGGGCGTAGGTACGGCTACCGGTTCAACGGCAGCTACCACGTCATGTACGACGAGGCGTTCTGGATCAATTACGAGCAGCTCCGCTTCTTCGACAGCCTCACCGAGGACATGCTGGAACTGTGCCCCGATGCCTGGCACCTGATGCTGGCCAACCCCGTCTTTGCCGGCACGACGCACCTCCAGCGCAAATATCCGCGGTCCAAGATGACCGGCATGTGCCACGGCTTCATGGGCGCCCGTTCCGTGGCCAAGCTGCTGGGGCTGGAACGCGAGCACGTCACTTTCGAGATTCCCGGCGTCAATCATTTCGTCTGGATGACCTACTTCCTCCACAAGGGCCGGAGCGCCTGGCCGATCCTGGACCGCTGGATCGAGACGGAATCCCAGAAGTGGTGGGCCTCGCGAGAGTATCCCGGTGGAAGCTCGCTGAGTCCCAAGGCCGTCGCGCTGTACAAGATCTTCGGCGTGCTGCCCATCGGCGACACGGCCCACTGGACCGGGGCAAGCTGGCCGTACTGGTGCCACAGCGATGAAGCCGTCGAGAAATCCTATGGAGAGGTGGACGCCTGGAAGTTTTGGAAAGACTTCCAGATCAATAGCGACAAACACGCCCGGAACTTGCAAGCCGTCAGCGAGGATGAGTCCAAGAAGGTTTCCGAGGCCCTCCCCGGTCTCAGCTCCGAGACCATGACCGAGATCATCGAGTCCATCGCCTGCGACATGCCGCGCGTCTTCCAGGGCAACAACATCCTGAATACCGGCCAGTTCATTCCGGGCATTTCCCAGGACGTTGCCGTGGAGATTCCAACCCTGGTCAGCCAGCGCGGCGTCCAGGGCATCCGCACCAACGGCCTGCCCCGGCCGATCATCGCCCAAATCCTCAGCGACCGCGTCGGACCGATGGAGATGGAATTGGCTGCCTACAACGAAGGCAGCCGCGACCTGCTGCTCCAACTGATCCTGATGGACCGAAACACCACCTCCAGGAAACAGGCTGAAAACCTGCTGGCCGATATCCTCGCCCTGCCCTACCACAAGGACATGCGCGAACATTACACCTAAGCAGGACTCTCAAGGCGGGCGTCCCGCGATCCTACGGCGCGGCAAGCCATTCTTCGGTGAAAATGGTCCCGAAGACCCCGTGGGGGGCCTTTTCGCCCGCATCGGGTGTGGAATAACCGTAACAGCAGCAGAGTATCTCCTCATTGGGCAGTTGGGTGGCAACGGGGTAGCCCAGGTCGTAGCTGGCCGGATCGAAGGACCGCAGGGTCTTCAGAGTGGAGAGGTCCCAGGTCCGCCCGCCGTCGCGGCTGAGAACAGCCCGGACGGAGAAAGGCGGCCGCCGGTGCCCGTAGACCATCAGCAGGTTCCCGTTGGCCAGGGGCAGCAGGTTGGGCGGGTGTCCCCAAATGGGTAATTGAACCGGTTCGGTCCACGTCAGGCCGCCGTCGGTGCTTTCGGTCTGGTAGAGCCACCATCCGTAACCGTCGCGCTTAGTACCGTTGCCGTTGACCTCAGCGGGCAGCAGGTCTTTGTACCCCACCGGCCAATCGGTGCGGATGAGGCAGACGATCCGCCCGTCGCCCATGACGGCGATGCTCGGTTCGCCCAGGCAGAAGGTGTGGCGGTTGGGAATGGTGGACAGATATTTCCATTCGCGGCCGTCGGGGGAACCTTTGTAGAAAAAGCACGTCCATCGCTGGGCGTCCTTGGGCCAGGCGTCTTCAAGGACTTTCCCCTCGGCTGCGTCCCGCGGGGTCGAATCGGCCACGCGGGCGTAGGCGGCGCCCAGGAAGGTCCCATCTTTCAAGCGTGCGATGTCAAAAATAACCGGCACCATGTCGGCCGGCGTCCAGCCCGCCGGGCCGCCGTCGGTGATGAGGATTTCCTCGGGGTCCGCGAGCCTGCCGCGGTACAGACGGGCACGAAGCGGTTCGGCGGTTGTCGTCCCGGGATAGTACCACCGCTGGATACGGACCATTCCCCCGCCGTCCAACCCGGCGGCAAAGCGGCTCGCATGGCGGACCGGGCCGAAGGACGGGGGATCGTCGGTGACGGTCCAGGTCCGGCCTTGGTCCGCCGAGACGGCGTAGCGCATCTTCACGACCGGCTGGTGGTGGGGATGCAGCGTGCTCTTGCGCAACGCCTCCAGGTCCTGACAGAGCATGGTGACGATCATGGCCTCGTCGGTGCGGATGATTTCCGGGAATGAGGCGTACACGTTGGGATCGGCATGGATCGTGACCTGGCGAACCGAATCGTTCACGAAAGACCTCCTACTATTCCTTAAGCTTCGCAGACCGGGTAGTGGGAAACCACGGCGGCCAAGCATCCCGCCATGCACTATTGACCTTCGTATTATGGCCGTAACGTATCAGAATTCCAGAGCAACCACATGGAAAGAACGACGGCGAAAGCTCGGGACGGCGGCGGGGCGGGGCGATGGGACCGTCCAGCGGAGTAGAAGGGCACGTAGGTTCGCGAGCGAAGGGAGCGATCTGCGTGCGAAACGTACGGCCGGAAAATCCCCCACACGGAAGGCGAACCTGCCGGCTCAAAACCCGCGCGTCCTACATAACTGATATCCAGCGATGATATCTTGCCAACCCCTCCTCGCCAGGGTAGACTTTGATAGAGACACGAAGGATTTCGGTTGGAGCAACGGATGCCACGGACAACGACGCCTCTGGCGAGAACCCGGACCCGCAGCCCGCTATTCATGCACGCGGGGACAGAGCCACCCCCTCCTCCAAGCACGCGGTTCCAGGGCAGCAAGTACAAGCTGCTCGACTGGCTTTGGGAGAAGCTGTCTGCGCTGAGCTTCGAGACCGTTCTGGATGCCTTCGGGGGCAGCGGGTGTGTATCGCATTTCCTAAAAGGGAAGGGCAAGTCGGTCACCTTCAACGACGTGATGCGCTGGAACTGCCTATGTGCCCAGGCCATCGTTGCCAATGATGATGAGGAGCTTACTCCCGCCGATATTGCCCTCGTCGTCGAACGCAACCCGTCGTTTGAATACGATGGTGTGATCGAGAGAACCTTCCACGACATCTACTTTACCGATAACGAGAACCGCTGGCTTGACACAACCGTACAGAACATCTCAAGGCTGCCCACCAATAACAAGCAGGCTCTAGCCTACTACGGGGTGTTTCAAGCAGCCATATCGAAGCGCCCCTACAATCTCTTCCACAGGAAGAACCTCTACATGCGGCTCGCCCAAGTGGAGCGGTCCTTCGGCAACAAGGCAACCTGGGACAAACCGTTCCCAGACCACTTTCGCGCCTTCGTTGCGGAGGTTAACAGGGCGGTATTCTCGACGGGCAAGACGTGTCAAGTGCTCAACATGGATGCTTCGGCAGTCCTCGGTCGATACGATCTCGTCTATATCGACCCACCGTACGTTAACCGACGTGGTATCGGCGTTGATTACTACGGGTTCTACCACTTCCTGGAGGGAATGGCCAACTACACAGCCTGGCCCGGAATGATCGACTATCCTAGCAAACATCGCCGCCTCAAGCCCGTCAAATCGGCATGGTTGAATGCAAAGCAGGTCCACGGTGCGTTCCATCGCCTCTTCGAGAGATTTGCCGAAAGCATACTGGTCGTGTCTTACCGATCCGACGGAATCCCAAGCCTCGATGAACTTGCCAGGATGTTGCGACAATACAAACGGAATGTTGTTCTGGAAACCCTGAACGGTTCATACAAGTATGTGCTATCCACAAACGGGCGTTCCACGGAAGCCATACTTATCGGCACGGATTAGCGAGGTTCACCATGCACACCAGAGCGTCATCGATCCAAGAGGCTACGGCACATCTTGAGAGACATGTGGTAATGCGTTTTGCTGACTCGCTCTGCGGCGGGGTGGATACAATCTTAGAACACCGCGCTGTCCTTGATCGGCATAACGCGGTCTGGATTGCGAAGATGGGGAAGCCACTGGCTGGGCAGAAGATTACTGAGCTTCGGGAACAGATCAGGGGTGGAACGGCTACATATGTGTTTCTTGTTCAGCGTGTTGGAGGCGGTTACCAGTGGACAAGGTGCAGATTGGTCGATATTGCCAAGTCCCTGCCTCATGACGAGCGCAAACTAGTCCCGGCATACTATCACGACAATAATGTCGTAGGGCAGGCTGCGACTTGGTTCAAGCTGACGGGTATTCAGAAGGCTCATACGCGAGACGTTGTGAAGCTCAGAGTATTAAGCAGTGGCCGGCCCATCGCCGAAACGCTCAAGTCGAGCATGGCCGCGATGTTCGTTGTTACTTCGAGTCATTTGCCCCCACCCTCCGTGGATAGGATGCCTCGCTTTAAAGACAAACCGTCTCTTGAGAACGCAGTATTGGATGCGTTTGAGGACGATGAAGAATAGAGAAGCTCCTGCGCTCCTCGGGTCCAGTTGCTATGTTTTCGGTTTCCGCTTGGCTGGTTTGGAGTAGTTTCGCCAGAATTCCTCAAAGGCCACTTTCCCAGACTTGGCGAAAGGCCCGATGCCTTCGGCCAAGTCTTTGAGGCTCGTCGTGGGAAACGACCCAATGTTCGTGGTGTTCCCGCTACCCGGGCTCGTGCCCGCGATCCTGTGCTTTTCCTGGATGAAATACTGTACATCATAGTAGGGGCAGACAATCTCCGATGGGTTTTCGGCCAAACCGTACACCTTGGAGGCGACATCCTCACGCCGTTGATAGACGAAGCCGATGATCCAGTGTTCACTATACTCACTATAGGGGAAGAGGATGTTCTTCTTGCCATCTCGCAAGAAGGACGTGTAAGAACCAAGCGTAAACCTGAACACGCCGTTCTCGCCTTCGCGATATGTCGTCTTGACATCAATGGCGATGCGATTGGACGTGGTGCCGGGAGCGGTCAGCGTGAAGTCGGGATAGACAGTCTGGGGGGCGAAAGAGACTTCGTACCCATATTCCTGCGCGATGTCGAGAATGACCGGCGCGCAGAGGGACTCGAAAACGGTCGAAAGCACCTTCGTGTCGGTGCCGAAGGGCAGAATGCGTCCATCCGCCGTGTAGAAACCCTTCACTTCCCATGTGATGCGGCGTTTACGGACTTCTTCGTCGAAGCGAGTGCGAAACTCCTGCATCGTTAGGCGCGCCATGTGCTTGTCTCCTTGCCGCTTGGTCCGGTTCACCAACGAAGCAATGTGCCCTTGTATCCGATCACGTGCCAGCGTCCAAAACTCCGTGCTGTGGCCGTGAATCACGAGTAACAAAGCACTTGAACGACATCATTTTCCCGCGCCGTTACGGTATCCGCGCAGGCCGGTTCGGCCACGACGGAGCCTGGCAAGCTCCACCGCCGTTTCCTTCTTTTCAAGGGCGAGTTTCAAGGCCAGTTTCCGGCGGTCGTCCATGACCCGCCTGATTTGTTGGGCGGCCTGTGGACTGATCCGGTCGAAGGGAATCACCTGCTTGACCAGCCCTTCGATCTGGGTTGCCAGCCTCGGTAGGGCTTCGTAGTCGCCCCCATCCGCCGCGGCAAGCTCGTTGGAAACCAGCGAGGCGAACTGGTCCAGCAACGCCTGCAAGTCGTCCGTTTGCCCGGCAGCCCCAGGCGGCGGGGCGGCATGAGATTCCTTCATCGGCCTATCCCCGTCGTCTCTGCGAAGGAGGCCAGGCGGACCTCCTCCAGCAATTCGGCCGCTTCGTTCTTGTCCGGTTCCAGCGCCAGCAGGGCAAGCAGCGAGTCCCTGGCGTCGGCGAGCTGGCCTTGCCGGGCGTACAGCGACGCCAGGCAGAACAGCACCGCCGTGTCGCCGGGGTGCTTGTCCAGGTACAGCTCCAGGTAGTGGATGATCTTGGCGAATGACCCCATCTGACAGGAGGTCTGGAACAGGCCCAGCAGCGCCACGAGGTTGTCTCCATCGAGGTCCAGGCACTTCAGATACATCTCGAAGGCGGCGGGGAAGTCCTTGCGGTGCTGGGCGACCATCGCCAGGCCCTCG
>Ga0315273_10008883_pt1 | contig 12710 bp, 7 predicted proteins | sample YL17G02_0_MG_FD_205753 | JGI IMG/M metagenome (GOLD analysis project Ga0315273, IMG submission 205753) | Sediment microbial communities from Yellowstone Lake, YNP, Wyoming, USA - YL17G02_0 | ecosystem: Environmental > Aquatic > Freshwater > Lake > Sediment | place: USA: Wyoming | collected...
CGCCCGGTTCAATGCGTCGATTACGCGCGCAGCGACCCGGGTGGAGAGGGTGGGATCGTTGCGAAACGGCGCCGCGGGCATCTCTTTCGAGCCTGCTAACAAGCGCTGGATTGAAGCCGTCAGGTTGTGGATCTCCTCTTCGCGGGTTTCGAGCGGCCAACCGCGGAGGTTCGCAACCTGCAATCCCCGGAACGGCAGTGGCGGCTCACAGTCTTCGATCTGTACTGGCACCAAGACGTTGCGTTCCAAGCCTTCACGCGCCTCGCTGCGGACCCAGGTCGATCTGCACGACGTTCTGCTCCATACCACGACCACGCAGCCGGCGCTCTTGAGTTCGCGATCGATGAGCTCTTCAAATTCGCTGCCGACTTCGGAATCGCGGTCCCACCAAACGCTCAATCGCATCCGCTCGAGCAATGCCACGAGTTCGCGAACCACGCCTTGGTCGCTGCGTGAATAGCTGATGAAAATTTCGGCCATCGGTATACGGTACTCGGAGGGTGGCGCGTGCGTCGAGTTGCCGCGCGCACAGGCTAGGCTCAAGCTATGAGGCAGCCGACAAAAGGGTAATCGTCAGGTCTGACCCGGGACCTTTCGTGAGGAGGCTTCAGTGAGCAACGCCACCGACGGGGTCGAGTTCGAGGGTTATCGGGTTCTGTACGAGCTTGGCTCGGGGAGTTCGGGCCGAGTTTTCGCGGCAGAACGTCTCGGCAACAATCTCGCCGTTGCGATCAAGTTGCTGCGTCGTCCGGACGAAGGTGAGCGCGCCGGGGAGGCAGTCGAGCGATTCAGACGCGAAGTCGCGATCTGCGCGCGGTTGTCACATCCCAACATCGTCAGCCTCATCGATTCCGGTGAGGCGCACGACGGCACTCCTTACGCCGTCTTCGAACGCGTCGCTGGCGACACGCTTGCGAAGCTTCTGCGGTTGGAAGGCGCGTTGGAACTCCATGAGGCCGGACGCCTGATGGGGCAAGTACTCGATGCACTCGTGTCGGCCCACCGCCTCGGGATCGTGCATCGCGACCTCAAGCCCGCGAACATCATCGTTACCGGGAGTGGTGCGCGCCGAAATGCGTTGATCTTGGATTTTGGGCTGGGCGCGGTGTTGGACCGCAGCGATTGGCCGTCGATCTCATTCGCCGGGGAATATCTGGGTACCCCGATGTATTCCCCGCCCGATCAGTTTGCGTCCCGCGCTCCCGATCCGTCGTGGGATCGGTTCGCCTGGGCGTTGTCGTATCTGGAGTGCATCACCGGCGAGCACCCGTGTTCGGCATCGGGCTATCTACCCGGTAATCCGCATGCGCGAGTCGACATCCCCGGCTGGTTGCGGCCGCGCAAGCTGGTTGAGTTGTTGCGCACGATGACCGCTCGTGAGCCTGACGCACGACGGGTGGACGTCGAAACGCTGTTGCTGGAACTCGAACGTGCGCAGCGCGTCGGCGCGGCCGCAGAAATAACTGGCGAACGTCGCCGGGTCTGCCTGGTGTCATGCCGGTTTGCGCTGCCTGGTGATCAGCTGGATCTGGATCAGCAGGACGTCTTGCTGCGTCGCCAACGCTCGGCGTTCGATCAGATCACAGAACGTTTCGACGGGCGGACGGTGTCCGAGCTGGGATTGCGTGCGGTGATGGCTTTCGGGTATCCGACGGCGCACGAGGATGATGTCCGCCGTGCGCTTTCGGCGGCTGACGCCGTCGTCACTGCGACGGCGGAGGCCGCCCAACAGTTCGGCTTCGCGTTGGACGTACACATTGGCGTCGACAGCAGCAACGTGATTGCGCGCTCGCACCCATCCGGTGAATTCGAACTCTCAGGGCAGGCCGCCGAATTGGCAACTGAGCTGGACACGCGCGCTCCCGCCGGTGAAATCTTTTGTACGGCGTCCGTCGCCGCGCTGATCCGCGGCGGCTGGGCGGCGGAGCCGACCGCTGAACCATCGACCTTTCGCGTCTCGCGAGCTCGAAACGACGACGTGCGGGCGCGCCACCGCTTGCCATTGATCGGTCGTGAGACCCAGTTGGCGCAGTTGCGCGATACGTGGGGTCTCGTCGTCGAGGGCGAGCCGGCGATGCTCGTCATCAGCGGCGAAGCGGGCGTCGGAAAATCGCGATTGTTGGTGGAGTTTCACGACACGATACGCGGTTGTCGCTGGCTCGAGTGTCGCGCCGAGCCAGCCAATGCAGATGCACCGTTGTACGCCATCGTGCAAATGTTGGCGGCTGAATTCTCGGCGGATCCAGCGACCCTGAACCACTACGGATTGGACGCAGAACCCTCGCTGACGATTGCCCGCGCGTTGATTGACCAACGTGCAGCCCACGCGGAACTGCCGGGGCAATCGGCGCCACGGCAACGTGAATTGACTCTGGGTTTCGTCACGTCGCTGCTGCTGGCAGTCACGCGGGATTCGCCGGTCGTATTGGCCGTCGAGGACGCACACTGGCTCGACCCGACGTCGCGTGAGTTGTTGCTGCGGCTCGTGGCGGAGGCCGACCGCCGCGCGGCATCGGAACAGCGCCTCCCGCTGATGATCGTGATCACACAACGATCGGAGTTCGAGGCGCCTTACGCGAGTGATCGACTCGCGTTGATTCAACTGCCGAGGCTGTCGCGCGCCCAGAGTCGCGAGTTCCTGCAGCAGCAGATCCGCGACAAATCCGTGGATCCTCAACTGCTCGAGACGGTGATTGCGCGCAGCGATGGCGTGCCGCTGTTTCTCGAGGAGATGGGTCGGCTGTTGATCGACGAACAGTTGCGCAGTTCGACGAGTGGTTTTGCGCCGGAGCTGGTGGCGGCATTGATTCCCGGGACGCTCGACGGCCTGCTGACATCGCGTCTGGACACGCTCTCGGGACGCGCCCGCCACACGGCGCAACTTGCTGCAGCCCTCGGTCGGGAGTTCGATGTCGCTCTGTTGCAGGCCGTCAGCGTGGAAGGCAGCGAAACGGTGAACAGTCACCTCGCCGAGATGCAACAGCGGGGAGTGATTTTCCACCGGACACTCGGGGAGCGGCCGATGGGCGTGTTCCGTCACGCGCTGATGCGCGATGCGGCGTACCACGCGTTATTGCGTTCGGCCCGCGAGGCACTGCATTCGCGCGTGGCCGATGCATTGATCGATGAGTTCCCGGAGATCTCTCGCCAACGGCCGCGCTATGTCGCGCATCACCTCGAGGCGGCGGGGCGCCATGCCGAGGCGGTCGATTGGTCCACGCAGGCGGCGGACAGTGCCAATGCGCGCGGCGCCTACCGCGAGGCGCAGGCCATTCTCGAGCACGCGCTCGAGTTGGTTGAGAGATTTCCGCCGTCGCAGCAACGCGGGCTGTCCGAACTCGGGCTCGTCGATCGACTCGCTCGCGCGCTGTATTCGACCTATGGTTACGGCGCCGAGGTCGTCCGCATCACCTACGATCGTGCGTTGTCATTATGCGAAACGCTGGGCCAGGACGTGCCGTTGAGCGTTGCGTGGGGCGTCTGGGCGTATGAAGTCGTACGCTGCAACCCGACGCGTGCAAGTGCGGCCATCGCGCGGGTGGCGGCATTCGCGGAACGTTCTGATGACCCGATCACGCGGATGATCGTCGACTCCTCGGTGGCGGCGTATGAACTCTTCGCGGGAAACGTCCAAGCGTGCCTGTCGCATTGCGAAAGCGGCCTGCGACACTACGTCACGCCGGAATGTCAGGCCTATGTCGCTCTTGTTGGCACTGATCTGGGCATGTACCTGTACGCGCAGGCCATCGTCAGCGAAAACCATCTCGGCCGGCCGCAACGCGCGCTCGAGTTGCGTGAGGTGGGCCTGAAACGCGCGGAGGCTTCCGGCAATCCGTATAGCCTGGGAGTAATCCTGGCGTATGCGCAGAACTTGTCGCGTGAACGCCGCGACTATGGTGAAACGATTGCGCTCGCGACGCGTCAGATCGAACACTCGACCGAGCAGTGGCTGTTGCAGAACATCGGCCCCAGCCTGGTGGCACGAGGCTGGGCCCGTACACGTAGCGGTGACCTGGCAGGAATCGATGAGATCAGATACGGAATAAAGGCGTGTGCCGATGTCGGTATGCGTTCATCGGAGCCGTATCACTACGGCGCGCTGGCGGAGGCCTTGTGGTGCGTCGGTCAACTCGAGGCTGCCCTCGAAGCGGTGTTGCAGGCGCGCGCGAGTTCAGAGACTCTGTTGGATCGCTCGTTTCATAGCGAATGCTTGCGCCTGGAGGGCGAGATCCGACTGGCGCTGGACCCCGACAACCGAGTCTCCGAAGGACTGTTCCGCGAGGCGCTCGAGTGGGCGCGCGGCAAGGGGTTCAAGAGTTATGAGTTGCGCGCCGCGACATCGCTCGGTCGTTGGCTGAAGCAACACGATCGCGGCGCGGAAGTGCCGCAGATGTTGGCGGAAATCGCGGAGTTTTACAGGGATTGCCGGGATCTGCCGGACGTCATCGATGCATTCCATGTGCTGGGGCGCGGCTGAATCAAGCCGTCTTTCTTCAAGACGTGGACAGTCGCCAGGATCTTCAGTGAGTTGGCCTTCAAGATGACGCCATGGTAAACGCCGTCTTTGATAACCTTCCGTCCGTTTGTGCGGGTGACTGAGGGCTTGAAGATGACCTCCGCGCGACCATCACCGAGGAGTCGCACCATCAGATGCTCACTGCGGTTCTTGCCATCGTGTCCAACCAGCACCGCGGACGGGACGACCCGTTCGTAGGTATCGAATGTCCCGGAGACCTGGTTTAGATCGTTCGTCGCGAGAAGACTCACGAACGCGGCATTCTTCGAGATGCGCGCGCGCTCACCTGGCCCGAAGCATCGATGACCGGCGTCGACCCATAGGTGGAGCGCATCCGACCACCAGTTGAACGCCGCATCGGTCAGCCGATCAATCGGGAAGCGATTGTACTTGTCGCGCGCGTGGACCCAGTGCGGGGCTGCGTCGTCGAGATAGCCGGTCGTTTTCTCGCGCCAGAAACCGAGCCAGCTGTCGACGTATCGACGGCAACGTTCGATGTCGCTGCCGTAGTCTTCGGTCTCGTAATCGTGAGTCACGACTTCGTCAGTGCGTATTCGGAATTCAGGATGTGGTGTCTCGGACGAGCAGCATATTGCTTCGAGAAACATCTGGTCCATCGCGAACTGCATCAGCGCGGCCGTCAAGTACATCAAATCCACACCTGGAATCGAAAACTCGCGATCCTGAAAACCGAGAATCTTCTGTGCGGTCACGTTCGTGACTTTGTTGCCGCTGCCGACATCGACCTCGACCGCACGCGCGAAGCCGCCATCGGCCGATAGGCCGCCGAGCCCTTCCCCCCAGAAGAATCTCGAGAACCACGGCACTTCCAGCGCGTAGTGGAGATCGTAGGTATTTCCGTTGAGCGTTGCATTGATGCTCAAGACGTTCTCGATACTGACCAGTCCGCCGAAGAGCACGAATTTCTCGTAGATGAAGTCCGGCTGCTTGGTCCATGTCTTGCCGACGGGTTCCGGTGTCCCCACCAGCGGTGGGCGTTGGCCTGTCGAGTAGTCGCCGTTCAGCTGTCGCATGACGAACACCTGCTCGAAGAACGGGCTGCACTGCGGCCACGACTGTGGATCCAGCGACGCCGCGACCTTGGCAAGTGATAGGCGGGCTTCGACCTTCGAATTGAGCGTCAACGTCGCGGTGAGTGGATCAAGGACAATGGGTGCAATTAGTGCATTCCCATTGGAGGGGTCTCTATTTTCCAGCGTCTGAGCGCACGCAGCCATGCCGTTTTCGATGAGGGTCCCCTCAGCTGTCATCTCGCGCTCGAGGCGGCCGGCGTCGCCCATATCGAGGGCTAGCAGGACGTTTGGAAGCTGGAGCGCTTCGTATAGTGCCAACACTCTGGGAGCATGGTGATCGAGGAGTTTGGCGCCAAACAGTTTCACGATGGCGCGCCCCGCGGCCCAGCGCTCGAATGCCCGGGGCGGGGTCCCCGCTGGGGCCACGACGGCCGGCCTAATCAGGTCGAGTGCATCATCGATCTCAAGCGGCGGTGACGTGAAGAATCGGTCCGCGAGTTGTACGACCCTATGATGGATCTCCGGCGTGACCCAGCCGTCCGCGCCGCGTTGGACTTGGTAGTAAATACTGGCAACGGCCCAGACGAATTGGGGGTCCATGACGGTGCCCTCCCGTGTTCAAGCCCGTTCGATCACCCAGCGACCGAGGCCGGCGAGGAATTGCTTGTCGGGCGAGTTCGGGATCGCACCGAATGCCCTGTCGAATTCGAATTCCGCGGCGCCGGCCAACTGATTCGCGTAGCGCCGAGCATAGGCGAGCGAACCGCAGAAATCCATCCTCTGCCGGATCCAACCGATGTCCTCCGCGCCGCGCTCACAGCGCGTCCGCGCGAGAATGGTTCTCAGTTTGCGGCGATCACGTTCATCGAGCGCCTGCATCAGGTGCAACAACATCAGCGTGCGCTTGCCCTCCAACAGATCACCGTTCAACTCTTTGCCGTAGCGTGCCTCGTCGCCGACGAGGTTGAGCAGATCATCCTGGATCTGAAACGCGCAGCCCATGGTCAGCGCGAACGGCAGACAGCGAGCCTGCATGTCGGTATCTCCGGCGACGATAGCACCCGCGACCATCGGAAACACCGTGGTGTACGCGCACGTCTTCTTGATGATCATCGCGAAATAGTCGGTCTCGGTCAGATCCATGGTGTTGTCGCGGCGCCAGCCGAGTTCCATGGCCTGACCTTCAACGGCGGCGCGAATGGTCTGCTGAGCTTGCTGCACGAGCCGCAGTACGCGCTCGTGATTCAGCGCGCGCCTGCTGTCGAGCAATGCACCGAGCGCAAGCGCAGACAGCGCGTCGCCTGCATTCACGGCCAACGGTGTGCCATGCAACTCGTGCAGCGTCCGCCGACCGCGCCGGTAAAGGCTCTCATCCTCGATATCGTCATGGACAAGGAAGGCGTTGTGCATCAACTCGATGGCTGCCGCCGCGGGGAGCGCGGACTCGGTTGTCGCACCGAGGGCGCGTGCGGTCGCGATACAGAGACTGGCGCGCAGCATGCGGCCGCCACGTGTTGGATAGTCGGTGGCGAGTGCGTGCAGATTTCGGAAGGGCTGCCGCGGAACGAGATACGCGCCGAGTCGCCGTGCGGTCAACTCGCCGTATTCAGAGAGCTTGTCTGTGACTCGCGCGGCATCGACTCGATCACTCACCCACTCACCCACTCACCGTGACGGTGACGCTGCCGACGGCCCGATTCGCATCCATATCGACGATCGCACCGGTGTAGATGCCGGGCGCCTGATCCGCCGGCACATCGATCTCGATCACCGCAGGCACGTCGGATGCATCGATGCGGACACCGTCGATCGCGGTGCCGTTGGGATCCGCGGCGCGCAGCGTGTGGAGACTGTGTTGTGCCGTTAGCCCGCTGCGCACGACCAGCAAAACGTCGGCCGGCCTGGCGCAGCGCAATTCGATGCGGACCGGCACGCTTGGCGCTGCCGGGGTCGCATCCTGCGGATCCGCATCGGCGGCTTGTCGAGGCTGGCCGGACCAACGATCGCCGGGTTCGGGGAACGGGGGCGCGCCGGAGCCGGGTTCGCGAAAATCGGCGAACCGCTCAAACATGGATAGCCACGTCGTCCAACTCTGCATGTACATCTCAAACATGCGGGACAGCGTGCCGAGCATCGCCGGCGCAGAATCCCCGGATGCTCGCGCGCCACTCGCCCCATCGAGTGTGCCGATCGAACCGCCGCGGCCAAACGCGGCCGATGCGCGCTGAGCGGACGCGGTGCCCTCTCGGATTTGGTCCTCCATCAACCGGTAGAAGTCAGCCATCGCCTGCGCGCTGGGTGCGCCATCCGGACTTCGCACAAATCCGCCGTCGCGTGCCGGGCCGCTGCGACGCGTTCGCGGCCGTTTGATTCTGTCCTCGTCTGTCATCGTTTGCCTCCGCCAAGTGCCCGTATATTCGATCCGGTATTCAAGGATGATCGTATCCAACGATTTCGTCGAGGCTCGGCGCACCGCTCAGCGCATGCGCGGCCAGCCGGCCTGACATGACAGCTGCTTCCACGCAGCCCGCGTTGAAACCGCATTCGGTCCAGTCGCCCGCGACGGTAAAGTTGTCGTAGCTGTCGTCGAGCGGCGAGATGCGAAAGGCGGCACTGCCCGGTAGCGACTGTGTGTAACGATCGCTGGAGTTGACGTTCGCGCGCCAGTACTGCGTATCAAACGGATGAGCTGCGCGCACGGCCGCGACGGGGTCGGGCGGTGCCAGCAGCTGCCATGGAAATCCGGTGCCTGCCGCCGGCATCTGCCAGATTTTGTGAATGTCCTCGTCGAGGAAGCGAATTGCGTTGGCTCGCACGATCCCGGCGGCTGCCAGTGGGCTGACCCCGGCAACCGTCACCTCCGGCAGTGCGCTGCAGAAATAGCCGATGGCGCGGACTCGCTCGCCGAAGCGCTCCTCAATGATCAGATGGCTCATGTCAGCCCAGGTGTCGAACGGCTCTACGAAGCCGGAAACGATCATCTCTCCGTCCCCACGCCCGAATGTGGCCATGTCTGCGCTGAGCCACAACTGGAATGCCTGCGTCGCCACGGTCTGCACACGTTGCACCATGGCGCGCCAGCGCGCGTCTGCATCGATGATTTCCCGACAGACGTACGGCACTACGCCGAGACCGACTGCGAGCACCGCAAAATCGAAGTGCGCGCCGACGCGTAGCGTCTTTTGGTCGACGCGCCTTGGATCGCAGAAATCCTCGTAGTCGCGGGTTCCATCGGCGTCGTGCGGATCATCGATCTGGTCTCGCAGCGGTGCCGCAGGCCAGCACGGCAATCCGTCGACATCGATGAGTGGCTGGTAGGTGTCGGTGCGCAGCCCGGCCTGCACGTCGAATTCGAGTTCGGCGACGTGGGGAGAGCCGCCGTCGGGAGCCAATCCGACTCGAGTCAGGCGATGGAAGAACTCGAACCGCACGCCGCGCCGCTTTAGAACTTCGTAAAGGGGTGCGAAGACGATGTCGCCCATGCCGCCGTTCATTCTCCAGAAGAACGAACCTCGGTACGTGAACAGGCTGCGAAACACGCCGCGCAAAGCCTGACCGGCATCGATGCTCGGCCGTGCGGGATCGCCGTCCGCATAGGCGAATACCAAATCGTAGAGGCCGCGCATGTAGCCGGACTCCACCGACTCCCGCGATGCGCCGTGCATCATCAGCCATTCACGACATTCGTAGTGACTAATGGCATCCAGTCCACGCGGATCAGTCACCAGACCGTCGACCAGGATCCCCCGCATGCTCGCAAACGTGAGGTCGAGGAGCGTCCAGACGCGCCGCGCAGCCGGGTCGTTCTTGGCAGCTTCGCGAAGCGCGGTCAGCGCACTGCTGGAAATCACGCCGAGCATTTGCGCGAGCGTATCAGCGGCTTTCGAAGCGGTGCTTGAAATGACCGTTTCGAGGAACTGGATGGCGTGGAACGTCATCGTCAGACTACCTACCTGAGCATAACGGATCATGCGTTCGATCGACGCTGGTATGTCGGTAGCCGGTGGTGGCTCGCCTTCGGCTTCCCCGTAATAGTCCTGGAGCAGCGTGCGCGCGAGCCCGGCAAGGCGCTCGAGGTAGTGTTCGATGCTGAATGCGCCAACGGGTCGTACGCCCGGAAGGTCATCGTCTTGTGGCAGCACCGCACGCCAGACATCCCATGAACCGTCATCCAGCTGTTCGGTGACCCCAAGCAATGGTTGTCGCGAGAATGCTTGCTCGATGCTCGCAATGCGGCATTTCGCTGGATCGCGGTCAAGTTCCTCGTAGCACTCGCGCATGATGCGGAAGGCGTTCTCATAGAAGCCCATCCACATGTGTAAACCATGCTCTTCGATGCGTTGTGCAAGACCCCGCCCCGAGGCGCCTTTACCGCCAAGGCGCCAACCGAGTTGGTAGATCGTCACTTGAAAGCGTCCGCGATGCTGCGGCCGAGTCAACTCGAACGCAGCACTCAGACCTGCGCATCCACCACCGACGATGGCCACGCGAACGACGGGCGACGCGTTGGATTTTCGGGGCGCCATCAGCAAACGTCCTCGCTGTGCACGTCGCGAAATCGGTCGATGAACTGCGCGCCAAACACGCGGCTCGGCGTTTGGAAGCCCACGTCGAAATCGCCCCGCCAGACGCGCTCGGCAATGGCCGCAGCCAGTACGGCAGTGAAGGAATACGGTTCGGGCAATCGGATCCGTGCCACCGCCAGTCGACCTGCGCCGTCTTCGCCCTCGACGACGATACGGCAGCGATCATTGTCTCGTTGTGCGGGCGTGGGACCGTTGAATCCAACTCTCGCGACGACGTCTGTGGCGAACCGTCCAGTCGGGCTGACGCTCAATTCGCGAGCGGTATCCGCAACGCCCATCGCGTAGCGCAGGGCGGCGGTGGACTCGAGATAGCAGGTGATGTCGCCGACGCCGGTGGAGTGCCAAGCGGTCACCAAATCGCCCCAACTGACTGCGCTGCAGAGGCTCGGCCCCATCCCGAAATCGAATTCGCGTTCCAGCACGCCTGCGGGCACTTCTTCGAGCGTACCGGCGCGCCGTACCAGTGCCCGGTTGCCGGCGTGCGCCGCAAAGTTGCGCGCCGACCCAGAGGTCAATGTCTTGGGCAGTTGGATGCCAAAGGATAGGCGGACGGCGCTCGGCAATCGAGCGACGATCTGCGCCGCAAGACAATCCGAAGGCACGACGTCAGCACCCGCACCCGGCATCAGCATCACGCCACAGCGAAGCGCGGCATTGTGGTGGGTGGCGAGATACTCCATCGGCCGTGCCTCCGCAGAAATGTCGATGTAATGACAAGCAGCGCCTAGGCAGGCCGACAACATCGGTGCCGCGGTTTGCTGGAACGGGCCCGCGCAATGCACGACGACGCTGGCGTCTCGCAGCAGCTCATTCAGCTGGTCGCGCCGGTCCAACTCAGCTACGCCAATCGCGACGCCGAACTGCTGCGCCATCGCTTCGAGTCGCGGACGATCACGTCCGGCGGCGACAACGGGAACCGAGTGTCGCAATCGGTCGACGATCATCTGGCCTGTATGGCCTGTGGCTCCGTAGACTACCACGGTCATGTCGCCGCCTTCCTGTGGGCTGGACCATGCTTGTAACATGCTAGATCGTGGACAGGCACGCATCATTGGTAACCGAGCGAGACGACAAGGTCAGGCTCCCGCTGTTTCAGGCAACCTTCGACGGATGCATTGTCACTGCGGCGCTGCCGCGGGAAGTCGTTGCAGGGTGGCTGCCGGGCGGTCTTGCGCTTGCGGAATGCGATGATTGGGAAGGCAACACGCATCCGGTCCTATTCATGTGCGGTGATCACCGGCGCGGCGCGATATGGATGGGTCGACGGTGTGTGTCGGGACCGGTGGTCTATCAGGAGTGCGCGATAGTCGTTCCGTTCGTCAGCGAGATGCGCGATACGCGCGCCTTCAACTTCTTGGTTGGGATGGTGTGTGGATATCCGCTGGCGACGTTCGTGGGCACGGCGTTCTACGGCTACCCGAAGGTACGCGGTCGTGTTGTTTGGCATCAAACGGGCTGCACCGTGTTTACCAACGAAGCACTGCTGAGGATCGGAATACTCGAGCGCAAACCCGCCGCAGCGGCCAGTGCTGCGCGAGTAATCGCGTGGTTACAAGCGCCAATAATCAGCCGACGAATTGATGGGCCGCCGATTGCCTCGCGATGGAAGTTCGACGCCCGCGCGGCCGAATGGTGGCGGCTGAACGCTCACCTGGAGATTTGTTTGCCGTTGGTCGCGGGCGGACAACCCATCGCGGCACCCGCCTTGCCGGGACAGGCTTTCTTAGCGCGTGGTTTGTGCTGGACACTCTCGGTACCGCAGGTGCTCGAGGCGTAAGCCTGGAAGCGGGAGGATGGTAAGTCTCATCGCGCGGTACTGAGGATAGCGATATAGCCGGCCCACTGCCGCCCATCGCGCCGAAGAAACACTTCCGCGCATCGTTGCTGTGTTTCCTAAGAGGGAACATAAACCACCTGGTGGTGAATCCGCGTGACTGCGCAGCGAAGCGGAAGCAGCTATTGGGTACTGACAAGTTAACGGCATCGGATGCGAAGAAGCCTTTCGATATCCTCATGCAGCAACCGCGTTGTGCCACGATTCAAATGCACGCAGCCGACGGAATCGGTAGAAGGCCGCCGATACCAGGTGGCGTTGCAAATTGAACAGGCTGTAGACGACGGCATGGACACTCAGGAATCGTTGCGCTTGCTTGGGTGACGAAAAGCCACGCATGCCCCGCTCGCGGACCCGCGTCGGCTGATGCGACAGCTCTGCGCAATTGTTCGCATAGGGATCGGTGTCGTGAATCGTCGCCGGCATCAGTTCTCGATGCGCTACACCGTAGCTGCGCAGTTTATCCGTCACGATTTTCCACGGGCTTTCACCATGAGATTTCAGTCGCCGGCCGAAGAATCGTTTGGCCACCTTCGCGTCTCTGCGTGGCTGTAGATACACGTCAACGACATCACCGTCTTGATCCACGGCTCGCCACAGGTAGAAACGTTTGCCCTTGATGGTGACGAACACCTCGTCGACGAAGAACGTGTCGCCGAATCCGGGGTGTTTGCGCTTGAGCCGTTTCGAAAACAACGGACCAAATTTGTTGCACCAGAGTCGCACCGATTCGTAACTCA
>Ga0315273_10008886_pt1 | contig 12707 bp, 14 predicted proteins | sample YL17G02_0_MG_FD_205753 | JGI IMG/M metagenome (GOLD analysis project Ga0315273, IMG submission 205753) | Sediment microbial communities from Yellowstone Lake, YNP, Wyoming, USA - YL17G02_0 | ecosystem: Environmental > Aquatic > Freshwater > Lake > Sediment | place: USA: Wyoming | collected...
GAGCTTCTGCTTGATGATGTCGGCCTGGATGGTGACGCCGAGATGGTTGGCCTGGCCGGTCAGGTCGGCGCTGACGTGGTAGTCCTTGTCCTTCTTGAATTCGTTGTTCCGCAGGTAGCACCAGAGCACGGTGGCCATGCCCATCTCGTGGGCCATGGCGAAGGCCTGGCTCACTTCGACGAGCTGCCGACCGCTCTCGGCGCTGCCGAAGTAGATCGTCGCGCCTACCGCCGCCGCACCCATGTCGGCCGCCTGCTTGATGGTTCCGAAGAAGATCTGGTCGAACTTGTTGGGGTAGGTCATCAGTTCGTTGTGATTGAACTTGACCAGGAACGGGATCTTGTGGGCATACTTCCGGGAGACCGCGCCGAGCACGCCGAAGGTGCTGGCCACGGCGTTGCAGCCGCCCTCGATCGCGAGCCTGACGATGTTCTCGGGGTCGAAGTAGTCCGGGTTCTTGGCAAAGCTGGCCCCGGCGGAGTGCTCGATGCCCTGGTCTACTGGCAGGATGGACAGGTAGCCGGTCCCCGCCAGTCGGCCGCCCCGCGCGATGCGCTCCAGGTTTCCCAGCACACGGTTGTTCCGGTCGGAGAGCGCCCAGATCCGGTCGGTGAAGTCCGGGCCGGGGAGGTGCAGCCGCTCTTTCGGGATAGTGGTGCAGGTGTGCTTCAGGAGGTGGTCGGCCTGGTCGCCGAGGAGGGTCTGGATTTCCTGGTTCATGCTCGGGGTCTCCCGCTCTGTTTCACGCCTGTCGGCCGTCAGCAGCCGCATGAGTGAAAAGTAGTCCTCCCCCGAATGCTCTACAATATGCCGCCTCTGGGGCGGTCGGACGGCGGATCGGCGGCGTCGATCAGCAGCCGGACCTGGGCAATGAAGGCGTCCCAGGCGCGGCCCCAGAGCCCCGAGGTCCGGGACTTCTTGGGGGCGTTCTTGATGGTGTCGAGCAGCGGCTGGAGCAGGGGATCGTTCCAGTCTTCGTCGGTCAGTTCCTCCAGCACGACGCTGCGGGGCACGAGGCCCTCGAGCCAGGCCCGGGCGCGCACCGCGATTTCGTGGCGGCGGTAGCGGCGGTCGGGTGGGGGAGAGGTGGGCGGCATGACGGGAAGGGAAGCTACGCGGGTCCACTGCCCGGGGCAACGCGGTGTGGCCCGGGTCGAGGCAGGCTCGTGGTTCTGCTATATTGGGCGCTCACCCACCGATGGGTCGCCTCGCCGTGAGCTCATCAGTTATTGCCCAGCATTGCAGACGGGGATTCCTCATGGGCCTCGCCCTTGCTGTGTGTCAGGGCGTGGTGCCATCGCGGGTCGCCGCCCAGGACAGCGTTTATCCTTTGGTAGTGTCCAAGGTCACCACCCGCGGCACCCACCTCAGTGCCTATCCCTACGTGTACTACACGCCGGAAACCGAACTGGCCTTCGGCGCCGGGGGTATCATCACCTTCTACACCGATACCGCGGCCGCCCTCCGGCCTTCCAAGGTCGCTGCGTCCGGCTACTACTCGACCAAGGGGCAGTACAAATTCAGCCTCCTGCCGCAGCTGTATTTCGGGAAGAACCGGTATCTGCTCGGCGCGGACCTGAGCTACGGCTTCTACGTGGACAAGTTCTGGGGTATCGGTCCCTCGCGTGACGACATTGCCAACGAGGACTACGCGGCCAGGGCGTGGGGCGCGGAACTGGTCGCCCAGTTCCCCCCGTTCCTGAAGTGGCTGGGTACCAGCCGCGTGGGGGTGAAGTACGATCTCCTCGACTACACTATCGCCGAGGACCGGGACAATCCCTTCATCGTGGGAGACTCGGTCGTTGGCTCCAATGGTGGCTTGAGCTCAGGGCTCGGGCTGGTATGGGTATGGGATCGCCGGGATCATGCCTTCTTCCCCGAGCATGGCATCTACTACCAGGTCGAGGCGGTCTGGAACGCCTCGGCATTCGGCAGCGATTTCGACTACGGCCGCTACGAGGTGGACCTGCGGAACTACTTCCGCCTTGGACCGGAGCGGGTTATCGCGGCTCAGCTCTTTGGCAGTTTTGCCAGCGGGGACGCGCCCTTCTACGACTTGCCGATGATGGGCGGGGGCAGCATCATGCGGGGGTACTATCAGGGGCGCTTCCGGGATAACGTGCTGCTTGCGGCTCAGGTCGAGGTACGCTGGCCGCTGTTCGGGCGGTTCGGTGCCGTGGGCTTCGCCGGCCTGGCCCAGGTACAGCCGAGATTCGGCGAGTTCAATTTTGACGACATGGAGCCGTCCGTCGGCGGAGGGCTCCGGTTTCGATTCAACAAGGCAGAGAAGGTGAACCTCCGAGCCGACATCGGATTTGGGGCCGGCTCGCCGGGGATCTACTTCGGGCTGGAGGAGGCCTTTTGAGGACCTCGTGTGCCCAACCCGGAAGCCCGTCGACCTGCCCCGGAGAGGGAGCGGATCTCGCCCCTCAACTCAGACCCCAGACTCCTTCACACCCTCCCGGCGTTTTCTATGACTGACGCTCCAGCCCAACCCCAGCACGACCTCGCCCGCACGACCCTGGCCATCCTCCTGATCGGACTCCTGATCGGGGGGACTTTCTGGGTGATGCAGTCCTTCCTGCCCATGATCGTCTGGGCCACGACGATTGCCGTCGCCACCTGGCCGTTGCTGCTCAGGTTCGAGCACTGGTTCGGCAACCGCCGGGGATTGGCAGTCACGGCGATGACGCTGCTGCTCCTGCTGCTGTTCGTCGTGCCGCTCGCCGCGGCATTCACCGCCATCTACGACAACCTGCCGAAGCTTCAGGAGCTGGCGCAGCGGACCAGGGACGTGGGGCTCGCCCCTGCCCCGGCATGGTTCCTGAAGATTCCGATGGTCGGCGCCAGGTTGACGGACAGCTGGAACGAGCTGTCCCGCCTCTCCCAGGACGAACTCGCGGCCCGGCTGCAACCTTACCTCCGCGACGCGGTCCAGTGGCTGAGAGCCTCGCTGCAGGGGCTCGGCCTGTTCATCGTGCAGCTGCTGCTGATCGTCGTCATCACTGCGATCTGCTGGGCCAACGGCGAGGTCGCGGCCGATGGGGTCCGGCGCTTCTTCCACCGGCTGGCCGGCCCGCGGGGCGCGCGCATGGTGACCCTGGCCGGCCAGGCGATCCGGAGTGTCGCGCTGGGAATTCTCGTTACCGCCGTACTGCAGTCGGTCGCGGGCGGGATCGGCCTGGCGGTGACCGGCGTGCCCTTCGCCGGCGTGCTGACCGCCGCGATGCTGATTCTGGGCATCGCACAGCTGGGTCCCGCGCCGGTGCTCATTCCCGCATTGATCTGGCAGTTCTCGCAGGGCCGGACCACGCCGGGCATCGTGCTCCTGGTCTGGACGGTGGTGGTGACGCTGATGGACAACTTCGTCCGCCCCATCCTCATCAGGCGCGGCGTCGACCTCCCCCTGCTCCTGATCCTCGCCGGCGTGATCGGCGGCATGCTCTCGTTCGGGGTGATCGGGCTGTTCGTCGGCCCGGTGCTGCTGGCGGTGAGCTACACCCTGATTGGGGAATGGATCGACATGGACCCGACGCTTCAACCGGTCAAGGCGGCGACCCCCGAGGTCCCGCTCCCACCGGTGGCGTGAGGAGGGAACGCAAATGTCCTGGCTGCCAACGCCCCGCGAAACGACGGTGGAAGAGCTGGCGCGGCTCATCGAGGCGGGTGCGCCAGTCCAGGTGGTCGATGTGCGACAGCCGGCGGTCGTCGCCAGCGGCCGGATCGAGGGGGTTCCGGAGGACCGGTTTCACAACATCACCAGCATGCAGCTGATGGCCCGCCGCCGAGGGGCCATCGCTGCGCTGGACCCGGGGACCTTCACCGCGGTAGTCTGCAACCGGGGCAACGAGAGCAAGATGGTGGCCTCCTTCCTGGAGAAACTCGGGCTCGACGCGGCATCGGTCGAGGGTGGCATGGCGGCCTGGATGCGGCTGGTCATCCCCCGCGACATCGCCCCAACTCCCGGAGTCGACCGGGTGGTGCAGTTCGATCGCGTGGGGAAGGGGGCACTGGGTTACATGGTGGTGAGCCGCGGCGAAGCAGTGCTGATCGACCCTCCCCGCGACGCCACCGCCTACCTGTCCGTACTCAGAGAAACCGGTGCGCGCCTGGTCGGTGTCACCGACACCCACGTGCACGCCGACTACGTCAGCGGCGCCCCTGAACTCTCCCGACTGCACGGTGTGCCCTACTACCTGCACCCGGCGGACGCCGTCTATCCCTACGACGGGCGGCAAGGGAAGATCAACTTCTCGTCGCTCAATCATAGCGACGAAGTGGCGGTTGGGAGTTGCCGGCTCCGTGCCTGGCACACGCCGGGGCACACTCTCGGCAGCACCACACTGGTGATCGGGGGCGAGATGGCCTTCACCGGGGACTTTCTCTTCGTCAATTCCATCGGCCGGCCAGATCTCGCGGGCCACACCGCCGAGTGGGCGGCCGACTTGTGGCGCAGCGTGGCGGCGGTGAAGCGGGAGTGGCCGGCGACCATGCAGGTGTATCCGGCGCACTACAGCGTCGAGAGTGAGCGGCGTCCGGACCGGATCGTCGGCACGACCTTCGGCAGCCTGCTGGAACGGCTGGAGGCGCTGCGGTTCGAGCGTGAAGGTCAATTTGTCGCGTGGATACTGGAGCGGGAGTCGGCCTTCCCCGAGGTCTACCGTCGGATCAAGGCGATCAACATCGGGCTTGCCGCCGTGACTGAGGAGGAAGCGGATGAACTGGAGGTGGGGCGGAACGAGTGCGCCGTAGGTGGAGTCGCCGGGCGGTGACCGGTGCGAGGAATCGTGGAGCTGGTACACCGGCAGGGTGAGCCCCCAGGTGATGGAAGCGAAGCGAAGGCCGGCGGTGGCGTAGAAGCTCCCCCGTTGCAGCACCACCGGGACCTCGGCGCACAGGATGTCCCGCGTCACGGCGCGTTGCTCAGCGAAGCACGATGCCGACCACCCGTCCGGTGTTGCACTCGATTCTGATCAGCTCGCCGGGCCCCACCCCGTAGCGGCCCGATGGCACGTCGTAGTCTCCCACCTCGATCGTCGAACGCAGGAAGGTGATGACGGTCCCGTCCCGCGGGTCGATCATCGGACTGCGGCAGCCCTTCCCGGCGATGGTATCGCCGGGGACGCGGAGTTCGGCCAGCTCCGGCTCGAATCGGGTGGGGGCCGCCTCTGCCGGGCGGGTCACCGCCGTCATGGTTCCCACGCTTGATGAGCAGGCCACGGCGAGGAGGGTCGAGGCCGCCGCTCGCCACATCGAGAGGTTCAAGGGGGACACCGGGACTCCAGGTGAGGTAGACCGACCGAAGCTATGCGGGCGATGGGCGGACTGCCAGATGGGCCTCATCCACTGGTGGTTCCTGTTGACCCCGGTTGGGGCGACAGCTCCAGCGTGACGTGGACCATCCCCTCGCCGCCCCGCTCGGTGATCGGCAGGCCGCTGTGCTCGAAGATCCGGAGCATGGGGTAATTGTCGGGCAGTACCTCCGCCTCGAACGCCGTGTATCCCAGCTGGCGGGCGATCGTGGCAAGCTGCACCATGAGCAGGGTCCCGATGCCGCGGTGCTGGTACTCATCTCCCACCACGAAGGCGACCTCCGCACGGTCACCAGCTCCCGGTGGTTCCAGCCGCACGAACCGGGCGACTGCCACGATCTGCTCGCGGCCCTCGAGTTCCACCGTGGCCACCAGCGCGACATGCTTCCGGAAGTCGAGCTCGGTGAGGTACCGCAGCTCGGCGTCGGTAAGACCGGCCTTGGTCTGGAAGAAGCGGTGGTAGATCGCTTCGGGGGAAAGGAGGTGAAAGCCGTCGCGCAGCGACTCGCGGTCGGAGGGACCGATGCTCCTGAGGACGACGGGGGTTCCATCCCGCAGGATCACCGGCAGACGAAAACGGCGCCAATCGCTCACCCCGGCCAATCTACCGCCCCGCGCCGCCGGCCGCCGCGTGGGCGTGCTCACACATCATTCGGCCAGCAACTGCTCCCGCGCCTTGGCCAGTGCCTTGCGCTGTTCGGCGGACACCGTCGGTGGTTTGAGGTCGAGGTCGCGAATGGCCGTCACGATCACGTCGGCCACGAGGGCCCGCGCGATCGGCTTGTGGTCTGCCGGGATGATGTACCAGGGCGCCCACTTGGTGCTGGTGGCCCCGAAGGCATCCTCGAACGCCCTCATGTAGGCCTTCCAGTAGCCCCGCTCGGCCATGTCCGAGGGGGAGACCTTCCAGTGCTTCTCGGGATTCTCCATGCGCTCCAGGAAGCGACCACGCTGCTCGTCCTTCGAGATGTTCAGGAAGAACTTGAGCACCAGGGTGCCGTTCCGGACCAGGTGGCGCTCGAACCGGTTGATGTCGTCGTACCGTGCCTGCCAGAAATCCCCGTTCCGCTTGCCGGGCGGCAGCTTCTGCCGGTTGAGGAATTCGGGGTGCACCTTCACCACCAGCACGTCCTCGTAGTAGGAGCGGTTGAAGATTCCGATCCGCCCCCGCTCGGGCAGCGCCCGCATGTAGCGCCACAGGAAGTTGTGGTCCAGCTCTTCTGCGGACGGAGCCTTGAAGCTGAACACCTGGCAGCCCTGCGGGTTCACCCCCGACATGACGTGCTTGATGGTCCCGTCCTTCCCCGCGGCGTCCATGGCCTGGAGGACGATCAGGACCGAGTAGATGTCGTTGGCGTACAGCAGTTCCTGCGCCTCACCCAGGGCGGCGAGATTCTCGGCCAGGACTTCCCGGGCCCGGTCCTTCACCACGTCCATGCCGAGCTCCTCGAGCTCCGGGATGACCGCCCAGCCCGGGTCGTAGTCCTTGAGGCGGACCTTCTTGCCGGGCGGAACCCGGAGGGCGTTGATGATCTTCTTGCGGAGCATGGGGGTTCTCAGTGATAAAGGTGCAGGGGAACGTGGCCCTGAGCGGGAGCGTCCGCAAGACTCGGCGCACCCCGCGACGGCGGCGCTGCGCTACTGTGGCTCCCCGTCGGGGTAGTTGGTGGCGTAGCCGCCCCGTTGCACGGTGCGCGCCACGCGGTCGGCAAAGCTCCGTGCCCCGCCAGGAACCATCGTTGCGGGATCGCCCTTGAGCTCGATTGAGTCATCGAGGATGATCTCGCCGGTGCTCACCCGGATGAGCTGGGCCGTGAGGAGCCAGATGAGGTTGCTGGTCTTCGACACCTTGGCGAGCACCACCCAGGGCGCATTGACCTGGCGAGCCACTTCCCGGGCACAGCTCACCTTCACATTGCAGGCCATTCCGCCGGCGAGTTCGCGAGCGGTTGGGGTGGACGCGAGCGAGTCCACCAGGTGAAACGGGACCAGCTGATCGCCCAGCTGGTTCGTCAGCCGGTCCCGGAGCACGGTGGTGGCCAGAACCGCGCGGCTCGAGTCGGAAGCTTCCCGCAGGTTGGCCTGCTGGTTGTACAGCGCCGCGGTGAAGACCGCCACCGATGCGGATGGTGATTCGGGGCCCAGTGGGGTCGTGGCCTGTGCCGCTCCCTCCGGCGTCCCCAGGAGGACCAGGGACACGGTGGCGATGATGCGGGTCGAGGTGAAGGTCATGGCTCGTTGAACGGCAAGATGGTTGGTCGCAGGGCGGCGGGTACTCGGCCACGCCGCGCTGGAGCTGAAGTCAGCAGCAGGCGCAGATGCGGCGTCATGCATCTGATCGGCTCCACGTCATTCAGCTCCTGTCGCGAGTGACCAATGGGCATCGCGGAGCCGCCAACCGGCCCTGCTACGTTCCGCCACCGCGGTAAAATAGCCACGGAACTCCATGGCCGCACCAGCCGTGTCGGTCACAACCTCGCGGAAGGAGGCTGCCAGCACGGCCAGCGAGGGTGTGAGGGGATCCACCCGGACGTCGCTCCACTTGAGCTCCATGCTCCTGATCCGTTTCGCCAGGTCCTCGACCAAGACATCGGCCGAATCATAGGTCGGGAACTCCATCCGTCCACCGGATGCCATGAAGAAAGCCGGTGTCCGCTCGAAGTGCCGAAGCCATGCCCGCGGTCCGTCCCGCCGGAGATCCAGGGCGATGGTATCGGCGTATGCCGCGACCTCGCGGCGGATGGCGTCGTCGTCGACCGGTGGCGGGGTCGCTACGCAGCCCGCCAAGACGAAGGGTGCCATGACCAGGCTCAGCTGTCGCAAGGCTGTCACAGGATTCCCCTCATGGGTGGTTCAGCCTGGCGACCAGCTCGGCGGCCGGCCTGAGGTCGGATCGCGCGCTGTCCGGGATCCGGAGCGTAAAGGGGAGCGAGGTCATGTGCGCCAGGCTGGAGTTCAGGGGCGACGGCTGGCCACCCCGTCGGCTTGGTCTTGCCCTGCGATCCACTCTTCTCGATCCAGGGTGAATTCGATGCTCGGACGCGGGTCTGGCCATTTGGGAAGCGCCTGAAGGAAGCGCCGAGCCTCGACGAAGCCGAGTTTGCCGAGCACCCGGAGTGACGCGGGGTTGGCCACGAGGCAGACGGCGTGGACCCTTCGCATGTCGAGTGTCCCGAAGGCGAATCCCAGTGTGGCGGCCGCAGCCCTGGTCGCATACCCCAATCCCCAATACGGCCTGCCGATCCAGTAGCCGAGTTCGCCCTCTCCTGTCGTGGCGTCCACATCCTTGACGAGCGACATCCCGATGGGGGCGCCGTCTGGCTCGCAGACCGCGAAGACGTATTTCGTCCCCGCCACTCGAAGTGAGATGGACTCGGCAACGTACCGTTCGGCCCCGTCCGGGGGGTAGGGGTGAGGGAACGGTGTGGTCGCGGCGATCGCCGGGTCCTCGAGCAGCAACTGGAGCGCCGGCGCGTGGACCGGGGCGAGTGGCTCCAGCCGGATCATAGCCGGTGGGACGACCAGTGGATGGCGCGAATGCGCCATGCACTCCCGGTGCGGCTCAGGATGATCAGCTCCGCGCCCTGGCTTGCGACTGCCCTTCCACGGAACTCGCCTCGGTTCGTGCTGGTCGCGGTGACCCAGGCTACCGTGCCTTCGACCCGAATTCCGGTCACGTTCCGCTCACCAGGGACAGTCCGCACGAATTCGATGTCGGCGGCGAGGTGGTGGGCGGCGTACTCGGCCCGCGACTCGGTGTCGCCCGACTCGAGAACTACCGCATCCGGCGCGAGCAGCCGCATCACCGCCGCGGTGTCGCCCGCGGCCAACGCCGCATGGAAAGCCTCGGTCACCGAGACGACGGCGGCGGAATCAGGGCCGGGCCAGGCTGCGGTACCGGCGAGTGCCTGGTACGGCGCCTGCACGGGCTGCCACACGACCGCCAACAGGGCCCACGCCGGAGAGCTGAAATGCATGACTGTCGGGTCCTCTGGTGGGGAGAAGGTAATGCTGCCCGGAAGCAGTCCCTCAGGCCCGCGGGATGTCCCTGGCGGCTTGGGGCGCGGAAGAGAGCTTGCCGCCGCGGACCGTGGCGCCGACCACAAGGGCCGCGCTCACCAGCACCAGGTTCTTGATGATGTACTGCCCTTCCAGTGTCGGCGAAAAGGGGAAGATGGTGAAGGTCTCCTGCGGGAAGAAGATCAGGGGCAGCATCGTGCCCGGCATCTGGAGGAACAGCAGGAGGAGCGTTGCCCGCAGGAACCTGCAGGTCAGGAGGCCGAGTCCGATGGCGACCTCCCACGCGGCGAGCAGGGGCAGGGACAGCTTCGCCGGCACGAGGCCAAAGGTGAGCACGTCGATCGTCCGGGTGGCGAGATCCGCCGCCGGACTCCAGCCGGGGACGAACTTGATGACCCCGAACCAGAAGAAGACGATGCCGAGCGTGAGGCGTGTGAGGGTGACGCCATGCCGGGCCATCCAGGCGGTGATGCGCATGTCGATGGGGTCCAGGCGCCGGGGAAGCTCCATGGGTGCCTCGGAGTGAAGAAGGTGACCGACAGGCCGTGAGCCGGACCGACCGGCTCAGGGTTTCGGGCCGGCCTTCGGCTCGACCAGCGAAAATACCTGCAGTGTTCCCCCCGCGGCGACGGCCACGTATTGCCGGTCGGCGATCGCGTACGAGACGGGATTCGCCTGGATCATGGCGCCGGTCTGGAAATGCCAGAGCGGACGACCGGAGGCGGCGTCGAGCGAAAAGAACACTCCCTCGTTGGTTCCGCCAAACACCAGTCCGCCCCCTGTGGCGAGGAGGCCCGCCCACGGGGGCGAAAAGAGCGGAAAGCGCCACCGTGCCTTGCCGGTCATCGGGTCGAGTGCCTGTACCGCCCCCTGCGCGGTGTCCCCGCCGAACTCGGTCTCGCCGCCGCCCATGAAGAACCGGCCCGGCGTGTAGCTCACCGGCGCCTTGAAGTAACGGGACCCCATCTGGCGCGATGCCACGTAGAGCAAGCCGGTCCGCGGGCTGAATGCGGGACTGTACCAGTTGGTCGCCCCGTGGAGGTTGGGCGTGAGCGGCGTGCCCCCCTCGGTGGGTTCGATGTTGGGGCGGAAGATGGGGCGGCCCTTTGCGTCGAGTCCCTCGGCCCAGTCCTGCCTGATATAGGGCTCGCCCAAGAGAAACTCACCGGTGACGCGATCGAGCAGGTAGTAGAAGCCGTTCCGGTTGGCCATCGCCACGAACTTGCGGGGCTGCCCCTTGAACTTCCCGTCGAACAGCACCGGAATCTGCGACGCGTCCCAGTCGTGGGTGTCGTGCGGGGTGAACTGGAAGTGCCAGCGCAACTGCCCGGTCGTGGCATCGAGCGCGACGAGGGCGCAGGTGTAGAGGTTGTCGCCCGGCCGCAGGTCGCCGTTCCAGTCGGGGCCGGGGTTGCCCACCCCCCAGTAAACCAGGTTGAGCGCGGGATCATACGAACCGGTGACCCAGGTCGACCCGCCACCAGTCTTCCACGCATCGCCGCCCCAGCTCTCGGACCCGGGCTCGCCCGGCGCGGGAATGGTGTAGAACCGCCAGCGCCGTTCCCCGGTGCGGGCGTCATAGGCGTCGAGGAAGCCACGGATCCCCGCCTCCGCGCCGCTGATGCCGACTATCACCAGATCGCCGAAGGCGAGCGGGGCGGCGGTGATGGCGTAGCCGAGCGCGTTGTCCGCCACCGGCACGGTCCAGCGCACCGCGCCGGAGCGGGCGTCGAGCGCCACCAGCCGCGCGTCGGCGGTCCCGACGAACACCGTGGAATCCAGCACCGCGATGCCGCGGTTAGTGGGCCCGAAGCCGAGCGTCAGGAGCTTCGCGGGGAGAGTCTGTTGATAGCGCCACAGCACCCGTCCGGAGCGGGCGTCGAGCGCGACGACGTGCCCCCTGAACTCCGTCAGGTACATCACGCCGTCCACCACCAGCGGGCTCGCCTGCATCGCGCCGGCTTCGGTGGCCTGGTAGACCCACGCCGGGCGGAGCGAGCCGACGTTGGCGGGTGTGATCTGGGACAGCGGCGAGTAGCGCTGGGCGCCGAAATCCCCCGAATAGGTGAGCCAGTTGGCTGGCTCGCGCCGGGCGTCGCGGAGCCGGGCGTCAGGCACCTGCGCCAGGAGCGGGAGGGCGACGGCGGCGAGCGTGGCCGTCAGGAACAGGCGCCTCATGGTTCCCCCTTCAGGCTGGCGAGGTAGGCGATGAGGTCGTCCAGCTGCTCGGAGGAAAAGGCGGAGGCGAAATTCGGCATTGGGCTCTGGCCGGGGAGCTTCCGGAATCCCTTGAGGGAGAACTTGTCGAGTGAGTGGAGGCGTCCGTCGTCGGCCCTGAGCACGAGGGTGAAATCATCCTCGCTTACGCGCGTGCCGCGGAGCGTCTTCCCCGCGCCGGTAGTGACCTCGATGACCAGATAGGCGGGATAGGGGCCGTGAACGCTCGGTAGTGGCAGCACAGGCTGGTTCGCTCCGGGCTCGACCAGCGCCTGGCGCAGGAAGGCCGCGTTCAGGCGGCGACCGACGTCGGTCAGATCCGGCGCCCACCCGGCTCCCTCCCCGGCGAGGATGTGGCAGGTGGCGCAGGTGCCCGTCTTCTGGTAGAGCTCGCGCCCGCAGGCCGGGTCACCCGGCACGACCTCCGGTGGCAGCCGGCCCAGCGACCGGACGTAGGCGGTGATCTCTTGCGCCTCCTCTTCCGAGAGGTTCCAGAAGCCCGCCATGGCGGTGCCGGGAATCCCGTTGAGGATGATCTGGACCAGCGCGTCATCAGTGGGTGCCCGGCGCAATTTCGGTTGCCGAAACGCCGGCGCGATGCCGCCGGTACCGCCCATGCCATGACAGCGGGCGCACTGGCTGACGAAGAGCCGCTCGGTGGCGGCCAGGTCCGCCGTGGAGAGGGCCGTGGCCGACCCCGTGTCGGATGGCACCTGTGCCGCGAGGGGTGCGACAGACGCAAGCCAGAGGAGGGGGGCGAGGTGAACGAGGCGCATGGGCAGGAAGCTACCCGCCACCGGCGCCTCGGCAATACGACAGCGCCCGGCCGTCTACTTCGGCGCAGCAGGCACGATTACCGCATCCACCACGTACACCATGCCGTTGCCGGCCTTGACCGCGGCGAGGACCTTGGCTCCATCAATCGTGATCTCATCTCCCTGCCGCTTCACCATGGTCGGGCCGCCGGCGAGCATCGCGAGCGACAGCCCGTCGGTCAGGTCACTCTGCTGATAGGACGAGACCATGACATGGTGCAGCAGGATGGTCTTCAGCTGAGCTGCGTTCTCGGGTTTGAGCAGGGTCTCGACCGTGCCGGGGGGGAGCTTGTCGAACGCGGCGTTGGTCGGTGCGAACACCGTGAACGGCCCCGGATTGGCC
>Ga0315273_10008887_pt1 | contig 12707 bp, 10 predicted proteins | sample YL17G02_0_MG_FD_205753 | JGI IMG/M metagenome (GOLD analysis project Ga0315273, IMG submission 205753) | Sediment microbial communities from Yellowstone Lake, YNP, Wyoming, USA - YL17G02_0 | ecosystem: Environmental > Aquatic > Freshwater > Lake > Sediment | place: USA: Wyoming | collected...
AGGTCGCGGGGACCCTTCACGATGACGCGCGCCGAGTAGTCGCCCTCCTCGACGCGACTGGCGGCCTGCACGAGATCGTCCACGGGCCGTGCGAACGACCGGATGAGCCGAGCGACGCCGAGCAGCAGGAGGAGGCCCACGACCACGCCCGCGGTGGCGACGAGGCGGCCGGCATCTGACGCGCCGATGAGCCCGAGCGCGGTCGCAATCGCCCAGACGCCGGCGCCGCCCGCGGCGACGGCGAGCAGCACGACGAACACAAAGAGGCAGCCAAACCCGCGCATGAATCCGCGGCGCGCGGGCCCACGGCCGCCCCAGCCGTGGCCCATCCGGGGAGGGCCGGTCGCGTCGCCGCCGGCCCCTTCCGGCCGCCGGGTGGATGCGGGGGGTGCGGGGGATGCGGCGCCCCAGTCGCGGCCGCGCCACGTGCCGCGTCGAGGCGGCCACGGCTCGCTCTCCGGCCACCACGGCGGGCGGTGCTGCCCCGGCCGCGGGCCGGCGGATCTCGAGCGCGGTTCGGGGCCACCGCCAGGGCGGCCGCTCGGGGGTTCCTGCGGTTTGCCGCCGCGCTCGCCGCTCACTCGGGCTCCGCGACGCGGTAGCCCACGCCGAACACCGTCTGCAGGTACCGCGGCGCGCGGGGATCAGGCTCGATCTTCCGGCGGATGTTCTTCACGTGCGCGTCGATCGCGCGCTCGAACGACTCGAACGCGATGCCGTGGATCGCGTCCAGCAGCTGCGACCTCGTCAGGACGCGCCCGGGCTGGCGGGCCATCGTGAGGAGCAGCCCGAACTCTGTCGGCGTGAGGTCCACGCGCCGGCCGGCGACCGTGACGCGCAGCCGAGGGACGTCAAGCTCCAGGTCGCCGGCGCGGACCACGTCGGCATGGGCGAGGTCCCCGTCCACGCGCCGCAGCACCGCGCGCACGCGCGCCACCAGCTCCTTGGGGCTGAACGGCTTGGTCAGGTAGTCGTCCGCGCCCAGCTCCAGGCCCACCAGCTTGTCCGACTCCTCGCTGCGGGCCGTCAGCATGATGATCGGCACGGTCGAATCACGACGCAGGGCACGCGCGACGTCCAGTCCGTCCATCCGTGGCAGCCCCAGGTCCAGGACGACGAGGTCCGGCGTGCGGGTGCGCGCAAGTGCCAGCCCGCCGGGGCCGTCGGAGGCGACCAGCACGTCGAACCCCGCGTGCTCCAGGTAGTCGCGGGCGACCTGGACGATGCCCGGCTCGTCGTCCACGATCAGGATCGTGCTCATCGGCTGATCCTACGCAACCGGGACAGACGAAACCGGGGCCGCGGGAGGGTGCGGCCCCGGTGTTCGCGATGGGTCAGCGATTGCCGGCGGACCCGGCGGCGGCGTCGCCGCGAGCCGCGTTGGTGCCCGGTGATTCGCCGCCTGGTGCGTCGCCGGCCGGAGCGCCGGCCCCGGACGAGGTCGCGGCAGTTCCGGTTCCCGGCCCATCGGCCGGACCATGGGCGCGCCGGTGCCAGGCGTCCAGCATCGGCTGGAACGGCGGGGGCACGTCGCCGTCCGTCCACTGGCGGATGCGGGGGTCGTTCGGATCCATCCGCGGGCCCCAACCGCCATGCCCGTGACCGCGGTGCCCCCAGCCGCCGGGACCGCCGGGACCGCCGGCCCACCGTCGTGCCCGGAAGGCGGTGACGACCAGACCCGCGATGAGGAAGAGGAAGAGGAACCCGCCGAGCCCGAAGCCGGCCGGATGGAGATACACCACTGTTCCGGGTGTCGCGACCTGGGCCGTGCCGGCGGCCAGTCCCCAGTTGTAGGCGACGCTGCCGACGAGCAGCGCGAATGCTCCGATGAGCAGGAATCCGATGAAGCCGAACCGTCCCCGCATGGGGATCTCTCCTTTTCGCTGCCGTGTGATGGACTGGTGCCATCCTCGGCCGGGGGTGTGGAGAGGGTGTGAAGGGGGCGTGGATCTCCGGCGGATTCGCGGGAAGGGGGCGGACTTCGCCTCGCGCGGCACACCGGACCGCCCGGACTCGGCAGGCGGCGGACCTGCTACTTGACGAGGATCCGCCAGAACCAGGTGCCTTCGCCTGCGCCGTCCGTGAAGGCGACGCGTGCGTACACCACCCACTGGCCCGCGCCCGGTGCCCAGAACGGCACGTTGTCGCCCGTGGTCACGCGGCCGGACGTGTGCCGGAGGCGGACGAACGGGGACGACGTCGAGACCTGCTCGGTGAACCGCGCGACGGGGACCGCGTAGAGCGTCACCTCGCGGATCGGACGATTCTCGATCGCGATCGTCAGCACGGATCCGATGCGCGCCCGCAGCTGGCGCAGCGCGCTCGCGGCCGGAACGCCTGCACCGAACGTCCGCTGCGATGCCGGCCCGGCGGGCGCCCATGTCGCCGCGCTGACGATCCCGCGGTACGCACCCTGATCGTTGATCGAGAGGAGCACGTGCGGCAGCGGGGGCAGCGTCGCCGCCGGCGATCCTCTCGACGAGACAGCGCCCGCGACGGCCCCGGACCCGGCGGTCGCGATCGCCGCAGATGGACCGGCGGACGCCGTGGCGCCCGCGCCCGCTGGCCCGGTGCCGGACGGTCCCGCGGTGGACGCCGGAGACGAGCGGGCTCCTGGCGTCACGCCGGCGCTCGGGCTGGTCCCGGAGCCGGACGCACCGCCGCAGGCCGCCACGATCGCGGAGACGAGCGCGAGCGCGACGAGCACCACGCGCGCCGGCGAGCCCGAGCAACGTTTCGTGGTCTTCACCCCGTGTCTCCTTCTCCGTTCCGCCCGACAGCGTACCGGCCGCGCGACCCGCGGAACGGGCCGATCGGCACCGGCGCGCGACAATCGCCGGCATCGCGGCATCGCGGCATCGCGGCATCGCGGCATCGCGGCATCGCGGCGACCCGGCGACGCGGCGACCCGGCGACCCAGCCACCCGGCGGCCCTGCGGCACTGCGGCGGTCATGGACGCGTCGCCTTACCGTCGGCTTACGCGCGCCGGCCCCGGATTGGTCGAACTGGTGCCGCGGGCGAGCGATCGTGGCGTAGAAGGGCGGCCACCCGGCCGCCCCGACTGTCACACGGGAGGTACATGATGCCCATCCTCACGCGAAGGCACGGGCGGGCGCCGTTGCTGTTCGGCGCGCTCCTGATCTCGATCGCGCTGGGCGTGCCGGCCGCCGCCGCGGCAGCCACGGGCGCGGGGGCGGCCACGGCCGTGTCCGGCGCGGACCAGCATGCGGATCACGCTGCGACCACCGCGACCACCGCGACCACCGCGACCACGCGGCTCGCTGCCACGGTCGCCGGTCCCGTCCGGATCCCGCCGGCCGGCAACGGGAAGCTGTTCAAGTCCACCTGCCTGCCCAGCCACATCGCAATGGATGACCCGATCGTCTTTCCGGGCGTGCCGGGGGCGAGCCATGAGCACGTCTTCTTCGGCAACGTGACGACGGACGCGAACTCGACGCTGGCGACCCTCCAGGGTCAGCCGACGAGCTGCCGGATCTCCGAGGATCACGCGGCGTACTGGATCCCGTCGCTCCTGTACGACGGCCGGACGGTCGCGCCGCGGTTCCTCAATGCCTACTACCTGGCGGACGGCGCGCGCGGCCACATCGTCGCGTTCCCGGCCGGGCTGAAGGTCATCGCCGGCAACAGCAAGGCGACCACCGCGCAGCCCCTATCGGTCACCGGCTGGAAGTGCGCGAACACGACGACCCCCCTGCTTTCGGCGACGCCGATCGCGTGCCGGGCCAACGTGGACCAGGTGCTCGTGATCCGGTTCCCGGACTGCTGGAACGGGCACGACCTGGATTCCACGGATCACAAGAGCCACCTCGCGTACCGCGTGCGCGGCGTCTGCCCGAGCACGCATCCGGTCGCGCTGCCGCAGCTGTCGCTCAACGTCCACTACCGGCTTCCGAGCCTCACGGGCCTGACGCTCGCGTCCGGCTCGCTGCTCTCGGCCCACGCGGACTTCTTCAACGCCTGGAACCAGGCGGTCCTCGCGGCCCTGGTGGCGAAGAACCTCAACTGACGGCCGGCGCGCCGCGTGCGCCGGACTGAGATGGTGCGTGAGCCCGGCCCCTGCCGGGCTCACGCGATTCCGGCCGTTGTCGGCCGTTCCGTTGTCAGACACGCCCGTCACGGCCACCCTGGGGTGCCTACACTGGAGGCGAGGAGGACGTCCAGATCGCCACGTCCCTGTCGCTCTCCGCCCTCAGCCTGAGTCTGATCGTTGCGCTTGCTCAGCGGCCGGATGGTCTCGGCGCGAGCGAATTGGCGCGGATCGTGGATGGACCGCCCACCACCGTGCAGAACAGCCTGCGCCAGCTGGTCACCCACGGCCTCGTGACCCGTGACGGAGCACGCTTCATCCTCTCGGAGTTGCACCCCGCGGCCGCGGAAGTGGTGGCGCTGGGCCTGCGGCTGCCGGCCCCGGAGGCCGCGACACGGATCGTGGTCCGGGCGAACACCAGCATCGAGTTCGCGGTTGTCGACGAAACGGGGTTCATCGTCGGCACGCGGGCGGAGCCAGGTGCCGAATCGGTCGCGCTCCTGGACTCCTCGCTCGCCACGATCCGTCGGGGCCGGCCGGAGGTCCCCCCGGTCCTCAGGTTCGAGACGCACGAGCTGGGTCGAATCCTCCGCTCGGCGCTCGGTCTCCGCAGCCGGGTGGCCGCTGCAGACCTGGTCAAGGGGACCGTGCGCCCAGCGGGACCGTTGGATGGCGCTGCGTACCCCGAACGTCCCGGTCCCGCCGCCCGAATCCCGTGAGCCCGTGGCGGGACCACTGGTCCCGGTCCTGCCCGAAGCGGCCATAGCCGTCCCGAGGGTGCTCGGGCTATGTTGGTGGCACCTCGCCGGAACTTGGGGCTGCAGCACCGGCGGCATCGGTTGACTCGCGAATGCAGTCGAGATGCGCCACGATAGACAGGGGTACCGATCAATGTTGTTCTCCCGGATCGCCACCGCGTTTCGCCGAGACGAGGATGGCCAGGGTCTCGCCGAGTACGCGCTGATCCTCGCGCTCATCGCCATCGTCGCAATCGTTGCCCTGATTTTCCTGGGTAACCAGGTCAGCACGATCCTGAGCTCGGTTGGCACCTCCGTCTAGGGACGGACCAGCGGGGGCTGCCCCGCGCGCGGCGCCCAATCGCCGCTCTCTCTCGCGATGACGCCGGTGGAGCCGATCCGCCGGCGTCTCGCGTTTGTCCGGGATCAGCCGTTCCGGAGCACCAGGATGTGCTGGTGCGTGATGTTCGGCACGAAGGCACGCGGGTAGCCGTACGGCCGCAGTCTCGTCCCGGCCTGGTACCAGACGAGATCACCCTTCGGGACGAACCCCGCTGCTCCCGCGCGCGCCGCCAGGTCCGCCGCGGTGAAGATGTAGCGCCCTTCCTGGTACGCGTCCCGCACGATCACGACGGCGTACCGTCGCGGGCGCAGGACCCGCGACAGCTCCCGGAACACCTGCTCCATCCGCTCGAGATACGTCCCGTAGTCCGCGCTGTTTGCAAGGTCGGCCGGGTCGCTGGTCACCATCGCGTAGTCCGTGCGACGGTTCGCATGCGTCTCCGCGAGCCGTCCGCCGGACATCGTGATCGGCAGCTGGATGTTGTACGGCGGATCGGTCGCCACGAAGTCCACCGAGGCGTCGGGGAGGGTGGGCAGGATGACGAGCGCATCGCCCCGCAGGAGGCTGCACCCGGCAGGGTCGAAGCCGCGGACGCCGGCCGGGTCCGACGGGCCGATGTCGGCCAGCAGCGGTCCCATCCCGTCACGTTCCGCGCCCAGGTCGCGTACCACCTGCTCGTACACGTCCGCCCAGCGTGGCTCGATCTCGATGCCCAGGGCGCGGCGTGGTCCCCGCGTGATCGCGGCCCCCAGCAGCGTGCCGCCCACGCCCGCGAACGGATCCAGCACGGTCTCGCCGCTCGTCGTGAAGAACTCGATCAGGCGGGCCATCAGCCGTGGCGGCTTATTGGCACCGTGCTGCCGGCGCGCCTGGTGCCCAAGCTCGGAGGGGTAGGCCGTTGACCACACCGATTTCGTGAAGTAGAGCCACTCCTCCCCCGACAGCTCGTTGAGCGTGTTGGAGGGGTGTCGGACGCCGGGTTCGGACATGCCGGAAGCCTACGCGCCGGGGAGGGCCGCAGCGGAATCGGCGTGCGGCGGCGCGAGGGCGGCGACCTTCCGGCTCCTACAATGCCCGCCATGGGCCTCCCCGTCACGAGCCCCGGGTTCGTGGGCCGCCGCCGCGAGCTGGAGCAGCTCGGGTCCGCGCTTGCCGCTGCCGCGGACGGACGCCCGTCAACGGTGTTCATCGAGGCCGGCGCAGGGTTCGGCGCCTCGCGCCTGATCAACGAAGTGGAGCGCCGTCTCGCAGGGCAGCGCCAGCCGTTCGCCGTCCTGCGCGGCCGGGCACGGCCTGCGACACGCGGCGACGCGTTCGCGCCCGTCCTGGAAGCGATCCGCCCCGCCGTGCACCGGCTCTCTGATCGCGAGCTGGGCTTCGTCGCGGGGACCGGCGGCCAGGAGCTGGCCCGGCTCCTGCCGGAGATGGAGGCGCGCCTGGCGCAGCTCGGCCTGACCTCCGGACGGTCTACCGTCACGGCGCCGGTCCGGGCGCAGGGGCGCCTGATTGAGGCGGTCGCGGGCATGCTCGCGCGGCTGTCCGTGGGGCGGCCGATCATGCTCGCGCTGGAAGACCTCCACGCGACGGATGCCGCGACGCGTGCCCTCGTGTGGTTCATCGCAAGCGTGACCCGAGAGCAGCGGCTCGCGCTCGTGGGCACGTACCAGCCGGACCGGCTGCCCCGCGACCATCCGCTCGCGGTGGATCTCGGGGCGCTCACGGAGCGGCCGCATCCGCCGGAGCGGATCGCCCTTCGCCCGATGACCCGGCCGGAGATCGCGGAGCTGATCCACGGGATCGAAGGGGAGCGCGCGTCCGCGTCCGTCCTGCTCCTCGTCGCGGAACGGTCGGCAGGCAACCCGCTCGTGGTGGAGGAGCTGCTCGCCGCCCGGCGGGAGCTGCCGAGCGCCTCGCTCCGCGGCAGCCTCGCCCGACTCGTCCTGGCGCGGCTGGCGCGCCGCTCCCGCGGCTGCCGCGAGGCGCTGCGGCTCATCGCCCCGGCCGGCCGGCCGCTGACCTTCGCCGAGGTCGACGCCGTGGCCCAAGCCTACGACGACTTGTGGCAGGACGACGGACCGCGGCCATCCGACCTCGCGAGCTCCGTGCGGCCGGGCATCGACGAGGCCCTGGACCAGGGGATCCTGCGCCTCCAGGCCGCGGCAGAGCCGGCGATGGGTCGCGGCCGCCGGCGCGCGGACCAGGAGCATGCGTCCGTCGTGGAGTTCCGCCACGAGCTGTTGGAGGCGGCCGTGGCGCAGGACCTGCTGCCGTGGCGGCGGCGCCGGCACCACGCGGCGTTCGCGCTCGGCCTCCCCGGATCGCCGGCACAGTCGGCCCGCCACTGGCTCGCGGCGCATGAGCCGGACGCCGTCTTCCGGTCCGCGATCCAGGCCGCCGCGGCCTCGGACCGGCTGAGCGCCGCCGAGGTGACGCTGGAGCATCTCGATCTGGCGCTGGAGGTGCTGCCCGCGATGCGGGAGGCGCCGTCACCGGGCGCAGGCGACCTCCTGCGCGACTTGGAGCTGCAGTCCGCCGAGGCTTCGTTCGCCGCCAGCATGCCGGCGCGTGCCGTGGACCATGCGTCCGCGGCTCTTGGACGGGTGGACGCCCGCAGCGACCCCGTCGCCGCCGGCCGGATCCACGAGCGGCTGGGCCAGTACCGGCGCTCGGCCGGCGAGCTGGACGCCGCCATGGACGAGTTCCGCCTCGCGGCCGAGCTCATCCCCGCCACCGCCCTGCCGGAACGTGCGACCGCCCTCGCCAGCCTCTCCCAGGCAGAGATGCTATCCGGGCTGTTCGGCGACGCGGAGCGGCACGGGATCGCCGCCCTGGACGCGGCCCGCGCCGCCGGCCATGCCGGCCGGGCCGTGGAGGCACACGTGCTGGCGACGCTCGGCGTCATCCGCGGTTGGGGTGCAGATCCGGAATCCGGGATCGCGGAGCTGCGCGCCGCACGCGGCGTCGCGGAGGAGATCGGCCAGCTCGACGAGCTGTTCCGCGTGTACGCGAACCTCACCACCGTGCTGGACCTCGTTGGCCGGCGCGAAGAGGCCGTCGCCGTGGCGTACGAGGGGATCGAGGCTGCACGCCGCTTCGGCCTCGACGCGGTGTACGGGAACTTCCTGCGCGGCAACGCGGCCGAATCGCTCTACCGCCTGGGTCGCTGGTCGGAGGCGACGGCTTTCAGCAGCACGGCGCTGGAATGGGACCCCAGCGGCGTGACGATCGTGAATCCCGCGCTCAGCCTCGCGACAGTTGCAATCGAATCGGCCGCAGACGACCGCGCGAGCCGCCTGCTGGGGCGGTTGCTCGTGGAGCTGGAGACGATCCGTGACCCGCAGTTCGCCGTCCCCACGTACCTGGCCGCGGCCTCGCTGGCCGCCTGGCGCGGCGACTTCCCCGATGCACTCCGCGCCGCGGACCGAGCCTGGGCCGAGATCCGCGGCAACGAGGACTGGGTGATGGTCGCCCGGGTGGCGGCGCTGTGGGCCGAAGTGGCGGCCGTGGCCGCCGGGCAGACCGGGCAGCGCCGGCGTTCCACGATGGCCGCATCGCTGCGCCGGCAGGCGACGTCCGTGATCAGCGAGGCGGCGGCCGCGGTGGGCAATGCCGGCGTCAACGGAACGCTTGGGTCACGCCGTGAGGCGGACGCCCTCCTCGCGACCGCCCGTGCATACGTGGCGCGTCTCGACGGGACGGATCGTTCCGAGACCTGGGCCCGTGTCGCGCGTCTCTGGGTCGCGGTGGGGGACCCCTACCAGCTGGCGCGGGTGCGCCGGCGCGAGGCGGAGGCGGCGCTAGGCGCAAACGACGCGCGGATCGCGCGCGTAGAGGCCCGCCCGGCATTGCTGGACGCAGCCGAGATCGCCGCCCGGCTCGGCGCAATTCCGCTGCTGCGGGAATTGCACGAGCTGGCGGCGCGCACCCTGATCCCCGCGCGTGAGCTGCCGCCCCTCCCGGTGTCTGCCGAGGGTCCCGCGGAGGCGCGGACGGCCGCGCGCGGCGCCGAGACGGCGGCGCGGCCGGCGGACGCGGCGGCGCGCTCCTCGGACACTGACGCGCGGCCCGCCGATGGAGAAACGCCGGCCGCCGGGGCTGCCGAGGCCGCGCCGCCTGCCGCCGCAGCAACGCCCGCACTGCCGCGCCTCACGTTGGTGCCCGCGTTCCCCGTGCCGAGCGAGCCGCGAGAAGGGGACTCCTTCGGACTCAGCCCGCGCGAGCGCGACGTCCTGGCGCTCATCGCCAGGGGGCGGACCAACCGCGAGATCGGGACGGAGCTGTTCATCAGCGAGCGCACCGTGGGCGTCCACGTGGGCCGCGTGCTGGCGAAGCTGGCGGTGTCCGGCCGGGTGGAAGCGGCGGCGGTGGCAATCCGGCTGGGGCTGGCGAACCCGGCCTGAGTCCGCCCGGACACGACGAAGCCCGGACCGAAGGTGTCCGGGCTCCGAGCGGCGGGCCTGGCGTCCGAGGTGGGCGTCACGGCGCAGGCGGTGAGGGTTGGCAGTTCGGCCGGACTACCAGCGCTTGCCGAAGACGACGAGCGTGACCGCGATGGGCATCAGCGGCGCAAGCGTGACGGCAAGGCGGTGAAGCCTTCCGATGAGCTGGGATCGCATGGGCTGGGTCCTCCCGAAGCATCGGACCGGGCTGCTTCCCGTTGCGGTCCGGTGCGGAGCGGTACCGTACCGAGCGGTCCGGTGAGGAACAATCGGCAGAAGGTACTGGCACCCGGTAGTACCGATGGCGGCGGCACCCGTTCGCTGCGGTGCACCGAGGGAGGGACGATGAGCGAGAACATCTGCTATACGGACGCCTACGCCAGGTCCACCGGGGCGTCCGTGGTCTCCGTCGAGCCGCCGGCGGCTGACGGGTCCGGCCCGCTTGTCGTGCTGGACCGCACCGTGTTCTATCCCGGTGGGGGCGGCCAGCCGTCGGACCGGGGGTCGCTGCAGGCCCCGGACGGCCGGTCGTGGACGGTTCGCGCGGCGAAGAAGGCCGGCGACGACGTGGTGCACGAGCTGGAGCCCGGCATGGAGCCGCCGGCCGTTGGGGATCGCGTCACGGCGGAGCTGGACTGGGAGCGCCGCTACGCGCTGATGCGGACGCACACCGCCCTGCACACCCTTTGCGGCGTGGTGTGGCGCGACTACCGCGCACAGGTCACCGGCGGCAACATGGAACCCGGGTCCGGCCGGATGGACTTCGAGTTCGAGACGATGTCCGGCGAGCTGGTGGGCACGATCGAAGAGCGGGTCAACGCGGAGCTGGCAGCCGCCCGCGATGTCCGGGTGAAGATCCTCCCGCGCGACCAGGCGTTCGCCATTCCGGACCTCATCCGCACGAAGATCAACCTCCTTCCGGAGGGCATCACAGAGATCCGGACGATCGAGATCGTGGGCCTGGACCTCCAGGCGGACGGCGGCACGCACGTGGCCAACACCCGGGAGGTGGGCTCCATCCACGTGACGGGCTACGAGTCGAAGGGCCGCGTGAACAAGCGCATCCGGCTGGAGCTGGTCGCGCCAGGCTGACGAGCCGGCCGGCGCCCTCCACCCTGAACGAGGACGCACCCTCCGGCAGTGCCATTGGTCACGAACGCGGCGGTCCGGTGACGGGGGGCACCGAACGTTCGGTGCCCCCGAGCGGTACCGGCGTGTCGTGGCGGCGTCGCCAGGGCCATGTCATGGTTCTCGCATGGCCAGCCGCACTGCCGGCGGGCCGGTCGTCCGGCGTCCTCACCGGTCCGCGGGATCGCCGATCATCCGCTCGCGCTCGCACGCGCCGGGCCGTCACCTCCGCCGCCTTCGCGCCGGCGGCGACCACGGCCAGATGCTCGTGATCTTCGCGCTCATCCTGACTGCCCTCGTCACGATGTCCGGCCTGCTGATCGACGGCGGCATGGCCTGGGTCCACCGCCGCCAGGCCCAGAATGCAGCGGACGCCGGAGCGCTGGCAGCGGCCAACGCGTTCTCCTCCACCCACGACTTCGTCGCGATGGCTGACTCTGCGATCGACATCGCCGGCCACAACGGCTTCACTGTGGACTACGTGGACTGCGGCGACGTCCCCCGTTCCGACGGCGTCGTCGTCAACGCGCCCCCTTCGTCAGGGACGCACGCCGGTGCGGACGGGTACGTCGAGGTTGTCGTGAACCGCCCGATGCGGACGGTCTTCTCGGGCATCGTGGGCCAGGATTGCTGGATGGTGTCGGCGCGGGCGGTGGCGACCGTCAACAGCAGCGGCGTCGCGACGTGCACCTTCTGCTCCCTGAACAACTCCAACAGCAACCACACGCTCGTCCTGAAGAACGCCGCGACGCTCCGCGTGGACGGGGAGATCTACGTCAACTCGAGGAGCGGCGGCTATACGCCGGGAACCTGCAACCCGCTCACGCGGTTCAAGGTGTGCGGCGACGGGTTCGACGTCTTCGGGGCGGGGGGATACGTCTCGGCGAAGACGATCACCACCGTCGGAGGGTGGGAGACGCACGACAAGAACATCGCCTGGGCGGACGAGATGATCGCCGGGTGCGCCGAATGGCCCAACCCGCCCGCGCAGCTGAAGACCTCGAACGTCTGCATCCACCGGCCTCCGATCGCGGACCCGCTCAACGACGCCGGCAACCCCGCGAACATCATCCCGCTGCCGACGCTGGGCGGGAAGCCCGTCGCCGGGCTGAATGGCTGCCCGATCGGCGGGACGGTGCCCACCGGAACCTCCGCGACCCCGGTCCTCATGCAGATCACCGGCGGCACGAAGACGATCTGCCCCGGCACCTACTACGGCGGACTCAAGATCACGGGCGGGGTGATCACGATGCTGCCAGGGGTCTATATCCTGGTCGGCGGCGGGCTCCAGGTCCTCAACAGCGCGGCCCTCGACGGCAGAGCCGGGGTGCTGATCTACAGCACGGGCGGCGGCAGCGCGTCGCAGACGACCTCCACGGCGAACGACCTGGTCCCGCTGCCGATCGCCGGCCACATCACTCTCAAGGCACCGGATCTCAAGTCGAGCAGCAGCACGTCGGATCCCGGGGACGTCGTCACGTTCACGGTGACGCTGACGCCGGCCGACGCGAAGACCCCATTGCCGATGGGGTACGTCGACTTCTACGACGGCAACGCCGAGATCTGCGCGGCGTCGCCCGTGGTCCAGACCGGGACGAAGGGCAACGTCGCGCACGCGACCTGCGTGTACGCATTCGGGCTCTGGGGGACGCGCTCGATCAGCGCCGTCTACTCGGGCGACACGACCTACAACCCCGCGGGCGACACGCTGACCCAGACCGTGAGGGCACCGTCGGGAACGAAGACGGGCCCGATCACGATCGAGACGACCGGCAGCGTCAAGCTGGCAGGCCCCACGTCTGGGCCGTACGCCGGGCTGACGATGTTCCAGGAGCGCAACAGCAACCTGACGATCACGCTGGCGCCCGGCGTGAACAGCAGCCCCAAGTGCGGGCCGAACTTCATGACGATCGGGGTGCCGCCCGACACGTCCGCCCCGCCCGATCCGTGTGGCGCCATTGGCGGCATCGAGGGCACGATCTACGCGCCGCACGAGGACGCCCTGGTCCTG
>Ga0315273_10008889_pt1 | contig 12706 bp, 9 predicted proteins | sample YL17G02_0_MG_FD_205753 | JGI IMG/M metagenome (GOLD analysis project Ga0315273, IMG submission 205753) | Sediment microbial communities from Yellowstone Lake, YNP, Wyoming, USA - YL17G02_0 | ecosystem: Environmental > Aquatic > Freshwater > Lake > Sediment | place: USA: Wyoming | collected...
CGGCGCAACTCCATCTGGAACAGGCGGTCGGCGGCGTGGATGAAACCCAACGCGCGCCAGGCGTCGACCTCGAGCACGGCGCGCACGTGCGGAACGCCCTGCCGGTCGAAGCGCGCGTCAACCGGTGCGAAGAGGCTAGGGATGGCGACCCGCCCGCGATGAGACGGAACGGGTGCGAACACGAACGCGGTCGCCCCGGTGAGCGCCGCCGCCAGGAGGGCTGCGGAGACGACTCCCGCGACCGCGGCGATTCTCCCGATCACTTCGCGACGAGATCGGCCTTCGGCCCGACCGCGAGGATCCTTGGGACGAGTCCCGGGGTTTCGGGGAGCTGGCCGACCCCCGGCAAACGCGGCACCAGGAGCATCCACGACGGGTTCATACGAAACGCCTTCGCAAAAAGTGGAAGCGCCTCTTCGGTGCGCCCGTTGACGACCAAGGTCACGGCCGTCCAGAAGACGAATTCGTCGTTATCCGGGACCAGCGCGGCTGCGCCGCCGTAGTCCTCGAGAGCGTCGTCCATCTTCCCAATCGCCGAGGCCTCGTCGCCGCGGTTCATCAATTCGTAGGCGCGATGGAGCGTCAGCAGGCGCCGCATCTCGAAGAGCGGCTCGGGGTGATCCTCGATGCGAAGATCTACGATCCGGTCCGTCCACGGTTTGTCGGACGCCTTCGCTCGCACGATGAGAATCGCGGCGGATTGCCGGCCACGAACGTCGCCGCCGACTCCTTGGGCGGCGTCCAACGCCGCGAGCATCCGTTCGGCGAGCGGGCCCTTCGCGGCTTCGAACGCCCTCGCCATCGCGTCCGGGACTTCGTTCGTCAGCATGAGGTTGGCCTCGGTCGTGTAGCCGTCCCCCGCGTGCTGCCCCGCACCGGGAATGCACTTGGCCCCCGTGTGAACGGCGACCCGTCCCTTTGCGTCGAGGAACGCGACCTGTCTGACGTCGCGCTGCGCGTCGGCCGCTAAAAGTTGCGCCAACGCCTCTTTCGGCGCGACCCCCTGCTTCATGAGGGCGAGGCCCTTCGGGCCGTAGGACGGCTCGACGAACGACTGCGTCGCCACCGCTCCCACCCCCGCCTCGGCCCACGGCACGACCGAGCCGACCGAAAACCAGTGACTCTGAACCGCGACGCCTAACTCTCCCGTCGCGGGGTCGCGCGCGACGATCGAAAACGTCGCGACCGGCATCGATGGCTTTGCCGCCGACGGTGTGGCCGCCGACGCCGCGCAAGAAACCGCAAGCGCGAGAATCATCTCCTAGTCCTCGTCGAACCCGGGCCTCGGCACCGGGTTCGAGGGCGAGATCAGCTGCGGATCGACCGGCTCTCCGCCGGGCCCGAGGCGTCTCGCGCGACCGCCCCGATGGCCACGACGCCTGGTGCGCCCGCCCGTTGCGGCCGGCATCAACTCGTGCGCGACGACGCCACGCGGAACCGCGGGCTCATCGTCTGGCGCCGCGAGGCTCCCCGCGGGCGACGGCAGCGCCGGGGCGTCGTCGCCCTGCACCGCTTCCGTCGACGCGCCCCCGCGCCCCCGTCCACGACGGCCGCGGCGTCGCCGGCGCCGCGGCTGGCCGGCGTCGCCCTCTCCGTTCGCTCCGCGAGGCGCCGCCGTGGAATCCGCGGAGGCCGCTTTGGGGTCGGTCGGTGTGTCCGCGAGGGTGTCCATTTCGGTTTCTTCTCTGGGTTCCTCGAACGGCACCGGGGCTTCCGGCGCGGCGTCGCCTCCGCGTCCGCGGCCTCCGCGGCGGCCCCGACGCCGCCGGCGCGCCGGGCGCTCGGCGCCGGCTTCCCCCTCGTCCCGGTCGGCGGCTGCAACCGGCGCCACGACGACCGCGGCCGCCAGAGGAGGTGCGGGCGACGGCCCTTCCATGTCGATGAGATCGGGCGGAGTCGGCGGCGCCGGGCGATCTCCCGCAACCAGTGCGGGCGGTACCTCGACCTTCTCCCTCGGGAAGAACTCGAACTCGCTTTCGTGGCGCAGCAGCGAGCCCTTCGGCTCGACGAGCACCCGGATGGAATGTCGCCGCTCCAGTCCCGAAAGGTCGTCCCTCTTGTGGTTCAAGATCCAGTGCGCGATCTCGGGTGGCACCCGCATGTGCACCTTGCCGAAATCGTCGCGCAGGCAGCGTGTCTGGAGCTTGCGCAGCGCCGCCAGGCCCGCCGGCTCGACGTTCTTGATGAGGCCGTACCCCTCGCACACCGTGCACGTCGCGTACGAGGCCCCCATTTTTTCGGCCTTGATGCGCTGCCTCGAGATCTCGAGCAACCCCAGCTTCGAAATCCGCGTGACGTCGTACTTCGCGCGATCGGGTTTCATGGCGTCGCGTATCGCCTTTTCGATCTTCTTCTGGTTGCGCGCGGCCATCATGTCGATGAAGTCGATGACGACGATCCCGCCGAGGTCGCGCAAGCGTAGCTGCCGCGCGATCTCCTCGGCGGCCTCGAGGTTGGTCTGGGTGGCGTTGTCCTCGGCGTCGCCTTGTCTCGGGGCACCCTTGCTGTTGACGTCGATCGCGGTCAACGCCTCCGTCCCGTCGATGACGATCTCGCCGCCCGATTTCAGAGGGACGCGGCGCATGTAGATGCTCTCGATCTGCTCCTCGAGGTTGAATTTCGAAAACAGCGGCCGGTCGCCGCTGTACAGCTTGATGATCTTGGCCTTTGCGGGCATGACGTCCGAGACGAATTCGAGCGCGCGATCGTAGGTTTCTGGGCTGTCGATCCAGACCTCGTCGATGTCCTGCGTGAAGTAATCCCGCATCGTCCGGATCACGAGGTCGCGCTCGCGGTAGACCAGGCCCGGAAACTCGGTCGCGCGGGAGGCCTTCTGAATCGAGTCCCACAGCCGTAGCAGGTAGCGCAGGTCGCGCTGCAACTCGGCCTTGCTCTGTCCCACGCCGGCCGTGCGCACGATCAGTCCGAATCCCTCGGGAGGATTGAGCTCTTCGACCATCTTTTTGAGACGCTCTCTTTGCTCGTCGTCCTGGATCTTGCGGGAGATGCCTGCCGAGTCCGCCCCGGGCATGAGCACGAGGTAGCGTCCGGGGAGCGAGAAGTAGGTCGTCACGGTCGGCGGCTTGGCGGCGAACGGCTCTCTCACCACCTGGACCATCAGTTTTTGCCCGGGATGCAGGTGCTGCCCGATGCGTCCTTTCGCGCGCGAGTCCGTGCGCTGCGGGAGCAACTTGAAGTTGATCTCGTCCATCGGGAGGAAGCCCTTCATGTCGCCGCTGATTCTCAAGAAAGCGGCGTCCAAGGCGGGGTGGATGTTTTCGACGACGGCGTTGTGGATGTTCCCCTTGATGTTCGTACGGTTGATCGTTTCGATCTCGTACTGCGCAAGGACGCCGTTTTCCAGGATTGCGACGCGCGATTCTTCGACGTGCGTCACGTTGACCAGCATGATTTTGGACATGGGGTGAATCGTTCTCCAGCGGACCCGCCGACCTGGCTTCGCGTCGCTCCATGCGACGTTTGCCTCTCTACGGAGCCGCCGGGCCTCGCCTTGGGCCTTTCAAGCGCTCACGCAGGGGCAGGTGCGCGATCGGCCGCACTGTAACACACGCGTGAATTTCGCTAGGATCGTCCTTCTCGCCGCGCTATTGCGAGGGGGTGGAGACACGTGAGCATCACCGCGAATCAGGTCACGCTCTTGCGGCTGGTCCTTCTGCCGCTGCCGGTGGCGCTCGTCTACCGCAATACCCACGCCTTCATGCTGGGTGCCCTGGGCCTCTACATCCTGCTCGGCCTCACCGACGTTCTGGACGGGTATCTCGCGCGAAAGCACGGCTCGACCGCGCTCGGGGCCCTGCTCGATCCCGTCGTGGACAAGATCTTCCTCGTGGCCGGGTTCGTCCCGCTCGCGGATTTCCAGATCATGCCGACGACGCTCGTATTCATCCTCTTTATTCGCGAGTTGGCGGTGACCGCCCTTCGGGGCATCGCGGTCGAAGAGGGGTTCTCGTTCAAGACCAGCTCGATCGCGAAGCTGAAGACGACGGTCCAGATGGCCGGCGCCGGGTTCATTCTCATCATCTGGCTCTTCCCGGCGGATACGACGATTCGCTCGATGTTGCTGGTCGCGGCCGCAGGTTTTTCCGTGCCGGCCGTCGTCGCGCTCGCGCGGGGGCGACGGCCCGGGTGGATGGCCTGGTCGTCGGTGGCCTGCGGAGTGACGATTCTCATGACGCGCCTCGTGCTGCCGCCGAAACCGGCGATCTTCGCGCTGATGTCGGGAATTGTCGCGATCACGCTCTATTCCGGGGCCGAGTACGTCTGGGAGATGAGAGGCGTTCTGCGGGCGCGATTCGTCCGCTCGCCGATCGAGGCCGTCCGGCTTTTGGGGTTGTCGCTTGCAGTGCCGGTGTTCTACCTCCCCGCGCTCGATCGGCCCGACGATCCGACCTTCGCTATTCTGGGCCTTCTCGCGGCGGAGTTCGCCCAGGGAGGTCTGGACAACTCGCTGGTCCAGATGGGATACGCGCGAAGCGCGGGACCGGACTTGTTCCGCTCCGGCACCCAGGCTGTCTGCGGGGTCATTCTGCTGTGGGCCCTTTTCTCGGGAGCCAGCCCGAGAATCGCCCTGGCGGCGACCTTGTTCGCGCTCGGCGTGACGTTGGGCGATCTCGCCAGGCGCGCTTTCCTGCATCGCCGGGACTTCCAGTCGGGCGTGACCGCCACCCAGCCGATTCCTTGACTTAGCGAGGGGCGCTCCCCAGATTCCCCTTCGCTGTCTTCAAATGGGTCGATGTCTCCTTCTTGGGGGGGCCAGGGGATCGTGCAGCGCTTTCCTAGCGGTCGAGTCGGTCTGGGGGACGTCGCCGTGGCCGCGGTCTTCGCTGCGGCGGCGCTCTCTTTGGCATGCGACTCATCGGAGGCGGTTTCGCGGGACGCCCATCGGGCGTCGTCGCTCGCCCCTCGCCGCGGCGGGGTCGTCCGCCTCCTTGTGGAGGCGCCGCAGTTCCTGGACCCCGCCTCCGTCGATTCGGTGTACGACGCCCTCCCGGTCGGCCAGATCTTCGACGGGCTCGTCGCGCTCGATCCCGGGCTCAACATCGTCCCCGCGCTCGCCGATACGTGGACGATCTCGCGCGACGGCCGCGTCTACGGGTTCCATCTGCGCGAGGGCGTGAAGTTTCACGACGGCACGCCGCTCACGTCCGCCGACGTCGTTTTCAGTCTGAAGCGGCTCCTCGACCCGACGCGCGAGAAGAAGAGCATCGGCGTGTCGTATCTCCAGGTCGTCGACGGCGCGCCGGCTTACGGCGCCGGGCGCTCCCCAGAGCTTCCCGGGATCGTTGCGCTCGACGCCGGTCGCGTGGAGATCCGGCTGACGCGCCCATATCTGTCGTTCCTCTACGTGCTCGCGATGGACGATCTGCGGATCGTCCCTGAGCGGTACTTCAACGCCCTGGGTGAAGCGGCGTTCCGGCGCGCGCCGATCGGCACGGGGCCGTTCCGTTTCGGCTCGTGGTCCGACGAGAAGCTGCGGCTCGACGCCAATCCCCAGTACTTCGGCGGCGAACCCTACCTGGACCAGATCGTGATCCTGTTTCCTCGTCCCGACGAGCACGACGCCGGCAACACGCGTTTCTCGCGCGGCGAGATCGAGATCGTCGAGCCGACGTCCGATACGCTGTCGTCGATGCTCGCGGACCCGACGATCGAGGTCCATCGCTATCAAGACCTGAGCCTGAGGTTCCTGGGGATGAACACCGGGGTCCCTCCGCTCGACGACGTGCGCGTCCGGCGCGCGATCGCTTTCGCGATCGACCGCAAGTCACTCGCCGGGCTTTCTCCCTCGACGCGCCGCGAAGCGCAGGGGATTCTCCCACCGGGGCTTCCCTCCTATTCCCCCGAGGCCAAGGCGCTCCCCTTCGACCGCGACGCCGCAATCCGCCTGCTCGCCGAAGCGGGCCACCCCGGCGGCCGCGGCCTTGCGCCCCTGCACTTCTACACGGCCCAGGCCGCCAGCGACGCCGCCGTCAAGAGCAACGAGCAACTGCGCGCGGACCTCGCCGCGATCGGGATCACCCTCGACGTCCATCAGGTGACCTGGCGCGAGCTCAGCAGCCGGATCGAAGAGCACGATGCGCAGGCGTTTCAGCTCGGATGGGTCGCCGACCTCCCCGACCCCGACTCATTCCTGCGGTCGTTGTTCGAGCCCGGCGGCTCGGCGAACTACTTCGACTTCTTCGACGCGGAGATCGGGCGTTCGTTGGAGCGCGGCGCCTCTGAGATCAATCTCCTGGAGCGCGCCCGCATTTACCGGGACCTCGAAAAGGCCGTGCTGGACAGGGCCCCTCTCGTGCCCCTGTTCCACCCGGTTGGCATGATCGCTTCCCGCCGCAGCGTCCACGGATTGAAGCCCGGGCCCATGGGAATTGGTGCGCTCGATTTCGAGCACGTGTGGATCGAAGCGGGGAGGACCGACCGCTGATGCGCTCTCCCTTTCACGGCCGTACCCTAGAGCAGAACTTTTCGATCTCGACCGCGCTCCTCGTCCTCTGCGTGATCGGCGCCTCGATGGTCGTCATCGAGAACCGCGTGAGGGCCAACATGCGGCGCGGGCTCGAGGCGCGCGGCGCCGCGATCGCGAAGAGCATCGGCGCCGTGGCCACGCCGTCCCTCCTCGCCTACAACTATGCCGCGCTGCAGATGGCTGCGGAGGGCGCCACCGGCAACGACGGCGTGGTTTTCGTTGCGATCCACGACAAGGAAGGAGCGCTCGCAGGGCTATCCGGGCGCGCTCCGGCCGAGGCGAAGGGGTGGGACGCCATGGCCTCGCTCGCGGCCGCGTCACGGGACGTCGAGGTCGGCCGCAAGGACGGAACGGGATCGCGCGAGAAGGTCGTCGAGGTGTCGGTTCCGGTCCTCGTCGAGGGGGTCGGAGCGGCCTGGGGCCGCGTACGCGTCGGACTGTCCTACGACATCGTCGCCTCAGAGCTCAGGCAGCTCGGCATCCAGTTGTTCCTCCTCGGCGCGCTGCTCGCGGTCGTCGCGGTGCTGTGCGGGCGCTGGCTCGCGCGCCGCATCGCCGCTCCGCTGCACAAGCTCGCGCGGGGGACGGAGGCGCTGGCGGCGGGAGATTTGGAACACCGTATCCCCGTTTCCGGTGCGAAGGAGTTGGGCGACCTCGCGCGCGCGTTCAACACGATGTCCGATCGTCTCCAGGAGAAGGCCTGCGAGTCCCAGGTCTTCCAGGATGCGCTCGAGCGGTTGAACGCAACACTCGAGCACCAGGTCGAAGAGCGTACGCACGCGCTCCAAGAATCGACGGTGCAGTACAAATCCCTCGTCGAGTCGTCCCCCGATTCGATCCTGATCGTTCAAGACGGTAGCGTGAAGTTCGTCAACCGGGCGTTCGCAGAGACGTTCGGCATTCCGGAAGCCGAGGTCCTGCATCCCGACTTTCGGCTCTCCCGGATCTTCGACCCGTCGTCCGCCTCGTTGGCAGGCGGGCGGATCGCCGCGTGGGAACGCGGCGAATCGCCGGGCCCCGCCGAGGTGCTCGGCCAGGACGCGAAGGGACGCACGCGTCACCTGGAGCTTCGCGGCAGCCGCATCGAGTACCAGGGCCGCCCCGCCGCCGAGTGCTTGCTCGTCGACATGACCGAGGCCAAGCGGCTGCGAGAGCGCCTTTCCGAGACCGAGAAGTTGAGGGCGCTCGGCGAACTGGCCTCAGGCGTCGCGCACGATTTCAACAACCTCCTCGGCGCGATCCTGGGCCGCTCGCAGCTGCTCCGCCGCCAGGGGATGACGCCGAAGGTCGACCACGATCTGGCGGTCATCGAGAAGGCGGCGCAAGACGGCCGCGAGACCGTGAGACGCATCCAAGAGTTTTCGCGGACGCGCCGCGACAAGAAGTTCGAGCCGGTCGACTTGAGCGAGATCCTGAAAGACGCGCTCGAGATCACCAAGACGCGCTGGAAGGACGACGCGCTGCTCCGGAAGGTGAGCATCACGCCCGTCTTCCACGAGTCCGTTGGGTTGCGGATCCTCGGCAACGCGTCCGAGCTGCGCGAGGTCTTTACCAACTTGATCTTGAACGCGGTGGACGCGATGCCCCAGGGCGGCCGTCTCGAAGTCTCGTGTCGAAACGACGGCGAGCAGGTGATGGCAGCGGTCGCCGACACGGGCGTGGGAATGACCGAGGGTGTTCGCCAGAACATCTTCGACCCGTTTTTCAGCACAAAGGGAGCGAGTGGGATGGGGCTGGGGATGAGCGTCGTCTACGGCATCGTCACGCGCCACGGCGGGACGATCAACGTCGAGACCGCCCTCGGAAGGGGGACGACCTTCACTCTGGCGTTCAAGGCGACGCGCGAACTTCACGCTCCGGCGGCAGGATCGGACGGAGCGGCCCTTCCCCAACTGCTGCGCCCCGGGCGCATCCTCGTGGTCGACGACGAGCCCGACGTGGCGGCGGTTGTCAAAGACGTCCTCATGATGGCGGGGCACGAGGTGGACACCGCGATCTCGGGAACCGTGGCGCTGCAGATGATCCGCCTCACCGCCTACGATCTGGTGTTCACCGATCTCGGCATGCCCGACATGTCCGGCTGGGACGTTGCCGAGAAGATCAACGCGGTGAAGCCCGGCCTGACGGTCGCCCTGGTCACGGGGTGGGGCACGAGCCTCGACGAGGCCGAAGCAGGCAAGCGGGGCATCAGCGCCGTCGTTCACAAGCCCTTCGAGATCGACGAACTCCTGGCCATCGCGCAGCGGCTCCTGTCGAAATCCCTTGCGGTCGCCGGGAACTAGGCCCATCCCGAAGGGGAGGCGCGTATATAATCCCTACTCCTATTGAAAAGGCGGGGGTTTCCCGTGACCGCAACGGGTCGAGCGCTACGCATCGCCAACGGCCAGGGGTTCTGGGGAGATTCGGTCGATGCGCCGCGTCGGCTGGTCGAGGAAGGACCGCTCGACTACCTCACGCTCGACTACCTCGCCGAAGTCACGATGTCGATCATGCAAAAGGCGCGGCAGCGCGATCCCCACGCGGGGTACGCGACCGACTTCGTCGAGCTCATAAGGAACATACTCCCGACGCTCCGCAAGAACGGCATTCGCGTCGTGGCGAACGCCGGTGGCGTCAACCCCGACGGCTGCCGCGACGCGCTCATCGCCGTGGCACGGGAGCAGGGGGCCAAGGGCCTTCGCATCGGCACCGTGACGGGCGACGACATCCTCCCGCGGTTGGACGAACTGATCGCCGCGGGCGTTGCCTTCGTCAACCTCGACGACGGCCGGCCGTTCACGGACGTGCGCGAGCGCGTGCTCTCCGCGAACGTCTACATCTCGTCGTTTCCGGGGGCCGAAGCGCTCCGCCGGGGCGCCGATATCGTCGTTTCCGGCCGATCCACGGACCCAGGGCTCGTGTTGGCTCCGCTGATCGCCGAGTACGGCTGGCGCCCCGACGCATGGGACCTTCTAGCCTCGGGGACGATCGCCGGCCACATCTTGGAGTGCGGAGCGCAGTGCACCGGCGGGAACTTCTCGCGATGGTGGGAGGTCGAGGGCTGGGACCACCTGGGCTATCCGATCGCCGAGGTGGCCAAAGACGGGACCTTCGTCGTCACCAAGCACGCGGGGACAGGCGGCTTGGTCTCGGTCGACACGGTGGGCGAGCAGCTGGTCTACGAGATGGGCGACCCGGCCCGCTACCTCACGCCCGATTGCGTCGCCGATTTCACTTCGATCCGCCTCGAGCCGGAAGGTAAAGACCGCGTTCGCGTCACCGGGATCAAGGGCGGGCCGGCGACCGATACCTACAAGGTCTCGATTTCCTACCTCGAGGGCTACAAGGCCGTGGGGCAGCTGACGGTGTCCGGTCCCGACGCGGAAGCCAAGGCGCGGATCTGCGCCGAGGCGATCTGGGGACGACTCGCCCGTTCCGGCGTGACGTTCGAGCAGACGCTCACCGAGCTCGTCGGGGTCGACGCCTGTCACGGTCCCCTCACGAGGGGCCACGCGACCCCGGGCGAGATCGTGCTGCGGGTCGGCGTCAAGGACCGGTTGAAGGGAAAGGTCGACCGCTTCGGAAAGGAGCTCGCCCCCTTGGTCACCACGGGGCCCCCCGGCGTCACCGGGTTCGCTGGGGGCCGGCCGAAGGCCACAGAGGTTCTGGGCTACTGGCCGGCGTTGATTCCGAAGCACCTCGTCACCCCCCAAGTCGTCGTCGAGGAGGTTCGGTGAAGCGCGTCCCGCTCTACGCGATGGCCCACGCCCGTTCCGGGGACAAAGGGGACGGTTCTAACGTGGGTGTCCTCGCCTACGACGACCGCGGTTACCAGATCTTGAAGGCGTGGCTCACGCCCGATCGCATCAAGGCGCATTTCGGCGAGATCGTCAAAGGGCGCATCGACCGCTACGACCTCCCCAATCTGCGCGGACTCAATTTCATTCTTCACGACTCGTTGGGCGGCGGAGGGAGCGCATCCCTCAAGACCGACGCCCAAGGAAAAACCCACGGCATGGCGCTGTTGAGGATGCTGATCGAAGTGCCCGACGACTACGAGCTTCCAAACGTCGGGCTCGCCGGCGCCAAGAAATCGGGGGGCGAGCTGTGAGCTCGCCTTTCGTCCGCGTGGACTCGCGCGAAGACGGTGTGCGCGTGCTCACGATGGACAAGCCGCCGGTCAACGCCCTCGGGCGAGAGCTGGTCGACGCCTTGGGGACGGCCTTCGTAAAGTTGCGCGAGGACCGTGAGGCGCGCTGCCTCGTCGTGCGCTCCGCGGGAAGCCACTTCTGCGCGGGAGCGGATCTCAAGGAGCGCCGCGGGATGACCGAAGCCGAGGTGCGCGCGTTCGTCCCACAATTAGCCGCGGTCTGCCGCGCGGCCGCCGCGCTGCCTTTCCCGACGATCGCCGCCGTCCGCGGCACCGCCGCCGGCGGGGGGTGCGAGCTGGCTTTGGCCTGCGACCTGCGCGTCCTAGCGGATGACGCGCGCATCGGCCTGCGCGAAACCGCGCTGGCGATCCTCCCTGCTGCTGGCGGCACGTGCCGCCTCCCCCGGATCGCGGGGATGGCGGTCGCCAAGAGGTGGATCTTCACGGCGGAGCTGTTTACTGCGGAACAAGCGCAACGCGACGGCGTCGCCGAGGCGGTCGTGCCCGGCGACCGTCTGGACGATGCGGCCCTGAAGATGGCGGGGACGATCGCCGGAAACGGTCCCCTCGCGGTGCGGCTCGCGAAGCAGTCGATCGAAGGGGGTTTCGACCTTTCGATCGACGAAGCCCTGGCCCTCGAATGGCAGTGCTACGAAGGGGTGCTCGGCACGTCCGACCGGCTGGAGGCTTTGGCGGCATTCGCCGAAAAGCGGACCCCGCGGTTCATGGGGCGATGAGCGTGCTTCGTTACGGCGGAATCAGCGTTGACCCGCCGCTCGTCCTCGCGCCGATGGCCGGGATCACCGACCGCCAGTTCCGTTTGGTCCTTCGCCGGATCGGCGGTGTGGGCCTCGTCACGATGGAGTTCATCTCGTCGGAGGCGTTAGCCCGCAACAACAAGCGCGCGCGGTCGCTGATGCGCTACGCCGAAGAGGAACGGCCGATCTCGATCCAGATCTACGGCCGCGACCGCGCCCGCATGGCCGAAGCCGCGCGGGTCGTCCAAGAGATCGGCGCCGACGTTTGCGACATCAATATGGGGTGCCCGGCGAACAAGATCCTCAAGGGTTGCTCCGGCTGCGCCTTGATGGGCGATCTCGACCTCGCGCGGGACATCGTGCGTGAGGTGCGCCGCGCCATCACGATCCCCCTCTCCGTGAAGTTCCGCCTCGGCTTGGGCGACGATCGAAGGAACTTCATCGAGCTCGGCCGGATCTGCGAGGGCGAGGGGGTCGACGTGGTCGCGATGCACGCGCGGACGGCGAAGCAGATGTTCAAGGGCCAAGCCGACTGGAGCGAGATCAGACGCCTCAAGCAGGCGCTTTCGATCCCGGTCGTCGGGAACGGCGACATCGTCGTGGCCGGAGACGCGGTTCGCATGCTTCAGGAGACGGGCTGCGACGGCGTGATGATCGGGCGCGCCTCGATGAAGAACCCGTGGATCTACCGCCAGACCGCGGACCTTCTGGCCGGTCGGATCCCGTACGAGCCGACGGTTGAGGATCGGCACGAGCTGATCCGGGTTCACTTCGACATGGTGACGACACAAGAAGATCCGGTGTTCGCGATGCACAAGCTGCGGACGTTTACCGGCTGGTACACCCACGGTCTCGTCGACGGGAAGCGCCTGCGCACCCGAATCAGCGAGCCGACGACACCCCAAGAGTTTCTCGACGTCGTCGAGAACTTTTTCGCGGAAGCGACGAAGGCGGCGGCATGAAAGTGAGCAAGCGCGGGCAGTACGGCATGCGGGCGTTGTGCCATCTCGCCGAGACCCACGGCTCCGGGGTCGTTCAGATCCGCGAGATCGCGCGGAAAGAGTCGATCCCCGGGAAATTCCTCGAAGGGATCCTCTTGGAGCTCAAGCATGCCGGGATCGTGCGCTCACGTCGTGGGATCGACGGCGGGTACGAGCTGGCGAGGGAGCCGAAAGAGATCATGCTCGGGCAGGTCATGCGCGTTTTGGACGGCCCGCTCGCCCCGTTGGGAAGCGCCGCGGAGCTCAAGGAACTGATGAAGAGTGATCCGCGCCAGGCGGGTTTTTATTCGGTCCTCATCGGGGTGAGAGACGCCGCCGCCGCCATCCTGGA
>Ga0315273_10008893_pt1 | contig 12705 bp, 14 predicted proteins | sample YL17G02_0_MG_FD_205753 | JGI IMG/M metagenome (GOLD analysis project Ga0315273, IMG submission 205753) | Sediment microbial communities from Yellowstone Lake, YNP, Wyoming, USA - YL17G02_0 | ecosystem: Environmental > Aquatic > Freshwater > Lake > Sediment | place: USA: Wyoming | collected...
TCTTCGCAGCCATCCCTACCTCCTCTTTCGGATCGGATTCTCACCCTATGGTGCCGACTGCTAGCACTCGGACCTGCCGAGTGCTAACGATTGTAGCGTCATCCGGGGGGTGTATGACAAGCTCCCGGCGTGACCGAGACCCCCGCGTGGGAACGTCGATTCACGGCACCCCAGATCGGGTTCCCGGTCTGGGGGGACGCCGCCCCGCATCGCCTGGCGTTCCTGTCGAACGAGAACGGATCGTGGCAAGCGTGGTCGATCGACCTGTCCTCAGGGGATCGACGGCAGGTCACCGACGAGCCGGTCGGCGTGGAGACGGTCCTGATCGCGCCGGATGGTCGCATCGTCTGGTGGCGCGACGACGTCGGGGATGAGCAGGGCCGATGGATGGCCGTGCCGTTCGAGGGCGGGGACCCCGAACCGCTGATCCCCGGCGTCGCGACCGGCTGGGCCGCAGGGATCTCGTTCGCGGCCAACGGGATCGCTGTCGGCCTGGTGTCGGATCACGACTACCGCGCGTTGGTCTCCTCGGCCGGGGCGGCCGCAGAGACTTTGCTCACGAGCGACCGACCACTTGGGGTGGGCAGCGACCATCCGACGGGGTGCGGAGGCATCTCGGCCGACGGTGGGCTCGTCTGCATCCACCATGCCGATCACGGCGACATAGTCCACCAAGCCCTTCGTGTTTTCGATGCCTACGGAGAGCCGATCGCCGATCTTGTCGACCCCAGATCGAACCTCGACCCGACCGCATGGAGCCCGAGCCCTGGCGACGATCGCCTGCTGCTCAGATCGGAGCTGGGAGCGTTCGAGCGGCCGGCGATCTGGACGCCGCGGGAAGGCACGCGCCGGGATCTGCCGGTCGACCTCCCGGGCGACGTGATCCCGCTCGGGTGGTGGCCGGACGCGTCGGCGATCCTGGTACGGCACGAGCATGAAGGGAGCTTCGAGCTTTACCGAGTGGACCCGAGCACCGGCGGCGCGTCCCTGGTCGCCAACCCTGCGGGCGAGATCGGCGCGGCGGCCGTGCGACCCGACGGGGAGGTGTGGTTCGAGACGAGCGACAGCGTTCAGGCACCTCGCATCGTGAACACAGAAGGCCGAGAGGTCCTGGCACCGCTGGGCGCGCGACCGCCCGAAGGGCGGCCCGCTCGCTCGTTCTGGTTCGACAGCCCCAACGGACAGCGCGTCCAAGCCTTCGTGATCACGCCCCCGGGAGACGGTCCGCACCCGACCGTGATGAGGGTGCACGGCGGGCCCGAATGGCACGAGCGTGACGCGTTCGATGCGGAGGCTCAGGCGTTCGTGGATGCGGGGTTCGCGGTGGCACTCGTGAACTACCGGGGGTCGACCGGGTACGGCATCGCGTTCCGTCGGGCCTTGCTCGGGAACCCATGGTTCCCCGAGACCGAGGACGTGATCGCCGGGCTCGATGCGCTGATCGCCGCGGGCATCACGGATCCGGACCGCGTGGCCTTCGCCGGATGGTCGTGGGGCGGGTGTCTCGCCTGCCTCAACGAGGGACTGCATCCGGACCGGTGGAAAGCCGTGTTCGCAGGGATCCCGTCGGGGGACTTCGTCGCAGCACACTACGCATGCATGCCCGAGATCCAGGCCTACGATGTGGCGCTCTACGGTGGGACGCCGGCCGAGATGCCAGAGCTGTACGCGGAGCGGAACCCCATGACCTATGTGGACCGCGCGAGGGCTCCGGTGCTGATCATCGCCGGCGAGCGGGATCCGCGCTGTCCGATCCAGGGCATCACACCGTGGGTGGATGCGCTCCGCGAACGCGGCGTGCAGGTCGATGTGCACCTGTACCCGGCCGGCCACCATGCCAACCAGGTCGACGAGCAGGTGCGCCACATGCAGCTGATCCTGGACTTCTTCGTCCGCTACGTCTGACGCCTCGCGTTACTCCTCGGATGGGGCGGCTGCTGACATCTCGCGGATCTGGTCCACTATCTCCGCGTTCGCCAGTGTGGTCACGTCGCCGAGCGCGTTGCCGCGGGCTACATCGCGAAGCAGACGGCGCATGATCTTGCCCGAGCGCGTCTTCGGCAGATCCGCAGTGAAGATGATGTTGTCGGGCTTGGCGATGGGCCCGATCACCTTGGAGACGTGCTCACGGAGCTCCTGCAACATAGCCTCGTCCCCTTCGAAACCGCTCTTCAGCGTGACGAACGCCACGATGCCCTCGCCCTTCAGCTCGTGCGGCCGCGACACCACGGCGGCCTCGGCCACCTTCTGGTTGTCGACGAGCGCACTCTCGATCTCATACGTCGACAACCGATGCCCTGCAACGTTCATGACATCGTCGATCCGGCCTAGCAGCCAGAAGTACCCCTCCTCGTCGCGCTTGGCGCCGTCCCCCGCCAGGTACACCTCGGGACCGTACTTCGAGAAGTAGGTCTGGACGTAACGGTCGGGGTCGCCCCAGATCGTGCGCGCGATCGCCGGCCACGGACGACGGAGGACCAGGTTGCCGCCACCACCGAACGGCACCGAGTTGCCCGCTTCATCGACCACATCGGCCTGGATCCCCGGGAACGGCCTGGTCGCCGATCCGGGCTTCAGCTTCGTGAGACCTGGCAGAGGCGTGATCAAGATCGCACCGGTCTCGGTCTGCCACCAGGTGTCCACGATCGGGCAGCGTTCCGTACCGATGTAGGTCCAATACCAAACCCAAGCCTCCGGGTTGATCGGCTCGCCAACCGAGCCCAGGAGTCGCAGCGACGACAGGTCGTGCCTTCCCGGGAACTCGGTGCCCCAACGCATGAAGGCACGGATCGCGGTCGGGGCCGTGTATAGGATCGACGCGCGATACTTCTCGGCGATCTCCCACAGCCGGTCCTTGTCGGGCCAGTCGGGGGCACCTTCGTAGATGATCCCCGTGGTGTGGTTAGCGAGCGGGCCGTACACGATGTAGGAGTGGCCGGTGACCCAACCGATGTCGGCCGCGCACCAAAACACGTCGTCCTGTTGGATGTCGAAGATCATGCGGTGGGTCGCTGCCACCTGTGTCATGTACCCGCCGGTGGTGTGCGCGATCCCCTTCGGCTTGCCGGTGGTCCCGCTCGTATACAGCAGGTACAGGAGATCTTCGGCGCCCATCTCCTCCGGCGGACACTCTGTCGGTTGCTCCGCGATCAGCTCGTGGTACCAAAGATCGCGACCTGCCTCGAACGCGTGGTCTCCCCCGGTCCGACGGACCGTGACGACGTGTTCGATCGACGGACAGTCCGCGAGCGCTGCGTCCGCGTTGTCCTTCAGCGGGACGATCTGGCCGCGACGATAACCCCCGTCGGCCGTGATCAAGACCTTGGCCTGGGCGTCGTTGATCCGATCCTTGAGCGCCTCCGCCGAGAACCCTCCGAAGACCACGGAGTGGGCTGCGCCGATCCTGGCGCACGCGAGCATGGCGATCGGCAGTTCCGGGATCATCCCCAGGTAGATCGCCACCCGGTCGCCTCGCTGCACCCCGAGTGATGTCAACGCGTTCGCGAACCGGCAGGTCTCTTCGTAGAGGTCGCCGTATGTGAGCGTGCGGGTATCACCCGGCTCGCCCTCCCAGTGATAGGCGACCTTGTCGCCTCCACCGGCTTCGACGTGCCGGTCGAGGCAGTTGTAGGAAGCGTTCAGGGTGCCCCCCGCGAACCACGTCACCCACGGAGGGGTCCACTCCATGACGGTGTCCCACCGTCGGTACCAGGAGATCTGCTCGGCCTGTTCAGCCCAGAACGCCTCAGGATCGGCCGCCGCTCGTTCGTAGATGCCGTCGTCGGTGACGAGCGCCTGTTCGACGAACGTCGGCGAGGGAACGAAGACCCGTTCCTCGAAGAGCAGCGCCTCGATGTTCCTCTCGGTGTCGCTCACGTTCCCTACCCTTCGCTCTCGCCGACGGGCAGCATCGTACGCAGGAAGGCCGACTAACGCGACCCGGGCTCGAACCGTGCGTGAGCCCGGGAGGCTCGTGAGTGCTTGCAACTGGCCTCCCACGGCGTCACCATCGTGCGTGAGGCCGCCGTTCGAGGCGGCCTCGAAGCTTATGGGGAAGGAGGCAGGCGGTGGCACAGTACGAGGGCTACTGCATGAAGTGCCGTGAGAAGCGGACGTTCGAGGGCACGATCGTCACCCTGAAGAACGGCCGTCCCGCCGCACAGGGCGCCTGCCCGGTGTGCGGCACCAAGCTCACGCGCATCCTGAGCAAGGCTGAGGCCGGGCAGGCCTAGCCGGTCCGGACCGGACAGAACCGGTCAACGAGAACGGGACAACAGCGTCTCCGGGGCGATCAGCACCGGCCCCGGCGTCATCCCACGGTGGCGGGCCGACAGGTCCGCCACCGTCGTTTCCGCGAACACCTGCTGCACGGCACGGGCCACGTCCGCCCAGAACCCCTGCAGCCCGCAACGGGAGTCCTGGAAGCACGTGTGGTCCGATGGCTCGAGGCAGAACATCGGGAAGATCTGCCCCTCGATGGCGTCCGCGATCTGCGCGACGGTGATCTCAGACGGCGCACGCGCGATCCGACAACCACCGCCCGCCCCCCGGAAGCTCTCGACCAGACCTGCCTTCGACAGAGCGCCAAGTTGCTGTTCCAAGAACCGCAGGGGGATCTGCTGGCGCTCGGCGATCTCCCTGGCCGGAACCAGGGTTTCCTGCTCGAGTCTTTGCGCCAGTTCGATCATGGCGCGCATGGCGTACTCGAGCTTCTGAGAGACCTTCAGCATCGTCGACGCTCCTTCGAAGCCAGGGTAGGTGGGCGCCCGTCCCCGCGTCAACGCTTCGACCTGCGCCCACGGGTTGGGAGCGTCTATCTCCCCCGTTCCAGGTATCCAACGGGTCCCCAGATGGGCCGACAAGTAACGAAAGGAACGAGGAGCGGTGGAAGGAGGGATGACGGAAGCCATGTCACGCGTGCTCGTGATCGACGACGAGCCAGACGTGCTCCTGCTGTGCCGGGTCAACCTCCAGCATGCGGGTCATGAGGTGCTGGAAGCCCCGGACGGGGAGCGGGGACTCGCGGTGGCGATGGAGGAGACGCCTAACGCCGTTGTCCTGGATCTGATGCTTCCGGGCCTAGACGGCTACGGGGTCCTAGCCGCCCTGCGAGAGCGCGAGGAGACGAAGGACATCCCCGTCCTCATCCTCACCGCGAAGGCTCAGCGCGAGGATCGCGTCCGATGCTGGGAACAGGGAGCGTCGGAGTACATGACGAAACCCTTCTCACCTGCCGCGCTCTCCTCGGCGCTCGAGCAGTTGATGGAGATGTCCCCCGAGGAACGGGAATCTCGTCGCGCGGAGGTCCTCAGGAAACTCCTGGACGAGTCACCCACGTGGCGCTAGGCGCCGCTGTTCGCGTTGGCGTAGTCCAGGCCGACGATGATCACCAGCTGAGCGCTCTTGGCGATGGAGCCCTGATCCGAGCCGAGGAGCGCGACCCGCGCGCCGTCGAGGTAGGTGTCTGCCAGATAGTGCGCGTCCGACCGGTTCTGCGCCGCGTCGGCTCCTCCACGGAAGTAGACGACCGTCTTAGCGACGGGCTTGGATTGGGCGTCGTCGGGATCTTGCGCCGCGACGTAGCCATCCGCCTCGAGGGTCTGCTGCACCTGACCGGCCAGGCCGATCTCGAAAGTGCCGTTAAGGACCGCGATCAGCACGCCCTCGAACTGCGGGCTGGGGGTCTCCTTGGGAGGTTCAGAGGGACTCGTGGCCGGCGAGGCCACGCTGGGAGAGGTCGAGGAGGCACCGACGCCGCCGCCGCCCGGGCCGTCGACCGTGGCGGAGTCGCCGAAGCCGTTCGCCAAGACGGCGATGCCGCCCACGAACAGAGCCGCGATGATCACGATCCGCGCCGTTCCCAGGTTCACGCGGCCCATCCTACCCCAGCGCTCGGAGCGTCCGCCGTCCGTCTACAACGGGATGCCGAGGCGCCCGGCTACGCGCTTGCGTCGCCTGGCATCGCGGATGCGGCAGAGCCTCCGCACGAGCATGGGATCGTAGTTGAGGGCGGCGGGCCGACCGATGGCCCTGTTCAGCAACTGGTGGTAGCGCGCGGCGGAGAAACCGAAGCGTTCTCGGATGGCGCGTTCCTTCGACATCCGAAGCTTCCAGGCCTCGCGCTCGAAATCCAGAAGCTCGCGGTCCCGCTCATCGAGCGCCGCGATCCCCTCCGCCTGTTCGGTCGTGTACGGCCGACTCACGGGTGCGAGGCTAGCAATCGTGACCGTTGGTTCAAGCACCCAGGGGGCGCGAGCCGAGATGCCTGAAAGGGAACACGAAGAACGATCATGAGAGGATCCGACGTGGTGGCCACGGGAGATGAGCAAGCGGGCGCCCGGGAAGAGCACCGCGACGATAGCGACCGATTCCGCTCGGTGGCGCAGCTCGACATGCTGCACAGCCTGGCGGCCAAGCTCAACTCGTTGGCCGACGTCTACGAGATCGGAGCCGCCATCACCGGCGAGCTCCGCACGATCATCGACTACCACAGCAGCCGTGTGTACCTGCTGCAGCCGGATGGCTCCACGCTCCTGCCGGTGTCGTTCCGAGGCGAGATCTTCTCCGACTACGAGAAGGATACGGTCGACAACCTGACGACGAAGATCGGCGAGGGGATGACGGGCCACGTCGCCGAGACCAGGGAATCCCTCCTCACCCCCGACGCGAGAGAGATCGAGTTCGCCGTAACGATCCCCGGCACCGACGACATCCTCGAGTCGATGTTGGCCGTCCCGATGTCCGTGGGCGACCAGCTCGTCGGCGTGATCGTCCTGTCGATGCTCGGCTATGGCAAGTTCGACGAGGAGGACCGCCGTCTGTTGGAGGTCCTTGCCTCACACGCCGCGGTGGCCTTCGACAACGCCAAGCTGTTCCAGGCGGAGCGTGAGGCGGCCGAGACGTCCACCGCCCTGCTCCGGCTCTCGCAGCGACTCACACAGCTCCATTCTGTGGACGAGATCCTGCGGGAGGCGATGGAGATGATCCCCCGGTTCGCTCCTTGTTCGGTGGTAGCGACGATCATCAGGGACGAGGAAGCCGGGAGCTTCAGCATCGCCAGGATCCAGGCGTTCGAGGAAGGCATCCTGGATCCAGAGCGATCCATCCGAGAGATCATGGCCGACATGGCGCAACCGTTCCTGCTATCCGAGACCGAGCCGTTCGTCCTGCCCCGCGAAACCGTTGAGAAGCTGCCGGCAGGGATGAACATCCTGAGCGAGGCGCGGGAGACGCTGATCGCTCCGCTGCGATGGGAGCCCGATGGGTTGGGGGCGCTCGTGCTCACGGCGCCCGAGACCAGCGCCCGCTTCAGCGGACGATCCCTGCGCCTGGCGCGTGGGATCGCAGATATCACGTCGCTGGCGCTCGGGAACGCAAGTCGACTCTCCGAGCTGGAGCGGTTCCACGAGCTGGTGGAAAGCCTGGACGCTGTGTTCTGGGAGGCGGATGCCGCCTCGCTCCGGCTGTCGTTCATGGGCGGCCGGGCAGAGCCTCTCCTGGGCGCGCGGGAACAGGAATGGATCGTGGAGGGGCGTCGATGGGGCGACCACGTCATGGAGGAGGATCGTGACTCGGCGATCGCGGCCGTGCGGATCGCGGCCGACGCCGGACACGATCAGAGCATCGAGTACCGAGTCACGTCGCCGAGCGGAGCGACCACCTGGATACGCGACATGGTGCACGTAGTCCGCGCAGGCCAGGGCACCCGGCAATTGCGCGGGCTGATGATCGACATCACGGAGCGCAAACGGGCCGAACAGGCTCTCCGGCGCAGCGAGCGGAAGTACTCGGAGGCCTTCCGGCGCGAACGCGAAGCCGCGCAGCGGCTCCGCGCGCTCGACGACATGAAGAACACGTTCCTGGAGGCCGTGTCTCACGACCTCCGAACCCCGCTCACCTCGATCCTCGGTTCCGCGCTCACTCTCGAACAGACCGAGCTCGCGCTTCCTCGGGAAGACGCGCTGGACCTGGTGGGGCGGATCGCGGCTAATGCCCGCAAGCTCGAGCGACTCCTGTCCGACCTGCTGGATCTGGATCGACTCCAGCGCGGGATCGTCAGCCCGCAGCGCCGCCCCACGGACATCGCCGAACTCATCGAACGAAGCGTCGCGGGCACCGAGAAGACCTCAGACCGTGACATCCGCGTCGCGGTCGACCCGATCACGGCGTCCATCGACGCCGCCAAGGTCGAGCGGATCCTTGAGAACCTGATCTCGAACGCCATCCGACACACCCCCGACGGCACGCCCATCTCGATCCGGGCTGTCGGCCAGGACGGAGGGGTCCTGATCGTGGTCGAGGACGAGGGGCCTGGGATCCCCGAGGAGTTGCACGAGGCCGTCTTCGAACCGTTCCGGCAGGCGCCGGGCTCCTCGTCGGAGCATTCACCTGGTGTTGGGGTCGGCCTCTCCCTCGTGCGTCGCTTCGCCGAGCTCCATGGCGGCCGCGCCTGGCTAGAGGACCGGGAGGGCGGCGGCTCCTCGTTCCACGTGTTCCTGCCCGGTGGATAGGGAACGACCGCCGGAAAGGGGGCTCCGACGGTCGTTCACGCTGGTGCTCAGATGAACAAGGTGACGGCGTCTTGCGCCTGAAGCAGCGCGGTCGTAGCGCCGGCAGGCTCATCCAGGCCGTCGATCAGGTCCTGTCTCGACAAGCCGAGCAGGTCCATGGTCATCTGGCACGGAACCATGTGAACACCCAGATCCCGGGCCACCTCCAACAGCTCGGTCGGCGACGCCACGTGATTCTCCTCGGCGAGCTTCTTCATCATGGCGGGACCCATCCCCGCGAAGTTCATCTTGCCGAGCTTCAGATGTTCGGTACCGCCGCGGTTCATGAACGAGAGCATCCGCTGCATCCAATTGTCGCCCGTGATCCGGACCTCGTTCTTCACCAGAGGGAACAATCCCCAGAACGTGAAGAAGATCGTCGTGTCCATGCCCATGGCGGCCCCGGTGGTGCCCAGGATGAACGTGGGCCAGACCTTGTCGAGGTCACCGCTCCACGCCATGATCACGAGCTTGTCGTGCTTGGCATGCTTCAACTCCTTTGGAGCCTTAGCTTCAAGCGTCGCCTCCATCGCCGTCATGATGCTCACCCCTTCTTTCGGATGAGGAAGCGATAGACGCCCGCCTCCTCCGATCGCTCAAGCAGCTCGTTGCCGGTGCTCTGGCACCACGCCTGGAAATCGGGAACCGACCCTGGATCTGTGGCCAACGACTCGACCACGTCGCCCGGTTGCAGCTCACGGAAGGCCAGCGCCGTCTTCGCGATCGGCAACGGGCACGAGAGTCCCTTCAGGTCGAGGGTCTTCACGATCGTCACGCTCATGTTCCTTCGCCTCCTTAGGACATCCGCTCCGGGATGCGGCCCTGTGGCACGGTCTCCCAGTACAAGCGGTTGAAGAGCCACTTCGCCATGTGCCAGGCGCGGTTGGGCTGTGGCGGTGTCGGTGGGTGTTCGTAGTCGAACCGGAGCGCTGTGGCTCGCCCGTTCCCGGTCTCCAGGAAGCACATCACACGGCCTCCGTAGTTCGTCTTAGGGGCCGAGCCGCGCACCAGCGATGCGATCCTCGACGCGATGACGGGCGCTTCGAAGTGCGCGGTCGAGCCGCTCTTGGAGATGGGCAGGTCCGTGGCGTCGCCTATCGCGAAGATCCGCTCGTACCCGCTCACCTGGAGCGTGTGCTTGTCGGTCGGGAGCCAGCCACCCGGGTCTCCGAGGCCAGAATCGATCACGACCTGCTGACCCTTGTGCGGCGGGACCAAGACGAGCAGGTCGTACTCGACCTTCTCGCCCTCGAGCGACTCGACGGTCCCGGCAGAGGGGTCGACGGCCTCCACGTTGAAGAACGTGGTCAGCTCGATCCCTCGCTCTTCCATGATGGGTTGGATCAGCTTCGACGCGCTCTCGATCGTGAAAGCCCGGTTCAGCGGCGAGAGAAGGTTTACCTCGCTCCGGTCCCGGATGCCCCGGTGTCGCAGATACTCCTCGACCATGAACGTGAACTCCACGGGTGCCGGCGGGCACTTGTACGGGATGCCCGCGATCCCGACCCGGATCCTGCCACCCGGGAACACGCGGAGCGCCTCACGCAATCGTTCCGCGTCGCGTAGCGAGTAGAACCCGTGCGCTCCCTCCACAAGGCCGGGGATGGCGTCGTGGACCAGCCGCGCCCCCGTGGCCACCACGAGGTAGTCCCAAGCGAGGCTTCCCCCTCGATCGAGCTGAACGGTTTGGGCGTCGGGATGGATCCGGACGGCTCGCTCGACGGCGAGCTCGACCCCGGAACGCAGCAGCGTCCGCTCATCTCTAGAGAGCCAGTGACCACTGGCCTCTCCTAGCGCCACGTACAGGTAGCCCGGCTGATAGTCATGCATGCCGGTCGCGTCTACCAACGTGACCTGCACCTCACCCGCGAGCTCCTTGTCCAAGAGGTTCGCGGTCAGCGTGCCACCGACCCCCCCACCGAGCACGACCACGCGCGGCGGCATCTGTCGCTCACCGAACCTTGCGGATCACGAACCGGGCGAACCCGTCATCGAGGATCACGTCCACGAGCTCGTGGCGCGCCTTCTGCACCCATGCCGGGATGTCCGTCTTCGAGCCCTCATCGCTCGAAAGGACCTCGATCACATCACCGACCGTCCCTTCGCGGATCGCGCCGATCAGGCTCATCAGCGGACCAGGGCACGGCATGCCCCGCGCATCGATCGATCTGGTGATCTCCGCCGCCGTCGTCATCGCTCCCACCTCCTGTTCGACTAGATGAATGTCACCGGACCGTCGGCTTCGGCGAAGAACGAGGCAACGCCCCACACGCCGTCGACCAACGGATCCAGGTCGTCCTTCGTGATCGTGAACATCTCCATGGAGTCGGCACAGGCGTAGACGGAGACCTCTCCGAGGTCCTTCGCTTGCGCCAGCAGTTCGCTCCAATGGGTCTTGCCTTGGCGCTCCATCAGAGCGTGGCCGTCGGGCCCGGCCTCGGGTGATACCCCGTGATCCTTCGTGATCCGATCGGCCCGGAACGCATCCAGCGCCCAGTACTGGAGGAAGATGTTCACTTTGCGCCCCATCACGGCCGCCCCGACCGTGAGGACGGCGGCGGCTTGAAGTCGGTCGTCGGTGCCCGAGAACAACACCAGGGAAACCGTCGGTTCCTTCCCCATATCCATCGGTTCCCTATCCATCGATCGCTCCTCGCCACTCATGCTGCGAGGTTCCGGGCTGATATGGGTGGGCCGAAGCACCCGCGTTCGACGGGACCTTGGAGAACCCCGACCGGACATCGGCGCCCGGCGGTACCGTTAGCGTCGTGGGATTCCCGTTCGAGCCCGATGACCCAGCCTTCATCGCCAACCCCTACCCCGTCTATGAGGAGCTGCGCGAGCGGGCCCCCGTCTGGTACCACGAACCCACCGACCACTGGCTGGTATCGCGGTACGCGGATGTCAACGCGCTGCTGCGCGATCGCCGTTGCGGGCGCACGTATCACCATCTAGCGACGCACGCCGAGATGGGGCGTCCCGAGGAACCCGAGTGGCACCAGCCGTTCTGGCAGCTGATCCGCAGTGGGATCTTGGACATGGAGCCACCGGACCACACGCGGGTTCGCGCGTTGGTCTCGAAAGCCTTCACCCCGCGGATGGTGGAGGGGATGCGCGGACGCATCGGTCGGATGATCGATGAACTGGTGGAGACGGTCCGAGGCTCGGACGAGTTCGACCTGATCTCAGCGATCGCTGAGCCGCTTCCCGTAGCCGTGATCGCCGAGTTGCTCGGCGTCCCCGAACATGATCGTCACCTGCTCCGCCCGTGGTCGGCAGACATCTGCGGCATGTACGAGCTACATCCGTCGGACGAGACGGCTCGAACGGCCGTGCGTGCGTGCGTCGAGTTCTCCGACTACCTCCGGACGCTCTCGCGGGTGCGGCGCGCCGATCCTCGCGATGACCTGATCAGCGCGCTCGCCGGCGTGGTCGAGGAGGGATCGCGTCTGACCGAGGACGAGCTCATCGGCACGTGCGTCCTGTTGTTGAACGCGGGTCACGAGGCCACGGTGAACGTCACCGGGAACGGTTGGTGGTCCTTGTTCCGCAACCCTGAACAGCTCGACCGTCTGCGAGCCGATCCTTCGCTCGTTCCTCGTGCGGTAGAAGAGCTGATGCGCTGGGACACGCCTTTGCAGATGTTCGAGCGCTGGGTTCTGGAGGACATCGAGATCGGCGGGGTGAAGATCCCCAAGGGAGCGGAGCTGGGGTTGCTCTTCGGATCGGCGAACCGCGACCCGTCGGTCTTCGATCGACCCGACGAGCTCGACCTCGGTCGTGAGCCCAACCCTCACATCTCGTTCGGAGCGGGTGTGCACTTCTGCCTCGGGGCGCCTCTCGCCCGCATGGAACTGCAGGCGTCCTTCTCGACCGTACTCCGGCGCCTGCCCGACCTGACCCTCGTGACCGAGCCCGTATGGAAACCCAACTACATCATCCGAGGGCTACAGGAGCTACGGGTCACGGCGTAGATCCGATCTCGCGCCATTCGTCGGAGCCGGCGGTCGGATTCGAACCGACGACCTAGCGATTACAAATCGCTTGCGCTACCGGGCTGCGCCACGCCGGCCTCGTGGCGAGTCTACCGTCCACCCCCGCGCTGGAAGACATCCGCGCGCGCGAAGAGCGCGTACACGGTGAGACCGTAGAGCCC
>Ga0315273_10008894_pt1 | contig 12704 bp, 14 predicted proteins | sample YL17G02_0_MG_FD_205753 | JGI IMG/M metagenome (GOLD analysis project Ga0315273, IMG submission 205753) | Sediment microbial communities from Yellowstone Lake, YNP, Wyoming, USA - YL17G02_0 | ecosystem: Environmental > Aquatic > Freshwater > Lake > Sediment | place: USA: Wyoming | collected...
CGTCGTGAGCTGCGGCTTGTCGCCGGCCTGGAACTGCCAGAAGAGCTGGTTCTGCGTCTGGTGGTAGAGCTTGTGGACGCGCGCGATGCGGTCACCGCTCACGCTGCCGATCCCGCCGACCGGCGCCGGGAGGCCGCCGAAGAGATTCGGGTTCTGGGCCTTCGACTCCCAGTTGAACCGGAAGTACGTCCAGACGCGGACCGCGAGGGTCACGAACGTCTGATCGCTGGGGAAGAAGCCACCGGTGGTCAGGTTGCTGACCGCGATGTCCGCGCCCTGCTTCGTGAAGAGCTGCGAGCGGCTCTGCACGGAACCGAACACGCCGACGTTCGCTGCGCGAAGGTCGCCCGCGCCATCCACGCGGATGAGCGAGTCGTAGAAGGGCTGGTGGATGCGCTCTCGGGTACCGACGATCTTGGGCATGTGCTTTTCTCTCTCGTTCGTGCCGGTCCGTTCACCGACACCCATCTCGCTGCTTAGGGACCTGGCGGCAACATGCCGTCGAGCCCCGTGTCCAGAACCCCGCAGCGGTACGGGGCTTTCGCCCGTCAGCTACTGGACACGAGAACTGTGCTGGGGCTATCGATCAGCCCACCATTCCGGAGAAGATGTGACGGGCGAACATGCCGCCCGCGTAGCCCTGATCGCCCGAAGCGAAGGGCGTCGTAACCTCGCGAACCTGGGGGCGCGTCAGAGCACGCATCGCCACGTCCGTGGGGGTGATGGTCGAGATGGACTCCATGCGGTTCATGGAGCTGTCCACCGCGCCCTGGTCGCCGGGCTCGCCGAGATCGCCGATGCCGGAGATCCCATCGCCCGAGTCGCCGAGGCCGCTCATCGGCTGGTTGACGTACTCGCCGATGCCCGCCGCCGCGTACTGCGTCTGGCCGAGGCCGAGCATGCCCTGGTAGGGCGCGCCCGCGTGCGAGAGGTCGTAGCCACGGCCGAGGCCGAGCATGCCCTCCCTGTAGTACGCGCCGAAGCCGGAGGTGCCCGGCGCCGGAGGTGCCGCCGGAGCTGCTGCCGCCGAAGCGACGAGCGCCGCCTGCGGAGCACCGCCGAGCATCGGCGTGTTCCGAAGGAACGACTCCGCCGCCGCGAGGCCCACGCCGAGGACGACCGCGCCCGCGTTCTGCCTCACCATGCCGGGGTACATTCGCGCCGCCGCGAACGTCGCCGGGATGAGCACGGCCGCGGCCGCGAGCTTGCCGTAGCGAGGATCCGCGAGCTGCGGAATCCGCGCCGAGGCCATGTTGCCAGCGTAGCGGGCGAGCACGAAGCCGACCGTGCCGCCGATGACCGGAGTCACCACGTCACGCATGACGTCGGCGCCGAAGAGGTTCCGCAGCACCCTGCGAGCGTTGCGGTGAACCCGACGACGATGCCTGCTGTTGCGGCGCACCTTCGATCGGCTATGTCGGCGACGAGCCATGGTTCTGTTCTCCTAGATGGTTCCGGTGAGTGAGCTGAACCTACTGGCTCAGAACATCCCGCCGAAGAGGTTGCGAGCGAAGAGACCACCCGCGAAGCCGCGGCCTTCCGGCGTGGACATCGTGCCGACGCGAGCCTCCGGCGTGACCATCGACGTCTGGACGTCGCGGTCCAGCGGCAGCTCTCCGTGGACGGCGAGCGCGACGCCTTCCGGCATCTCGGTCGACGTGAACGGGGGGCGGTTCTGGCCCCACATCGCCTGGAGGCGCGCATCGGCCTCGCCCATGCCCGCGGCCGCCTGCTCGACGCCCTCCATGCCGTTCATCATGGCATCGACGTTCGCCTGGTTGGCGGGGTCGACACCCTCGGCGTAGTCGCCGACGCCGGCCGCCGCGTACTGCGTCGCGCCCATGCCGGCTGCCGCGAACATCGTCTCGCCGAGACCGCTCATCGGCTGGTTGACGTACTCGCCGAAGCCGCTCATCGGCTGGTTGACGTACTCGCCGAAGCCGCTCATCGGCTGGTTGACGTACTCGCCGAGGTAGCCGCCGTAGGGCGTGCCCGCCGCGAAGCGCTGGATGAGCCGGTCCGTGAGCGCGAGGCCCATGCCGGTCACGAGCGCGCCGCGGTTCTGGCGGATGATGCCGACCTTCGTGCTGAGCCCGAGGGTCGCCGCGATCCCGAGGAGGTTCGCTGCGATCTTCGTGTTCGACGCGCCAGCCGCATCCGCTGCGCCACGGTCGAGCATCCCGCGGAGCTGCGGGACGTTCGCCAGCCCGTTGCTGAGCAGGCGAGCCGCGACGAAGCCGACCGTGCCGCCGATGACCGGAGTCACCACGTCACGCATCAGATCTGCTCCGCCGAGAATGCCGTTGCGACGCACGTGCCTGCGGCCGTGCTTGCGGCGATTGCGAACGATCCACGTCTGATTCTTCCTCATCGACGACCTCCTGCTGTTCCGGCGCGACTTGCGACGGCGGTTGGCCGTCATCTTCTTCGACGAACGGCGCGTGTACCACGCCGGGGGCTTGCGCCACCGGCCGTAGCGCTTCTCCGAGTACCCGCCGCTCTTGGCACGAGCGTGGGCGTCCTTCGCGGCTCCGCCGAAGCGGAACTTGCGCACGTACGAGTGCTGCGAGACGTGCGGCGGCACGAGCACGGGGTAGCCCGCGTGACGGTACTTGCGACCGCTCTTCGGGCCGAACTCGACGAGCTGGTAGTACCGACCCTTCGGCGTACCGACGCGGTGCGAACCCGCGCCGCGGTACTTGAGCTTCGAGACCGCGAGCATGTTCCGCGTCATGCGACGGCGGCTGTGACGACGGTTGCGAGTCGCGCGACGACGGCTGTGACGGCGGCGCGAGTTCCTGCGCGAGCGACGACGGTTCATCACGACGTAGCCACGGCGCGAGCCGCGGCGGCGCGAGTTGCGGCGCGAGCGGCGACGACGATTGGCCGTCGCGTACAAGATGGGGCTGCCGGTGTTTCGACGGCTGGAACGCCGACGGCTGTTGCGGCGCGACCGGCGACGGTTCGAGGTCATCGTGGCGTACCTGACCATCTGGTTCCTCGTGCTCTTCCGACGCGATCCGCGACGACGCGAGTTGCGGCGCGAGCGGCGACGACGGTTGGCGACCACCCACGTCTGGTTGCGGCTGACGCGGCGACGCGAACCGCGGCGACGCGAGTTGCGGCGCGAGCTGCGGCGCGAGCCGCGGCGACGCGAGTTCCTGCGCGAGCGACGACGGCGATTCGCCGCGAGCGCGCTCATGCGGCGCTTCCGGCGACCGCGGTAGGTGGCGCCCACGGCGTAGCCGCGACGCGAGCTGCCACGCACCGAGCTGCGGCGCGAGAGACGGCCGACCGTGCGCGGGATCGGGTAGGTCATGATGCTCGGGCGACCCGAGCGGCTCAGCGGGAGCCGACCCACGCGCGTGATCGTCGGCATGAGGCCGCGCGCGAGGTACTTGTCGATGTACGAGCGGCCCGTCAGGCGAACGTGGCGCCCGTGGAAGAAGCGCTTGCTGCTGCGGCGCTTGCTGCCGCGACGGCTCGCACGACGCCTGCTGCCGCGACGCTTGCTCGACCTGCGCGAGCCGCCGCGCTTGCTGCTGCGGCCGCCGCGCTTGCTCGCGCGCCGGCTCGCGCCGCGCTTGCTCGCGTTGCGCTTGCGCGTACGCGCTGCCTTCTTCGCTGCGCGCGAGCGCGCCGCCTTCTTCGAGGCCCTCGTCGCCGCCGCCTTCCGGGCGCCGAACGCGCGGACGTGCGCGTTGTGCTGCTTGCCACCGCTGGTGCGGCGACGGGGCCTGCGGCCGGTGCTGGCGATCGTCATGCCGCCCGAACTGGCCGACTCGCTCGGCTGCGAGTGACGGCTGCGCGGCTTGTTGCCGCCGCCCGTGTCGCTCCTGCGGGCCGAGGTGAGGACGGACTGCATGTCTTCGCTGCCCTTGTAGTTCGCGCGCATCGCGCGTCGCAGGGCTCCGATGTTGTAGGCCATTCCGCTTCTCCTCGTGGGATTCTTGAGCATCCTTTTGGGGATCGCTCGGGTCAGAACCGTTCCATACTCGTCGGTCGCGTAGAGCCTCGCTCGGCCGCGGCCCTTCAGATCATTCGGATGGTTGCCCATCCACTTCTTCGCACCGCGAAGGTCCCGGTACTGAGGACTCATGTGGATGTGCTGCTTGCGGCCGCCGATCCACTGAAACGGATTCGCCTTCGGCGCCCGACCACTCGGTCGGCCACTCAGGAAACGTCCACTCCGATCGCGCGGACGACCCGAGTTCACCACCGTCAGCGCGTTCACGCCTGGGTTCGAGCGCAGGCCGCGATTCGACTCCATGCCAGACGATCTCTCGTACTGGCGAGCCGACTTCTTGGTGCTCCGCTTGTAGACCAGGGTCATTGAACACGCACGTCTCCCGCTCGACCCGCCGTAGCAGGGAGGGGCGCGCCCCAGGTCTTCGAGGGTGAAACTACAAGGCGCAGATCATCGTGTCAACACCGTCGCCTGTCAGACATCGCTTTTTTTCAGGGCGATTGTCTGACAGATCAGCCGGCTGCGATCTTCTTCGTCGTCTCGTCTTCGCGCTCGGGCCTCTCGGACGTCCTCTTCGGCACGATGCGCGGCAGGCCGCGATACGACTCCTTCGCCTTGCGCACCACTCGACCGAACTCCGCGAGCGACTCGCGCATCTCGATCACTTCCTTCGGCTCTTTCATGGCTGTGCTCATCGCGTTCTCCTCTTCGGTAGATGCTCTTCGATGTGTTCCAGGCGTTCTCCGACGCGCTCCAGCGTGTGCTCGATCTTGGTGAGGAGCAGCTTCGTGTCGCTGTCTTTCTCATCCTTCTCGGAGAGCATTTCGCTGAAGTCCTTCGTCGCTTCCTTGGTGGCCACGATCACCTCTCGCGCGTCCGACACGCGGGCGGCCTGCACCTCGTCGAACTTGATGCGCAGACGTCGGTACTCCACGGAGAGACCGCCGACGACGAGAAGGAAGATGGCGCCGAAGCCGCCCCACTGAGCGATGACTGCATCTTCCATCGGTCAGCCATCGATCCCATCTTTGAGGACGCGAAGTCCTCCGCCCGCCATGACCAGCAGCCAGCCACGCGACCCGTCAGGCTGTTCGTCGGGAGAGTAGACCGCGAGCATGTCGCCCTTCGGCGAGCAGAAGAGGTAGCAGCCGCGCGGGTTCAGCTCGTAGACCTCATTGTCATCGAAGCGCTGAACGAAGAGGCCGAGGCAGTAGCCAAGTAGCGTCGTCGCCTTCGGAGCGTGAACGGGCATGCGGACGGCAGGTGTGGCGCCAGCGAAGTTCTTCGCGCTCCTGCCTTCGACGCGGCTGCGCTTCGCCTGGCCCGCGGGCTCGTAGGCGATGACGCCCTTGCCGAACTCGTACTCCCTGTCCTTGCCGCCGCGGCTGTTGTCGTGGACGTGCTTGTAGTCCTCATCATCGCCGTCCTCGTGCCACTTGTCCGTCCGGTACATCGTGGAGAGAACCTGGCCGATCGGCACGACCGACTTCGGAAGGTCCGGCAGCATGACGGTCCGCATCGGACGCTTCGCATGGAAGGTCTCGTACCGATCGAGCGCCGCATCCAACTCGGCCGCAGTGGGACCGGTGAGTCGATCGGGATCGACCTCGCGACCGAACGCGGTCTTCATCGACGCGCGGCCGTTCAGAGTCGAAGCGCGGTTCGGAAGAAGGCCTGCGTCCCCCTCGATCTCGTCCTCCGGGATGTTCTGCCCAGCTCTGCGCACGAGCCTCATCGACGCCTCCGATTCTTCTTCTTGTTCGCTTGCACGCGACGGCTCCGCATGAACCAGACGGTCACGAGCACGCCGGCCCCGAACATGACCAGCGGCTGCGTCCAGAAGTCCCCGCCGCTGCCCGCGTCGTCACCGAGGTCGATGATGCCGCCGGACATGCGGCGGATCTCGCCGCGTGGCATCAGTTCGTAGCCGACGAATCTTGCTCCCGGCGGCAGCGGCTTGACGTCCGTGTCAGGATTCGCGCCGATCGGGCCGATGCCCATGGGCTTCGGCGGTACCGGATCGTCGCCCACGGAAACGTGCGTCGGCGTCGTGTAGACGCGGTACGCGTTCCGGTTCCAGTCCCATACGCTGTAAAGGGCCACGAAGCTCTCGCTCCTCGACACCCGGCGCCCGTCGCTAACGTAGCATCGCTACGGCAGCGCCGGCCAGCGGATGATGCGGGAGACCTCCTCGTTCAGCTTGCGCTTGCCGTGCCGCATCAGCGCGATCATGCCGAAGTGCAGCGGCTGTGGCAGATCGCGCAGGAAGAACCAGCCCGCGTCCTCGCTCTCCCAGTTGAGCTGCGGCTCGAACTCGCGCTCGACGTAGGCGAAGTAGGTCGAAAACTCCAGGTCGTCGCTCCTGTAGACGAAGATCGGCTCCTTCAGCACGGTGAGCTGACCGTCATAGCCGGCTTCCTCTTCCAGCTCGCGCACGGCGGCCACGCGCGGCGCCTCGCCCTTCTCGATCTTGCCGCCGGGCAGGCCCCAGCGACCGGGCTCGCTGACGTCGTCGCCTCGCTGGAGCAGGAGCACGCGCTCGCTGTTGCGCGCCATGAGGAGGATGCCGGCGCCACGGATCATCGCCGACTCGTTCGACGGCCGGCATTTCGATGTACGACGCGCGGACGGAGCGCCGGATGACGCCCCCTCTTCACCCCGGGAAGTTCCATCTGAGCTGGTGCGAGCTTGAGGTCCCATTCGTGAAAAATATCGCCACTCCATTCGCGCCCAGAATCTTCTATGCGGTAGCTGACGCCCCTGGGGGACACCTTGGTCACGACCACTCGGTTGCCCCTGTCGTCTATCCAGACCGACCCCACAGCAGGACGCACGCCCTTCGGATTGCGCCGGCTCGTTCGACGGCGGCTCGTCCGTGTGTTCTTCACGGGAATGCGGAGGCGTGTCTGGAACTGTTTGGCGATCTCATCCGCTTTCTCGGTCGCGCCGAGCTTGCGCAGGTCGTCGAGCGCGGCCTGCGCGATTCGGATCCAGTACGCCTTCCCCTTCGCCTCCGTCGGCGCGGAGTCGTCCTGACCGCGCTGTCGCTTGCCCTCCTCCTCGTCCGCAGACCACGAGTAGAACATCTCGTCGAGGGACTCTTCGCCTTCTCTGCGGTGGATCTGGAAGTTGCGCCACATCGTCCGCAGTTCCCAGACGAGGGACTTGATCCGTTCCTCGACGCTCGCCTGCGTCATCGGCGGAAGCGAGGGACCTCTGCCTCCACCCGCTCGCGCGTTCCCGGTCCCACCGCAGTCGAAGCAGACGCCTTGGGCGTAATGGCCGAACCGCGGAATGTTCCCAGTGCCGCTGCACTTGAGGCAGTCGCCGCGCTCTCGGGCGTTCTTCTTCGTGATCCCCGTCGGGAACGCGATGTACTTCGAGCCCTTGCCCTTCTTGCCGACCCGGTACGTCTTCTTGCCGTGCTCCGAGGCCCAGCTCCAGAATCTCCTGACGCACGGCCCACAGACGACCTCGCCCGACGGCAGCACGGAGCCGCTCGCCGGGTGAGAGACGCCACCGCACGACGGGCAGCGCGGATTGCGGGAAGTCCTCCGCCTGCTCGTCCGCCTCGCCATGCTCAGCTCCGGTAGTAACTACCGAAGCCGCTCGTACCACGCGTCAGGGCGGCGCCGATCGTCGGCGCAAGCTGGTCATAGCGCGCTGTCGCCGCCTCACGCGTGAGATGGTCATGCGCCATGATCCTCTGGATCATCGCCTCACGTCCGCTCGCGATCGCCGACGCCACCTGCGACGCGGCGTAGCTCGGCACCGGGACCGAGACGGGACCGCCCGCCGTCTGGATCACCGCGGTCGTCGAGGGCCGGAGCAGGAAATAGGCAGCGGCCGCCGCGACCACGCCGAACCCGATCATCGTGCTCGTCTTCATGGACGGGTTCCGACGCAGACGGCGACGCCTGTTCAGCACGAGTCCCGAGCGACGAAGATCGCCCTTGGCGGCCTTCAGCGCGAAGACGTCGCTCGGCGAGCCGGACACGATGACCTGCGGCTTGGTCTTGTCGGGGCCACGGAAGATCCAGTGGCCGCCCGCAGACGACATCACGAGCCAGCCTTGGGCGCGAGCCGTCTGGATCAGCTCGCTGATTCCCTTGTTGGACGAGCGCCGAGCGCCGCCCCTCTTGCTGTTCCTGCGCATCATCGCGACGCCGCCTTCCTCTTGACCAACACCGGCACGCGAGCGTGCTGCTTGGCGTACTCCTCGACGCGCCAGTAGGTCGCGCCGTGATCGTCGATCCCGCGGATCACGACCGGAAACTTCGGATCGAAGTTATCGACGACCCAATGGAATTCGCCGACAGCCTTCGCGCCGATGCGCGTGCTCGTGAGCGCGCCCTTCAGGCTCGCGTTCTTGACCTGGACGATGACCTCGCCCTTCTTCGGGCCGTAGCCGTACTTGTAGAGGCCGGGCGCGAGGTGCTTGAACTTCGTGGCGACGCCCGGCGGCAGCACGCCGGCCACCTCCGAAGGGCGGCCCGACTCGCGCACGCGAGCGACGGACTCCCAGATGGCCATCTCGCTGAACTTCGGCGACTTCGGCCGCGCGTGCGACGAGCGACGGCCGGCGTTGGGAGTCACTGCGGGCTTGAAGTTTGTCGCCCATGCCCTTGCTGCGATCGAGTACGTGTCGTCGTGTTGAAAACGGGTTGGCTTGAACCGGCGGTATGAGACCTCGCTACGACCGCTGCTGGTTACGATCACGAGGGAGCCGTCGGTCGCCATCCAGAGGGAGCCCTTGGCCGGAAACGAGGGAGACGGGCGACGGCCGGCGTTCTCTCCCAGCTTCTTGCCGGTGTGCTCCCTGTGGCGCCGCGCGAGCTGATCGACGACACCCGTGTCCCAGTGACGACGCCCACGAAGCCTGATCACCTCGGCTTTGTACTCGGCCTTCGTCAGCGGACGGACGCCGAGGCTGCGCGCGTTGTCTGCCTGGTGCGCGTAGCCGGGGAAGCCGAGCGGATCGGTCCAGCCGAGGGTCGCCGATCGAGACGAGCGACGGCCCGTGTTGCGCGTCGTGAGTGCCGCGTCGAAGTCCAGGCTGAAGCCGTCGGACTTCTTGGACCAGTGGCCCGCGAAGCCACCGACGCGTGCCGCTTCAGCGAGCGCCTTGGCCTTCGAGCTGTAGCCCGCTGCCTCCCACGGAGATCTCGTGGTTGCCCCAGAGGACGTCTTGAAGTTCTGCTTGTGGGGGCCCGTGGCTACCACCCACATCCCGCTCTCCGCATTCCTGCGCATGCGACGCGACGAGCGGCGCGCGTTCGCGGTCATCTGCACGCCACGGAAGGTGAGGAACGGCTTCGCGATCCCCGCGCGAGCCTTGAGCGCGTCGAAGTCGTCGGTGCGGAAGATGACGTGCTCGGTGCCCGCGATGACGTCTCGGCCGCCGGCCTTGCGGATCGCGTCGGCCACCTGCCTCGGGTACATCGGCCCCGTCCACATCCGATAGCGCGGGTTCGCCGCCATCCGACCACGGCCGCTGGTCCGCAGAAGCTGGTAGGCCGACAGCTTCGTAGGCCAGCCTTCCATCTGCGCGGCGGTGTCGTAGTCGAGGTTCTTCAGCTCCTCCTTGAGCTTGCCGACCGCATCGAACATGTCGCGTGCCGCCACGCGGATGATGAACTTGCGGCCGCTCGGATCGCCGGAGAAGTCGAACTGCTCCAGCCCAGAGTTGCGGCGCATGTGGCGCGACAAGCGGCGACGGTTCTTCCGTGTCGATCGACGGCGCCTGTTCGCCCGCATGCCGTGCAGGCTCAGGGTGCCGTTGAGGATCGCGAGCGACGCGCCGACGAGCCCGACCCAGCCGATGATGACCGGCCAGTTCGGCGGGCGCACTGGCGGCGGGGTCGGGTCGATCTGGCCGAGGACGTACGACATGGCTCAGCTCCTGGGTCGCAGCGGCCCGAGAGAGCGCAGTGACGGCAGCGGGAACCTGGTGAAGTACGTCACCGGCATTTTGACGATGCCGTGTCCGCCACGGTACTGAATCGTCCACTGGATGTGCTGCCCCTCGTCTCCGGCCTTCCGCATCAGCCGCGCGAGCGCTGCCTCGGCATCTCTCTGGTGATGATAGATGCGAGTCAGATCGGGATCTGTCGCGATCGCATGAAGACCACGGCCCGACGCGCTCAGGCCGTAGAGCGCGTTCCGTCGCAACGACGACCTTCGCGAGTTGCGGCGCGAGCGCTTGCGCGATCGCCGGCTGCCACCCTTGGCCCGACCGGCGAACGCACTGCCGGCGAAGAACTTCTTCGTCGGCTCCACAGTGGTGATGTGCTCCGCACCGGCCGGCGCAGACCCGGCCCACATCTCGCGAACGCCGTTGACCATCCCGAAGTGCGTGGTGGTTCCGGTCTGGTTCGCCCTCTTCAAGGCTGCGCTCCAGGCCTTGTTCCAAGTGGAAAGCGCAGCGGCATTCCGCCGCACCATCCGCGAGCTTCGACGACGCGAGTTGCGGCGCGAGCGGCGGCGGCGATTCGGCGTCGACTTCGACTTGCGCATGAAGAAGTAGCCGCCGACGCCGACGAGCAGCAGGCCGCCGATGACGAGCGGGATGGTGTAGTCGCTCGCGGGAGCGACCGGTGTCCCGTAGGGGAGTCCGGTGGCCGGGTTGATCGCGCCGTACGGCATGCCCGTCGTCGGATCGATCGACGACGTTGTCATCGTCGTGTCGGTCGGCGACGTGCCGCGTCCGGCCGCGATGAGCTGCGCCGCGATCGTACCGGCGGCCGTTGCGATCGCCGCCGCGTCCGTTGCGGTGCTGCCCATGCCACGAAGCGGGCGACGACGAACCTTCTGTGCGTACGACATCTCAACGACTCCTTCGACGATTGCGGCGCACGCGCCGATGACGACCCACGAACATGTAGTAGGCGATGCCGCCGAGGGCGAGCACGCCGACTCCGAGACCGATGACGCCGCCCGCGATGGTACCAGCGATCATGCCGGTGGTCCGGTTGACCGCGTCCTGCGCGCTCGTGGGCGTCTGTCCAAGACCGCGGAGCGCCGGATGAAGGAGCGGCGTGCGGCAGTCGTTCTCGATCACGCAGCGATCGTACGCGCGCGTGTACGGAGGCAGATCCCAGCACTCCTCGCACGGGTCGCGCGCGACGACGGTGTTGTAGACGGCGTAACCGGGATCGACCCAGCCGCCACCCCAGCCCCATCCGCCGCCACCCCAGCCGCGACCTCGGCCCCAGCGACCGCCGTGACCTCCGCCGTGATGGCCTCCGCCGTGATGGCCGCCGCCATGACGGAGGGCGCCGCCGCCGGGGCCGCGCATCACGCCGCCGCCCATACGAGCGCCGCCGCCCATGCGAAGACCGCCGCCGCGGAAGCCGCCGCCGCCCATGCGAGCGCCGCCTCCGTGGAAGCCGCCGCCTCCGCCGCCTCCGCGAGACATGCCGAGTCCTGCGTAGCTCATCGACGCCTCCGACGATTCTTGCGCACCGGCCTCGACGACAGATAGACGCCCGCGCCGAGAAGGGTCACGGCGATCGCTCCCGCGACGATCATAATCGTCCGGTTACCGAGAAGGCTGGTCGGCGGAGCGTCGGGCGGCGGAGCGTCGGGCGGACGCGCGGAGAGCGGCGGCGGATCTGGTACCTCTCCCACGGGGTAGACGTACAGGTCCGTTCGCAGGGCCGGCATCACGACGCGGTACCGCTGCATGATGATCTGCGAGCGCGGCCCGAGCAGGCTCGTCGATGCCTGGAGCAACTGATCGCGGATGCGTGTCGCGTACGAAACCGCGGGCTGTTCCGAGTTGGGTCGCCAGCGCGCGTAGATTTCGCCGCCGGGAGTCCAGCGAACGTCATCAACCGTCCCGTTGTTCCGCAGCGTCAGCCGCACGACAGCGTCACGTGCGGTGTTCGCCTGCGCTGGCGTCACGTTCCTCGCCACAAACTGCGCGTCGAGCCACGGCACTTCTGCGTAGCCTGGGCCGATACGCGTGACGCCGACCGCCAACCCTCGCACCTCTTCGGTGTTCGAGGTCGGGATCGGACTCGGCGTCGAGCCAGCGAGCGCCGCGTAGCTCACCGATGCCTCCGACGGCGACGGTTCATCGCCAGCTTCGACATCATCTTGATCTTGGCGTAGTTGCTGAGCAGGTAGCCGATACCGACAACGCCGGTGATCCCGATGACCGCCCAGACCATCAAGTTGCGGTTCGCCGACGCGGCTAGGCTAGGCGGCCGCTCTCGCTCCGAAGACACCCTCGCCACGGTCGGCGCTTCTCCGACGAGAGCCGTGTACCGCGTTTCGAGCGCGTTGTACTCGTTGACGAATGCAGCCGCTTGAGCGACCGCGCCGCTGACCCATGTGGACGCGGTGCTGTTGAAGGTCAGCCAACCGGTCTTGAGTCGATGGAAGTCGTCGATGAATCGCTGACCACCGGTTGCGGCGAGAATGCGGCTTCGGCGCTCGATGATGTCGTTGTTCATCGCGAGGATCTGATCGTTGATCTCGCGCAGCCATGCCTGCCGCTCGCCAGGCGTCCAGATCGTGTAGTCGGGTTCGACCAGCGTCCCGAGCCCCGCCATGGGCATGGAGCAGCCGCAGCCCAGCCCGTGGATGCTGTGCGTCGGACGAGGGGAGAGGGTGTAGCTCATCGCACGCTCTTCTTGCGCTTCGGCACCGAGAACGTACCGGCGAGACGGTGGTGTGCGAGCTTGCAGCCAGCGCCGTGTCCGAACTTGCCCAGCTCCGTCGCGCCGCATCC
>Ga0315273_10008895_pt1 | contig 12703 bp, 11 predicted proteins | sample YL17G02_0_MG_FD_205753 | JGI IMG/M metagenome (GOLD analysis project Ga0315273, IMG submission 205753) | Sediment microbial communities from Yellowstone Lake, YNP, Wyoming, USA - YL17G02_0 | ecosystem: Environmental > Aquatic > Freshwater > Lake > Sediment | place: USA: Wyoming | collected...
GCAAGCGCTACATCCTGCCCAACGCCAAGGTCATGCTCCATCAGCCCAGCGGCGGCATCACCGGCCAGGCCGAGGACATCCGCATCCAGGCCGAGGAAATCCTGAAGGACAAGAAGAGGCTCAACGAGATCATCGCCAAGCACACCGGCCAGTCCCTGGAGAGAATCGAGGAGGAGACGGAGCGCGACCGCTACATGACGGCCCAAGAGGCCCTCCAATACGGCGTGGTCGACGAGATCCTCAAGGTCGAGCCGCACGACAAGAAGAAGAAAAAGTGACACGCAGGCCCAAGTTCCCGGAGCCAGGAAATCCTATGCCCAGCAACCAGCAGATCCCCTACGTTATCGAGCCGTCCGACCGCGGAGAACGCGCGTACGACATCTACTCGCGCCTCCTGAAAGACCGCATCATCTTCCTCGGAGGCGGCGTTGACGACGAGACCGCCGGCGTCATCGCCGCGCAGATCCTCTTCCTGGCCAACGAGGATCCGCGCAAGGAAATCACCTTTTACGTCAACTCGCCGGGCGGTTCCGTGTCGGCCGGGCTGGCGGTCTACGACGTCATGCAGAGCGTGCCCTGCCAGACCGCGACCTACTGCCTCGGCATGGCCGCCAGCATGGGCGCGATCCTCATGTGCGGCGGGGCCCCGGGCAAACGCTTCGTCCTGCCGAACTCGCGCATGCTGCTGCACCAGCCCATGATCGGCGGAGTCATGTTCGGCGTCGCGACCGACCTGGCCATCGAAGCCGAGGAGATCATCCGAATCCGAAAGCGGCTCTACGCGATCCTGGCCGACCGCACGGGCAAGCCCGTGGAGCAGATCGAGAAGGACTGCGACCGTAACAAGTGGCTCGACGCCGAGGAGGCCGTCGCCTACGGCCTGGCCGACCGGATCGTCGATCGACTGCCCGTTCGCTCACAATGAACCGCTGCCACCTGGCCCTTTGCGTCGCCGTCGCTATCACAGGATGCCAGCGGCCGAACGGCGCCGTCTCCATTGCCGCCGGGAAACCCTCTACGACACGATCGGCCGACGCGGTTGTGGCCACAAAGCCCGCGCCGCCCCAGTTCTCGGTCGATGCCTACCTGGACCATGTCCGCTATCTGGCCGGCGACAAACTCGCTGGACGCGGGATCGGCACGGACGGAATACGGCTGGCCGAGGAGTACATCGTAGAGCGGTTCCAACAGGCGGGCCTGCGACCAGCCGGCGACGAGGGCCACTGGTTCCAGATGTTCCGCATGCACGCGGGCGCAACGCGCACCCCCGAAGGCCGACTTGCCGTCCACGGCGTCGATTCCACGCCCGAGCCCGACCGCGACTACGTCCCCTTTGCCTTCTCCTCAAGCGACCCCTTCGCGGGTGACGTGATTTTCTGTGGCTACGGCATCTCGAACCCGCAGAAGCAGCACGACGACTACCTCGGCACGGATGTGACCGGCAAGGTTGTGCTGGTTTTCCGTGGTGAGCCGCCGGACTGGAAGCCGGAGGATGGCCACTACACCGAGTTCGCGGATTTCCAGCGTAAGGTCAACGCGGCCAAACACCGCGGGGCGGCCGCGATCCTCATGGTCAACCCCGCGCCGACCGATGCGGCCACCGACGAACTCACGCCGTTCGCGCCGGGCCCCAACACCGCCAACTACGGCTTGCCGGCCTTCCACGTCAGCCGGCGCCTTGCCGAGGGCATGGTCACGGCCGGCGGCGCCGAGACGCTCGACGCGCTCCAGAAGAAGGTCGATGCGGGGCAATTCGCCACGTTGTCCCTGGCGGGCGTGCACGTCGAGGGTGTGCCAGGCGTTCAGTGGAAATCCTCGGAGGTGTCCAACATCATCGGCGTCCTGCCGGGGACAGGTCCGCACGCGGAAGAGTACGTGGTGGTCGGCGGCCACCATGACCATCTTGGCGTGTGCATCCCCGGACGGCGGTACAGCCTCGGCCCCCGCGACGGCACCCCGCAGGTCCACAACGGGGCCGATGACAACGCCTCCGGCACGGCGGGCGTGCTCGAACTGGCGGCCGCGCTGGCGGCGGGACCGCCCCTGGACCGCAGCCTCATTTTCATGACGTTCACCGCCGAGGAATCCGGTCTCATCGGCAGCGAGTATTACGTCGCCCACCCCGTGGTGCCTCTGGCCCGGACCGTCGCCATGGTCAACCTCGATATGATCGGTCGCCTTCCTGGCCCCGACGCACCGGTGCAGGTGTTCGGCACGCAATCGGCCGATGAGCTTGGGGCGTTTCTGGACGAGTCCGTCCAGCGGACGGGCATCGGCGCCGTCCCTCACGGCGACGCCGTGGGCGGCAGCGACCAGACGCCCTTCTACGCAAAAGGGGTTCCGGTACTGCACTTCTACACGGGTGTGAACTCCGACTATCACACTCCGAACGACGACACGGACCGTATCAACGGACCCGGCGCGGTGCGCATCCTGAAACTGGCCTGCGATGTGATTACCCGGCTGGCCGGGGACGGGGCGGCTCTGACCTACAACGGCGCGGGGACCGCTCGCCTGGGCATGCGATCCGGCTACAAAGTCGTCATGGGCGTGCTGCCCGACTACGTCGGCGACGGCCGGCCGGGGTTGTCCCTGGTCTCCGTGTCGGAGGGCGGTCCGGCGGAAACGGCCGGCATGGAGCACAGCGACCGCATACTGACCATTCAGGGCCGGCCCATCGACAATGTGGAAGACTTCATGAACGTGTTGTCCGGCGGCCGACCCGGCGACGAGATTACGGTCGTCGTCAAGCGGGGTGACACAGAACTAACACTCAAGGTGGTCCTGGCCGCTGGCAGGTGAGACGATGAACCCGGTCGCCCAACCCTTCGAAGTCCAGGTCCGAGTGCGCTATTCCGAGTGCGACGCGTTCGGATACCTCCATCACGCCCGCTACTTCGAATACCTCGAGCTGGCGCGGACCGAGCTTCTCCGTGCCCAGGGCCGGCGATACCGCGATCTCGAGCAACAGGGGGTGTTTTTCGTCGTCGCCCGCATCGAGTGTCGCTACAAGGCGCCCCTCCGCTACGACGACCTCGTCACGATCCGCACGCGCGTCGTCCGGACCACCCGTACGCGCGTCGACCATGAGTACGAAATCCTCGTCGACGGGCGGGTCGTCAGCGAGGCATCCTCAACCCTCGCCTGCGTCGCCCGTAACGGCCGGCCCACCCTCATGCCCGACAACCTCTGGCCCGGCGCATAGCCCCCTGCAATCTTCCTGTGTGGCATTGTGGCATTGTGGCCCTGTGGCACCGGCGTCCCGCCGGTGTGCCGGTGTACCCCCGCAGGCGCGGCTCACCGCACGTCAAACCCGCGAACCCCATGGCGGGTCAGATTCGGGTCCGGCAGGCCGTCGTTGGCCGGCTCGATGGACCTGGCCGCGTAGGGGGTCACGTGCCCGTCGGCAAACAGAAACGTCCGCCGGCCACGCGTGTCCCACCAGCCCTGATCCTTGTCGCGGACGGGCTCATGGTGACTGGCCCACTCGCCCGCCAGAATCTTGCACCCCGGCTGGCGAACACCGGTCGGCGATTGCGCGACCGGCGGCTGCGGGTTCGAGTAGGTGTCGGCCGGTTTGGACATCGCGTCGATCTGCTGGGGACTGTGATAGAAGCTCATGCTGTAGGCGTAGCTGGTCCGTTCGTAGACCCCGGGATCGGTCCGGTCGCCCGGGCATACCAGCGCGTTGGGGTTGGACACACTGATGTCCTTCACCAGGTACGGGCCGATGAAGCCGCGAAACCCGCGCCCCATCCACAGCCAGTAGAACGGCGCGGTCCGCACGGGATCCTGAGCGGCCGGGTAGCGGTCGCCGTGGTCGCTCACGTACATGGCGAAGGCAACCGCGATCTGCTTCAGATTGCTGCCGCAGACGGTGGCGGCCGCCTGCCGCCGGGCCTTCGACATCCCCGGCACGAGGACGGCCATCAGCAGCGCCATGATGGAAACCACCACGAGCAATTCGATCAGGCTAAATGCTCTCGTTCGCGGGTGCGGCATGATCGACATTACCATGAGTACGCCTCGGGCGCCGGACCGCCGGGCCCCGGCCAGATTTCGTCCAGCCGTTTCATCGCCGTCGGGTCCAGCTTCAGGTCGAGCGATCGCATCGTGCCGGTGAGCTGCTCCCTCGTTCGCGGGCCGATGATCTGCTCGGTCCAGCCCTCGCCCTTCTTCCAGCCGTGCACGTCGGCCGTATCGAAGAAGTTGAGGCCAAGCTCGATCGCCCTGTCCATGATCGCGTGGCTGTCGGGTTCGCAAGTCTCCGGTCCGAAGTTCATCGTGCCCAGACACAACCGGCTCACCTTCAGCCCCGTCCGCCCAAGCGGCGCATATTGCATCGTCATGCGTGTTTCCTCGGTCCTCAGTCCCGGGTTACAGGCGGCGGTGGGATTCGAACCCACGGATACGGGTTTTGCAAACCCGCGCCTTGGTCCACTTGGCTACGCCGCCAGATCGATTTTAAACCAAACTATTGAACTATATTCGCCCGTCTGGTACGATTCCGGGGGTACGAAAAGCTGATCCAAGAGGCCCGCAATCGGAGCACCAAACATGGCTCGCCCTCGTAAGTTCGCGGTCGTCGATGGTCGCGAAGTCCTAGGCGTTTCGGCAATGCCCGATGGACGTTTCTACATCATCGACAACGGCAAGCGACAATACTTCAAAACAGCCGCGCAAGCAAGGGCAGCTTTCGCCGCTCAGCAGAACAACCTGACGGATATCGACGTAGCCCGACTTCAGGCCGTCGCGCTCATCCGACACGCGGAAGCCCTGGAGCAGCTTCGCCAACATGATCCGAAGGGGCGACTGTCGAGTATCGAACCATATCGGGACACGGGTAAGGCGAAGTTCATTTGGCCAGAAGTGCTGAGACGTATCGCTGCTCAGGACGCTTTGGCGGACGAGGTTGGCGTTCCAGCCATGTCGATTCAACACGCGGCGACAGACTCCAGCGGACACCGCGGGCCGAAACTCTCCGCTATCCTCAACGAATGGACGCGGCTTAAGAAGCTCGACGGCAGAGTCGGTCCACAACACGTCCGGGGCGTTCAACGTCGATTCAAACGTTTTGTCCAAGTCGTCGAGAATCGTCCGGTCGATTCCCTGACGGCAGGCGATTTCCGCACCTGGCGGGAGTGGATCATGCGAGAAGCCGCCAAGCGGAAAAGCGGCAAATGGGCGAACGATATGCACGGGGTCGTTAAGGCGGTTTTTCGGGCGGTGCGACGACACAACCCGGACTGGTCATGGCCCGTCGGGTTGACGGACTGGGTTGAGTATGAACGGCGGCCGTATAAGGCGAAGAGAACCAACCGCCAACCCCTGCCCGTTACGGTCTTCCAATCCCTTCTCAAAACGGCGGACGTCTGGGCTGCAACCGATCCAACGACACACGATCCGACTACTCAGACGGGACGCGGAAAGCGGGCACAAGCCCTGATTCGACAACGCGACGGCGTTCAAATGCGGGCCGCCCTTTGCCTCCTTGTCAACGCGGGGCTCGATCCCGTCGATTTGGAGCGAGTTCAGTGGTCGGACTTACGATTCGATGACGCGATCCCGCATCTTGCCCTGCCGCGACAGAAGGTGCTCCATCAGGTGGGCGAGGAAATCGAGCGTCACACGCCACTGTTGTCCGCCACGACAAACTCATTGACGCAGTGGCGGAAGTATGAGCCTGTGCATTCGCCGTTCGTGTTTCGCTCCGCCCGCCGTGCAACCCTCACCGGGACGCTGCTGGGACGGACGTTCCGGCGACTCGCCGCGGAAGCTGGCATCGATCCGATCTGGTCCTCGAAACACGCGCGGAACATCGGACCGAGCTTAGCCAGAGCAGCTGGCTTTTCCACTGAGGTCCGCGATACGTTTTTGGGCCATGTCGTGCGGGGAACGCATGGCCGTTACGAGGATGACCCCGATCCCGCCTACTTGCTCCCGGTGGTCAACTTGATCGGACGCGGTTACTTCTGTGGCGAGCAGATCGGGTCGCAGCCCAAGTCTCAGCGATGATTTTGACCTGCCCAGTACGGTGGCTGCCAGCGAGCCTCTTGGAGGACGGTCGGCGGCGCGGTAAGACACTATCGAGTTTGCTGGCAATCGTGCCGTTGGGTGCACGCGTGGTCGATCTGGTCGCCGTACCAAAGTGCAGGCTGCACCGGCCCCGGCGTTCTGCGGCAACAGGAACCGGTGCGGCGTTCGGGATCGAAGCTGCCCCGGATGCCACGGCCACAGCAGCCCCGATACGATGTTCACCTACGCTGAAACGGTACCTGCACGTGCGGAGCAGGTCATGGCGGAGATCGGGTTGGCCGGTAGTCAGGCGCGATGATGCGGAGGCCGTCGGAGACGCCTGATCCCAGTGCTTCGCAGCCTGACCAACTGAAGGACCACGAATAATGGCCCCACGGAAAAAAGGCAAAGGACTCAGCTACAAATGGCGACATGAGCTGGTGCCCGACGGGCCGATCGTCAAGGATGTTCGGAGCACGCTGTTCGATCCGCTGGGAGAGAAGATGGAGGATCCATGGAGAAGATTGGAGTTCACGGGCTTTCTGGACCACGCCCAGCGTGAGGCCGAACGAATCATCCGAGAGATCTCCGCACGCCCAAAACCGTCCGAGGCGCAGCTTCGCGACGCCGCGGCTACGCTTCGCCGAGTCTTAACGGTTAGAAGGCGCCTGCCCCCTAACTCGCTGACCGACACGTCACCCGATCAGTGGCGTTGCATTCGCATACTTGCAGTAACATGCCTGGACCTCGGTCGCTCCTACGAGCGCATGATGTGTCGCGCGGTGGAACCCGACGTAACTCGCGGCCAGAAGACTCTTGCGTCGGCGAAGAAGGGCGCCGTTTCGCTGCACGGGAGCCCGACGGCGAGACAGGAGAAGTGGGCAGAGTACCAGGCCTGCGTGGACCGGCTACGAGCGAAACACCCCTCCCAATCCAAGTCATGGATCATGCGTAGAGCCGCGGAGGAGTGCCATGTCAGCCGACCCACGATCAAGCGTCGTACGAAGGTTCAGCCGCCCACACCATCCCCAAGAAACACCCGAAAATAACGGGGTCACTGCCCGCCACTGATCCAAGAAAATTCCCCTACACTTCTCTCGAGCGGAATGAAACGCCGCTTGAGGGAGGTGTGCAATGTCACTGTGTATTGATGTAAGTGAAGGGGGGCTAATTCCGCTCGTAGAGGCGGCAAGAAGGTTGCCTGGGCGGCCATCGCTCCCAACATTGTGGCGCTGGTGCAGCCACGGGGTACGGGGCACCCGCCTTGCCCATGTTCGCGTGGGAAGGCGGCTCTTCACGTCACTGCCCGCACTCAACGAGTTCGCGCACGCGTGCGCGTCCAGCAGCGCAGAGCGCCGCGAAGCCGCTAAGGTCGCGGCGGAACGAACCCTGAATGCGGCGGTTGTCTCGACAAACCACAGCAGGAGGACCGAGCCATGACGGGAAAAAAGGGCCCGGCGCCAACCGGACCCCACGCGAATGCACCTGTGATTATACCCGACGCACGGATCGAGCGCAAGCCCATCGTCCGAGTTTCTGCCGCCGAACCGTGCACCATCTGCGGAAAAACCGACTGGTGCAGCCGAGCGGGAGAATTGCACCTGTGCGCCCGCATCCACGACGAAAACGTCGACGGCTTCCGCCGGGTCGGTCTGTCCAGCGACGGCGTCTGCGGTTTGTACGTGCCGGCCCACACCTATGGAAAGCAGGCCGGTAGCAACGGGTGGGACGGCCAAGGGCTGCGAGACCAACCAGTTCCGGACATCGGTGGCACGTGTGGCTCGTGTGGTACGTCGGATGGGGAAACGACAAACCTGCCCACTCCACCCGACCTTGCCGATTTGGCGGCGCAGTGCGTCGCGGCGTTTTCTGCGGAGCGGAAGCAGGCGCTCAGCGAGCTCCTGCACCTTCCGGCCGGTGCCTGCGACAGCCGGGTAGCACATGCGGGCCGTTGCCCTCGCAGCCGATCGAAAAATCCATGATGGAGAAGTCCGGCCGAACCTGGCTGGCAATGTCCACGATTACCTGATGCAGCCCGGCATCGTGCAGTTGCCCAGTCCCACGACGGCACCTGGCCGCCCTCGCCTATGGTCACCATCGACGCGTCAGCCTTCAAGCATTCCTCAGCCACCGCGATGACGATCTCGGGTTTCACCGATTCGCCCACGGCAATGGGGTTGTACTTGACCATGCCGAGCGAGCCGAAGTTGGGTTTGATGAAAACGGTTGCACCGGGGCTGACGACTGCCACCGCGCCGCCGAACGCGGCCAGCGCCTCGCGGGCCATGTCGGCCAGGTTGGTTCCGCGCACTACCGCCACGCTTGCTGAGTGGTCAGTTGGTGATGGGGCGGGCTCGGGGGGCGTGCAAGGCGACGTGCATCCGCCGATCAGACGTGATGCCCCGGCTGCCAGGCAGACCTGGCGCGCCCAGCCGTAAGATATCCCTTCGAGTCGGACCGGCTGGATCATCGTAGCGACCACGTTGTTCGTTTTGTTGGATCATGTCGGTGTGACCATCCTCCTTTGAATCCTGACATTACGCCGACGGGCTTGTCCGGCCATGCCGCCTCAGAGAACGCCGCAGATACCTGAGAACCCGGGAGACCGGCCGGAGCAACATATTCCATAGGACCTTCCGGGCAGCCCCGTACGCGACGAACACGATCGGACCGAACCACCGTCGATCGAGCACTCGGCGGACCGTACGATTAGTGGCTAGATCGATTACCCGATGAGCCAGACCTGACGGCACTCCCGCGTTCCTCATCCCCAGGAGGATCCGCAGCCACGTCGTCAGGTACCCCTGCGTGGCAAGCCACGTAGCGTGCCTGCCATCGTGGTCGTAGGCAAGACCCAAACGCTCCGCCAGCCGCCCATCCGATCGGGCACGGTCGTACAGCGGGGTGCCGGGAAAGAACAAGAGAGGGAAGGTGTGGATCTTGACCGCATGTCGATGATGCGAAGCGACGAAGCGCATGGTCTCGATGACATTGGCTTCGGGTTCGTACGGGTTGTTGATGATGTAATGATGTTCCATCGGCAGCCCGTATCGTGCAAACGTGTCCATGGCTTTCGCGATCTGGGCCGGCGGCATCGGACGGTGGTAGATGTTCGTGAGTGTATCCTCGCTCCCGCTCTGAATCCCCAAGAGTACCCGCTTGATGGGAATCTGCAGCAAGGCGCGCACTTTCCGGTCGGTGACGGTATTGGGCGAGACCTGGAGCAGAAGGGGGAGTCTAACCGTCCGGGCGTATTGCCCGGCAAAGTCCTCGATCTCCTCGGCGGGATGGACGAAGAAGAGGTCGTCCACGAAGTGGATCTCCCGGATCGTCGCAAAACGCGCTACTCGCTGTTCGATCTCGCTCAGGACGGTGGCCAGCGACCGCATGCGCACCCATTCGCCCTTCTGCTGCTGCGCGCGGCGAAGGGCCTCATTATTGCAGTACGTGCAGTGGTGGGGGCATCCGCGCGCCGTGATAATAGTGAACGCGCGCAGGGCGCCCCGAAGGTTGGCGGCGCGTGCCGGCACAAGCCCGTTCTTATCGGCCACCCAGTGTGTTTCCAGGTCCCAATCCGCAAGCGGCAGATCGTCGAGCCGGGTGTTGAGCGGGCCGGAAGGATTCCTTATGAGGCAGCGATTGCCGAAAGGGCCGCCGGCTCGGAACCACATGCCTGCGGTGTCAGCGGGAGACTCTCGCTTCTCGATCGCCTGCACGAAGCGAACCATCGAGTCCTCACCCTCACCGACACAGACGACGTCCGCTTGTTCGAGACACTCGTCGGGAGCTATCGTGGCGTGTACGCCCCCCCAGACAATTGGCACCGAGACGTCGGCCTCTCGCAAGGCGGACGTCAGGGCACACGCACGGTGGAAGCTGTTCGTCATCAGGCTCATGCCGATGACATCACTCTGACGGGCACGATCCACGAAGTCTCGCAGAAGGGTGTCGCTATAGTCAGGGCGACTGCTGTCACGGCCGGAACTCATGAAGATCATCTGCACCGTGTGCCCGGCCGCCTTGAGACGAGAGGAGATATACCGCAACCCCAGGGCGTAAGGGCGGGTGTACGAGGCGACGAGCGATACTCTCATGGACATAATTCTCCATCATACCGGTGGAATCAGTCAGTCAGGGGTCCCAAGATCAGTCCCAGGCTCTGCATGACAACATGGGCCGCGCACTCCAGGTGGGCGGCCGGCTGCCACTCGACCCGCAGCTCATCGAGGCTCGCACCGACAATCTCGATGAGTTCCTCATGAATCTGGCCAAGTCCCTGATCATAGGCCATGGTGAGGTGCTTGACCTGGCTCACATCATGGCTGATCACGCGTGCCGCCGTGGCATCGGCAGCCGTCAGGTCGTTGCTGGCCAGCAAAAGCCAATCGCCCAGCCTGTCCTTCATATCTACGGTGGCTCCCATCAATCCGGGGATGATGGTCGGACCGTTTCCTTCACCGCAGACCGACCCGTCAATGATGGCAAAATCGGGCTTGATCGCGCTGCAGATGTCCAGGAAGCACTGCTCGATCCCACCGATAGCGTTGTGGAGCTTCATCCGGGAGGGCGTGCCAAATCCGTAGTCCTCGGTTGACGTTGCGCCGACGAAGTTCTTCAGCGAAGCCGTCACCTGCGTCATCATATGCGTTTTCAGGACCGGCACAGATATGATTTTGTCCGCCCGAGACACGAGGCTCGACACGTAGATCTCGCCAAGGTCCGTGTTCGGAGAAGGTATCACGTCCCACGCGGGCGAATCTCCAATGAGGCAGGCCAGTTGCAGCTTCCCGGGGTAGGCCGCGTTCAGCCGCTTGGCCTCTTCCGCCAGGTTGGTCGAGCCGTCGAGTGTATGCAACTCCTCCCAGGAGAATGTCCATACCTGACCGCCGTCGCCGATGATCACCTTGCCTGCGCCGACCCGCAGGCACTCCTCAGCCACGGCCACCACGATATCGGGCTTCGTACAAGAGCCGTTGGTCACGCCATCCACGGGGAGAAAGCCGGCCGTGCAGAAGTTCGGCTTGATGAACACCGTCTCGCCGGGACTGACGATTGCCTCCGCTCCGCCGAAGACGGCCAACGCCTCCCGCGTCATCACATACAGGTCGGTGCCCCGTATTGCCGCCACGCGGGACGGCTTTCCCGTAGGCGCGAAAGGGGGAGTAAATCCTCCGCAACCTGTGATGAGTTGCGATGCCCCAAACGCCAGTGTCGCGTTTGCGCCAGACTTGAGCAAATCCCGCCGTGTGATCCTGTGCATCCGTATTTCTCCACCTCCGCTCATGGGCAACCCGACCGCATGCCGAGGAATAATGATGGTATCATGAAAGGGGAAACTACGCATCCGTCAGCAGGTGGATCCCCGGAATGATCACTTCCAAAAAGCCCTCGGTCAGATCGGGGGCCTGCCAAGACATACGCAGCTCGTCCAGCGTCGCTCCCGTGAGCTCAATCTTGTCCTCAAGCATTTGCCCCAGCCCCTGCTCGTACGCCATTGTCACATGTCGTACGTCCTCGGCCCGCAGGCTGATCACCCGCGCGGCCGTGGCATCCAGCGCCACGGCGTCCGGGCTGGCCAGCAGCATCCAACTCCCGAGTCGATCCCGCATGTCCACCGATGTGCCCCACCAGCCGGGCAGTACGTGCGGACCGTTGCCCTCGCAGCCGATCGAGAAGTCCATGATGGAGAAGTCCGGCCGAACTTGGCTGGCAATGTCCACGATTACCTGGTGCAGTCCGGCATCGTGCAGTTTGGCGCGCATGCTGTTCACTAACGGCGAGGAGTACCGGTTCACCGAAGTCAGCCCGAAGAGGTTCTTCATTGCACCCGTCATCAGGGTCCAGCGGTGGGTCTTTATCACCGGTAGGGAGATGACGCGGTCCGCGCGCGTTGCCAGGCTGGACACCTCGACCTCTTCCAGGCACGTCGACGACGGCACCCGGTCCCACTCCGGCGTCTCGGCGTTCAGGCAGACCAGCCGGATCCGGTTGCCGTAGGTCTGCCGCAGCCGCTCGGCCTCGTCCGCCATGGTCGTTGTGCCGTCCAGCGTGGGCACGGCTGCCCAGTTCCAGGACGGCACCTGGCCGCCCTCGCCGATGGTGACCATCGACGCCCCGGCCTTGAGGCATTCCTCGGCGACGGCCACGACGATTTCCGGCTTGACGGAGTCTCCCTTCGTGATCGGGTTGTACTTCACCATGCCCACCGCGCCGAAGTTGGGCTTGATGAACACGGTTTCTCCCTCCTTGACGAACGCGCGCGCTCCGCCGAACGCGTCCATCGCCGCGCGCGCCATATCGGCCAAGTCTGTTCCCAGGACAGCCGCCACGCGAGCGGCTTTATCGGTTGGCGAGTAAAGGGTGGGAGGTGGAGTGCAGGACGGCACGGCACTACAACCGGTCAACAGCCTGGATGCCCCCAGGGCCAGACCGGCCTCTCCGCCGTGCCACAGGAAATCCCTCCGGGTAAGCTTTCTCATGCGCGATCCTCCGTTGCCTCTGGATCCGATTGTACGCCGTGGAGAGTGTCCACCGCTGGAGAATTGGCTGCCACGCCAGATCCGGTCAGTCTTACTTTCTTCTTTAATCTCCGGAAGCACCTCTGGATGGATGTGGATATCGGAAGTGATCACGCCGGGGTTGGCTATGGCGTCGTCGGCGCGTCCGCGGCGGGCTGGGTGCTCGTCGA
>Ga0315273_10008897_pt1 | contig 12702 bp, 9 predicted proteins | sample YL17G02_0_MG_FD_205753 | JGI IMG/M metagenome (GOLD analysis project Ga0315273, IMG submission 205753) | Sediment microbial communities from Yellowstone Lake, YNP, Wyoming, USA - YL17G02_0 | ecosystem: Environmental > Aquatic > Freshwater > Lake > Sediment | place: USA: Wyoming | collected...
CGACCATGCGACCACGGCCCGGGCCGACGTGGTGCTGCCCGCGGCCACGTTCGCCGAGTCGACCGGCACGCTGGTCAACAACGAGGGCCGCGCGCAGCGGTTCTTCCAGGTCTTCGTGCCGGAGGGCGACATCCGCGAGAGCTGGCGGTGGCTGGGCGACCTGGTGCCCGCGGCAGGGCCGGGCGCGGACAACCCGTGGCCGGGCCTCGACGACCTTCTGGAGGCGCTGGCCGCCGCCATGCCGGCCTTCCGCGACGTGCCGGGCATCTCGCCGCCGGCGGGGTGGCGCGGCGTGGGCCAGCGCATCCCGCGCCAGCCGCAGCGCTATAGCGGACGCACGGCCATGACGGCCGACGCCGACGTGGACGAGCCGAAGCCGCCGCCCGACCCCGACTCGCCGCTGGCGTTCTCGATGGAGGGCTACCAGGGCGAGCCGCCCGCGCCGCTCATTCCGCGGTACTGGGCGCCGGGGTGGAATTCGAGCGCCGCCCTCAACAAGTTCCAGATCGAGGTCGGCGGCCCGCTGCACGGGGGCGACCCCGGCCGGCGCCTCGTGGCGCCGCGGCCTTCCGAGTGGGCGCCGTATTTCACCGACGTGCCCGCCGCCTTCGTGCCGCGCGAAGGCGAGTGGCTCGTGGTTCCCGCGTGGCACATTTTCGGATCCGAGGAGCTGAGCGTCCTTGCGCCCGGCATCGCGGAGCTTACGCCGAAGCCGTACGTGGCCGTCGGGCCGCAGGCGGCCGCCGAGCTCGGCGTCAAGGAAGGCGACGAGGTGGCGCTGGCGCTCGGCGGCCTCGTCGAGCGGCTGCCGGTCCGCGTGCGGCCGGCGCTGGCGGCGGGCCTGGCGGCGCTGCCGGTGGGTCTGCCGGGGATGCCGGTCGTGGCCCTGCCGGCGTGGGGGAGGTTGACGAGAGTGGATCGCGGGGACGACCCCCGCGCTACAGGGTAGGCGATGAGCCAGACGCTGATCCATATCGTGACTGTCCTCGGCGTCCTCCTGGGCCTGCTCGGAGTCTCGGCCGGGCTGATCTGGGTCGAGCGGCGGCTGCTGGCCCTGTGGCAGGAGCGGTGGGGGCCGAACCGCGTCGGGCCGGCGGGCCTGCTTCAGCCGGTAGCCGACATTCTCAAAATCCTCTGGAAGGAGGACTGGGTGCCGCCGCTGGCCGACCGGCCGGTCTTCGTGATCGCGCCGGCCCTGGTGATCGTGGCGGCGATGATGTCGTTCGCGGTGGTCCCGTTCGCCCCGGGGATCGAGATCGCCGACATGAACATCGGCCTGCTCTTCTTCCTCGCCATGTCGTCGCTGGCGGTCTACAGCGTGGCCCTGGGCGGGTGGTCCTCGAACAACAAGTACGCGCTGCTGGGGAGCATGCGGGCCGTGGGCCAGATGGTCAGCTACGAGGTCTTCATGGGCCTCGCGCTGATGGGCGTGGTGGTGCAGGCGGGGACGTTCAGCCTGCGCGAGATCGTCGAGGCGCAAGGCCCGCTGTGGTTCTGCGTGCCGCAGTTCGTGGGCTTCGTGGTGTTCCTGATCGCGGGACTGGCCGAGACGCGGCGCCTGCCGTTCGACCTGCCGGAGGCCGAGAACGAACTGGTGGCGGGCTACCACACCGAGTACTCCGGCATGAAGTTCGCCATGTTCTTCCTGGGCGAGTACGTGGGCATTACGCTCGTCTCGGCCCTGATCGTGACGCTGTTCTTCGGCGGGTGGAAGGGGCCGCTCCTGCCGCCGCTCGCGTGGTTCCTCATCAAGACAAGCATCTTTATCTGCTTATTTATCCTGGCCCGGGCAACGTTTCCCCGGCCGCGGTACGATCAGTTGATGGCCTTCGGGTGGAAGCTGATGCTGCCGCTGGCCCTGGCGAACCTCCTGGCGACGGGGGCGGTGGTGCTGGCGCGCGGGCCGTAAGCGTTTAGCCGCGGCCGGGACGGCCGCGATCAGTTGTTCGTCGCCGTGCCGGCGACGGCTAAACGATGGGGACGGCCAAGAAGCTGTTTCACAAGCGCCCATCAGCGCTGCATAGCGCGGCGGGCAAGACTGCCCACCGCGCTATCGCCGGTTCTGAAACAGCTTCTAAACGATGGCGACGGCTAAACGATGGCGACGGCTAAACGGGCGATGGTGGCGATAGGAGGACCTATGTGGAGCCTGGTCCAGGCGCTCGGGCGGGTGTTCCTGCACCTGTTCCGGCGCCGCGTGACGGTCGAGTACCCGGAAGAGAAGCGCCGGTTGCCGGCGCGGTGGCGCGGCCGCATCATCCTCTCGCGCGACCCGGACGGCGAGGAACGGTGCGTGGCGTGCTACCTGTGCGCCGTCGCGTGCCCGGTTGGCTGCATCGCCCTTCAGGCCGCCGAGGACGAGCACGGGCGGCGGTATCCGGAGTTCTTCCGCATCAACTTCTCGCGATGCATCTTCTGCGGCTTCTGCGAGGAGGCGTGCCCCACGTACGCCATCCAGCTCACGCCCGACTGCGAGATGAGCGAGTACGAGCGGCCGAACCTGGTCTACGAGAAAGAGCACCTGCTGATCGCGGGGCAGGGCAAGTACCACGGGTACAACTTCTACCGGGTCGCCGGGCTGGCGATCAAGGGGAAGGACAAGGGCGAGGCCGAGAATGAGCGCCCGCCCGTTGACGTGAGGAGCCTGATGCCGTAGCTTTCGCGCGGCGGGCACGAGATGACGTGCGCGGCGGGTCTCCTGACCCGCCGCGGGGGTGCGTTTTCCGGCCGATGCGTGTGGCTTGCCGCGCGGGCCGCTATCGTTTGGGCGGGGCCGTTATCGTTTAGCCGGGGCCGGTACGGCCGCGCTCAGTTGTTCGTCGCCGTACCGGCGATGGCTAAACGCCGGCGACGGCTAAACCCGGCGCGAAGCTACAGGATCGACATGGACACCATTTTCTACATCTCGTCCGTCGTGGCGGTGGCGGCGACCGCACGGGTCGTCACGTGCAGGAACGCCGTGCACGCGCTCTTGTACCTGATCGTGTCGCTCCTGGCGGTGGCGGTGATCTTCTTCGTCCTCGGCGCGCCGTTCGTGGCGGCGCTCGAGGTGGTCATCTACGCCGGGGCGATCATGGTGCTCTTTGTTTTCGTCATCATGATGCTGAACCTCGGGCCGCACGCGACCGAGCAGGAGCGGGCGTGGCTGGCGCCGCGGACGTGGATCGGGCCGACGATCCTCGGCCTCGTTCTCCTGGGCGAGCTGGTCTACGTTTTCGCGCAGGGCGGCGGGGCGGCGGGCGGCGGGCAGGGCGTCTCGCCGCGCGAGGTCGGCCTCGCCCTGTTCGGGCCGTACCTGGTGGGGGTGGAACTGGCGTCGATGCTGCTCCTGGCGGGCCTCGTGGGGGCGTATCACCTGGGCCGGCGCGAAGAGCCCGCGGGCGGGGGAGGCGAGGGCTGATGCTCACCGTGCCCCTGCATCACGTGTACGTTCTGGCGGCGGTCCTGTTCGCCCTGGGCCTCGTGGCCGTGCTCGTGCGGCGCAACATCATCTTCATCCTCATGGGGATCGAGATCATGCTGAACGCGGCAGGCGTGGCGTTTGTGGCGGCCGCGTGGCGATGGCAGCAGGCCGACGGGCAGGTGATGTTCTTCTTCATTCTGACGATGGCGGCGGCGGAGGTGTCGGTGGGCCTGGCGCTGGTGCTGCGGCTGTATCACGGCTTCAAGACGCTCGACGCCGATGCGGCCGCCGCGATGCGAGGGTGATATGCTTCAGGGTCTCTGGCTGGTCCCCGCGCTGCCCCTGGCGGGATTCCTGGCGCTGGTGATCGGCGCCCGTCTTTCGCGGCGGGTGGCGGCGGTCATCGGCGTGGGGTCCGTCGGGGCGGCGATGGTCGCGGCCCTGGCGATCGCGGCGCGCTTCATGGCCGCGCCCCCGCCGGGGCACGCCTTCACGCAGGTCCTCTGGCAGTGGCTGAAGGTGAGCGACTTCGAGCCGCGCGTCGCGCTGTACCTCGACCCGCTGGCGGTGGTCATGATGGCCGTCGTGACGGGGGTCGGCTTCCTGATCCACCTGTACTCCGCGCGGTTCATGGGGCGCGACGAGGGGCACAACCGGTTCTTCGCCTATATGAATCTGTTCGTGGCGTCGATGCTGATCCTGGTGCTCGCCGACAACCTCCTCCTGCTGTATCTGGGGTGGGAGGGGGTGGGGCTGTGCTCGTACCTGCTGATCGGGTTCTGGTACAAGGATGCCGCCAGCGCCCGCGCGGCCATCAAGGCGTTCGTGGTCACGCGCGTGGGCGATGCGGCCATGGCGATCGGCCTGCTGCTGCTTTTCATGAGCCTCGGCACGCTCGAGATCCAGCCGCTGATGGTGAAGGCGGCGGACCGCTGGCCCGCGGGGTGCGGGATGGCGATGGCGGCGGCGGCGCTCCTCCTGGGCGGGGCGGTGGGCAAGTCGGCCCAGCTTCCGCTCCAGACGTGGCTGCCCGACGCGATGGCCGGCCCCACGCCCGTGAGCGCCCTCATTCACGCCGCCACGATGGTGACGGCCGGCGTGTACCTCGTCGCGCGGACGCACGTGATCTTCGAGCTTGCGCCGCCGGTGCAGAGGCTGGTGGCGATCATCGGGGCGGCGACGCTGCTCCTGGCGGGCGCCAGCGCCCTGGCGCAGTGCGACATCAAGCGGGTCCTGGCGTACTCGACGATCAGCCAGGTCGGGTACATGTTCCTGGCGCTGGGGGTCGGGGCGTGGGGGGCGGGCATCTTCCATTTCATGACGCACGCGTTTTTCAAGTCGCTCCTCTTCCTCGGCGCGGGGGTCGTGATCCTGGCGATGGAAGAGGAGCACGACATGCTCAAGATGGGGGGCCTGCGGAAGGCGATGCCGCTGGTCTTCTGGACGTTCCTCATCGGCGCGTGCTCCCTGGCCGCCCTGCCGCTGGCGACCGCCGGGTTCTACTCGAAGGACCTGATCCTCGCCGAGGCGTGGGCGTCGCCGAAGGGCGGCCCGTGGCTCTGGGCGGCGGGCGCGGCGGGGGCGTTTATCACATCTATCTACACATTCCGCATGGTATTTCTGACGTTCTTCGGCCCGATGAAGAAGGCGCCCGGGGTGCGGCCGGGGGTGGTGATGGGCCTGCCGCTGGTCGTCCTGGCGGCGTTCTCGATCGTCGCCGGGTTCGTTCAGATGCCGGAGGGGATGGGCGACGTGCAGCTCTTCGCGGGCTTCGTGAAGCCGGTCCTGCCGGCCGCGCCGATCGAGCCGGGCGCGGGGGGCCCGGAGCTTGCGCTCGGGCTCGCCGCCGCGGCCGCGTCGCTGCTCGGCATTCTCGCGGCGTGGTGGCTGTTCCTCGCGCGGCCGGCGCTCCTCGAGAGCGCGGTGCGCTCGCCGGTCGGCGCGGCCCTGCACAAGCTCTGGTTCGAGGGCTGGGGCTTCGACCGCCTGTATGACGTGCTGCTGGTGCGGCCGCTGGTGTGGTTGGCGCGGGTCAACCGGGCGGACTTCATCGACGGGTTCTACCGCGCGATCGGGGCCGCCGGCGACGGGCTCCACCTTGTCCTTCGCCTGACGCAGACGGGCCACGTGCGGTGGTACGCCGCGGGCGTGGCGTTCGGCGCGATCGTGGCGATCGCGGTCCTGGTGCTCTTATGATCACGGTGTGGTTCATCGTGATTCCGCTGGCGGGGGGCCTGGCGGCGTGGGCCGCGGGGCGGACGAGCGACCGTGCCGCGCGCTGGATCTCGCTGGCCGCGATGGGGCTCGACCTGGCGCTGGCGCTCTTGGTGTGGGCCGAGAGCCCGGCGCACGTCGAGATCGTGGGCGGGGGGGCGTGGCTGGCCCAGGTCCGGTGGCCGTGGATTCCCGAGGTCGGCGCGAGCTTCCACCTGGCGATGGACGGCCTCAGCCTGCTCTTGGTCACGCTGACGGCCCTCTTGGGCCTGGTGTCGGTGGCGGCGTCGTGGACGGGCATCCGCGAGCGGGTCGGGTTCTTCCACGGGAACCTGCTCGTGATCCTGGCGGGCATCACGGGCGTGTTCCTGGCGACGGACCTGCTCCTGTTCTACGCCTTCTGGGAGCTGATGCTCGTGCCGATGTATTTTCTCATCGACATCTGGGGACATGAGAAGCGGCACTACGCGGCCGTCAAGTTCTTCCTGTTCACGCAGCTCGGCGGCCTGGCGATGCTCCTGGCGATCGTGGGCCTGTACTTCATCCACGGGCGGGCGACGGGCGAGTACACGTTCGATTACGCCCGCCTGCTGGGCACGCCGCTGGCGCCTTCGACCGCCATGCTGCTCATGCTGGGGTTCCTCGCGGCGTTCCTGGTGAAGCTGCCGGCGGTGCCGCTGCACACGTGGCTGCCCGACGCCCACACCGAGGCGCCGACGGGCGGCAGCGTCATCCTGGCGGGCCTGCTGTTGAAGACCGGGGCGTACGGGCTCATCCGGTTCGCGGTGCCGCTCTTTCCGCAGGCGGCCGAGCGGTTCGCCGCGGCGGGCATGGTCCTCGGGGCGATCGGCATCCTGTACGGCGCGGTCCTCGCCTTCGCGCAGACGGACCTGAAGCGCCTCGTGGCGTACACGAGCGTCAGCCACCTGGGCTTCGTGCTGCTCGGCGTCTTTGCGTGGAACCGCCTCGCGCTCCAGGGGGCGGTCATGCAGATGATCTGCCACGGCATCAGCACGGGGGCCTTGTTCATCCTGGCGGGCGTGATCCAGGACCGCCTGGGCACGCGCGACATGGGCCGCATGGGCGGGCTGTGGGCGGTGGCGCCGCGCCTGGGCGCGGTCGGCATGCTCTTCGCGATGGCGTCGCTGGGGCTGCCGGGGCTGGGGAATTTCGTCGCCGAGTTCCTGATCCTGCTGGGGGCCTACGAGGTGAGCCTGCCGATCACGGCCGTGGCGGCGGGGGGCCTGGTGCTGGCGACGGTGTACTCGCTCGCGCTCATCTACCGCGTGTTCCACGGCGAGGCGCGCGAGCCGTGGCGGGCGCCGGACCTCTCGGCGCGCGAGATGGCGGTCTTCGTGGTGCTGATCGCCGCCATCGTGTGGCTCGGGCTCTTCCCGCAGCCGGTGCTGGACACGGCCGGCGGGGCGATTGACGGGCTGTTCAAGACGGCGCCCGCGACCGTGGCGGGCGGCATGCCCACGCCGTCTTATGCGTGGGCATGCACGCGCGGAATCCGGGAACATGCCCACGCGAACGGCGGCGTGGGCATGCCACCCGGCGCGGAGGAGGTGCGGGATACTAAGAAACTATCTCAGAACTGTGGCACGCCCGCCCCCGGGCGTGCAGGTTGGCCACAGAACACAGCCGAGGGCGGCTGTGCCACACGCAAAGGCTGTTCTGAGATAGTTTCTAAGGATCATGGCTACGCAGCGGCGCGTGGCCAGGCCACCCGGCGTTCGTTGCCCATTTCGCATTCCGCACTCCGCATTCCGCATTTTCCCGCCGGAGGTGCCCCATGACTCCCGGTGACCTGACGGCCCTCGCTCCCATCGTGGCGACGGCGGCGGCGGCGATCGTGGTGATGCTGGCGATCGCGTGCTCCCGGTCGCACCGGGTCGCGGCGGTCCTGACCGTCGCGGGCCTCGTGGCGGCGCTGGCGGCGCTTGCGCCGGCGTGGCGGCTGGCGCCGCGGCACGTCACCGCGCTCCTGGTGATCGATCCGTATGCGCTCCTCTACACGGGGTTCATCCTGGCGGCGGCGCTGGCCGTGGCGATGCTGTCGTACGGGTACCTGGAGCGGCGGCAGGGCCGGCGCGAGGAGTTCTACGTGCTCCTGTTGCTGGCGACGCTCGGGGCGGTGGTGCTGGCGGCGAGCGACCACTTCGTCTCGTTCTTCCTCGGGCTGGAGGTCCTGAGCGTCTCGCTGTACGCGCTGATCGCGTACCCGCGGGCGGCCCCCGCCCCCGTCGAGGCGGGCGTGAAGTACCTGGTGCTGGCGGGCGTGTCGTCGGCGTTCCTCCTCTTCGGCATGGCCCTGGTCTACGGGGAGACGGGGACGATGCAGTTCTCGCGCCTGGCCGCGGGCGCCGGGGCCGCCGGCGGGACGGCCGGGACGGTGGCCCTGGCGGGCGTGGCGATGATCGTCGTGGGCATGGGGTTCAAGCTGGCCCTGGCGCCGTTCCACCTGTGGACGCCCGACGTGTACCAGGGCGCCCCCGCGCCAACGACGGCCTTCGTGGCCACGGTGAGCAAGGGGGCGATGTTCGCGCTGGTGCTGCGGTACTTCACCATCGTTGATCTGCATAAGTACACGGGGCTGGTGCTCCTCTTCTCGGCGATCGCCGCGGCGTCGATGTTCGCCGGGAACCTGCTGGCCCTGCGGCAGACGAACCTGAAGCGGCTCCTCGCGTACTCCTCGATCTCGCACATGGGGTACCTGGTGGTGGCGCTGGTGGCGAGCGGGCCGATGGCGGCGGCCGCCGTCACGTATTACCTGGCGGCCTACTTCGTGACGACCCTGGGGGCGTTCGGCGTGGTGGCGGCGCTCTCCGGCGGCGGCAAGGAGGCCGACGCCCTCGAGGACTACCGCGGCCTGGCCTGGCGGCGGCCCGGCGCCGCGGCGGTCCTGACGGTCACGATGCTGTCGCTCGCGGGCATCCCGCTGACGGCGGGGTTCATCGGCAAGTTCTACCTCCTGAGGGCGGGCGTGGGCCAGGGCCTCTGGCTCCTGGTGGGGGTGCTCGTTGTGACGAGCACGATCGGGCTGTTCTACTACCTGCGGGTGATCCGGACGCTGTACGCGCGCCCGGCCGACGAGGAAGGCGCGGCGGCCCTTACGGCTTGGCGGCCCGGGCTCCTGGAGTCGGCGACGCTGGCGGCGCTGGTGATCTTGCTTGTTCTGCTGGGGGTTTATCCGTCGCCGGCGATTGGCGTGATTGAGGCGGCGGTGAGGGGTCTCTTCTGAAGTCCCGTCCGCTGGGAATCGACGGGTGTCATGCGTTCGCAAAGGCGAGAACGCATGGCGCCACTCAGTTGGGTTTGGCCGGAGTGGCGGCGGCAGGCGCCGCCGGCTTCTCGGGGGGCCCGGCGATCGGCCATGCCGGCTTTTCTTCGATCCGCGCGCGGAGCGGCAGCGGGCGTCCCGGCCGCTTCTCGGGCCAGATGACGTCGATGCCGCGGTCCTCCAGCAGCGTCCCCTTCGCCCGGCCCAGCTCCGTCAGCGACAGGTTGAAATTCAGCAGGGCCGTCAGGTAGTCGCGCTCGGTGGCGGCCTCGGTGTCCTGGGACCGCAGGAGTTCGTCGTTGGAGACGCCGCCGAGCTCGAAGCGGGCGATCTCGGCGCGGACGAGCCGCTCGGCCGCGACCTTGGCTTGGTAGGTGTACTCGATTTCGTCGCGGCCCTGGAGGACGGCGCGCACGGCGGCGCTCACCTCGCCGAGGACCTGGTCGACGAGTTGGTTGGCCTCGCGCAGCGACTGCTCATACTCGAGGATCCGCCGCTGGTAGTCGGCGATGGCGCTGCGGTTGCCGAGGGGCACTTCCAGCTCCAGGCCCGCCGACCAACTGATCCGCTGGCCGGGGTCCTCGTGGCGCATGGCCTCGTGCCACTCGCTGGCCAGCGAGTTGATGGTGTACTTGAGGGCGGCGTCGAGCTTGGGCAGGCGCTCGCGGTCGGCCACGTCCACGCGCACCTGGTTGATGGCCAGGGCGCTGCGGGCCCGCTCGATCTCGGGCCGCCGCGCCAGCGACCGCGACATGGCCGCCGTGCGGTCGACCTCGAAGACGAAGAAGCGGGGCTGGTCGGCCGGGACCAGGTTGGCATCGCCGTCCATCGGCAGGTCGGGTGCGTGCAGGAGGCGCTTGAGGTTGTCGGAGCTGTTCCTGGCGCGGTTCTCGGTGCGGATGCAGTCGGCCTGGCGCGAGCCGACCGCCGATACCGCCCGCGACGTGTCCAACTCGTTTGCGAGGCCCTGCTCCCGCCGGGCCTTCTCGCGCCGTTGCACTTCCTGGGCCTGCCCCAGCGACCGCCCGCAGATCCGGGCCGCCTCGCGGTCGAACGAAAGCTGCCAGTAGGCCGCCACGATCTTCGAGACCGTCTCCGTGATTTTCTGGCGGAAGTCCTGGAGGCTGACCCGCGTGTTCAAGTTCGCCACGCGGATCGCGCCCTGGTTGACCGGGTCGCCGAAGCCCTTCAGCAGCGGCTGCGACATCTCGATGTTCCCCCGCGTGGCCCACTGCGGGTTCGGCACGACCAGGGTGCTGCTGGAGTTGAGGAAGTTGGCCTCCTGGTAGACCGCCCACGTTCCGCCCGTCGGCGTGAACTGCTTGACGCCGATCTTCGACGCGTAGGTGTCCTCGATGAACCGGGCGATCTTGATGCTGCCCGTGTCGAGGACGCTCTGCGTGGGCCGGTCGGTCCGGCCGAAATCGTTGCTCATGAAGAAGGTGGCCTCGTACACCGCCCGGGCCTTCACCATGTCCGTCTCTGCCAGCAGCGGATCGAAGCCGGTGACCTGGATGTCCTGGTTGTTGGCGAGGGCGAGGCGGACGGTCTCGGCCAGCGTCAGCGGCACGTCGCCGCTCTTCGGCGTGACGGCGGGGCGGGGCACCGGCGGCTGGGCCTCTTCGATCTTCGAGACCTCGGCCGCCTGCTGGATCCGCAGGAGGGCGGCCTCCAGCGTCTTGCGCTCCGTCTTGTTCCACTTGGGATTATTCATGCACCCCGCCGCCGCGGCGAGGGCAAGGGCGCAGGCAATAAGGAAACCGGTGTGGGCGGCTGTGTGATGTCGGCGCAAAGCGACCATCCTCCCCGCTACTCAGTATCGGCTATACTCGTATCCGCCCGCAAGGAACTTTTCAAGGAATATCCCAAGTGCGGAATGCGAAATGCGGAATGCGGAATGCGGAGTGCGGATTGCGAATTGCGGAGTGAACGGCAAAGGCAGCCACGAGCGCGAGCTTGATCTTCACGCTAACGCGGGCCAAGAAGCGGCGGGTGGCATGGCCACGCGCCGTTGCGTGGCCATGCGGTCAAAGCGCTCACTCCTACGCCGCGTGGCGGGCTCGAACCTCCTCCGCCTTTGCCGTGGCCGTTTCTTTTCAATCTGCAATCCTGTGGCCGTTCAATCCGCAATTCGCAATCCGCAATTCGCAATCCGCAATTCGCAATCCGCAATCCGCAATCCGCAATCATCTTGCCGTTCAATCCGCAATTCGCAATCCGCAATCCGCAATCGCGTGTATAATCCCGGCATCTCGGAACCCATGATACCCGGCAAGGAGGCTGCCCATGGCTTCGCCATCGCCCACGTCCCTCACCCGCCGCGAACTTCTGAGAACCGCCGCCGTTGCCGCCGGCGGCCTCGTGGCGGCGCCCTACATGATCACGTCGGCCGCCCTGGGCGGCGAGGGCCGCCCGCCGGCGAGCGAGCGGATCGCCATGGGCTTCGTCGGCGTCGGCGGGCGCGGCGGGGCACTGCTCTCGAACTTCCTCGAGATGTCCGACGCCCAGGTCGTGGCCGTCTGCGACGTCAAGAAGCCGAACCGCGACGCCGCCCAGAAGCGGGTCGACGAGACCTACCGCCGCCAGGGCTGCGCCGCCCACAACGATTTCCGCGAGCTCTGCGCCCGCCCCGACATCGACGCCGTCACCGTCGCCTCCACCGACCACTGGCACGTCCTGATCGCCCTGGAGGCGGTGCGGGCCGGCAAAGACGTCTACTGCGAGAAGCCCCTGGGCGTGAGCCTCGAGCAGGACAAGGCCCTCCGCGACGCCGTGACCCGCGGCGGGCGGGTCTTCCAGTTCGGCACGCAGGAGCGGTCGAGCTGGAGCACCCGCGCCGCCTGCGAGATGGTGCTCAACAAGTGGGTCGGCAGGATTCACGCCATCAAGGTCGGCACGCGCTACAGCACGGCCTCCGCCAACTACCCCGCCCAGCCGGTGCCCGACGGGCTCGACTACGACCTCTGGCTCGGCCCCGCCCCGGCGGAGCCGTACTGCCCCGAGCGGGTCTCGAACAGCCACTGGTTCCACATCAACGATTACGCGCTGGGGTTCATCGCGGGCTGCGGCATCCACACCATCGACATGGCGACATGGGGCAATGGCACCGACCTGACGGGGCCGGTGGAGGTGGAGGGGACGGGCGACTTCCCGCGCGACGGCCTTTGCAACTGCGCCACGGCCTGGAGCGTGGACCTCAAGTTCGCCAACGGCGTGCTCATGAACTTCACCGACGGCGAGAAGAACCCCCTGGGCGTCAAGTTCGAGGGCGACGACGGGTGGGTCTTCGTCAAGGAGCGGCACCTGGGCGGCGCGTACGACGCCGAGCCGAAGTCGCTCCTGAAGCGGGCCCTCGCCCCCGAGGAGATCCACCTGCCCGTGAGCAACCATCACCAGCAGGATTTCCTCAACTGCGTCAAGAGCCGCGCCCGGACCGTGGCGCCGATCGACGTGGCCGTCCGCTCCGACACCCTCTGCCACCTAAGCGACATCGCGATGCGCCTCGGCCGCAAGCTCCGCTGGAACCCCGACAAGGAGCAGTTCATCGGCGACGCCGAGGCCAACCGCATGCTCTCCCGCCCGATGCGCAGCCCCTGGCGGGTGTGAGGCGACGCGCTGGCGCTCAGACCGTGCGCGGCGGGTCTCCCGACCCGCCGCGTAAGAGTTCCGGAATCAGGGAATCAGGGACGCTACCCTATTTCGGCCTTGACTGGGCGTTGACTGGGCATGGACGGACTGCTACCTTGACCGTGTGCCAAGGATCGCCAGGATTGTGTTTGCCGGCGTGCCGCACCACGTGACC
>Ga0315273_10008898_pt1 | contig 12702 bp, 13 predicted proteins | sample YL17G02_0_MG_FD_205753 | JGI IMG/M metagenome (GOLD analysis project Ga0315273, IMG submission 205753) | Sediment microbial communities from Yellowstone Lake, YNP, Wyoming, USA - YL17G02_0 | ecosystem: Environmental > Aquatic > Freshwater > Lake > Sediment | place: USA: Wyoming | collected...
ACCATACGTTCAACATGGGAATAGGGATGGTGCTCGTCGTTGACCCGAAAAACGCGGACGCAGTTATAAATGCCCCTGAGATTAAGGGGTTTGAGCCAAGGGAAATCGGGAAGACAATAAAAGGTTCTGGAAAAGTGGCTATGCAGTATTAATATAGTAAAAGCATGAAAAAAGATTTTCATATATATAACACCGCCAGCCGTTCAAAGGAACTCTTCACCCCCCTGCATGACACCGTGGGGATGTACTGCTGTGGGCCAACGGTCTATAACTACGCCCATATCGGCAACCTGCGCACCTATATCTTCGAGGATGTCCTCAGGCGCGCGCTGGTCTCGCTCGGCTATACGGTAAAGCACGTCGTCAACATAACCGACGTGGGTCACCTTGTCTCGGACGCCGACACCGGCGAAGACAAAATGGAGAAAGGCGCCAAACGCGAAGGCAGGAGCGTCTGGGACATCGCGGAGTTCTATACGAAGAAGTTCATGGAGAATATCCGCGATCTGAACATCCGGGAGCCCGATCTTTTTCCGCGTGCGACTGCTCATATTCCGCAGATGATCGCCATGGTGCAGGAGCTTGAGCGTAAAGAATTCACGTACCTGACCAAAGACGGCATCTACTTCGACACCACCAGGTTTCCGGCGTACGCGGCCTTTGCCCGGCTCGACCCTGACTCGATCAGGGGCGGGGAGCGTGTTGACATGGGGGACAAGCGCTCGCCCACCGATTTTGCGCTCTGGAAGTTCTCTCCCGCCGGCGCGAAACGCCAGATGGAGTGGGAAAGCCCGTGGGGCACCGGATTTCCCGGCTGGCACATAGAGTGCAGCGCCATGGCGCTCGCGTACCTGCCCCAGCCCGTGGAAATCCACTGCGGCGGCACCGACCACGTGCGCATCCACCACACGAACGAGATCGCGCAGGCTGAAGCTGCCACCGGAAAGCAGTTCGTGCGGTACTGGCTCCACGGCGAGTTTCTGGTCGTAGACAAAGGGAAAATGGCAAAGTCGGGAGAGAATTTCGTAACGCTCGATTCGCTGGCTGCCAAAAAAATTCCCTTTCTAGCCTACCGGCTGTTCTGTTTTTCTGCCCACTACCGGAGCCCCCTGGCGTTCTCCTGGGAAGGCTTACGGGGCGCGGCCGCGGCTCTTGCGAACCTGCGCAAGGGGCTTGCCGCCGGCGCGGCGGAGAAGGGGGCGGCTACACCAGAGAGAGCTGAGCGCATGCTTGATAAATTTTACGGGGCGGTGTACGACGACCTCAACATGCCGCAGGCCATGGCCGCCCTCTGGGACATTGCGCGCGACGAAACAACCGCGCCCCCGCTCCGCCGCATCGCCGCGGCCCGCGCCGACGAGATCCTGGGGCTCGACCTGCTGAAACCTGCCGCCGGAGAGCCGTCCGAATCCTTTACCGGAGAAAAAGGGACCGCGATTAAAATAACCGTGGGCCGCGCGATGAGCGGCGCTGAGAAGGAAGCGATAGTGGAAAAGGTGCGCCAGCGCCAGCGGGCGCGTGCCGCCAAAGATTGGGGCGCGGCCGACACGTTCCGGAAAGAATTATCTGGTCTTGGCGCTACGGTCAAAGATCTGCCAGACGGGACAGTGGAAGTCAGGCTCTAAAGAGTTCCCGGTTTACCGTTGTCAGTTGACAGCAATTATTTTTATCGTTCATAACGGAGGAAACATGGGAAAAGAAAAAGAACAGACTGAAGGTTTTGAAAAGAACATGAAACGGCTGATGATGGGCTCGGAAATGGAGGAGCAGTTACTGAAGCGCCGCGAGATATTCCTCTGGGGCGAAATCAGCGACGAAACCGCGGAAGCCATTGTCAAAAGGATACTCTATTTCGACGGGCAGTCGGACGACGACATCACGCTCTACATCAACAGCCCGGGCGGCGTTATCTCCTCCGGTCTTGCCATTTACGACGCGATGCAGAAAACGAAATCCTCCGTGGCGACGATCTGCATGGGACAGGCCGCGAGCATGGGAGCGCTCATCCTCTGCGCGGGCACGAAGGGCAAGCGCGAGGCGTGGGAGCATGCCCGCGTGCTCATCCATCAGCCGCTCATTTCCGGGAACATGTTCGGGCCGGCGTCCGACCTCCAGATCCAGGCCGAGGAGATGCTGCGCGTGCGAGACAACCTGAACGAGATCCTCTCGCGGCACACCGGACAGACCATAAAAAAAATCACCGAAGACACGGACCGCGACTATTTCATGTCCGCGGAAGAGGCGAAGGTGTACGGCATCGTGGACCGGGTAGTGAAGAGGAAGTAACGGCCGTCGTCGTTGTTTTTGCACCAGACGTGATCTGATAATTCCGCATTTTATTTCCTGCAAAGTGCCTGATATTTTGCGGCCTCAGCAACATTCCAATAGGTTATTTTAAAAGGGCAATAGCGTTTTTAACTTCTGTGTGCGTCTAACTATCGTGAGAAAGGGACCATGGCAGGCATCAACCGCGAGGCTGAAAAGGAACTGCGGGTATTGTACGAGCGTTATGCGTCGCTTGTCCATGCTCGCTGCCGGTCGATCCTGCGTTCGCAGGACGATGCGTGGGACGCCACCCAGGATGTGTTTATGAAGCTTAATAATGCGCTTCCGTCAATCAAGAACAGGGCGGTCATCTATTCATGGCTTTTAAGCACCTCCACCAACCACTGCTTTTCCCTGTTGCGCAGGCGGAAAAGCGTAAGTTTTGACGAGGAGATCCACAGCGCCGGCGGCGCGGACCATGTTCCGCACCAGGAAAAAGAGGTGCTGTTTAAAGAGGTACTGCGGCATTTCCTTGCACCCTGGGACCAAAAAGTCCGCGAGGTGGTCATGTACGCGTATTTTGACGGATACAAACAGGAGGAGATCGCCGAGATAACCGGGCTCGGCGCGTCTACAATCCGTAAATATCTTACCCGTTTCAAGCGGAAGTCGGCCGCGTCAGGGTTGAAATTTGAGGAGGTCAGGTATGGATAAACCCTGCGTTCAAAAGCTCACTGTCGAGCGCTACAGCGCCGGTGAACTGGCCGGGCAGGTTGAGGAGCACCTTCGTTCCTGCCCGTCGTGTAGCGCCTATCTTGCCGGATTGAAAAAGGAGCGTGAAGAGTTCCTGCGCGTGCACCCGTTTGCGGAGTTCCTGTCGGCCCATGCCGCTCCAATCCGCGGCGAGCAATGGTATAAAAAATTTCCGGCGATTTTTTCGCTGCCGGCCTTGCGGCCGGTGCTGGCTCCGGCGCTCGTCCTTCTGGTGGCCGTCGTTGTTATTCCGTTTATTCCAAGGCACGGAAACGAAAAGAACGGAAGCGACATCCGGTACAAAGGGCCTGAAGCGCTCTCGTATATTTACAAAAGAGACGGTGTCGTTCATACCGGCGCGCCGGACGATATGTTCCGCAGCGGCGATCAGGTGCAGATATTCTACTCATCGGCTTCAGACCGCAGCCTCAGCCTTTTCAGCATTGACGGAAGGGGAGCGGTTTCGTTTTACCAGCCGGACGCGCGGTCAGCAGTATCCAGTATCCGTTCGGGCATCGGTTCCCGGCTCGCATTCCCGACCAGCATCGAGCTCGACAGTACGAGCGGAGCGGAACTGGTGGTGGCAATTTTTTCCGACAAGACTTTTGATACCAACCAGATAAAAAAGTTGGTCACGGGATACAATGCACAAGGCGACATTGCCGCGCTTGAAAAGGCGGTCAAGAGCGATCCGCCGTCGCCGAAGAGTTCCGTGCTGACGCTGATGCTGAAAAAAGGATTATGAAAAAAAATATTTTTCTTATAGCCGCTCTAAGCTGTTTGTCGCTTGTTTTGACCGGTTCCGCCTCCCGCTATGCCTTGCTCATCGGCTCCAATTACGGCGGCGGCGATGTGGAACAGCTCCAGTGGGCTGAGGCGGACGCCGGACGTTTTGCCTTGCTGCTTACCACCCTCGGCGGTTTTGACTCGTCCGCGACCGTTACGTTGTTCCACCCGGACAGCGCGGCCCTTGACAAAGAGCTCTTCCGCTCGGCCGTGCAATTGCGCAGGTCGAAGACGCCGGAGAACGACCTTTTCCTGCTGTATTATTCGGGCCACGCCGACGGCCTCGACATGCTTTTAGGCGCCACAAAATATCCGCTTAAAAAGGTGCAAAGGTATCTTGATTCCCTGCCTGCCGCCATACGCATCGGCATTTTTGACGCGTGCCAGAGCGGCGCGGTGACCGCCTACAAGGGCGGAAAACGGGCGGAGCCGTTCTATCTCACGACACCCCAGAAAATAAAGGGCCAGGTCATCATCGCTTCGGCCGCGGCGAACGAACGGGCGCAGGAGTCGGAATCGCTCAAGGGTTCGATATTCTCTTTCTTCTGGCTGAGCGGACTGCGCGGCAGCGCTGACGCTTCGGGCGACCGCCGGGTGACGCTGAACGAGGCTTACAATTACGCTTACCGCAAGACCGTGGAAACGTCCACCATAACCGGCGGCGAGGCCCAGCACCCCATGTACCGGTTCAACATCCGCGGCGAGGGAGACATCATGCTAACCGACCTGGCCGCGAGCAGGGGAGGCATCCGCTTTGACAAGAGCTGCGAGGGGAAGTTTCTCGTCTTGAGCGACTCATACACCGACATCTTCGCTGATTTTTTCAAGAAGAAAAACACCGAGGCGTTCGTGTCGCTCGATCCGGGCAGTTATACCGTGATCAACGCGGACAACGGAGAGGTGGGACTGTGGAGCTTTTCGGTCGGCGAGGCTGATGGCCAGGGCGATTCGCGAATCGCCCCTACAATTCAGATTTCACAATCAATGTTAGTCCCGAATCCGCTCACCGAAAGTAGAATAAAGGGCGCCAATGCGCTCGCGCAGGCGAAAATGAGCGAGCCTGCGGTGTCGCCTTTGTCAACCTATTCCTGGGGTTTCGGCGCCGGCGCGCATGCCACGCTCGCGACAGACGGCAGTGATGCGGCCAAAAGCCTTTCCGCGTGCTTCGCAAATCTGGTTTATGTAAAGGAGCATGCGGACCTGTTCTTCAACGTATACTACCTGACCGGCGGCCTCAATTTTGGCACCGATATCGGGTTCAACTATGTTCTGCGTTCTGCTGCGTCGTCCGGATTTTCCGCGGGCGGCGGCGCGGGGCTGTATTATTTCCAGAAAAACGGCGCCACTTTTGACGAGCGACTCACTCCGGCGTTGACCGCGCATCTCGGTTACAGCTTGGTCGCGGGCAAACGCACCCAGTTCCTCGTGCAGGTGCCTTACACAATGGAATTCGGGCCGGTAACGACCCACCGCATCGGTCTCGAACTTCGCTTGTTGTTCAGCGGTTTATACCGGGACATAAAAGTTCTTAAGTATTAGTAGGGGTATAGATGCTTTAAAAGTCTTTTGGGTCGTATATATTTTCTTGCTCTCATTTCTGCGTTAATATATTATTATATACTTGGGGCCCTGACAGGGTTAACCGGTAGATAAAAAAGATATTTTAAAAGGAGGCAGTATGCTGAAGGGTCGTCGTTGTGCGGCATTTTTTGTCACTATCGCGGTGGTTTCATCCGGCGCGTTCGCCGGCCAGATCGTGGGCGGCTGGACCATCAATACCGATGCCTCCGGAGGGGTCACGTCTTTGACGCTGACGAGCCCCAGGACTTTTCTCAACATAGAGCAGACGGTTGACGTTCTCGTGGATTATCAGGGGACACCGATCCGCGGCACGGTCAAGTACCGCAATGGTCTGCAGAAGGACCTTAATTTCCCGCCTGAAGCCGTATTTTTCTGGGACGAATTCAAGGGCTCGCATGCCATGTGGGAATATCTCGCTTCCATGAACAGGGTTGAGCTCTTCAATCCGGACGACGCCACAATCCCGCAAATGATGTACGGCCGCTATTCACGCGTCATCTCCAAGGCCGGCACCGAGTATTTCGGGAGACTCATTGAGAACACGGGCAATACCGACTGGTTCAAACTGGATGTTCAGGGCAGCTCCGTTCTCCTGTACCGCCATGCGGTCGCCGTATTGCAGCTTTTAAGATAGTTTCTCCGGAAACACCGTCCTTTTCCGGTCGTTGCGCGCCATACTGATGGCGCGTTTTTATTATGAGGGTGTAGCGTTTTTAATAATGGTGGGCGTCTCTTATATGAAAACAGGGGACTATCATTTTAAAAAAGCGAGGTGCGTATGATGCGAAAGGTGATTGTTTTTGCGGTGGTTCTGGGCATGGCGGCGTGGGCGGGCGATGCTTCGGAGAAGGGCGTGCCGACCTCTCCGTTCCGGATTTACAGCGGCGGTATCTGCGCGGGCGGGGTCCAGGCGCTTAATAAGAAGCTGCAGGATGAACAGAAGAATTACCTTAAGCTCTCTCTTCAGAATTCGTGGTCTTTCAGGAAACACGCGGCCGTATTTTTTGACATCAACTGGTTCCTGCCCGGAATCAATCCCGGCGCTGACATAGGGTTTGACTTTATTCCCATGGCCGGCAGTTTCCGTCCCTTTATCGGGGCTGGAATCGGCGGGCACTATTTTGACAAGTCAACCGGAAAGTTCGGCGATAAATTTGGTCCGTCCGGGACCGTCCACGTCGGGTTCTCGCTCGACCTTACCGACCGCGCGCAGGTGCGGATGCGGGTGCCGTATTACATTGTCGGCAATAAAACAGACGACCAGGTCGTGGGAGTAGAGGTGGGGTTTCTGTTCTCAGGCAGATTCAAACAGGTAAAGAAATTGAATTATAATTGATGCATCAGAAAACATCATCGGAAGGAGACTGTATGAACAGGATTATCGGCATGGCGCTTATCGCGGTTCTCCCTATGGCGTTAGGGGCTTTCGCTGCGGACAAATCGTCCCTCACCGAAAACAAGAACGTCACGCTGGTGTCGGCTGCGTCAACCGTTGACGGGAAGTCGGATGTCACGGAGAAGCTCCTGGAAGAGTGCATCGTTTCCCTGCCGCGGGTCGAAGACCTGGAAGCCGAGGTCACCTCGCAGGTCGCGTTCCTCAAGGAGATCAACGCGGATGCGGGCAAGAACGATTTCGTGAAAAGTTATCACGCCGTCATCGAGATCAACTACATGCTGCACCAGCAGTCGCTCATCATCGTGACCACCTCGTCCGTGCAGGGCCAGGAGCCGGTGATGAAGGTGGTCGAGAAGACCCTGCGCCAGAGCAGGCTCTTTGAGTCAAATCCGGCCGACGGCGACCACTTCGCCGGAAAGTCGAACCGCCAGTATTACTTCCCGACCGCGGAAGCGGCCGTGAATGACGTGAAACAGCGGGCCGCGATCTGGATCAAACAGCAGTCGGCCGTCATTTGCAAACCGAAAAAGGGTTAACATTAATGTTAACATTAAGGTTAACGTTGACGCGGGGGATGAGTTGTTTAACGCTACCCTACAACGTATTTTAATGGCGTTCAGCAGTTCCTGAAGACGGAAAACAATTTAATCAAGGAGGCGAAAGATGAAAGGTACCGGAAAATGGCTGTTTATAGTTCTGCCGCTCGTTCTCGCCGGGTGCAGCACCAAGGTGTCGCGGGTGCAGAGCGATTCTACAATCGATCTCTCCGGCAGATGGAACGATGCGGATTCCCGGCTCGTTGCCGAACAGATGATCGGCGAATGCCTCGGCCAGAAGTGGCTTTTTAAATGGGACAGCCAGAACAAGCGGCCGATCGTCATTATCGGCACGATCACGAACCGGAGCCACGAGCATATCAGCACCGAGGCGTTCTCGAAAGACATAGAGCGCGCCCTGCTCAATTCCGGCAAGGTCAATTTCGTCGCCTCAAAAGCCGAGCGCGAAGAGATGCGCGAGGAGAAGTCGGACCAGCAGGAGAATGCGTCGGCGCAGACCGCCAAGTCGCTCCATGAGGAGACCGGCGCCGACCTCATGATGAAAGGAACGCTCAACTCCATTGTAGACCAGGAAGGCAGTGACGCGGTCGTCTATTATCAGGTCAACATGGAGCTCATCGAACTCGAGAGCAATATGAAGGTCTGGATCGGCGAAAAGAAGATAAAGAAATTCGTCGAGCGGACGAAAACAAGATTCTAATTGTCAACAGGACGGCGGCACCGGAATATGCAGAAAAACATTCGCCTCCGTCATATCCGGTGCCTTCTTCCGTCGCTGCTCATCATTTTTTTTCTCGCCTCCTGCACTGGCGGGTCGGCGCTCCGGTTTGACAAGCTTTCCGCCACCACGGGAACAAACGGTTATCTTTCAGCGATCGCTTCGATCGAGCAAAATGGTAAAAAATGGTACGGTTCGGCCAACGAGCTGCTGTACCACCTCGACTGCGGCGTGCTGTACCATTATGCAGGGCTTTACGATTCGAGCACCGTGTATCTCCGGAAAGCCGTTGGGATTTACGACGACCTCTTCGCCCGTTCGGTGACCAATGAGGCCGCGGCGCTTTTAGTCAATGACAACGTGCGGCCCTACCGGAGCAGGCCGTATGAGCTGACCCTTCTCCACCAGTTCACGGCGCTCAACTACCTGGCGCAGGGCAATACGGAGGACGCGCTCGTCGAAACGCGGGCAGTCCAGCTTCTGTTCAACGAGTGGGAACGCATTGACCGGCACGGCCAGAAGTACGCGAACGACGCCATGTTCCACTATCTATCGTCAATTGCCTACGACGGCGCCGGCGATTACGATGACGCCATGATCTCGCTCTATAAGGCGGTCGGGACATTCAACGAGGGCCCTGTTTTCCTTCCTGCGGAAATAAAAAACTACGCCTGCTACATGCTCAAGCTTAACAACCGCGCTCAGGACACGGGACTCCTCGGCATTTCGGCGGACGTTCCGAAGGAGAAGGTGCCGGGACTCCGGAACGGCCTCGCCGAGATCATACTCATCGGCTATGCGGGCAAGGGGCCGTCGCTGGTCGAGGAGAAGTGGTCCGGGACCTACATACGCGGCGGACTTTTGACCATAAGCCACAGGGACGCGAACGGCGCTGTCGAAACCTCCTCCATGTCCGCCCCGCCGCTGCCGGAAAAGGAGTACCAGAAGGCGGCCGAGGGCCAGAAGACCAGTCTCGGCACCACCTTTCATGTCAGTTTTTCCCTGCCGCGCATAAGGACATTCAATTCAATGACCGGCTTTTTCACCGTTACTGCCGGCGCAGGGAGCGCACCTGATACGAGCGTGGTGGTCAATGATCTTGACAAACAGCTGGCGAAAAACCTTGAGGACACGAAAACTTCCACGATCATGCGGACCGTGGTCAGGACCACTCTGCGCACGATAGCGGCCCAGAAGGCGAAGGGCGCGATGAAGTCAAAGAATGTTTTAGGCAACCTGCTGGTCAACCTCGGCACCGACGTGCTTGCGGACCAGCTTGGCCGCGCTGACACGCGCACCTGTTTTCTCGTCCCGAAAACCGTCCAGGTCGCTCGGATTCCGGTGAAACCCGGCACGTATGCGGTCGAAGCGGCGGCCCATGGCGCGGGCGGCGCGGTGATAGGGACGAAGACGTTCGACAATGTCGTGGTGAAACAGGGGGAGAAAAAATTTTTGTTTTATTGCTCTTTCAGGTGATTCCCGGGGATCATCATTGAAAATCAGGCGACGGAAGTGTAAAATTAGTTATTTGAAGCCGGAAACGAGGGAGTTGTATATTGTTCCCTGAAGGATTTCAGCAGAGAGACCGTAAACAATATATTTATCCATTACAAGGAGGCAGTATGAAGAAGTTCTTGGCACTTTTAAGCGTTGGACTGGCGGCGGTGGTCATGACCGGTTGCGGGCTGAGCCCGGTCGGCGCACCGACCGTTACGCTTGATGCTATCCCTTCGATCACGGTTCCGGCAAGCGGGTACAATTACGTGGATGTCACGGGCAAGGTCGAGGCCGACACGGCGATCGACACGATATACTATGATATTCTGACGAGCGCCGATCAGCCGGTATCGACATTGCAGATATATGTAACCGGACCTGCGGCGGACAAATCTTCGGAAAAGATCAGTTTCGACAACAATCCGATCAGGATCACCGTGACCTCCGGCGCTCTTGCGGGCACCTACAAGCTGAAAGTTTCGGTGACCGCTGGACCAAGTATGGATGTATCATTCAATTTTACCGTTATCGGCGGGTCAGGAAACGTTAATACGGCAACAGTCACTATCGGTTCATATGCAAATTCGACTATTGGCAGCTCGATTGACCTTGATAACGGCACCATCATGCTCGCCGCTGCAGCTATATTGAGTGGATCTGGAGTTGATCTCGTATGCACATATTCCACATCATTCAGCGCTTTCAGGATTTTCAACCCGGTGTATGCCAGAGATTCAAGTAATATCGGCGCTTTCTCAGGGTGGGTAAACCCGGCCGCCACTTCTTTCTGCAAACTGACAGGTGTGAATTTCGATGTTCTAAATACCAAGGCAGCGATTCAAGCGCAATATACGGCCGGAACGCCGTTGATAAGCGCGTCATGTGCGATTGATGATATCTTTGTGGTAAAGACCAATCAGAACAATTACGTACTGATAAAAATAATCAGTTTTGGTCAGTCAACTTCCGGAACCGCACAGATCAAATGGGCAAAGTAGTTTATTAGAAATTTGACGGTTACCAAAGGCACCGGAGTTTCTCCGGTGCCTTCTTTTTTTAGATGGCCGACGCTCTTTACGCCCCTGCCGCGCTCCGCGTCCATAAAAATCGCCATTATTTATATTACTGAACGCAGTACGGATACATCAGACCATACAGGGGACAATCATGCTTGACATCCAGCGGATACGGGATTTTCCGGAAATCGTAAAACAGGCGGCTATAAGCAAAAAGAACCCGGTTGACATTGATGCGGTACTTGCCCTTGACGGCCAGCGGCGGGAGACCATTCAGGAGGCGGAGCGGCTGAAAAACCTCCGCAACACCCGTTCGCAGGAGATAGCCGCCTTGAAAAAGGAAAAAAAGGACGCTGCAGGGCTGCTCGAGGAGATGCGGCTGGTGTCCGAGAAGATCAAGGCGCTGGACGCGGCCCAGAAGGCGCTTGAAGAGAAACTGCATGAGCTCCTGATAAGGATCCCCAATGTTCCGCACGAAAGCGTCCATCACGGCACGAGCGAAAAGGACAATAAGGAAATAAGCATATGGGGTACACCGAGGACGTTCGATTTCGCGCCCAAAGACCATCTGCAGATCGGCGGTGAGCTTGACATCATAGATTTTCCGCGCGGCGCCAAAATTGCCGGCGCCGGTTTCCCGGTATATAAAGGGGCGGGCGCCCTGCTCGAGCGCGCGCTCGTCAATTTCATGCTCGACACCCATACGATGAAAAACGGGTACCGGGAGATTTTTCCGCCGTTCCTCGTGAACAGGGAAAGCGCCCTGGGCACCGGGCAGCTGCCGAAAAGCCATGACCAGATGTACTATATCGGCGAAGACGGCCTGTACTGCATTCCCACGGCCGAGGTCCCGGTGACGAACCTGCACCGTGACGAAATCCTCGACGCCGCGGCCCTGCCGGTCAAATACTGCGCCTACAGCGCCTGCTTCCGGCGCGAAGCGGGTTCGTACGGCAAAGACACCAAGGGGTTCCTGCGGGTGCACCAGTTCAACAAGGTTGAGCTTGTCAAGTTCGCGGCTCCGGAACGGTCCTACGAGGAACTGGAATTCCTGCGCGCCGACGCCGAAGGGATCCTGCGTTCTCTCGGTCTGCACTACCGGGTACTTGCGCTCTGCGACGCGGACCTCTCATTCGCCGCCGCGAAGTGCTACGACCTTGAGGCCTGGGCGCCGGCCGAAAAGAAATTTCTGGAAGTGTCGTCGTGCAGCAACTTTGAGGATTTCCAGGCGCGGCGCATGAACATCCGTTACCGTCCGTTGAAGGGGGAGAAACCGCAGTTCGTCCATACCCTCAACGGGAGCGGCGTCGCCACGGCGAGGGTCCTCGTGGCGCTCCTCGAAACATACCAGACCGCGCGAGGGACCGTTGCGGTGCCTGAAGCGCTGCGGTCGTACATGCACGGCATGACGGAGATCGTTCCATCGTGAAAGCGCTCATTAAACGCCTGCTGCATGCCCGCACTTTCTATCTCTTCCATCTGAGCCTGATGCGGTTTCTGGGAAGGAATTTCCTCCTCAGCGTCAGCATCGTTTTATTTATTGTCTACCTCTGGCTCACCCACGGCCTGTTCAAAAAAGTGCAGCACTATATGGAGCAGAGGGCGGCGCTGTACGTCGAACGCATCGAGCTGGGGCTTTCCGGCAGCATGGACGCTCCGTTTGTGCGGGCCATGATCGCCGCCATTATCGAAAACCGCGATATGCCGGTGGTCGTTACCGACACCTCCGGACTGCCGATCGCCTGGACGCACGTCAGGAACGGAGCGCTGTTCAGCGGAGAAACCATCGCTGATAACGATACCACGGCCGAAGCGGCCGGCCTCGTGCGGGCGAAAACCGCGGAAATGCAGAATGCCTTCGACCCTTTGCCGATCCGGAAGGAGGGGACCGGCGAGGTGACAGGGTATCTCGTCATCGGCCGCAGTTCCGTTGTAAGAAACCTTGCGCTGCTCTCTTTCGGTATGGGTGCTGTTTTTGCCCTTTTCTTCGTTTTCATGTACATAACGTTCTACAACATGCGCATAAACGAGCGCACCGGCCTCTGGGTCGCGCTTGCAAAGGAAACTGCGCACCAGCTGGGGACGCCCATTTCCGCGCTTATGGGATGGGTCGAATTCCTTCGTTCCACGCGG
>Ga0315273_10008899_pt1 | contig 12701 bp, 9 predicted proteins | sample YL17G02_0_MG_FD_205753 | JGI IMG/M metagenome (GOLD analysis project Ga0315273, IMG submission 205753) | Sediment microbial communities from Yellowstone Lake, YNP, Wyoming, USA - YL17G02_0 | ecosystem: Environmental > Aquatic > Freshwater > Lake > Sediment | place: USA: Wyoming | collected...
ATCCACGACGTAGTTCCGGTCGTGCCCGAGACGTTTGACGATGCGCTCCGCCAGAACACCCGGCCCGAAACCGGTGCGCAATTCAGTACCGATCACGATCAGAACTTCGCGTGTAATCTCCTGCCTCCGCCGCCGGATTTCTTCTCTGATTTCGTCCGACAGGGAATGATACTCAAAACCGCGTGTTTTGAGGAATTCGGCGACCTCCCCCTTGCCTGCGCCGTTCAGGCCCGTGAGTCCAATGATCATGGATGGGGATGTTAGACACATGTCGGCGAGGTGTCAATCTCGGATCGGTGTAATGCTATACTTTGCCGTCATCCGGAGGGGATGCCATGGCAACACGCGAAGCGGCCTGGGAGTTGTTGACGCAATACACCAAGAGCGAGAGCCTTCGTAAGCACGCGCTGTCTGTCGAGGTTCTGATGCGCGCTCTTGCGCTCAAATACGGCGAGGATCCCGAAACCTGGGGCATCGTCGGGATTCTGCACGATTTCGATTACGAGATGTACCCCAATATCCCGGACCATCCGACCAAAGGGGCCGAGATCCTGCGTCAGCGCAGCTTCCCCGAGGACCTGATTTACGCCATTTCCTCCCACGTGGACGCCCTGAATATTCCCCGGCACAGCCTGCTGTGCAAGGCGATTTTCGCCTGCGACGAACTCGCCGGATTTCTGGTTGCCGCCGCTCTGGTGCGCCCGGGAAAGTCGATCATGGGGATGGAATCGAAATCGGTCCGGAAGAAGCTCAAGGACAAGGCGTTCGCCCGCTCGGTCAGCCGCGACGACATTTACAAAGGTGCTACGGAGCTAGGCGTCGACCTCGACGAGCACATCACTTTCTGCATCCGCGCCCTCGAAGAGAAGGCTTCCCTTCTCGGCCTCGACGGCACTTTAAGCTAGGCAATCCCAAAGCCTCCACTCCGCGCGGAGGTCAAATCATGCCAGGCGACAAGAAAAAAGATTTTGGAATATTCAAAATCCTCGCGCTCCTGGTTGTGCTCCTGCTTGCGGTAATCATCGCACTCCCTTTCCTTATCGATGCGAACCAGTTCCGCCCCAAGCTGGAAGCAGAGATTTCCGGCGCGTTGAATAGAGAAGTCAAAGTCGGCCAGCTCAGGCTTTCCATTTTTTCCGGGGGGGTCGCCGCAGACGACATCTCCATCTCCGACGATCCTGCATTCAGCAAAAGCCCATTCGTGCGCGCGAAATCGCTGGCGGTGGGCGTCGAAATGAAACCGCTGATTTTCTCTCGGCAGGTGCATGTCGCCCGAGTCTCGCCGGCACCGGCACGGTGGGTCCCAACAACTCGCTGGATTTCAAAATGCTGGCGCATGTCAACGCATCGGGGGGAGTCGTGGGCAGCCTGACCCGGCTTGCGGGGATCAAAACAGGCAACGAGCTTGCAGTTCCCTTCTTCATACGGGGCACGACATCGAATCCATCGTTTGTTGCGGATACCAGGGGAATTGCAGCGGGGCTTCTCGACTCAGCATTGTCGGGCAGGAGCACAAAATCGGGCGACGGCAGCCAGGGTCAATCCCTCAGCGACACTCTGCGCGGCCTGTTCAAGAAAAAGAAACCCTGACTGCCGCCGCACCGTTCCGTACCGTGCTGGGGCAGTCGATGCGAGCCGTTCTGCGTCACCCGTAGAGCAGGAACGGCTTGCGCTGTTCGATGAAAAGAGCCTCATCCTGCTGCCATGTGCTGCGAATTTCCGGTGGTCTTGCGCCCTTTTCCATGAGCTCCGGCAGCCCTTTCCCACCGCAGAGGATCTCGATCGGAAGCTTCTGGTATTCGTACTCGTAAGGCGGCTCCCGCCAGGCAAAAGATTCCGGGTACAGGGTATTGACGGCCGCAATTGTGGAGATGCCCGCGAGATAGGGCTCGAAGGACGATCTATCCAGCACGTGCACCTGCACTCCGCCGCACATGACCCCGGCGTATTTTTGAAATGTGGGCCGGAAATAGGCCGGCCGGAAATACACGCCCGGCAATCCCAGGAGGTTCAGGTAGTCGGCAAGCCTGCGGGAGTTGACGTAGGGAGCCCCGATGAACTCGAATGGCCGTGTCGTGCCCCGCCCCTCCGAAAGCGCTGTACCTTCGACCAGCACCATGCCGGGGTAGACGACTGTGGAGTCAACGGTCGGAAGATTGGGTGAAGGTTGAACCCAGGGCAGCCCGCAGTCTTCGAACCACATCGCGCGCTTCCAGCCCTGCATCGGGACCACCGTCAAATCGCATCCGATGCCGAACTGTCGATTGAAAAGCAGAGCGAGCTCGCCCACGGTCATGCCGTGGCGCATGGGGATGGGATAACGGCCGACAAACGAAGCGTACTCCGGCTCGAGAATATTGCCCTCTACCCTAAGCCCGTTGATCGGATTGGGCCGGTCGAGAACGATGCACCGCTTGCCGAAACGGGCGCAGGCTTCCATGCAATAGGCCATGGTGTAAACGAAGGTGTAGACGCGAGTCCCGACATCCTGCAGGTCATAGAGCAGAACTTCGATTTCGGACATCATCTCCTCCGTGGGCCAGCGCGTTGGGCCGTAGAGGCTGAATACCTCGAGACCGGTGTCGGGGTCGAGGTAGTTCTCCGACTCGATCATGTTGTCCTGCAGTTCGCCGCGCGCCCCGTGCTGCGGGCCAAACAGCGCTTTCAAGGAAATGGACTTTGCACTGTGGAGCACATCCGCCGTGTGTCTCAAATCCGGCAGTACGGATGCGGGATGAACGACGGCTCCCACGCGCGCTCCGCGCACCAAGCCTTGCCGCTCCCCCAGCAGAACTTCAACACCCAATCGAACTCTCATCGCTCGGCTCTCCGATCCGGAATCAGTTCATGTTAAATCGCCCTTCCTGCTCGGCAAACAAAAAACGCCGGCAGGATCGAGCCGGTCTGATAAAATATGGGTTTGCAATTCAGGAGTGTAATGCATCTCAAGTCCTCAACCGCTCCCTCACGATCGCGGCTCTGTAACCCATGGATTCAACAGAGCCGCGCGCGTAAGCAAGCGGAGGAATATGCGCCAAAATTTGAGTCGCACCAGACTGGCATATCCCCCGTATTTGGCGCAGCGGGTGGGACGCATGGGGGGCAAGACAGGCTGCAAAGTATTAAATACACTTGACTTTCACGTTATCTTATATTTGAATAAGCTCCAACCGGCACTATGGAACATACCCTGATTCTGAACGCAACCTACGAACCGATCAACATCATTTCCTGGAAGCGCGCCCTGACCCTGCTCTTTCAGGAAAAGGTGGAGGTTTTGGCGGAATATGATCGGGAAATTCGCAGCATCAGTTTCACGGTGAAGTTGCCCAGCGTGCTGCGTCTGCTCAAATATGTCAAAACCCGCAAACGATTCCATCACGTGAAGTTCTGCAGGGCCAACATTTACGCCCGGGATCATCACACCTGCCAGTACTGCGGTAAGCGGTGCCCCACGGAGGATCTTACCTTCGATCATGTCGTCCCCATCGTCAAGGCGGGGGACAAGAGCTGGCGTAATATTGCGACCTGCTGTTTCACGTGCAACCACAGGAAGGGCGGGCGCACGCCCGAAGAGGCCGGCATGCGGCTCATCCGGCAGCCGAAGGAACCGGAATGGGTTCCTACGATGCTTCACATTACCATAGGCATCCGCAGCGCCCCGGACACCTGGCGCGATTACCTTTATTGGAACGTCGAATTGGAAGGCTCCAGTTGAATTTCCCGTTCATTTGGGATTGATTTGAAGCGGGGATAGAAAGCGGAGCGGGCGATTTTCCGGAATGAGCCCGCTAGCCCAAGCCAGCTGGTAGAATCGCTCCAGACCCTCGATGTGGCCGGCGCCCATGTCATAGTTCACGTTCCGTGAGAGATACTGATTCAGAAAATCCTCGGGCAGGTTCAGCCGTCGGGCGTAGTCCTGCACGATGAGGGCGCGTGCACTCAAACCCCAATCTCTGGCATCGAGAAAGACGGATGCCAGATCCTCCGGGAATAGAGCGCCGGAGCGGCAGGCCCAGAAAGCGAATACAAAAGGCCTTTGCTGCCACTCGACCCAGGCTTGCGCGAGGTCCAGGATCTCGTAGTCGCCCGCCGTCACCTTCAAGGCCGCATCGCCGATCAGGAGAGCTGCATCGCAGGAATCCAGCATCGTCGGCAGGTCCGGAGCGTGATGGATATATGTGGGTCGGAGGCCCATACGAACCTGCAGCAAAAGTTTCAACAGCTCTACGGAAGTTCTGGAACTGGTGTCGAGGGCAACCGTTCGGATGACGCGGTCCCGGTGGCGCACCATGAGAACGCTCCGGACAGCATCCAGCGCCGCGATGGCGATTCCCGGGATGATGGTCAGGTTGGGGATGCGCTGGTATTCGATACTGGGAATGACGCCGATGTCCACCTCGCCGAGAGCGAGTTGTTCGGCGCAGCGGGCGGGGGATGCAGGTATAACTTCAAACCGGTCTCGGTGCGGCCCGTGGAGGAAGGACCAGCCCAGCGGAGCCGCATTCAGGTAGTGCACGAGTGAGATTCTTATTTTCAAATCGCTTTTTCCATCAACATTCCGGAAATACCAAGCCTATCAGCGAAACATTAATTCCCGAGAATTATAAAGAGGCCGTTGCCAAATTGGAATGTGCTTCATCAGCCTGCGCTTCTGCGCCGGCTCGGGTTTTTGTACTCTGCGTTTCTCGGCATTCACACGCGGTTTGTGCAGGAATAAGGACCGCTAAATCCGGACGATCGGACGGAGTGAAGAATGAAAACCAGCGACCGCAGTGCTTCGACTGCTGGAAGCGGCGACGATTCCGCAAGGGAACGGTTGCGGGACGTCATCGAAATCACCCTAATACCCGGGTTGGGGAGCACAGCCCAGGGGCGGCTGCGTTCGGCCTGCCGCGACCTGTCCGAAGTCTTTTCACTCAAACCGGGTTCACTGGAGGCACTGGGCATCGCGCGTGATGCCTGTGAAGCACTGGCATCGAGGCGGTACACCCCCATGGCCGATGAGATTCTGGACTGGGGCGCGAGGGAGAGCTGTCACTTCATTTGCCGGGGCGATCCCGGCTACCCCGCCCTGCTGGAACAGATCTACGACCCGCCGTTGATGCTTTACGCGCGGGGAAATCTCCGGGCGTTGGAACTGCCCGGCCTGGCGATTGTGGGAACGCGAAGACCGACTTATTATGGGATCCAGATGGCCGAGGGCCTGTCTTCCGATCTATCCCGGCGTGGCGTGGCCATTGTCAGCGGAATGGCGCGCGGCATCGATGCCGCGGCGCACCGAGGCTGCCTCGAAGCCAAGGGCTGCACCATCGCAGTCTTCGGCTGCGGAGCGGATATCATCTACCCGCGCGAGCACAGGCGGCTGGCGGAAGAGTTGCTGGCGCGGGGGTTGATCCTGTCGGAGTTTCCTCCGGGAACATCCCCGGCGCCGCAGAACTTCCCCGTGCGAAACCGGATTATCAGCGGGCTGTCGCTCGGAACCGTGATCATCGAGGCCAGCGAGTACAGCGGATCGCTGATCACGGCCCGGCTGGCGATGGAACAAAATCGCGAGTTGTATGCGCTCCCCGGCAATATCACATCACCGCAGAGTTTCGGGCCGAACTACCTGATCAAGCAGGGGGCGAAGCTGATTCAGTCCTGGAGGGATGTCGTCGAGGAATTCCCGCCCGAGCTCCGGCAGTCGATTCTGGCGCAGGAGGACGCTGCACCGAGGCGTCTTCCAGAACTGGAGCTCCTGTCGGAGGAGGAAAGGCGGATTTTGGAGCTGATCTCCTTCGATCAGGCGACCCAGTTTGATAAGATCTATGCGCGCGGCGGGGTCGAAATCTCCCGCCTCGCCGGCCTTCTGCTGGGACTGGAAATGCGGGGCTGGATCCGACAGGTACCCGGGAACCTGTACATCAAGGCAACCAGACCGAAACAATAATTTATATTGGAATTTCTCAGAAGCTTGGTATAGTTTGCGCCCTCTTATGGCAAAGTCGCTTGTAGTCGTAGAATCACCGGCCAAGGCAAAGACGATAGGGAAATACCTTGGCAAAAATTACACCGTCAAAGCCTCGGTCGGCCACATCAAGGATCTGCCGAAGAGCAAGCTTGGTGTGGACGTCGAAAGCGATTTCGCCCCACATTACGCCGTCATCCCTGCCAAGAAAAAGATCGTAGCCGAGCTCCGCGCAGCCGCAAAGGGAGTCGACGCGATCTATCTGGCCGCTGACCCTGACAGAGAGGGGGAGGCAATCTGCCAGCATCTCGCGGAGGAACTCGGGCGCAGCACGAAGAACATTTACCGCGTCCTTTTCCACGAGATCACCAAGAACGCCATCCAGGCAGCCTTCGACAACCCTGGGAAAATCAACGAGAACAAGGTTGCGGCTCAGCAGACCCGCAGGATTCTGGACCGCCTGGTGGGCTACAAGATCAGCCCGCTGCTGTGGGACAAGGTGCGGCGCGGGCTTTCCGCAGGGCGAGTTCAAACCGTCGCGCTGAGAATCATTGTCGACCGGGAAAAGGAAATCCGCGCGTTTAAAACCGAGGAGTACTGGAACCTGATTGCCCGGCTCGCCGGCCCGCAGCCTCCGGAGTTCAAGGCAAAGGCCTCGGGCCTGGACGGCAAAAAGTGGGAGGTTTCCTCCGGCGGCGCGGCGACTGAAATCGTCGAAGGGCTGGCACAGGCTTCCTTCAGCGTGCGACGGGTTCACCGGCGTGAGAAGAAACGCTACCCGGTTCCGCCGTTCATCACCAGCAAGCTGCAGCAGGAAGCGGCGCGCAAGCTCAACTTTCCAGTCAAAAGGACCATGGGACTGGCGCAGCGCCTATATGAAGGCGTCGAGCTCGGCGACGAAGGCGCGGTCGGTTTGATCACCTATATGCGCACCGATTCCACCCGGGTGGCGGAATCGGCCCTTCAGGAAGTGCGCGCATTGATCGGGAAAGAATATGGCGAGGCGTTTCTGCCCCACCACCCGATCTATTACAAAGCGCGGAAGACCGCGCAGGAAGCCCATGAGGCGATACGTCCGACCGACGTCAGCCGAACGCCGGAGAGCCTCAAGAACTTCCTCGAGCCCGACCTGTTCAGACTTTACAGCCTGATCTGGCAGCGCTTTATCGCCTCCCAGATGAATCCTGCAATCTTCGATCAGACCGACGTCACAATCGAAGCCGGTCGGGTCGAGTTCAAGGCCACGGGATCCATTCAGAAATTCGCCGGCTTCCTTGCGCTTTACCAGGAATCCAGGCCGGAAGAAAACAAGGAAAAGGATGAATCGGAAGAGGAGGGCGTACTTCCGGAACTGCACGAGGGCGACATCCTCGAGGTCCGGGAGTTGGCCCCAACCCAGCATTTCACCCAGCCGCCGCCGCGCTACAACGAAGCGAGCCTGGTCAAAGCGCTCGAGGCGCGGGGGATCGGCCGTCCCAGCACGTATGCTTCGATTCTCAGCACGATTCAGGACCGCGAGTATGTGGTAAAACAGGAGGGCCGGTTCTACCCGTCCGAAACCGGTGAGGTGGTCGTCGAGCTGCTGGTCGAGAGCTTCCAGGATATCTTCGACTACGAATACACCGCCAAGATGGAGGACCACCTGGACCGGATAGAATCCGGCCGCGAGAAGTGGACCGACTCGCTTCGTGAGTTCTACGATCGCTTCGCCAAAAGGCTGGCTACGGCTGAAAAGCAGATGCGCGACCTCAAGACCGAGGAGATCCCGACGGATGAGGTCTGCGAAAAATGCGGCAGCAAAATGGTGATCAAGTGGGGCAAGTTCGGCCGCTTCCTGGCCTGCTCCGCCTACCCCGAATGCAAAAACACCCGGGAGATACCGAAGGTCTGCAGCCTCAATCCCGACGCCAACTCCGATGTCGACGATGTCACTTGCGAAAAGTGCGGCCGCCCCATGGTGCTGAAGCGGGGGCGCTTCGGAGAGTTCATGGCCTGCTCCGGCTATCCCGAATGCCGCAACACCAAGCGGATCGTCAAGTCGGCGGATGCGTTCAGGGTCAAGCAGGACGTGCCTCTGGATGAACCCTGCCCGGTCTGCGGCAAGAACCTCGCGATCAAGCACGGACGATTCGGCGAGTACACGGCCTGCAGCGATTATCCGACCTGCAAATACATCAAACAGAAAACCACCGGGGTAAAGTGCGGCAAGAACTGCGGCGGCGAAATTGTGGAACGGAAATCGCGCCGCGGCAAGACGTTCTATGGCTGCTCCAACTACCCGGAGTGCGACTTCGTGCTTTGGAACAAGCCGATCCCGGAACCGTGCCCCTCGTGCAACGCCCCCTTCACGGTGGTGAAAACGACAAAGCGAGCCGGCACGGTGCGCCTCTGTCAGAACGAAGACTGCGATTTCAAAGAATCTCTCTCCGACACTCAGTAGACAATTCTAAACGACCCTCACCCGGAAGGTGAGAGGTTCCTGCCGTGTCCCCTGAAATTGCAGGGGCGACCGTTACAGACGATTGCGGAACAGTCTCATTGCAGTCTCAAGGCGATGAGACTATGCCCCGGAGGGGCTTAAGAGAATAGCCGGGGGTGAAACCCCCGGTAGGATTGGAGAGGCGGAATGAGCCCTGAAGGGGCGACAGAAATCGGTTCTGGTCAACCTCTTCTGTCGCCCCTACATTTTCGTACCCGGCCGGAAGCGGCGGTTGGCTTTTAAAAGTTCTTCTTCTGGATCAGGGGCAGGACCGCGAGCACCAGCTTTCCGGTTTTGTCGAGGCTTTCGGCGCTGATCTTATCAAGCGTGTCGGCTTCCGTGTGCCAGTAGGAGTTGTCGGGGCCGTAATTGAGATCGATCAGATCCACACAGGCAATGCCCGCGTCGAGAAACGGGACATGATCGTCTTCGATATAGGTCTGGACGGGTGAAAGAATATCGCTCAACCCGGATTTTGCGGCCGTGCCCCAGATCAGATCGCTGAGCCATCGGGTCGAGTGGCTGTCTTTGAGGATGTCGAGGTTACTGTCCCCGATCATGTCGAGCAGGATGAGGGCCTTGATTTTCCCGGCGGTACCGTCCGTTTTCCATCGTTGGGCCAGATGCCGGCTGCCGTATGTGCTGTCGAAATTGCTCCACTCGACAAAGGCCTCTTCGCCGTCCAGGAAAAGAAACCAGTAATCGAGCGCTTCCTTGCTGGTGGAAAGCACGCGCGCCAGTTCCAGCAACAATCCGGTGCTCGATCCGCCGTCGTTGGCCCCGACGAATCTTTTCCCCTCCATCAGCTTGGTATCGAAATGGGATGCCAGGGCGATGACCCCTTTGCCTCCGTTCCCTTTTCGGGCGATCAGGTTGACCATCCGTCTCGATCCGTAGGGAGTCGCCGCATCGAAAGCATCCTGCTCGACGGTGTATCCGAAGCTCTGCAGCTGCCGCGTCAAATAGCCCCGGCACTTCTCCAGAGGCTCCGATCCGGCCGGGCGCGGCCCAAACTCCACCTGTGCCCGCACGTAATTCATGGCATTCTCCCCGATCAGGAGCTTCGCATCCGCCCTCGGAGACTGGGCGCAGGCATTGGACAGGATTGCTACTGCGAAGAGCGGCGCGATCAGAGTGCGCATGAACCCTCCCGTTCGGTGGGTCAAGTATAACAAAGCGGAGGGAGTTTCATGCCGCCCGATTTTCCTTTTGGTAGAAGATAAGAGGAGAAGCATCATTTCCCGCCGCTTGCTTACGCGCGCGGCCCTGTGTGGGCATGGACCACAGAGCCGCGACCGTGAGGAAGCGGTGGAAGATGTCCCTCATAAATCACTTTGGCTCGTCGGCTATATCTACTTCCCCGCCCTCTTCTTCGCCTGACTGCGAGGGGTTTCCATCATCCCCGAGGGGCACACTTTCTGTCTCTTTTCCGGTTACTCGGAGCTTACGATGCCGATCTTGATGGCGATCCCAAAACCGGTTCCGAAAATCGAGGACAGAAATTGCCGCTGCTTATTGCACGGATACGTTATGCTGCCGTGACGGCCCTGTGATAGTATTTTTCTTTTTTTGCTGACGACTGCTGCAATCCAGCTTGAAAGGAGTCCTACTTATGAGGGTTTATGAGAGTGACGCCATTCGCAACCTGGCTTTGGTCGGGCATGGCGCCGCAGGCAAAACCTCCCTGACCTCCGCGATGCTGTACACCTCAGGCGCGATCAACAGACTGGCCCGCGTGGAAGATGGGAACACGGTTACCGATTGGGAAGACGAGGAAATCGAGCGAAAGATCAGCATCAGCAGCGCCCTGGCGCATTGCGAATGGAGCAGGAAGAAGATCAATATCCTGGATACGCCCGGGTATCACACTTTTCTTACCGAAACCAAGCTGGCACTGCGCGCGACCGACTCGGCAGTTGTGGTCGTGGACGGGGTCGCAGGCGTCGAAAATCAAACCGAAAAGGTCTGGGAATACGCCGACGAGTTCAATCTGCCGCGCATGATCGTCATTAGTAAGATGGACCGGGATAATGCGAGCTTCGAGCGCACCATGAGTTCTCTCGAAGAGGCTTTCGGGCGGGCCCCGATCCCCATCCAGTTGCCCATTGGGGCTGAGAAGGAGTTCACGGGGGTGGTGAATATTCTCACCAACAAAGCTTACCAATACCCAAGGGACGGCTCAGGAAAAGCACAGGAGATCCCCGTTCCGGCGACCATGCAGGAGGAAGTGAGCAAGAGGCGCGAGAAGCTCGTCGAAATGGTGGCCGAAAGCAGCGATGAACTGATGGAAAAATTTTTTGCTGAAGGCACACTGGAGCCGTCGGAGATTCTCGAAGGACTGAAGGTAAGCGTTTTTCAGCGCAGCATCGTGCCGGTCCTCTGCGCGAGTGCGACCCTGAACATCGGCATTAGCCAGCTACTTGATGCCATGGTCGACCTGCTTCCCTCCCCGGCGAAAGTCGGGAAGGTGCAGGGCCTGGATCCGAAAACCAAGCAGCCCATCGAACGGGCGATCAGCACGCAGGAACCCTATGCCGCCTACGTTTTCAAGACGGTCGCCGATCCGTTTACCGGCAGAATTTCCCTCATCAGGCTTTATTCCGGCACCATGCGCTCCGATACCGCCTATAACAACCAGACCAAGGGGAAGAGCGAGAAATTCGGTCCGTTCCAGATCCCCCAGGGCAAGACCATGGTCCCGGTGGGAGAGGTACACGCGGGTGATTTCTTTGCCGTCACCAAGCTGAAGGAAACCACAACCGGCGACAGCATTTGCGAGCCCGCGCATCCTATCGTGTTTACTCCCGCGGAGATACCCGAGCCGTCCATCACATTCGCCATCGAACCGAAGAGCCGCGGCGACGAGGACAAGATCAGTCATGCGCTGGCGCGCATCGCGGAAGAGGATGCGGCCATCAAGTACAGCCGAGACGCACAGACCAAGCAGCTCCTTCTCTCCGGAGCCGGTCAATTGCATGTGGAGGTCACCGTCGCGAAATTGAGGAAGCGCTACGGCGTTGAAGTTATCCTCAAAACCCCCAAGGTTCCCTATCGCGAGACGATCAAGGGAAAGGCCGATGTGCAGGGGCGCCATAAGAAGCAGACCGGCGGTCACGGCCAGTTCGGCGACTGCTGGATTAAGCTGGAACCTCTGGCGCGCGGCGGCGGCTTCGAGTACGTGGACGAAATCTTCGGCGGATCCATCCCGAGGAACTTCATCCCGGCCGTGGAAAAGGGGATTGTGGACTCGGCCCAGAGAGGATTCCTCGCCGGCTTCCCTGTGGTAGACTTCCGAGTGACGGTTTATGACGGCAGCTATCACGCGGTCGATTCATCGGAAATGGCGTTCAAGATCGCGGGCAGCATCGCCTTCAAGAAGGCGATGGAAAACGCCCACCCGGTGCTCCTGGAGCCGGTCATGAACGTCGAGATCTATGCTCCGCAGGAATACGCTGGGGCTCTGACCGGCGACCTCACCAGCCGGAGAGGAAGGCTGCAGGGCATGGACATGAAGCGGGACATTCAGATCATCAAGGCGCAGGTACCGCTGGCCGAGATGGTAAGCTACTCACCGGTCCTGACCTCGGTCACGGGCGGCAGAGGCAGCTATCACATGGAATTCTCGCATTACGATGAAGTGCCCGCTCACGTGGCCCAAAAGATCATCGAAGAAGCGACCAAGGATCGAAAACAGGAAGAAGAATAACTGAAGCCTATGTATCCCAAAATAATGGATATCGGCCCGGTCACGATTCACTCCTACGGGTTGCTCCTGGCTCTTGCCTTTATAGCCGGTATCTGGCTTGCCAGCTCAAGCGCAAGAAAGCAGGGATTGAATCCCGACTCGATCTGGAACATGGGGCTCATCATCATTTTTTCGGCTCTGATCGGGGCTAAAATCCTGCTGTTTCTCTCGGATTTCTCCTACTATTCGCAAAACCCGAGAGAGATCTTCTCTCTGTCTACACTGAAATCTACGGGCGTTTACTATGGCGGCCTGCTGCTGGCGCTGGCCGCCTCTGCCTGGTATCTGCATCGATCCAAAATGCCCGCGTGGCAGGTGGCCGATCTGTGCGCCCCCGGCATCACGCTGGGCCAAGCCATCGGCCGGCTGGGATGCCTCATGGCAGGATGCTGTTTCGGCAAACCGACATCACTCCCCTGGGGCATCACATTCAAAAGTCAGTACGCCTACGACAACGTGGGAGTGCCGCTCAATATCCCTCTGCATCCTACGCAGATCTATGAATCCATCGGAACCCTTCTGCTGTT
>Ga0315273_10008900_pt1 | contig 12701 bp, 12 predicted proteins | sample YL17G02_0_MG_FD_205753 | JGI IMG/M metagenome (GOLD analysis project Ga0315273, IMG submission 205753) | Sediment microbial communities from Yellowstone Lake, YNP, Wyoming, USA - YL17G02_0 | ecosystem: Environmental > Aquatic > Freshwater > Lake > Sediment | place: USA: Wyoming | collected...
TATTGTCCAATCGCTAGACCTGTAAAAAAATTGGTTTAAAAGATATTTTAAATTTATCAAGGGAGAATCAAATGGTATGGGGATCTTTGGGCCTGGAAGAGTCATATTAGTATAATAATATTAATAAATATAGAGGAGATCCTCTTGGTAATAGACCAAAATCTTAGCTTACCTTCCCTCCGCCATGAGCAGCACTCTCGCGGCCTCCGCCCCCGCCTTCAATATCTCCAGGTTCAAAGGTATGAGCTTGGGCTTCTTGGCAAAGCCGTGCTTCAGAGCATGGCGGTAAGCCTCCTCGGGCAATCCCAGGCCGCCCGTCTCCATCAAAGCGCCCAGCATAACGGTGTTGGCCGCAGCAGCAACGCCCTTATCCGCGGCTATCCTGGCGGCAGGAAGGGAGACGGCCCTCACGCCTTCCGGCACCCTGAACTTTCCGGCCAGGGAGTCGTAGACGATGAGCCCTCCCTTCTTGACGGCTGGAGCAAACCTCTCGAGAGATGGCCGGTTAAAGGCCACCAGAACGTCGGGGCTGTCCAGCACCGGCGAGCCTATGGGCTCCCCGGAGATTATCACTGAGCAGTTCGATGTCCCTCCCCTCTGCTCCGGGCCATAGTCCGGATAGTAGGAGACGAACCGGCCGGAGCTGAAGGCTGCCTCTGCCAGAGCCACCCCCAAGCTCAGCACTCCCTGTCCCCCGAAGCCGGCTATCTTTATTCCTCTAGTCGGGGACTCTGGATCTGGCAGGATCTCCACGCAATCCTCTCTCCGACACTCGAATATCCCGTCAAGGGCATTGGCGGAAAAGTCGCTCTTCGGCCTGATGATTGCTTCGGCCTCGGCTGACCTGTCCCTGAACCTCTTCAAGGGGAACTCCTTTTCCATCTGCTGGTTGATGAACTTCTCAACTTCCCGGGCATCCATCCGGAGCAGGGTCGGGCAGGGCGATAGAAGCTCCACGAATGCGTAGCCCTTCTTATCCCTCTGGATCTCGAGTGCCTTTCTGATGGCCCGGCGAGCTTTGCGAATGTGCTCTATATCGGAGAGGGATGCCCTTTCAATGAACACCGGAGCCTGCAGAGTATCCAGGAGCTCGCAGACATGAAGGGGATGGCCTGACTCTCTGGGATCTCTTCCTCGGGGCGTGGTTGTCGTCACCTCCCCCACCAAGGTGGTGGGCGCCATCTGCCCTCCCGTCATTCCATAGACGGTGTTGTTAACGAAGAAGACCGCCATCTTCTCTCCACGGTTGGCGGCCTGCAGCGTCTCATTCAGGCCGATGGACGCCAGATCGCCGTCGCCCTGATAGGAGATGGCAACAGCCTCCTCCTCCGCCCTGCTGAGGCCGGTGGCAACGGCCGAAGCTCTGCCGTGGGCGGACTGGACGTGGCCGCAGTCCAGGTAGTAGTAGGTGAAGAGGGCGCAGCCAACCGGGTTCAGGATCACACACCGCTCCTGTATCCCCAGGTCCACCATGGCCTCGCCTATGAGCTTGTGCAGGATTCCGTGTCCGCAGCCGGCACAGTAATGGGTAGCAGTGAGCGCGGTCCCGCCTTTGCGCGGGTACTCTGCGTAGAGCCCGGGATGTCCTCCCAAGACCCTCTCCTTGGCGGCCATCAGACCACCTCCTTTATCTTATGCACGACCTGCTCCAGCCGGATGAGGTTTCCTCCAAAGCTGTTTACAAGCTCCACGTCGCACCCAGTGGCAAGCATTATGTCCTCCCGCATCATGCCGTTGCTCATCTCGAGGGAGATAAATCTGCATCCCCGTTTCGCTAGCGTCTTCATCTCCTTATGCGGAAAGGGAAAGAGGGTGATGGGTCGCAAGAGACCGACTCTGCAGCCTTCCCGCCGGCATTTATCGACGGCAGATTGGGCAATTCTGCTGCTTATTCCATAGGCGACCAGAACTATCTCCGCATCCTCCAGCCTGTAGCCGGCAAACTTCAGCTCATTTCTCTTGATCTCCTCATACTTCTTTTGCAGCTTGTGGTTGTGCCTCTCCAGCTCGTCGAAGTTGAGGTAGATGGAGGTGATGAAGTTGTTCATCGTCGCAATATTGCCGCTCACCGCCCATGTCGTGTCAACGACCGGCTCGACCGCCCTCTCCGGAAACCTCAGCGGCTCCACCATGTGGCCCAGGATGCCGTCGCCCAGGACCAGAACCGGGTTGCGGTACTTGAAGGCCAGCTCAAAGGCCTCCGCAGTGAAGTCGCACATCTCCTGCACGCTGCTCGGTGCCAGGACCAGACAGCTGTAGCAGCCGTGACCGCCGCCCTTCACTGCCTGGCAGTAGTCCGACTGCTCCGGCCCTATATTTCCCAGGCCCGGCCCAGCCCGGCATATGTCGGCTATCACTGCCGGCAGCTCCGCTCCTGCCAGATAAGATATCCCCTCCTGCATCAGGCTCATTCCCGGCCCTGAGGAGGCGGTCAATGCCCTGTGCCCGGCAGAGGCAGCGCCGTAGACCATATTAATGGCCGCTTCTTCCGATTCCGCCTGGACGAACTTGCGGCCGACCATGGGGAAGTACCGGGAGGCCTCATGCAGTATCTCGCTGGCGGGCGTTATGGGGTAGCCGAAGAAGCAGTCGCAGCCGGCATACATCGCTCCTACGACGATGGCCGTGTTCCCTGCCATCAACTGAGAAGCCATTTCAACTCTCCTCTATCATCTCTTTGTGGGGCACGTGAACCTCTATGGCCAAAGGCTCCGGGCAGGTATAATAGCAGGCTCCGCAGCCGATGCAGCCGTCTCCTGCATAGGTCACATACCGATAGCCCCTCTCGTTCAATTCCTCGCCCATCTTCAGCACATTGGTGGGACAGGCCAGGATGCACCTCTCGCATGCCTTGCACTCCTGGGCAGCTATGAGAAGGTATGGTCTGTCCTTCTCCCGGATCTCCACCCGCCTGATCTTGCCGCTTATGGTCTTGGGCAGCTCTTGGGCGAACTCGATGATGCGGGGATACTTGTACGGCGCGATGAGCCGCTTCACATGCGCCTGCAGCTCTTTCTTGAGATCTTCTCCCTGCTCGATCCCCCCGGCCAGGACGATGGTGGCTTTGACCGCCCGCCCTCTCTTGACATCAGGGACTCCCGTTACGGCACACTCAAGGACAGCGGGATGGGACTGCAGCGCACTCTCCACCTCAAAGGGCCCCACCCGGTAGCCAGAGGTCTTGATTAAATCATCGGTTCGGCCTACAAACCAGAAGTAGCCGTCTTCATCCATCCAGGCGGTGTCGCCGCTGCGGTAGTAGCCGTCCGCCCTAGCATCGCCGCCATCCCTGTCCCAGTGATAGTCCACAAAGAGGCCCAGCGGCTTTTTCTCTGGCATCTCTATTGCGATCTCCCCCTCCTCACCTACATCGCAGGCGTGGCCGTCTTTGTCCAGCAGGACGACGTTGTACCCCGGCGAGGGCTTGCCCATGGAGCCGGGCTTGACCTTCATCCAGGGATAGTTAGCTATGATCGCCACCGTCTCAGTCTGGCCATAGCCCTCCATCAGCCGAAGGCCCGTGGCGTTGCGAAATCCTTCGTAGACCTGAAAGGTCAGAGGCTCGCCGGTGGTGACCGCATACTTGAGGGTGGATAAGTTGTAGCTTGATAGGCCCATCTTGGTCATCATGGAAAAGAGGGTGAGGGGAGCGCAGAAGGTCGATACGCCGTATTGGGCCATCTTATCCGTCATCTTTCTGACATCAAGACTGTCATAATCATAAATGAAGACAGTAGCACCTGCGATCCACTGTCCGTATATCTGGCCCCAGGCGGATTTTGCCCAGCCAGTGTCTGCCACTGTGTAGTGCAGCTTATCCTCCTCCACCTGCTGCCAGTATTTGGCTGTCAAGATATGGCCGAGCGGATAAGTCTGGTCGTGCCTCACCATCTTGGGGTGGCCTGCGGTGCCCGATGTGAAATAGGCCAGGAGGATATCGTCATTCTTTGTGGCCCCAACGCCAGCAGGCCTGACGAACTCTGAACAAGCCGTCTGCAGCTCCAGGGCGAAATCGATCCAACCGGCTCTCGCGACGGCCTGGCCGCCGAGGGATGCTTTAACCATTGGCGGGTCTTCCAGATCTTGCAGGGCAGAGTCGAACTCTTCCATTATCTTTTCATCTGCCACGGCCACAATCATCTTCAGGTCTGTCTTCTTGATGCGGTAGATGTAGTCCTGCCGGCCGAGCACATGCGAGGAGGGAAGGGCCGCTGCTCCCAGCTTGTTCAAGCCCATCAGGGCCACCCAGAGCTCCCACCGGCTCCTCAGGGTGAGCATGACTGCATCTCCCTTGTTTATGCCATATTTCCGAAAGACGTTGGCGGCCCTGTCGCTCAGGATCTTCAGCTCGCCAAAGGTGAGGATCTTGTCTTCTTCGCTATCGCTACACCACACCAGCGCAATCTTGTCAGGATGCTCATCTGCATAAGCATCCGCAACGTCATAGGCGAAGTTAAAATTCAGAGGGACTTTGATTCTGAAGCCCTCTCTGAAGTCATCGTAGGACGAAAAATCAGCTCTTTGTATGAACTTGTGCAATAATGAGGACATCTGCCACCTCGCCCTAGCTTACATGACCACTACCAGCATCCGAACCGGTTTATCATTGAGGGCCTCCAGGGCATGCTTATAGGAGGAATCGAAGAAGATGGAGTCTCCCTCCTCCAGCACCACCTCATTGTCGCGGATGCTTATCTTGATGGTGCCTTCCAGAACGAAGTCGAACTCCTGCCCGGGATGGCTGTAGAAGGAGGGCGCGTCTCTGCGGGGATCCACGGTAACTATGAACGGCTCTGCTTTCTTATGGGCGAACTTGCCGGCCAGGCTTTGATAGTTGTACTGCCTTCTGCGCTCGACCTCAACACCCTTGCCCTTTCTGGTGATGCTGTATATGCTCATCTTGGGCTCCACCCCAGTGAGCAACAAGCTCAGGTCGACGTTCAGTTTTCGGGCGATTTCAATCAGGCTGCTGGCCGGAAGATCCAGATTGCCCTCTTCGTAATCGTTGTAGATCTCTACAGGTACCTGCAGGAGCTCTGCCATATCCTCTGCAGAGATGTCGGATATCTCTCGCAGCTCGCGAAGGCGCGATCCTATCTCCTCTAGCCTCTCCTTCATCCTCCGTCCCCTCGTCTGGCAAAACGCCCTTGTTCTGGCAACTTGGTTTCGGATTTAGACTGCCTTGACTATCGTATTTGAACCTATCTCTGGCAATGGGCGGGGACAATCGGTCAAGAAGCAAGATCGCTGGGATCAGTCTCCATGATAAAGGACTAACATCTGCCGCTAAAAATGAGATAGGTGAACCTCGTGGCGGCCCTTGCAAAAATTGTTCCTGGTGAGAAAAGAATCGAATTGCTGCTACGATTCTATCTTAGGCAGATAAAGCCAAAGGGAGACCATCAGCATCGATCTCTAGACCCAATCCTCCTCATCTGCCCAGGCCGCGGTGCGGATAGGCGAGCTAGCCCTTGCTGGCTCCTGTTTTTTAGGCGGATTGTTACTGCTTCTTGAGCTCCTTGTGCGGGCAGGCGGGCTGGCTTGCTCCGACTCCTGCTGGTTGGGACAGCGGCAGTAATCGGGCACATACTTTGAGACTCTCTTCTGCATGAGATTGAAGGCTATCTCAGGGTCTACATTGTACTTACGCCTGTATTGTTCTTTGGAGAGATGCTCTCCCGTTGCCGAAACGTAGATTTCTTGACCCGTCACTGTGGTGATCTTGCCCGCCGGAAGCTGCCATTCAAAGCCCTTGGGCTCCAGGCAATCAAGCCACTCCCCTTCGTCGTCTCCAATAGTCGTCTCATCCACTAGATTGACTGCACCGCAATTCCTGCAGATGAATTTCAACATGCTACTCACCCTTGTTATCGCCTATAGATCATAACCGTATATATAATTTACTAGGTTGATAAAAAAAATTCTATATTGCCTATTCTGACCGCAAAATATGAAAGTCTTCTATACCGGATATTGATATTGCTCAGGCGATCATTGCCGGGCATGGAACGATGCTGAAGAATATCTTCTAGAAGCCAGCCAGGACCAGAGCATGAAGGCCGATTTTCGCAATAGGCACTTGGCCTCTTTGCGCAATCTCTTTTGCCGGAGAATTTGGTGCTCGTAAATGAAAGGGGCGCTAGCTGCCCATCCTATCCCTCACGGGCTCAAGGATCTCTATCATGACTTCAGCGCAGCTCTTCTTCAGGTCCTGGGGGTGCATGGCCCCGGAGAGGAAGTCCTTCTCCAGATCCTGGTAGCTCCTATAGATCACATCGCCTCCAAACTTGGCCGGCCTCTTAACTGTGATCTCGCCCACCCGAGGGAAGATATGGTACCTGAAGATGGCCAGGATGGGGTTCTCCTCCAGGATTTTTGCAGGGCAGAAGGCGTTCATGATCTTCTTGCCGATCTCCTCTGCCGGCTCATCCACTGAGATGTTGTTTCCCTTTGAGGAAGACATCTTCTGTCCGTCCAGGCCGGGAATCAGAGGAGTGTGCAGGCACACCGGCGCCGGCAATCCCAGGCGGGGCAGCTCCTCCCTCGCAAGCATGTGAATCTTGCGCTGGTCGATTCCTCCAACTGCCAGGTCGATCTTCAGGTCGGCTATGTCCACAGACTGCATCAAAGGATAGATCATCTGCGAGACCATGGGATTCTCGCAAGAGCGAGAAACCTCGTCCATGCTCCGCCGGGCGCGGTTCAGGGTTGTATTCCTGGCCATACGCAGGATCTTGAGAACGTAGCCAGCCTGGAGCTGGTAGTCCGTCCCGTAGACGAACTCGGTCTTATTCGGGTCGAGCCCCAGTGCCATGAAGCACTCTTTGTTGTAGTCTGCGATACTCCTGACCTCCTCGAGAGTGCCCTTTTCATTCAAGAAGGCATGCAGGTCTGCCAGGAGAACCACAACGTCGAAGCCGGCCTTCTGCAGATCTAAGAGCTTGTTGGCAGTGAGCATATGGCCCAGATGTATCTTGCCCGAGGTCTCGTAGCCCACATAGGCCCTGGGATTCTGCTTATTCTCGAGAAGGGCCTTCAGCTCCTCTATCGTCACTATCTCTTCCGTGTTCCTTGCCACCAGCTCTAGCCTGTCCAAAGGAGAATCACCACCCTTGGGAGTAGAGTTCGAAGGTAAAAACTTTTGGCTCCGCCATTTTTTTCCGGGGAAACAGTTAATTACTGCGGACGACTTTCGAGCTCGCATGGATCGGCTGATATGGCCATCCCCCAACCTGCCATGACACGAGAGAAAAATCTGGTTCTGATACTGCTGGCTATTCTGGTGGCCATCCTGCTCTGGAACTCCTTCTGGCTGCTTTGGAGGCTGGCGGTCTTTGCTCTCATAGTCTATGTGATCTACCAGTTGCTGAAGCACTACCTATAGGCCAGATCTTCTCTGCCACCTCGAGCTCCTCTGCAGTGTTGAGGTTGAAGAAGGTCAGCAGCTCAGGATCCAGCGACCTGAACCTCTCCACGGGCACGAAGTTGCACCGCAGCTCTCTCAGAGGGGACTGAATCCTGCGCTCTCCTATCTCCAGGGCCTTCTGGCAGGCCAGAGCCATCTTTTCTGCCTCATAAACAGCGTGAAGCGGCTCTGTGCCCTTAGGGCCCGCCGGAACTGCCGCCTCGAAGCCCTCCGCCAGATCAAATAGGAGCCGGATCACCTCTAGATTGAGAAAGGGCATGTCACAGCCGACAGCAAAGGCCAGGCGTCCTTGCGCGCATTTCATTCCTGCTGCCAGGCCGGCAACAGGGCCGAGGCCTAAAACTGCATCCCAGGTCACCGCTGCCTCTGGCAGGATCTCCTGCAGCACTGCAGCCTGAGCTTTGTCCCGGGCCACGATCAATATCTCTTCAGCCACTCCCAGCAACCGTTCCACTGTCCAGCAGACCAGCGGCCTTCCTTTGAAATTCAAAAGAGCTTTCTCTTCTCGCAGACGCCTGCCGGAGCCCCCGGCAAGGATCACTGCCGAGCGCATAGCTTCCAGCCGCTCTTCCGGGCGTCCTCCTCCAGGGCGGCCTGAAGGGCGGATTGTGGATCTTGCAGTGATTGTAGATCTTGCGGCCTTGCTTTTATGGAGAGCAGGTCGTAGTTCCTGCTGACAGAGGGCGTCCTGCTGCATGCGTCTTCGAAGATGGCTCTGATGAGCTCTTCGTCGACCCTTCCTCCCGCCTCCTGCACCCTTTCCTTTGAAAGGCTCTGAGCAACGCGGTTGCCCAGGATCACTAGACCCGAGAGGCCTTTGCCTATGATCTCCGCCCTCCCCTCATCGATATCCACCAGCAGGTAGGCACCGGGCGCAACGTAGACCCGGCGCCTTCTATCCCTGCAACGCGATATCTCCGTTACCTCACCCACCAGGAGATCGCCCTTTCTCCAAACCTTCTGCCGGCCATCAGAAACCTGCAGGGTGGCACCCAAGCCCTTTGCCCTGGCCAGGAGCTCCCCCTCATCCCGGATATCTCCTGAGTATAGCTCCTCTTCCAGCCCCGGGCAGCTTCCCAAAAAGGCGATGGACCGGCGGTCGCCTGCCATCAAGGCCTCTTTGCCGGTCGCCAGCGCAATCACCAATGACACGCTCTCAATCTCCAGCGCTCTTTAGCCCCTGGACTGATTCTCTGCGGCCTGCACCGTCTGCCGTAGAAGCATGGCCACTGTCAAGGGCCCCACCCCCCCCGGAACGGGAGTTATGGCCCCTGCTATCTCCTTCACCTGCTCGAAGTCCACATCCCCCACCACCTTCTCCCCCACCTGGCTAATTCCTACGTCGAATACGAAAGCACCAGGCCTGACCATATCCGCTTTGATGAGGCCGGGCACTCCCGCGGCTACTACCAGCACCTCTGCATCGCGGGTGTGCTCTTTTAAGTCTTTTGTGTATACGTGGCAGACCTGAACTGTGGCATTCCTGTTGAGCATCATCGCCGCGAGCGGCTTGCCTACAACGTTACTGTGGCCGACTATCACCGCCTCTGCCCCCTCCAGATTCTTCTGTAGCCTCTCTAGAGCATAGATTATGCCCTTGGGGGTGCAGGGGACCAGGCGTTCTGACCCCAGGAGAAGAGCTCCCATGTTCTGGGGGTGGAATCCGTCCACGTCCTTCTGCGGGTCGATGCTGGCTACAGCCTTCGAGGAATCGAGGCCTTTTGGGAGAGGCAGCTGCAAAAGAATGCCGTGGATATCCGGGCGGCAGTTAAGCTCAACAATTTTGTCCAGAAGCTGGCCTTCTGACGCGCCTGCAGGCAGGACCACATTCTCCGATTTGATTCCCACCCGGGCGCAGGCGGCATGCTTGAGGCGGATGTACATCTGGGAGGCAGGATTATCTCCCACCAGCAATGTGGCCAGGCCGGGAGAGATTCCCCGGTTCAGGAGCCTGCACACCCTCTCTTTGGCCTGGGCCTCCACCTCGGCTGCCAGGGCTTTTCCGTCTATTATCATGCCAGATCGGGATAAATGGGAAACTGGTCGCAGAGCTCTCTGACCTTTCCTCTCACCGCCTTGACGGCATCCTCGTTCTTGATGTCCTTGAGGATGGTAGCGATGAGGTCGGCGATCTGGGCCATCTGCGGCTCCTTCATGCCCCTGGTGGTTACGCAGGGAGTTCCTATTCTGATGCCGCTGGTGATAAACGGCGTAGAGGGATCGAAGGGTATCATGTTCTTGTTCAGGGTGATCCCCGCCCGCTCCAAAGCCTCATCTGCCTCCTTGCCCGTTATGCCCTCTTTCAGGAGCTTGACCAGCATGAGATGGGTGTCTGTGCCCCTTGCCACCAGGTCGAAGCCGTTTTCGCCCAGCTGCTCTGCCATGGCCCGGGCGTTCCTCACCACCTGGAACTGGTAGTCCCTGAACTCCTGGGTCAGGGCCTCCTTGAAAGCAACTGCCTTGGCGGCTATGGCATGCATGAAGGGCCCTCCCTGGGTGCCGGGAAAGACCGACCGGTCGATGGCCTGGGCCAGCTCTTTCTTGCAGAGGATGATGGCGCCCCTGGGGCCGCGCAGGGTCTTGTGGGTGGTGGAGGTTATGATGTCCGCGTAGGGCACGGGCGAGGGATGGGCGCCTGCTGCCACCAGGCCGGCGATGTGGGCTATGTCCGCCATGACCCAGGCCCCCACCTCGTCTGCGATCTCCCGGACAGCCTTGAAGTCGATGATCCGCGGGTAGGCAGAGGCCCCCACCACTATCATCTGGGGCTTGCTCTCCCGGGCGATCTTCATCATCTCGGCATAGTCCAGCATCTCAGTCTCTGCAGAGACGCTATAGGGCACGATCTTGTACATCTTGCCGGAGAAGTTGATGGGGCTGCCGTGAGAGAGATGACCGCCGTGGCTGAGGTTCATGCCCATGACTGTATCTCCAGGCTTGAGCACCGCGAAGTAGGCGGCCATGTTGGCCTGGGTACCGCTGTGAGGCTGCACATTCACGTGCTCTGCCCCAAAGAGGGCTTTGCATCGCTCACAGGCCAGCTCCTCGGCCCGGTCGACGAACTCCGTGCCTCGATAGTACCGCCGGCCAGGATAGCCCTCGGCATACTTGTTGGTCATGACGCAGCCCTGGGCCTCCATGACTGCCTTGCTGGTATAGTTCTCCGATGCGATTAAGATTAGCGTGTTCTGCTGCCGCTCCAGCTCACCCCGGATGGCGGCTGCAATTTCAGGGTCCACGGCTCCCAAAGAGTTCAACCAAATCACCGTTATTAGATTGCGAGATTTGTAAGTGTTGCTAATGAGGTGGGCAAAATAAGTTATGGTGAAGGCGGGAAAAGAAGGCTCCCGATCAAAGGGGGAAAACCACGGGCGTGAGCCGAGAATGGGTTGTATCAAATGAGCACTATTCCCGATTGGGGTGTCCGCCGGCAAAGGGAGTGAAGGGCAAATCGATCTATCAATCGTTTCGCTCGTTCTAACGTGTAGTGTCCCACGCGGACGCTTAGGGTAACCGCTCGCGGCCTTGAGCGAGAGCTTAAGGCATCGAGGCGACATTGGAAGAAGCACGCGTAGTAGTTTTGGGCAGGAAGCACCGAGGATAGACTTGGAGATGGGCTGAAAACAAGCATCATAAGAGCGGCTCTTCGTAATGCTACGCCACACCAGGAGCACATCAAACATCGGCAGCAGTGAGCGGGAGAAAAAAACAGTTCATTATAAAATTATTAGCTATAAAATCAGAGCCTCACAACCGGAAACCACAACCCTTTTTTATTCTCCCAGCCAAGTGCCAGGGAATGCTGAAGCGTGCCAGGATCATCGCCGACTATCAGTTTGGAAGAGGGGCGGGGGAGGTCCTTTTTCCCGCAGGAACGACCTTCCGCCTTTCCAGCACAGGAAGGCTCCGGTATCTCTACACGGAGTTGGAGCGGATTGCCACTCTGCGGGCCAGCGACGGCCTATTGACCCTCAGCATGGTTGGAGCGGAGAGGCTGCACTCCTTCTTCCCCCCGCCCAGGCTCAGGGTGGTGGTATCCGCAGAAGCCGCGCCCTTCGTGGCCAAGGGGGGCACCGTCTTTGCCAAGCACGTCCTCTCCGCTGATCCCGGGATCCGGGCGGGGGAGGAGGTCCTGGTGGTCGACGAGCAGGACTGCCTTCTGGCCACAGGAAAGGCGATTTTGGCCCCGGAGGAGATGCTGGCTATCCGGCGGGGCGTGGCGGTGCGGACGCGCAAGGCGGCAGAAGAGGATTAGGCTGGGCAGATGGTTTGGCCAGGATAGCTGAGTAGCCAGGACAGCCGGATTAGCTTGGACAGCGGAGGACTGGCAGCCATTCTCTGAAAGATGGCTTGATTTCGCCAAAGGTATCTGTTTAGCTCCACGGAGAACTCGCTCTATCGATTATTCCGCCTTCCTTGGCACCCAGTCCTTTGGCAACTGCAGGTGAAAAGCAAGTCGATCAATCAACCGTATTCGACGCGCCTCCATGGGCAGTGTTCCCCGCGGACGCGTAGGGCGTGCGCTCGCGGCCTTGAGCGAGAGCTAAAGGCATCGGAGCGACACAAGAAAAAGCGCTGTAGCAATTGTAAGTTGTTCTGTCTCGGGGAGAAGCATGGAAGGATAGACAGACCTGAAGGGGATGGCATCATAAAATCCAAGTCCATTAGAGTTTCACGGCCAATGAGCTAAACACATACTGCCAAAGCAGCTCATCTCCGGCAAGACATGATCTCCGCCAACCCGAGAAAAAAAAGGGAAAAATCAACTGGAAAGGGCATTAGACTGCCTGCCGGCCCAGCGCGGAGATGCCCCTGAACCTTTCAACCGCCTCTGCGATGCATTCTGCGACGTAATCCACATCATCCTTTGAATTTGATCGGCCCATGGTTATCCTCAGGGAGCCGTGGCACTGCTCGGGCTTCAGGCCCAGGGCCAGGAGGACGTGGCTTGGCTCCAGCTTGTGGGAGGAGCAGGCGGAGCCTGTGGATACGGCGATGCCTTTGCTGTCCAGGTAGAGCAGCAGAGACTCGCCCTCCACGTATTCAAAGCCGAAGTTCAGGTTAGAGGGCAGCCTTCTGGTCATGCTCCCGTTGATCCAAGCCTTCTCCACCCTTCCCAGGACCAGCTCCGCCAGACTGTCCCTCAGCCTGGTCAAGCGCTCCATCTCCTCATGCATGATCTCGCGGGCCAGGTCGGCCGCCCTTCCCAGCCCCACGATTCCGGCCACGTTCTCAGTTCCCGAGCGCATGCCGCGCTCGTGCCCGCCTCCTTCTG
>Ga0315273_10008901_pt1 | contig 12700 bp, 10 predicted proteins | sample YL17G02_0_MG_FD_205753 | JGI IMG/M metagenome (GOLD analysis project Ga0315273, IMG submission 205753) | Sediment microbial communities from Yellowstone Lake, YNP, Wyoming, USA - YL17G02_0 | ecosystem: Environmental > Aquatic > Freshwater > Lake > Sediment | place: USA: Wyoming | collected...
CCGTTGGTCAGGCCGAGCTGCACGGGCCGCTCGGCCGCTTTGCCGTCCTTGACGACAAAGACCTTGGGCGGGCCGTCGCCGTCCAGCAGTGCGGTGCGGGGAATCTGCAGCGCATCCAGTTTGCGCTCATAAACGAGTGCGACGCGGGCGAACATGCCCGGACGCAGCAGGCCGCCGGTATCCGTGACGCGGACGCGCACCCCGAATGTCGCCGTCGCTGGGTCCACATACGGACTGATCAGGTCGACCTTGCCGGCAAACACGCGACCTGGCACCGCATCGAAACTGAGTTCGGCAACCTGGTCCACGGACAGCTTGGCGAGTTCGCGCTCCGGCACGTTGATGCGCAGTATCAGCGAGTCCAGGTCCTCGACGACAAACAGTGCGCTGTCCGAGGTCGCGATGACGCCGCCAGCTGGCATCACGGTATTGCCAATCTTGACGCGTTCTGCACGAATCGTGACCGTGCCCCCTATCGGCGAGCGGATGTCGGTATAGGAAAGCTGCAGGCGCGCCAGCTCCCACGACGCTTTGGCTGCTTCGAGCTCGTACTTCAGGTTGTCGATCGAGACCGCGCTGATCAGGCCCTTGGCCTGCAATTCGGTATTGCGCGCGTAGTCGCGCTCGAGCTTGCGCATCGTCGCCTCGGCAAGCGCGACTTGAAGCCGCATCTGGTCACCGTCGAGACGCACCAGCAGCTGGCCTTCGCGGACGTGCTGGCCCTCGTCGACCAGGATTTGCCGGATCTCGCCCTGGACCTTTGCCACCACGCCAGCCTTGCGCTCCGATTCGATCGAGGCGGTGCCGGTGTAGACCGCCGCCATTTCGGCGCGCCGCGTCGCTGCCACTTCGACGGGAACAGCCGGCACTTCGTCTTTGGCATCCTTTCCGGCACCGTCGCCATTGGCCAGGTCGCAGGCCGCGAGCACCAGGGCCGCGGCGATCAGCATCGCCAGCAGCCAGATTCGTGCGGTTTGTGTGACGTCGGTCTCGGTCCTGCAATTGCTGCGGGTCACGTGCGGAATCCTCCCATTCAATTGCAGGCTATGCTACGGTCCTTTAGTGTTGTAGTCAAGTATAACAGTAAAATAATGCGATGACGTGCAACGCATTGAATTTAAAAGCAAATGGTTATTTCAGCGCGGTTCGAGCGAGGTCAGCCGTACCGGCTCCTTGGGAGCCGGCAATTGCACTGAGTCGGCCGCGATTTCGACTGCCTCATCGAGCACTGTATCCGGCTCTTCGGCCTCGTCGAGTGCAGCAATAGTCGGGAGCGGTGCCAGGCTGTGCGCCACGCGCCGCGCATTTTCGCGCGCCAGACGATCGGCTTCAAAGACATCGCGCTCGGCGCGGCGCTTGACGAGATTCAGCGAGACGTCGTGCTGGGTGCGCAGCCGATCCATCGCCTCGACATCGCCTTCCAGGGCAACGAAGTCGGGATTGTGGGCGACGCGCTCTTCGTGTTCCCGCGATAGCAACGGCAGCACAGGCATTGCGGCCTGCTCAGGTGTGAACTTGGCGGCCTCGATCCGATCCCAGGGCAGCGCGCTTTCCTGCGTGCTCTCGCCGAGATCGGCGGTGCTGAGCAGCGACGGCAGCGTGATATCGGGTTCCACGCCGCGATGCTGGGTACTGTCGCCGGTGACGCGGTAGTACTTGCCGATTGTGACGGTCAACTGCCCGAAGCCAGCCTTGGGTCCGAGCGCATAACGATCGAGCGGATAGAGATTCTGGACCGATCCCTTGCCATAGGTCTGCTGACCGACGATGAGCCCGCGGTGATAGTCCTGGATGGCGCCCGCAAAGATCTCCGATGCGGACGCACTCGCGCGATTGACCAGCACGACCAGCGGGCCCTCCCAGGAGATACCGGGCTCCGGGTCATCGAGTACTTCGATGCGACCACCGGTCTCGCGCAATTGCACAACCGGGCCGCGCTCGACGAACAGCCCGACCAGGCCGGTGGCCTCCGACAGGTGACCGCCGCCGTTATCGCGCAGGTCAATGACCAGCGAGTCGATTCCCTCTTTTCGCAGCTCTTCGATCAGGCGTTGCACGTCGCGGGTGGTGCTGCGGTAGTCCTCATCACCGGCAACGCGGGCCTGGAAGTCCTGGTAGAAGCTAGGCACTTCGATGACGCCGATCTTGAATTCGCGATCGCCGCGCTGGATCTTGTGGACCTGTTTCTGCGCCGCCTGGCCCTCCAGGGTGACTTTGTTGCGGGTCAATGCCAGGAGCGTCTCCTGGCCGCCTGGATTGGCGCCATCCGGCAGTATTTGCAGCCTGACCACGGTTTTTACCGGGCCGCGGATCAGTTGTACGACGTCGTCCAGGCGCCAGCCGACGACATCGACCAGTGGTCCGTCGTTGCCTTGACCGACGGCAGTGATGCGGTCACCGGCCTTGAGTTGTGCGGAGGCCGCGGCCGGGCCGCCCGGCAGGACATTCATGATCGTCACATTGTCTTCGACCAGTTGCAGCGATGCGCCGATGCCCTCGTAAGACAGGCTCATCGCGATGTTGTATTCCTCGGAGTTGCGCGGTGACAGGTAGTTGGAATGCGGATCATAGACATGCGCGTACGCATTCATGAATGTCTCGAAGACGTCGTCCGCGGTGATCTGCTCGATGCGTTTGCCGACCCGCTCGTAACGCTTGCGCAGGACGCCACTGGCTTCCGGCCAGGTCTTGCCCGCCAGCAAGAGCGACACTGCGTCGTTCTTGACCCGCATGCGCCAGAGTTCCTTCAGTTCGTCTTCCGCTGCCGGCCAGCCCACTTCGCTGCGGTCGAACCGGAAGCTTTCGTCGAGCGTGAAGTCCGGCTCGGTGTCGAGCAGCGCAATCGCGTGCTGCAGCACCTCGCGGTTACGCTGGCGATAGCGAGTGAAAATCTCGAAGGCGGGCGAGGCATCGGCCTCCTTGATCGCATCATCGAGCTGGTAGCGCAGGGGCTCGAATTCCGCGATGTCAGACGCAAGCAGGTAGCTGCGACTGCCATCCAGCGCCTCGAGATAGCGTTCGAAGATCTGCGCGGACATGTCGTCGTCGAGCGCGGCCTGCCGGTAGTGCTGCCGTTCGACTACCTCTGAGACCAGGCGCATGACGCGGCGGTGGCGCTCGCTGGCGGCCAATTCGCCGGACGAAGCAATTGCCGGGGCAACGGCGGCGGCGCGCTGGGCACCCGAGCCGCCAAGCGCAATGACGGCCGTGACCAGCAGTGCCGCCAGCAGCAGCTGGCGGAAGCGGGTCGAGGCGGTCCTGGCGATCGGTGACTTCATGGGCTGCTAAACTGCCTTGTGCGGCCCCCGGCGGGCTGCACCCAGGTTGAGAAGGTAGAGGCGCTACGCCGCCGTAGCAAGTACCGGCGTCACGCGGGTGGGGGTCTTGCCGATGGGTCCACTGGGCTTCCTGACCGGCGTCATCCTGGGATCCGCCGCCTCGATCGCCCTGGTGCTCGCGATGGTGGTTGTCATATTCGCACTGTCATCGGGCGAGCAAGCGGCGATTGGCGCGGAATATCCCAGCCTGCTGGCCACGGCAGGCCTGTTTGCCATACTGGCCGGCATCGCGGGGGCGGCATTTGCGGGCCTGCAGCGGCGAAAACCGTGGCGTTGGCATGCGCAGGTGATCATGTGGCTCACGCTGCTGATGCTCGGCTGGTCTTACTGGCCGTAAGGCAATGCCTGATCCGGGTTTTGAGACGGAATAAGGTGGGTGACACGATGCGATTCGACCGGCAAATGACGATTCTGTTCGCGGTGCTGGCTGCCATCCTGGTATCGGGCGCCTTCAACGCGTCCGACAAGGACGTCAAGAAGGCGTCCGCGGCGATCACCGAGTCAAGCTTTCGCGCGCTGGTGCAGGGCATTTCGGCGGATGAGCTGGAGGGCCGCGGGCCCGGCACGCGCGGCGAGCAGCGCACCATCGAGTACCTCGAGGAACAGTTCCTGGAACTGGGCCTGCAACCCGCCGCAGGCGGCAGCTTTCGCCAGGAGGTCTCACTGGTGGAAATCACCGCCATCGACCCGCAGCTTTCATTCGCCAAAGGTGCGGGCAACATGACGCTGGCATTCGGGGACGACATGGTGATCGGGACGCGCCGCGTGCGGCCGGAATCGTCGATCAAGGACAGCGAGGTCGTGTTCGTCGGCTACGGCATCGTCGCTCCCGAATTTGGCTGGAACGATTACGCCGGCATCGACATGCATGGCAAGACCGCGTTGATCCTCGTGAATGATCCGGGTTTCGTGACCGGCGATGCGACCCTGTTCCGCGGCAAGGCGATGACCTACCACGGACGCTGGACCTACAAGTTCGAGGAGGCTGCGCGCCAGGGCGCGGCGGCCGCAATCATTGTCCACGACACTGCACCGGCCGCCTATGACTGGCAGGTCGTCAGGAATGGCTGGTCGCGGCCACAGTTCTATCTCGATCGGCCGGACGGCAACGCGGGCCGCAGCGCACTCGAGGGATGGATCACCCATGACCGTGCGCGCCAGCTGATGGAGATGGCCGGTCTCGACCTTGATGCCATGCAGGCCGCGGCCGTGCAGCGTGGCTTTCATCCGGTGCCACTCGGCGTCACGGCGAACGGCAGCGTGCGCAATGTGATCCGGCGCGCCAAGTCGCCCAATGTCGCGGGTGTCATGCCGGGCAAGGACCGGCCGGACGAATACGTCATCTACGTGGCGCACTGGGATCACCTGGGCCGCTCGCTGGCATTCTCCGGTGACCCGATCTTCAACGGCGCCGTGGACAATGCGACCGGTGTTGCCGGCATCCTGACGATTGCGAAGGCTTTCCGGGAGATGCTGCTGGCCCCCTCGCGGTCCGTGATGTTTCTCGCCGTGACGGCCGAGGAATCCGGCCTGATCGGCTCCGAGCACTATGCGGAGCACCCGCTCGTTCCGCTGGAGAAAACCGCCGCGGTCATCAACATTGATGCTCTCAATCCCCTGGGGCGCGCGAAGGACGTGGAAGTCGTCGGCTTTGGCGCGTCGGAACTCGAGGATCTGCTGGCGGCCGCCGCGAAGTCCCAGGACCGGACGCTGATGCCGGATGGCCGATCCGAGGCCGGCTACTTCTACCGCTCGGATCATTTCAATTTCGCCAAGGCCGGCGTGCCCGCGCTCTACATCAAATCGGGCACCACGCTGCGCGACGGACCGCCGGGGGCAGGGCTTGCGCGTTACGACGAGTACTACGCAGAGCGCTACCACAAGCCCGGCGATCAATACGAAGCGTCCTGGGACGTCAGCGGAACGATCGAAGACCTGAAGCTGCTTTACATGGTCGGCGCCAGGGTCGCCAACCAGAAGACCTGGCCCCAGTGGTACGAGGGCAACGAGTTCCGCGCAGCGAGGGACGCAAGTGCCGCCAGCCGCCCGCCGGGGAAATAGATCGGCTCAGGCCTGGCGCCGGAACGGCCGCGTGAGGAATCGAATGGCGGTGAACATCAGGTAGGGCCCGATGACAAGGAGCCAGGCCGATGGCTTGGCCGCGAATACGGCGCCCATCAGCGAGCCGAGGAACGTCAGCAGACCGCCTTCATAGGGCCCGAGCGTCAGGAAACCGGCGAGATAGATCAGGAAGGGCATCACGAGGAGCCCGAAGCCGAATAGCAGCGCGAAGAAGCCGAGTTCCCGGCGCCAGAATGGCGTCAGCCTGTTCAGGTACTTTGAAAACAATCCGCTTCCGGCCATCTGCCTGAGTCTGACCCTGCCGCCGGCTTGCGGCAAGGTGGCTATACTGGCGCCCGTTCCGCGGGCCGGCAGGGGTCTTGCACGTCAATGCGCAGATTGTGGTGGCCTGAGCCACTGTACGAGATCAAGCCATATGGCGCGCTGACACTCGGGGTGTTCGCTGCGCTGCTCGGTGCCGCGCGCAGCTGGGCAGCAGAGGCCTGGGACATGGGATTTGCGGCGGCGCTATTGTTCGCGGTCGTGAGCATCGCCTACGCAACCGCGATCCTCAGGATGCGCTACCAGCACCGGCGCCGCAGCCGCTGGAATCGGGAGCGCCGGTCCTGGCGATGAAGCGACTGCGCTGTGCGGTGATCGGCGCCGGCTACCTGGGCCGATTCCACGCCCAGAAATATTCAGCTATCCAGCATTGTGACCTGGTCGGTGTCGTCGATCCCGACGCCACCGCGCGCGAGCGCATTGCGGCCGAACTGGGTGTCGCGGTGTTCGCCGACCATCGCGAACTGCTCGGCAGCGCCGATGCGGTAAGTGTTGCAACGCCAACCGTGACGCATCATGCGGTCGCGCGGGATTTCCTGCGTTCCGGTGCGCATGTGCTGGTCGAGAAGCCGATCACGACGACCGAAGCCGAGGCCCGCGAACTCATCGCACTCGCGGCGGATGGCGGTCGCGTACTGCAGGTCGGCCACCTCGAACGCTTCAACCCCGTGATTCTTGCGGTCGCGGGCGAGCTCGTGAATCCGCGTTTCATCGAATCGAACCGCCTCGCGCCATTCAAGCCGCGCGGCACGGATGTCAGCGTCGTGCTCGATCTGATGATCCATGACATCGACCTGATCCAGAATATCGTGCATTCGCCGATCGCATCGATCGACGCAGCCGGCGGGCCCGTGTTCACGGACGAGATCGACATCGCGAATGCGCGCATTCGCTTCGAAAATGGCTGTGTCGCCAACGTAACTGCGAGCCGCATCAGCATGAAATCGGAGCGCAAGCTCCGTGTCTTCCAGACCGACGCCTACCTGTCGATCGACCTGCAGCAGAAACTGCTGACCGTCGTGCGTCGTCCGGCGTTGATCGAGGAGGGTGTCCTGCCAAAGGTCGATGTCGAGGAGCGCAGCTTTGAACAGGGCGACGCCCTGCTGGCCGAAATCGAGTCGTTCCTCGACGCCATCGAGCAGGGCCGCCCACCGGTCGTTTCGGGCGAGGATGGTTTGCGCGCACTGTTGACAGCAACCCGCATTGCGGAACTGGTCGGCTGACGCCCGTTATACTGGCATCCGCATGCAGCCGACCGATACCAGTGACCCCGACTATTACCACAGGGTGGTGGACTGCCAGTGGGCCTGCCCGGCGCATACCGACGTTCCCGAGTACATCCGGCTGATCGCAACCGGAAAACACTCCGATGCCTACATGGTCAATCGCGAGTCGAATGTCTTTCCGGGAATCCTCGGGCGGGTCTGTGACCGGCCCTGCGAGCCCGCCTGCCGGCGCGGCAGGGTCGAGGAAAAACCGGTCGCGATCTGCCGGCTGAAGCGCGTTGCGTCCGACCTGCGCGGCGACATCACCCGGAGGCTGCCAAAAGCGCCGGCGAAGAAAAACGGCAAGCGGGTTGCCTGCATCGGCGCGGGCCCGGCGACGCTCACCGTCGCCAACGACCTGCTGCCGCTCGGCTATGAAGTCGTGATCTTCGAGCAGTACGCAATCGCCGGCGGCCTGATGCGCACGAATATCCCGTCGTTCCGGCTGCCCGCACAGGTACTGGACGAGGAGATCGGCTACGTCATCGGCATGGGTGCCGACCTGCGCTTCGGCTCACGCGTGGCGAGCATGCAGAAATTGCTCGACCAGGGCGGTTTTGATGCCGTGTTCGTCGGTACCGGTGCGCCAAGGGGGAAGGAACTGAAGCTGCCGGGCCGCACCGACACGGATCGTATCCACATCGGCATCGCCTGGCTCGAATCGGTCGCATTCGAGCACGTGGACAAGATCGGCGAGCGCGTGCTGATCATTGGTGTCGGCAATACTGCAATGGATTGTTGCCGTACATCACTCCGCCTCGGCGCGAAAAGCGTCAAGGTCATGGCGCGCAAGCCACGCGGTTTCTTCAAGGCCTCCGAGTGGGAGCTCGAGGATGCCGAGGAGGAGAATGTCGAGATCATCGTCAATCACGCACCAAAGGCGTTTGTCGTTGCAGACGGAATATTGCAGGGCATGAACTTCGAGCGTATCGAGTACCTGATGGATGGAACCGATATCAAGGACCAGCGCGTAGTCGAGGAAGTGTTCATCCCGTGCGACGACGTGATCCTCGCGATCGGCCAGGAAAATGCCTTCCCCTGGGTCGAGCGCGATCTCGGCATCGAATTCGACAAGTGGGATGTGCCGAAGCTCGACAAGACCACTTTTCAGTCGACGCGCTCTGGCGTGTTCTTCGGCGGCGACGCTGCATTCGGCCCGAAGAACATCATCTGGGCGGTCGAACACGGTCACCAGGCGGCGATCTCGATCCACAAGCATTGCGTCGGCACTTCGCTCGCTGTGCGGATGCCGCGCGGCGTCAATCTGCAGAGCCGCAAGGTCGGTATGCACGAATGGTCGTACAAGAACGATTACGACGCTTCAGTGCGGCGGCTGATGCCACACGTCAGCCTGAAGGATCGCTTCAAGCGGCTCAATATTGAAGTCGAGCTCGGCTTTGGTGCCGAGCGCGCGGCGGAAGAAGTCTCGCGCTGCCTGAATTGCGACATCCAGACCGTGTTCCACGCGGGCCTTTGTATCGAATGCGACGCCTGCATCGACATCTGCCCGACGGACTGCCTGACGATCACGGCGAATGGTGACGAGCAGGATGTCGTCACGCGCCTGAAGGCGCCGCGCCAGAATCCGGATCAGCCGTTGTTCGTCTCCGAGCCCTTGAAGCAGACGAGTCGCGTGATGATCAAGGACGAGGACTTGTGCGTGCATTGCGGCCTGTGCGCGGAGCGCTGCCCTACGGACGCCTGGGAAATGCAGAAGTCGTGGATCAAGATCCCCTATGCCGAGGATGAGGCCAGATGCCAGAGCGAGCCAGCGCTTCGCCGCGCGTAAACGATTTCTCGGTCAAATTCGCGACCGTCAACGGCTCGGGATCCACCAGCGCGAACTCGCTGGTCATGAAAGCGATCTTCCGGATGGGCGTGCCTGTGGTGGGCAAGAACTTCTTCCCGTCGAACATCCAGGGTCTGCCCACCTGGTACGAGATCCGTGTGACACGCGACGGTTGGCGCGCGCGCGCCGGAAGCGTGGACATCATGGTGGCGATGAACGCAGAGACCTATTCGAGCGACGTGCGCGAGGTCTGTGCCGGGGGCTGCCTGATCTACGACTCGACCTGGCCGAGCAACACGCTGCTGGCGCGCAACGACATCAAGACATTCGGTGTCCCGTTCGCACAGCTGTGCAACGAGAATTTCGAAGGCGCGCGGGCCCGTACGCTGATGAAGAACATCATGTACGCGGGCACGCTCGCGGCGCTCATCGATCTTGACCTCGAGGTCATTCGCTCGTTGCTGGCCGAGACCTTCGCAAAGAAGCCGGCTCTCGTCGAATCGAACATGAGGGCGATCGAGATCGGCTATCGCTATGCGAAGGAGAAATTCGCCTGTCCGCTGCCGACGCGGATCGAGCGCATGAATGCCACGGCCGGCCACATCATGATCGACGGCAACACGGCCGCAGCGCTCGGCTGCCTCTATGCCGGCGCGACCGTCGGTGCGTGGTATCCGATCACCCCTTCAACTTCGCTGATGGACGCGTTTCGTGCTTTGTGCGCGCGCCACCGCGTGGATCCGAAGACCGGCAAGAATGATTATGTGATCGTGCAGGCCGAGGACGAGCTGGCTGCGATCGGCGTCGTGATCGGCGCCTCGTGGAATGGCGTGCGCGCGTTCACGCCGACCAGCGGCCCCGGCATCTCGCTGATGCAGGAGTTCATCGGGCTCGCGTATTACGCCGAGGTGCCGGCCGTCATATTCGACGTGCAGCGCGTGGGTCCCTCGACCGGCATGCCGACCCGGACGCAGCAATGCGATCTGCTGGCCTGCGCCTATGCCTCGCACGGCGACACTCGCCACGTGCTGCTGTTCCCGGATTCTCCGGAAGAATGCTTCCAGATGGCCGTCAAGGCCTTTGACCTGGCCGAGCGCCTGCAGACGCCCGTGTTCGTGCTGCTCGATCTCGATATCGGCATGAATGACTGGATGGCGCCCGATTTCAAGTGGGACGACAGTTACCAGCCGGACCGCGGCAAGATGCTGAGCGACGAACAGATCGCGGGGCTCGGGAAATTCCACCGTTACCTTGACCCGGACGGCGACGGCATCCCGTATCGCACGCTGCCGGGCGTCAGCCCGAAGGCCGCATACTTCACGCGCGGTTCGGGTCACAACCGCTTTGGCGCGTACACGGAGGATTCCGCGGAATACCAGGACGTGATGGAGCGACTGACGCGCAAGTTCGCTACTGCGGCGCGGCTCGTGCCTCCCGCGGTTGTCGAATCCCGCGGTGCGTCGGCGGGCATCGTGAGCCTGGGCTCCAGCGACGCGCCGGTACGCGAGGCGCTGGCGATCCTGCGCCGCTCGGGGACCGCGATCGACTACCTGCGCGTGCGCGGCTTCCCGTTCGGGGCAGAAGTCGAGGAATTCCTGGCCACGCACCAGACCATATTCGTCGTCGAGCAGAATCGTGACGCGCAACTGCGCTCGCTGCTGACGCTCGAGACCGCCGTGGACAAGAAGAAGCTGCGTTCCATCCTGCATTACAACGGCATGCCGATGCCGGCAGACTGCATCGTGGATGGCATCAATTCGGCTATGGCAACGGGAGTCGCGGCATGAGTTTCGTCAGCAAGCCGAAGGTCGCGAATCCGAGCCTGCCCTTGAATGTGCTCGGCCTGAACCGGCGCGACTACGAAGGCAGCATGTCGACGCTTTGCGCGGGCTGCGGTCACGACTCGGTGACTGCCGCGATCGTGCAGGCCGCTTATGAGCTGGCGCTGCCGCCGCAGAGCGTCGTCAAGCTCTCAGGAATTGGTTGTTCGTCGAAAACGACGGCCTATTTCGTCGCGGGGGCGCATGGCTTCAACGCAGTGCATGGCCGCATGCCATCGATTGCGACGGGGGCCAATGCCGCCAATCGCAATCTGCGCTACATCGGTGTCTCGGGCGATGGCGACTCGCTGTCCATCGGTGTCGGCCAGCTTGCGCACGTGATCCGGCGCAATCTCGATATGGTCTACATCCTCGAGAACAATGGCGTCTACGGACTGACCAAGGGCCAGTTCTCGGCTTCGGCCGACATCGGCTCGAAGTCGAAGAAGGGCGAGGCGAACGAACAGGAACCGATCGACCCGGTGCTGCTGGCGCTCGCACTGGGCGCTTCCTTTGTCGCGCGCAGCTTTTCAGGCGACAAGGAACAGCTGGTGCCGCTGATCAAAGCCGGCTTGTCCCACAGCGGCTTCGCGATCATCGACGTGTTGTCGCCCTGCGTGACCTTCAATGATCATGAAGGCTCGACCAAGAGCTATGCCTACGTGCGCGAGCACTCGGAGGCGCCGGTCGCCGTGGATTACGTCGCGCCACAGCGCGAAATCCAGGTCAGCTACGCGCCTGGCGAGGTGCTCCCGGTCACGATGCACGACGGCAGCAAGATCCTGCTGCACAAGCTCAACCCGGATTACGATCCGACCGATCGCGCGCACGCGGCGGAATATGTGCAGGAGCGCGCGATGCGCAATGAATTCGTGACCGGCCTGATCTATGTCGACCAGAAGCGCCGCGATTTCCACGCCCGGCACAATACAGTCGATGTGGCGCTCAACAGCGTGCCGTTCGAGCGCCTGTGCCCGGGCGCCGCCAAGCTGCCGAAGATTCTCGATTCATTCCGCTGACGGGCGGCAGTCGAGCACGGTCAACGCGCCTGGCTGCAGTGTCAGCGTCACTGGTGTCGATCCGAAAGTCTGTCCGTCGGCTTCAACGCCGCAGGCGGGCGTGGCGTGAATCGTCACCGACCGGCAGCGTACCGTGTGAACGGCCGGATCGGTCGCAAGCTTGCCGTTGAAGAGTTTCGGCAGACGGCGCAGGGTTTCCCTGATCGACATCGCTTCGACCAGGACCAGATCGAAGAATCCGTCATCGACCAGCGCCCCGGGCGCCACGCGCATTCCGGCACCGTAATAGTGACCGTTCGCCGCAAGCGCAATCAGGTAGCGCCCGGACTGCAACCTGTCATCGGCTGACACTTCGAATCGCGGCGCCTTGTAGCTCGTCAATGCGCGCGCAAGCCCGACCAGATAGGCGAGGGCACGTGGGCCACCGCGGGGAGTGAGGCGCAATGCTTCTGCATTGATGCCGGCACCGGCATTGTTGTGGAATGCCAGTCGTCGCGGCGTCTCACCGGCCGCTCCGCGGGCCTCCGCAATACCGAGATCGACGCGACGGCTCCTGCCACGAGCCATTGCCGCTGCGAGCAGGTCCGGATCGTCGGGCACCTGCATCGCGTGCGCCCAGTCATTGCCGGTGCCGAGTGGCGCCACCGCCGCGAGCAGCTTTTCGAGCGGCACTTCCTGTTGTGCGACCAATCCATTGACGAGTTCGTTGAATGATCCGTCGCCGCCGAGTGCCATCAGCCGGCGGTGGCCGCTCGCGATTGCCTGTTGCGCCAACTGGACGGCGTGGCCTGCCCGGGATGTAACCGCGCCGTCGTGCTGGATGCCATGCCTGGTGAGTGCAGCAGCAAGCTGAGGCCAGCGGCGTCGCGCCCGGCCGCTACCGGAAACCGGATTGACGATGATGAACCAGCGCGAAGGTTCCAGCATGACTGCCATCATGCGTGACTCTGGAGCCGCTGTGAATGCGGGGCCATAATGGCCTCAAATGACTGATGCAATCGTCCCGGTCAGCTATCAGCTCGCAAAACGCGAGCCCAAGACCTTCGTGAAACACTTTGCCGGCAGC
>Ga0315273_10008902_pt1 | contig 12699 bp, 11 predicted proteins | sample YL17G02_0_MG_FD_205753 | JGI IMG/M metagenome (GOLD analysis project Ga0315273, IMG submission 205753) | Sediment microbial communities from Yellowstone Lake, YNP, Wyoming, USA - YL17G02_0 | ecosystem: Environmental > Aquatic > Freshwater > Lake > Sediment | place: USA: Wyoming | collected...
CCCGAAGGGGCCTCTTTTTCCGAGCCCAGTCTCGGAAAAAGCGTGTACTACTAAATCTTTGTTTCTTTGCTCGCCGCGACGATTTCGCGTTGCGGCCGCGGCTATCCCGCGAAGTGGGGCAAGTCTCGCAAGCAGCCGTAAACCCCGGGGGACACGCCTGTGTCCCGGGGTAAGCGATGGTTTCCGTAAGGCCAGCCCGGAGTGTCCCCAGATTCTGTCTACCGTCTCCCCGGTTTGCGGAGAAGCCGCGCTGTGCCGTTATCCTGCCAACTCACCCACGAATTCTGCCGAGGACCCTGTTTTCCGAACCTTACGAAGTCATTCAGATGACTCGGAAAGAGCGGGTGAGGTGGTTCCCGAAGGGCGATGTGACCGGGCGGATTCTCTTCATCCGTCAGATCCCCGGACTGACGGCCGCGTAACCAACTGACTCCTTAGCCGGATTAAGCTGTGCCCTGCGCCCGTTCCCTGTTTGCAGCGCTTCTGGCGCGGACGCTCCAGGCTCACCAGGCACAGTTGCTCCTGCCGGCTGGAATACCGGAGGTGGAAGCGGTGCCGGTGTGTGGTAGCACCGGTTACTCGCTCACCATCCTTGGCCAGCGTGGAGCCGCGTTCCGCAGATGCGCGCCCCGCTGTGGCTGTCGCGCGATGAACGGCTGACCTTCAGGCGTGGGAACAGCCGAGGACGATGGTTCCTCGCCTGTCTCCCCAGGCAGTTGGTCCTCTGCCGCCTCGTGGTGCTCCCGATACCAGCGGCGATAGTGATGTTTCCCCCACTGCCGGTCGACGAACCCCGTGATCATTCCTTGCAGTCCGTGGCGGCTACCAGGGTTAATCAGCGCCATGTACAGATGACCTGAGATGAGTGGCAATGCGAGCATGGCCATCAGGAAGTGCAGGATCCACGACAGTATGGCAAGGTGGGTCAGCCACATCAAAAGGCCGGTTAGGACGTACAGCGGATAGGTGACCATCAGGACCATGAAGTTCAGCTTCTCGGCGGCATTGAACTTCCCCTGCTCCGGCAACTTGATCTTGCTGGTAACGGCGGCCAACCCCATCAGGGCAAGCCACTTGAAGTCGTCGAACATCCAGATCCAGGCCTGTTTGATGTTGTAGAAGTGAAGCCGTACATCCCCTCGGGCCTCGAGTGCGGCCAGCATCGGAAGAACCATCAGGGCGACGCCGGAGGCCCCGTGGAGCCCGGAAAACAGACTTCGGAAGGGCCGGGATGGATCCGGGTTGTAAACCACCACCAGTACCAGCGCGGTGGCAAAGGAAAACAAGAACGGTCCAGCGATGCACCAGTGCAGTATTCGTTCCGACCTGGCGAAACGCAGTATTTTGGAGCCGGCGGCTGGGCGGGAAACGCCTCTGATGACCGTGGGCGCGACAGGTGCAGCCGTAGACTCGTTGCCTGCGGAAGTTTGCTCTATTTGAGTTTGAGGCGGGTTCAAGCACAAAGAAGTCAGCATAGTCTCTCCTTGTCAATCTCGTGGACGCAGGCGAAGACTCCTGCGCCATACGACCAGTGCGGGTTAAAGCCGGCAGGCGAATTGTCCACCGTATGTTCTCCTCACAAGTTTCTTCGGCGAGGCACTCGGCGTCGCCATCCTTTCTACTCAACCTCCCTGGAGCCGCCATGCCGCATTTCCGTCAATGACACTTGACGCACTCTATGGGGGCGCCCCGGTACATACGAATCATCTTGCCAGCGACCTCCCGCTGATCCTTATGGCACTTGGCGCAGGCGACGTTACAATGCGCCCGGTCCAGCACGAATCTTGCTTTGTCGTGATCGAAAGCTTCCCCGTTCCAGCGGACTGTGCCGTGACAGTGCGAGCAATCTTCCAGCGGCATCCCGGTCCGGAACTCACCCGCGTGAACGTCCTTCGCGGTGTGGCATCCGAAGCATTGGCTGGGGGTCGCAGACAACTTAGGCGCCGGCTTGGCCACCGGGTTGCCGCCCGGCGCGGACGGGATGTGGCACTGGATGCATTTCACGTTTTGATGGGCGCCTTCGATCCTGAACTTGGTTGTAGAGTGGTCGAATGGACGCGCTCTTTGCCACTGCTCGGCAGTGTGGCAGGTCTCGCAGGCCACTTTGGTCTGGTGCGGATCGGCATGACACGCATTGCAGGTTCGGGAAGCGAAGCGATACTGGCGAGGCGGACCGAAAGGCGTAACTCTCTTGCCAGTTACAGGTATCGGCGCAGCGACGCCCACCGTGAGCAGCGGCTTGTGGCACTTGTCGCAGGCTACCGATGCGTGGCGTCCGGTGAGAGCGAACTGCGTCTGCGCGTGGCGAGCGACTGAGAACGTAGAGGGCTGGAATCCCGCGGACGTATGGCAGTGGTCGCACTGGTTCGAATGGGGCGCCGCGGCGAACTCTCCGCCGTGGCGGTCGGCATGGCAGGCGGAGCAGATAAGCTTGCGGGAAACGTACACCGCGCCGCGCCCCTCGGGTTGGTGGCATTCCGCGCAACGAAGCGCGGCGTGTTTCTCTTCCAGAGAAAATGCGGTTTGGCGGTGCGCCGCGCGGTCAAAGCGGGAAGGTTTGAAGCCTCTCACTTCGTGACAGGCTGAGCAGTCCGATCCGGCCGCGCGCGTGGCGAACTGGCCTTTGTGCGGATCTTCATGGCAATCCCGGCAGCGCTCGTGCGCCATGGGACGCCGGAAATCGGCGCCTTTGTGGCATTTGGAACACGCAACTGCCGCGTGTTTTCCCGATAGCGGATACTTCGTGGTGGCGTGATTGAACTCCCCGCCTGGGTGGTTATTCTTCCAGCCAGTTGTCTTGTGGCAGTTATCGCAGGAACCTCGAAACTTGACTTCCTGGAAGGCCCCGCGGTGGGGATCGGCGTGACAGTTCTGGCAGCCGCTGAAAGCCAGCCCTTTCCACCGGACAGTCGCCTGACCGGGCCGCGGTCCGTGGCATTTCTGGCAAGCAACGGTCTGATGTAATCCCGTGAGCGGGTAGTGCGTCCCGGCATGATTGAATCCGGGCGCCGGCTTGAAGGCATCCTGGGTGTGACAGCGGAGGCAATCGCTACCGAGCTGGCCCTCATGCGGATCCTTATGACAGGCAGTACACTCACGGCGCAGACCAAGGAAGGACCGGTTCAGATCTTTCAGTTTGATCTCGGCCCGGGCGTTGGCGGGAATCTTGGTCGCGGCATGACAGTTTTCGCATTTTTGCCGCAGATGCTTGCCGGCCAAGGCAAAGCCTGTCTGGGCCAGGTGGTCGAAGTTCTGACGGTCCAGACGAATGACCGCGAATCCCAGCCCCTTATGTTCCTTATGACAGCGCCGGCAGTCCGTTTCGCCAGCCGCGCTTTTGTACGCACGCGAGTGAAACCCCAGACGGGCGTCCACTCTGCGCCGGATCTCGACGTGACATTCCAGACATTTCAAATCCCGTGAGCTCGATCCGAAATTATGACACGACCCGCACTTAGTCAAACCCTCCAATTGCTGATGAGCGCGTGACAGAGGACCTGGCGCGATCTGCGCCGGCGCCAATAGGCAGAACCACAGCGCCAGCGCAACGCCGGCTGGTGGAGTCCTCGCGATCCGTGGCAACCTGGGATGGGAGGACGCAATCATCGCCTTCATCGGGGCATACACGCGGAATCGGCAAAGACTAACACTTTTCCGTGATGCGAATCGACCAAATAGTGCAGTCCTTGAGGGTCGACATACAGGGAATCGACCCGCTCCATCTGATCCACGCCTGCGCCCAGTTGACCAAAAGCGCCGAGATTCCGCCCTTCGTCGTTGAAGATCTCGACGATCATCCATCGAGGGTTGGCCACCAGAAACCGGCGGCGTTCGGCATCGTACGTAAACGCCGAGGGGAACTGAATTCCGTCCCAGCGAACTTCCCCGCGCTGGTTTCCACCGGGACTGAAGATTCCAACCCTGTGCTGCCTGTTACCCAGAACGTAAATCTGGTTGTCGACGACGGAAAGCGCCGCCGGTTCGCCCAACTCCGGAGGCAGTTGGATGGTGCCGTTGACCTCGCCTTCCCGGTTTAAGGCGACCACCACGTTTCTTGGAGGGTCCGCCACGTAAACTGTTCTTCCATCCTCGGAAATGGCGATCGCCGCCGGGCTTTCCAGGAGACGCTCGCGGAGCTTCCAGAGCAAGTGGTCGAACTCGCCCGCCTCGTCGAACACGAAAACGCGTCCACTGCCCGAATCGGACAGGAAGATGCGGCCCTGGGGATCGACCGCCAGCCCTGAAGGCTGCCGTAGCGGCACATCTCCGACACGGCGAATCTCGCGGTAGGCGCCGGTCGCTATGTCAAAGACGTGCACCGAGGCAGTCCCACTATCCGCAATCCACACGCGGCGCCGAAGATCCGTCACCACTGCAACCGGAAACACCAGGCCGTAAGGATTCTCGCCTTTACCGAGAGGGACGGTTGCGGGCCGGCGGTTGAGAACCGTGGGGGGATGGATGCCCTTCTTCGACCCGAAGGTGTAGAGATGCCGCAACTCAACGGACGGGGGGGCCTGCCCGGAGGCCAACGTCGCCGCGATGATCAGAGCCCCAAGTATGTTCCGCATCCAAACTACTTCCGCCAGATCCCTTTAGTACGTAATCGGGTTATGGGATTTTCCATGGCACACCGCATAGCAGCCTCTCTGGCCGGACCCGGTGCCGCGATAGAAGTACCCGAAGTTCGTGGCCGCCTTGGTGACAACTCCGGTGTCGAAATTCATCATGGCCCGATTTGCCCCCGCGTTTCCGCCGATCACGCCGTGAGGATCGTGGCATGTCGTGCAGCCATAGCTGTTGTGGGGGCCGTGGGGGCCTTCGTTACGGACAGTGGCCAGGTTGTGGCACTTATTGCACAAGGCGACGGCGGCGGTGGTGCCGCCTCCCGACCCGCCGCCCGCCGGCTCCTGAAACAGATTGAGTTGCAGCAAGTGCGGAAACGCGGAGCCGTGCGGCCCGTTCGGGCCGGGCCCGTTGGATGACCTTGCTTGATCGTTATTGTGGCAATCGGTGCAGTAGATGACGGACGACGTGGTCAAGGGACGGCTGGTGTTGTTAGTGACGCCGTCCACGTACAGCATGTAGGGCCGCAGGCTGCTATTGGTGGTGGTCACCACGTTACTGCCCGTGACATTGTGGCCAATCGTGCCCGCGAACTTCAGACGCAGATTGTATTGATCGGCCGGTCTGGGCGGCTGAATGGGGTCCGTTAAGGGCATTGGTCCCCCGGGATAGCGGATGGCGGTTCGGCCGAACGTGCTGGTGGCCGGCTTGTTGGTGCTGTCGGCGTGGCACTTGTAACAGACTTGGAATTCCGTCGCTGCCGGCCGCTGCGCACCGGTGGTGTCGTATCCGCTGACGCCGACGAGACTGGCTTGGACGCCCGGCGCAACGGGCGTACCGGTTTGCGCGGACGCGGCGTGGGAATTGTGACAGTCCGCGCACTCGGCGTGACGGCTGTTATTCACCGGGAGCGGCTCAGTCACGTCGTGGGCTCCAGAAACTGTCGTGGTTGGATGCTTGTACGCCTTGGTGTACTCGCCCATCACGTTTCGCAGGGCCGGGGAAACGTTCGCACCGCTGTGGCAGGGTGAACAAGCCGCCTCCTCCAAGACCTTCATATTTCGTGGGGCGGCTGCGTTATTGTGCGCGCCGTGGCAGTTCGAGCAGGCGTTGGATGCCACCGTTCCGTAGGGCCCAAAGGTTGCGGTTGCCGGAACCGTGTTGGTTGCCGTGGCGTGCGACCCGGTGGTCCACCCGTTCAAAGCATTGGGCTGCATGCGCGCCGGGTCATGACACCCCAGGCAAATCGCGCCGTTCGAATTCGAACGGACCAGAAACATGGGCACGATGGGATCGTTTCGCGGCATGTGCGGATCGTGGCAGGTAGTGCATTCGACCTTGCCCGACACGAGCTTTACGGTGGGATCTTTGGTGAGTGGAGGGTTGGTAAACAGCGAGGTAGCCAGCGACCCGTCGTCAACCGGCGCCATGCTTACCGGATGACTGGTGGACAGATTGGTGCCGAGTATGTCCGAGGCAGCCATGGCGCCGGATGTGGCGATCAGACCCTTCGCGACGGTCAGGCCCACGGCCACCGTTCCGTCATGGCAGCTCAGGCAAAGCTTCGACGATCCGGCGGCCGGCGTCTGAGCGCCCGATCCGTACGTGCTGCTGGTATAGCTGACGTAGCTTTGCGAGGACAGCGTGTGATCCCAAAGCGGCGTAATGTTCGGAATCACATTGTGCGAAGCATGGCAAAAAATGCAGGCATCAGAAGCGGCCGATTTGACTGGTCCGCTTCCGCTCGCCGTGAGATCGTGCTGGCTTCCGACCAACGCCAGCTTGCTGCTGGCCGCATACAGTTGCATGCCAGTGAAAAGCGCCGCTGCCGCCATCCGGTTCATTGGGCTAGCCTCGTGTAGCGGAACACCTGGACTCGCCGGTTCAGGGAGTCGGCAACGTAAATGATGTTCCGGTTGGTGATAGAAATCCCCGAGGGTAGCTGGAATTGTCCCGGCTTTGTACCGGTAGATCCGAAGTAATACAAAAGGTGGCCATCCGGGTCGAAAACCTGAACAGTCTCGAACAATGCATCGGCCACGTACAGATTCCCGTCGGAGTCCGCCGCGATTCCCTTGGGGCGGTTGAGGGTGCCGGTCTGAATCCCCAGTTTGCCGAAGGACTTCAGGAACTCGCCGTCGGGAGTGAATGCCTGGATGCGGAAATTCATGGCATCCACCACATACAGCTTCCCGGCGGAGAGCGTCAGCGCCGTCGGGAAATTGAACTCGCCCAGGCCCGCGCCGCGCTTGCCGATGGCGCGAATCAATGAACCATCCAGTCCAAACACCAGCACCTGGTGACGGAGGGTATCGGTAAGGTAGAGACGCCGCGCGGCACGATCCAAAACCATCCCTGTCGGCCGCTGCAGTTGCGCAGACGGACCCGACCCGCCGATCACGCGGAGGAAACGGCCCCGCAAATCGAAGACATAGACCTGTCTGCGGACCGAATCGGTCACATAAATGTCATCGTTGGCATCGCAGGCTACGTCGATAGGGGACTCAAACGCTTTGCCTCGCGGCCCCTTCAGGAACTGGTACTTCCGCTTTTCGAAATCGTAGATGTGCACGCCCTTCTGTCCCGGGTCGGCCACCAGCAAGCGGCCAATGCTGTCCAGTGTCGTCGAGTAGGGGCGCATGATCTCCGGCTTGTCCTCGGCCGCCCCAGCCACCCAGGTCAACAACTTCGCGAAGAACCCGCGCGGCTTCGTGAACTCCCGCACGGAGGGCACCGTCCGCAGGTATTGAACTGTCCCGCGCGCGGGCGTGACGGCCTCCGCTGGTATCTGTGAGAAACAGGCCGCGCCCAGGAGAATACACCGGAGATAAGTCTGGCGAATCGTCACAAGAGCCTCGCAGTCCTCACAATGCGGACATAAAACCGTCCGCGCAGGGTTTGAGGATAAGCCAGGAACATCTGATTGGAACGGATATAGCCCGCCTCAAACTGTATTTTTCGGAAATGGTAGGTGGCGAATACGTTCAGGAGCTCAAAGTCGTTGGTTAGAAGGCCGGCCAGATTCTGGTTCGAGCGCGTCCAGCTTGCGGAAAGCTCAACCTTGCGCAGCGGATTCGAGTGTAGGGTAAAACTCATCGCCCGGTAATCGCTCGGAACGATCTGTAACGGTATAGCTAACGCCGACCCCAAACCGAGTCCGCCAAGCAGTTGGTTATAGAACGGCAGGGAATTGCTGAGACTGTTATTCAGGGAGGCGCTGATCTGAATTCGGGAGTGCTCGATGCCGGCACGGGCAGTGTACCCGTTGGTGCGAAACTCGCTGGCGCCATTTACGATGGAGCCCCACTGCCAGCCGCCTCCGATCCGGGCGCTGAAGCCGCCCGCCACGCGGTCCGCGACGCTTGCTTCCGCGGCGAAGCTCTTGTTCGAAAGGGGCTGTACGGTGTGGACGCTTTGGTCCGACCCGTGGACGGTGCCGTCAAACTGCAGGCCGCCGGAGCTTCCGTGTTGAGCGCTGACCACATAGTTCTGGCCCTGGATGGTCCCGGACTGCCCGATAAGCGAACCGATGCCGAATTCGCGTGCATACTCCCCGGAGAGGTTTCCCCAGCCGAACTTCCGCGCATAAGTCACTCCGGCGGAGGTGGTGAAATAGTCCGAGCTGAGCAGGCTGCCCTGGCTGGAGGAAAACAGCGCACTCCGCTCCACGCTGCCATACAGTCCCAAACCATGGCCAAGAGTGACGGAAGTGACGCCGTTGAGGGTGAAAGTCGCCATGCCGCGGGAAAAGGGCGTGAGAATCTGCCCGTCCGGCACGACGGCGCCAGGACCGCCCAGGGTACTTGCGGCTCGCTCCAAGAGCTGGCTTGCAAGATTCGACGAGTAGTCGGCTCGCAACGATGCTTTCCACCTTCGTCGCTGCCTGAGCTGCAGGCTCGCGCTCACATAACGCGTGCTCAAATCGATCGGCAGGGTGAACAAAAGGCTGGACGTAGACTGACTCCCGGCATTCACGTACAATTCCGAATCCCTCAGAAAGCTTCGTCTCGCGGAGCTCTGGTATTGCACCCCCGTCTCGCGCAGCGAGCCGGTCCGCGTTCCGCCGTCGATGGGCGCCAACAGATCGGAATCCTGCCGATGACGGCGCATGAACCCCTGCAGATCCCACCCCCATCGGTCATATTTGCTGTCCACGTTCAGGTGGTTCCCGTGAGACTGGTAATCGGAGACCCCGGCGGCGCCGGACTTGGAATTGACGGATCTCGTGGCCCAATCGACTGTGGTCGCCGGCAAGCCTTTAGGGCTGAATCCCCATGTCACCCCCAAGTCCTTGTTGCGGTTGTTCGTCGTGTATCCCGAGATTTGCGAAAGGCTTCCGAAGTATACGTCCTCCACCTGAACATTGGAGTATCGAAATGTGAGAGGTGTGATACTCTTGCGAAGCAGAGTGACTCCAAGAGTTATGCCATTGCCGCCCTGAAAGCCCGCGTCGCTGGCCTGTGGACCGAGAGTCAGCTCCGGCTGTGCCGAAACGCTTAGTAAATCCGGCGACAAGTAATAGCCGTTCATGTCGAATCGGGCGCCGACTGGCACGAAGCTCACGGACTGGTTGGCCTCACCGCGCGTGGTAGTGTTGTAGTAACCAGTAAAGAACGTTCCGCTCACTCTAAGTGGCTTTTCCTGGCCGCGGAGCACAAGTGGAACAGCGAATGCCGCCAGGACAGCGCCGTAACACATCCGTTGTTTCAACATAGGGACACTGGTTCCGCTTTGACAAAACGGCGGTGGGCGCGGAGGAAGGTCCGAACCCACCGCATCACAGAGACTACAGATGGCAAGTGGTACAACCCGCCGCGGTGTTGGGCTGGCGCAGGAATCTGGTATTTGCGTTATTGTGCGACTCATGACAAGTGCCGCACTGCACCGAGTTGTTGGACCCATACAACGGCAGGGATGCCGTAACAGTGGCGACGTCCCGCAACGAGGTGTTTCTGATCGGATCGTGGGGCATGTTTACAGGGTGGTCATTGGAGAGACCGAGCGACGCATAAGTAGTGGCGCCGCCCTTGGATCCCACCTGGTTTATGGTTTGCATGGGGGAGGAGAAAGTCGACGTCACTCCGTCATGGCAGCTCAGACAGAGAAGCGAATACATGCGGGAATCCGTTGAAGCGGCCAGGACGGTGCCACCGAGTTCCACCGTCTTGTTTATCATCGTGGCGGAATCGTAGACCAGAAACGTGTTGGCCGCGGCCGGGAACGATCGCGACCACTGCAGAATCGCGCCCGTGGCTTGCGACCCCCCGTTCGCGGTCGAGCCGTTATGGGGAGCATGACACGACCTACAGCCATTGCCGCCGACATCGTGAGTCGCCAGATTCGTTTTGGGTAACCTGGGGGCGGCTGCCGGCATCGAAAGCGATGACAGCCCGAGCAGGGCGGCCAGGGCATAGCATTTTGAGTTCATGAGTATCCTCTCTGAGTGTTTAATTGACTGAATTCCGGCCGCGCTCTTCTGCAGCCGGGACCTGCTTGTGGAAGTGCTCTTATTAGTTGCCGCTCCGATTCACCTCCTTTCCTTCCGCGGATCCGGGCTGCGAGATGTACTGGAAGACCTGGACGCGGCCTTGAAACATTTCGGTTGTATAGATCCGGTCTTCGGAATCGATGTACAATCCCGCGACCAGCGCGAACTGGCCGGGCTCATTGCCCAGCGCTCCCACCGCGAGAAGGGGCTGGCCCTCGGGTGTGAGAATCTGAAAATTGTTGAATTCGGCGTCGGCCACATAAACGTGCCCTTCGGAATCCACCGCGATACCTTTGGGGCGGATGAACTCACCAGGCGAGTCCCCCTGTTTTCCAAACGCGCGAAGAAAGGTTCCGGTGGGATCCAGGATCTGGACCCTGTAGTTCCCCGTATCCGCCGCATAGATATTGCCTTGCCGGTCGACAGCCACGTTGGTTGGGGACAAGAACGTGCCGTTGTCGCGCTGCCCTGGTTTGCTGGGACCGCCGAAGTAGCTCAAGAACTTAAGCGACCCGGTGTCGAACACCGCGATGCGGCTCTCCTTGGCGTCGACGACGTACAGCCGGTTCCGCTGACGATCGATCGCGATGCCCCCCGGACGTCCCAAGACGGTAGTACCAAAACGCGCGATTGGCACGCCCGACGGATTGAAGCAGATCACCGAGTGAAGCGCCGCGTCGGAGACGAACAGGCGATCATCCGAATCCACGGCTACTCCAACCGGCATCGCGAGTGGTGCGCGGCTGTCTCCCACGCGCCGCTCGACGGTCTTGGCTCCGGGATCGATCATAAAGACGACCTTCAGATCAGTGTCGGCTACGTAGATTCGTCCCCGTTTGTCCGTGGTGACTCCGTACGGCTTCCTTAGCTCCAGCTTTTCATCCACCGTCTTTGTGCCAGTGACCTTCTCCAGCCAGCCCGGCTTCCGGGCGACGGATTTCTTCACTCTGGCCATGTCGCTGTACTGCGCGACCCAGCGGATTCTTGGGGGATCGGGCGGGAGTGGCCAGAACAGGGCTGACGGTTCCGGCGCCGGCGGCGCTCCCTTCGAAGGACTCTTCTTGTTGGCTGTTTGTTTGTCGGCCCCGAATAGCGCAACACAGAAGATCATAATTCCGGCGAGGCCGCGAAATGATGCACGAGTTTTCAACTGTGGCATTTTGGGCAAAGTGATACGAATGTCTCCGATTCGATCGGCGGCAGTGTGTTCTTCTCCGCCACCGTTCCACGGGCGCTGAGAGAGTCGTGTAACGGGACCGGCGAGCGGGCAGTCCGGCTCGACCGAGTCCGCCTCCTCGTGGAGAACGGCCTCGGCCACCTCGAGAGCGGCGCGATAGTATCCCAGCCGGTCTCTCTCGACGACCTTCTTGCGGAGGTCGCCGATCCGTTTCACAACGTGGTTCTGCCGGAATCGCTGACGGGACTCCGCCAGCATCCGCGCCTCGCTGGCCGGCGCGTCCGCCTCTCTTGCGCGGAGGTAAGCCAGGAAGCGAAGTTCGTGGCTGATGTCGTCGGGCAGCTCTTCCACCGGCGGCCGACCTTCTGTGGTCTCTCCGGTCTCCCCGGGACCGGGTCCGCGTTTCAGGACCGCGGGGAGAATCCGACCGTTCCGAAACACGGACTCGTAAGGCGCCACGTACCTTGAACCTGGAATCACGAAGACAGCCATGTACTCCCGATCTAATTCGCTCACCGGGAGAGATGTCGGGCACGCAATTCCCAACTCGGCGGCGATTCCGGCAAGTGTGCGCATGCTCTCCTCAGTTGGGTGAGAGCCGAACACCCGTGCGAGAAGATTGTAAGTGTCCGCCTGAGCCTTCAACTCTCGTGCAATCAGGACTTCTGGCTTCATGGAGTCTCTCCTCAGTCGTGGCAAGGTGCCGGGTAGGGGTAGCTGGCGGTTCGCCGCTTTGGTTCATCCCCCATGGTTGCGTACAGCATCTTCGGACCGGCGTCATCGCTCATCGGCTTCGCGTCAGGATGCCTGAGCGCATTGAAGTCGCCGTACTCGCAAGCGACCCCAGGGCCGGTGATCACGCACGCCGGCAGCAGGCCCTGGTCCAGCCGCCCCATGCGGAATCTCACCGCGACGCCCTTCTGGCAACCCACGCCGAGAGCGGATCCAAGCAGACAGTGCCGTCCGGCCGCCCCTTGATCGCGAAATATCCGCGGTGGTCGCGCACCGTTTTGCCGGGGGCCCTGCTGCCTTGCCAGCACCACGCCGGCAAAACCCGCGCATTGACCGCGGGATGCGCGCCTTGCCCGACACCGTGGAGTTCTCCTCACGGGTCGCCGACACAGATAGCAGCCGCTGACACCCCCAGTCTGAGTGTTCGGCTCTTGCACGAACCGATGTGCCATGCCATAGTCTACGGCGACCGGCGGGCGGCGTCGAGGCCAAATGGCACAATTCAGATTCTTTGGTGGAGACTTGAACTCGGCAGGTGAGGAACGGTGAGGATCAAATGCAGCAGATCAACCAGTTCTGAAGAGCTGCTAGTACACTGACAAGTAACTTACGAAACATAATGACGACACAGCTTCCGGTCGGCATCCTGCCGGGTGAATTTCCATTCTATGCCTCGCCCTTCGGCATTCCGCCGTTGCTGCCATTGCTGTACCTCGGTTTGCAATAGCGGCGCCGT
>Ga0315273_10008903_pt1 | contig 12698 bp, 7 predicted proteins | sample YL17G02_0_MG_FD_205753 | JGI IMG/M metagenome (GOLD analysis project Ga0315273, IMG submission 205753) | Sediment microbial communities from Yellowstone Lake, YNP, Wyoming, USA - YL17G02_0 | ecosystem: Environmental > Aquatic > Freshwater > Lake > Sediment | place: USA: Wyoming | collected...
CCCGCATCTGCTGCTCGGTCGGCGCCACGGGCTTGAGCTTATCCTTGGTCCGCAGCGACTCCAGAAGCGCCTCCTGCAACGCGCCCCGCCGCTGCTGTTCCGTCAACCAGCGGCGGTACTCCTCCGGGCTGCCGAAGCCCGCCTTCTTCAGCTCGGCGCGGTAGTCCAGTTCGCTGGTGAAGCCCTGTCGCACCTTCTTGATCTGCTGCTCCACCCGGGCGGCCACTTCCTGGTCGGTCACCTTGATCGTGGTGTCCCGGAGCGCCTCCTGCACCAGGAGTTCCTGGTCGATCAGGTCGTTCAGAATCTGGGCCCGGAGCGCGACCATGGCCGCGGAGTCGCCCTCCGGGAGCTTGACCCCCTGGGCCTGGCGGGAAAAGAGATCCTCGTCCACCTGCGAGGCCAACACCGGCTTGTTGCCCACCACACCGACGACCCGGTCCACCACGATGGACTGTCCCTGGGCGGCTGCTCCGGCAGCCGCCACAAGGGTGAGCGCCACCAGGAGGAGCGGGCGTCGCATTACGGTTGGATGGAGGGGGGCGCGCCGAGCGGCGGGGGACCCGCGGCCGGGCGGACGGCGCCGGTGGAATCCCCTCCGCCGGGAGTCGTCGCCGCGGCGGCCGCCGCGAGTTCGACCGCCCGGGCAATGCCGGCCGGGCTGATCTTGCCGCCCTCCTGGTCCCGCAGGATCTGCCCCAACGCACCGGGCAGGGGACGGAGCCGGGCCTGCTTGGCAAACACCTGATTGAAGAAATCATCCACCCGCAGCTGGGCCACCTTCTGCCGCTCGGCCAGCGCGATGCTGGAGTCGCTGACCTCCGCCCCGAGCCCGATAGACAACTTGAGCGTGTCGATCACCCCTTGATAACCTTGCTCCATCGCCTGCCACTGGTCGCTCGGCAGCATGACGCCGGCGGAATCCGCCTGACGGAGCAGGAGCTGATTGGTGGCCAGCGCCTTGGCAAACTGGCTCAACTGCTGGTCGGTGGCCTCCTTGACCTGGGCCCCGAACTGCGGCGGCAGCGCACTGAGCCATCGGAGATATTCGGATACCGTGAGCCTGCCGCCCTTGTACTTGGCGAGAGCCTTCTTGGACTTGGCCATGCCACTCCTGTCTTCCAGGCCGGTCCGCATCAACGCCGGAGCATTGTCGCTCACCACGAGGTCGTACTGCACGCTCAGGCTGTCCATGTAGATACTGTCGAGACGCCGCATGGCGTCCTGCGTCAGAAAAGCGAGGACCCGCTCGCGCGACTCGTCAAACGTGGGACGGCGGATGATGTGGTAGCCGAAGGGCGTTTCCACCAGCCCGGTCATCTGGCCGGGTGCGAGGCGCCACGCGGCCGAATCGAACGCAGTCACGTAGGCGCCCTTCTTGGCCGGCGGCAGCCAGCCCCCGTCGCCCTTGCTCCCCGGGTCGTCGGACAGCTGAGAAGCGAGCAGACTGAAGTTCGCGCCCTGCTGCAACTCGGCCAGGGCCAGGCGGGCCTTCTTCCGGGCCGCTTCGCGCTCCGCGGGTGAGGCCGTGGCCTGCACGCCGAACAGGATGTGCTGGAGCACACGGGCCGTATCGGCTTGGAACGCGCTATCTGCCGCGCCGGCCGGCATCTTCTCGCGCCGCGCGGCGAGCGTGTCGTACCAGACGGCGCCTTTCGCCTCCGCCACCTGGGGCCAGAGGACCGCGGCCACCGTGGCGGAATCGCTGGCGAGGCTGTTCGTGGCCACGGCCTGCGCGAAGAGCGTGTAATCGCTCCAGACGGTGGCGATGAACTCCGCTGTCTCCGCTTTCATCTCCGCGCCCTTGGCCTTGCCCATCATGGCCGCCAACTGCTCGGCGCTGAGGGACTGGCCCGCGGCGGTGGCGGCCACATCGGCGTGAGCCGAGAAGAGATCGCCGAAATTGGAACAGCCCGCGGCGACGAGTACGCTGGCTGCCAGCACGATCCTGCGCATGAAATCTCCAGTTGAGAAGGACATCAGGGGGCCCCTAGGCCCGTACCATTTCGAGCGCGCGCACCAGCGCGGGAAGCAGGGCCTCCCCGCCCAGGCGGGTCAGCCGGAGCGAGAGCGGCACCGTGCGCCGGACATCGGCCGCCAGCTGGACATCGTCGAGCGCCGCAGCCAGGCCCGCCATGCGCGGCGCGGTCCCGGCGCGGAACGTGAGCCGGGCCTCGTCGCCGCGCACCACCACATGTTGCAAACCAAGCTGGGCGCCGACCACGCGAAGGCGGCTCAAGTGCAGGAGCGTATCCACCTCGGGCGGCAGCGGGCCGAAGCGCTCCCGCAATTCCACGCCAAGCTGTTGAATGTCGCCAGATGAGGCCGCCCGCGCCAGTCGCCGATAGAGGTCGAGCTTGGACTCGTCATCGGCCACGTAGGCGTCCGGCAGACGGGCCGGCCGGTCGAGCACCACGTCCGGTGGGACCGGATCGTCCGTCCCGCCCTGCCCGCGGAGGGCCTGCACCGTTTCCTCCAGCCAGCGCATGTACAGGTCGAAGCCCACCGCGTGCGCGTGGCCCGACTGTTCCGCCCCCAGCAGGTTCCCCGCCCCACGCAACTCCATGTCCTTGAGGGCGATCCGGTACCCGGCGCCGAGATCGCTGTGGTGCTCCAGCACCTTGAGCCGCTCCTCGGCGAGCAGGTCCACCTCGTCGGGCGCCAGCAGATAACAGTAGGCGCGCCGATGGCTCCGGCCCACACGGCCACGCAGCTGGTAGAGCTGGGCCAGCCCGAAGCGGTGGGCGTCGTGCACCACCATCGTGTTCGCGTTGGGTACGTCCAGCCCCGACTCGACGATCATCGTGGACACCAGGATGTCGATCTCCCCGGCGACAAATCGCTGCATGACCGATTCGAGCGCGTCGGCGGGCATCTGACCGTGCGCGACGCCGACCCGCGCCCGCGGCGCCAGCGACTGCACCCGGGCGGCGTAGGTGTCGATGGTCTCGATCCGGTTGTGCACCAGGAACGCCTGGCCGCCCCGGTCGAGCTCCCGCGCGAACGCCTCCTCGAGCAAGGCGTCGTCCCACGGTTCGACGAACGTCAGGATGGGCGAACGGTCCCGCGGCGGGGTCTCGATCAGCGTGAGGTCCCGCATCCCGGAAAGCGAAAGGTGGAGCGTCCTGGGAATCGGTGTCGCGGTCATCGTCAGGATGTCCACCGAGAGCCGGAGCGCCTTCAGGCGCTCCTTGTGCTTGACGCCGAAGCGGTGCTCCTCGTCCACCACCAGCAGCCCGATGTCCTTGAAGGTCACGTCGGGAGACAGCAGCCGGTGGGTGCCGATCACCACGTCGGTTTCGCCCGATGCCAGCCGGACCAGCGCGGTCCTCTGCTCCCGCGCGCTCCGGAAGCGCGACAGCACTTCGACCCGCACCGGGAAGTCCGCCAATCGTTCCGCGAACGTCCGGCCGTGCTGCTCGGCCAGGATCGTCGTGGGGACCAGCACCGCCACCTGCTTGCCCCCCTGCACCGCCTTGAACGCCGCCCGGACCGCCACCTCGGTCTTCCCATATCCGACATCGCCGACCAGGAGGCGGTCCATGGGCACCGGGCGCTCCATGTCCAGCCGGACCTCCTCGGTGGCCTTCCGCTGGTCGGGGGTGTCCTCGTAGAGGAAGCTCGCTTCGAGCTCACGCTGCCACTTGGTGTCCGGGGGGAAGGCGTAGCCAGCCTGCACCGTCCGCCGCGCGTAGAGCTGGAGCAGCTCCGCCGCCATCTGGCGGATGGCCTGCCGGGTCTTTTCCCGCGTGCGCTTCCAGGCGGGCCCGCCCAGCCGATGGAGCTTCGGCGGCGGACGGTCCCCGTCCTCGCCCGCCGAGCGATAGCGCTCGAGCTGATCGAGCCGGTAGAGCGGCACGTTGAGCCGGTCGCCGCCTTCGTACTCCACAACGGCCACTTCGAGGAGGCCGCCCCCCACCGTGATCGTGTCGATCCCCCGGTAGATGCCAATGCCGTGGTCCAGGTGGACCACGTAGTCCCCTGCCGCGAGGGCGCCGGTGGCCGCCGTCGGCGCCGCCTGCCGGTACCGGCGGGGGCGCCGGAGGCGGCGGGCCCGCCGGAAAATCTCGTGGTCGGTCAGGACCCGCAGCGCCGGCAGGATGAAGCCGCCATCGAGCGCGCCGACGACCATCGAGGCGTGCGGCCCGCGGTGGCCCTCGCTCAACAGTTCTTCGAGCCGCTCGAGCTGGCCCTCGTTGTCGCAGAGGAGGAGCGTCGGTTGCCCACCGGCCAGCAGTGCCCGGAGCCGCGGGATGTCCCGGTCGATCCGTTCCGGCGGCAGGAATCCCATCTGGAGATCCACGGCCTCGTCCCGCAGGAGGACCCGCGCGAAGGCCGCCCGGCGCTCCCGCCACCGCTCCGGTGATTCGTAGAGTTCCTCGCGTCCCGGAGCGTCTTCCCCCATCCGCCGGGACAGTTCCAGGTGGTGTGCGGCCTCCGTCCAGGCCCGCTCCACCTCATCCGCGTCCGGGCCTTCCGCCTCCTCCACCAGCAGGGTGTCGGCCGCGAGGAGCTCCAGGAGTGAGCTCCGGGTCGGGGGGCCCCCGGCACCGGCCCCGGCACCACGGGGGGCGCCCGCCACGGGCAGGACCGTCACCTCGTCGAGATCGCCCAGGGAGCGCTGGGTGGTGAGGTCGAACCCCCGGAGCGAGGCCAGCACATCACCCCACCACTCGCAACGGGCCGCCGTCGTCATCCCAAAGCCGTAGACATCCACGATGCCGCCCCGCACGCTGAATTCGGCGGCCTCGGTGACCGTCGGCACCCGGCGGTATCCCATCGCCTCGAGCGCCGCCACCACGGCCGTGAGCCCCGGGGCATCGGTGCGACCCGGCGCGAGCCGCAGCGTGGCCGCGCGGAGCCAGGCCGGCACCCCGGTGCGTTCCGCCGAGGCGCGGGCCGTCGTCACCAGGATGCGGATCCGTCCCTCGACCAGGGCCTGCAGCGTTTCCACCCGCTCCCCGGCAATCTCGAGATGCGGTTCTTCCTCGCCGAGCCCCTCGCGCTGCGGGTACAGCGCCATCGGCGCGTCCGAGAGCCGCTGCAGGTCGCTCAGCCACCGTTCCGCCTCGGCCGGCGTGGTGGTCACCACCGTGAACAGGCGCTGCGGTGACCGGCGGGCGAGCCACGCCACCAGCGCGGTGCCGCTCGAACCCGGCAGTCCGCCCAGCGCGAGCCGGCCGCCGCGCGCCGGGAGGCGTGCCGCGACGTCGAGCGCCGTCGGCGTCCGGTCGAGCACATCGAGCAGCATGGAGAGCGTCACGCGCCTCGCCTCCGGAGGCTGGCCAGCGCCACCTCGGCGAGGCCGAGCAGGAGGGCCAGCAGCAGGAGTGACCCGCGGAGGTGCCCGCGCGCTCCTGCGCCGAAGGCGGCCTCGCGGATCCGGGGGAGCGGCACGAGGCGGGAGCCCGGCCAGAGCGATCGGACCTGCGCCAGCGTGGCCATGGTCAGCTCGGATTCGCGGGGGTCAAGATTGACGGCAATGGCCCCGACCGTGTCCGGGCCCGAGCGGAGGAAGTACACGCCACTCGCCGGCGCACGCCAGGAGGCACCACCCTCCACCCGCCAGGCGCGGGGGCCGTCCAGCACCTGCTCGACGGCGTCCGGGAGTCGGACCGGCCTTCCCGGTGTGCCGGTCAGCAGCGCCTGCTCCCCGCGGACCAGCCGGTTGGCCAGGGCGTCAACCAGCGGCACGAATCCGGCCGACGTGGGCAACCCGGTCCACGCCGGGTCGAATCGGCTGCCGATCAGCACGACGCTCCCCGCGCGGACGATCCAGGGCTCGCCGCCGACGGTCGCCTCGATGCCGCGCGGTGCGCCGCCGGCGAACACCAGACGGAAACGCCGGGTCACGCGGGTGGCGCCGAGCAGGGGGCCGCTGTCGCTCATCTGCTCCTGGACCACCGGGCCACCGAACCGCCACGGCACCCCGCGCCGCTCCAGCGCGCGATTGAGCGACCCCAGCGCCGCGAGGTCGGACGGCGGAGTCACGACCGACGGGCCCGGACCGAGCCACCCCAGCGCCACCTCGCTCCCGTCCCGCAGCCGATCGCCATCGCGCAGCGTCGCGGCTGCCGCGTCGAGATAGTGATCGGCGGGGTCCCATTGGGCACGCGCCACGGGCAGGACACGGACCAGCGTGCGGCGGCGGTCGTCCGCCCGAAACTCATCGGGGTCGAGTTCCGCGGTCACCAGCCACCAGCCAGGGGTCGGCGCGTCCAGCGTGGTCTCGATCGCCGCGCCCACGCTGCCCAGCTGTGGGCGGCCGGGCCGGGCGCCCACCTGCACCGTCAGCGGTGAGCTCCGGCCGGAGTCTCCCAGGAGTTGCACACGGACCCGATTCTTTCCCGGTGACCAGGGCTGTGGGCCGGGATCGAGCGTGGCCACGCCCAGATTGGGCGGAGGGACGACGTCCGGGACCCCGACGAGGACCGGCACCGTCACCTCCGCGGCGGTCAGGGCGGTCGCCTGCAGATCGGAGAGCACGATGATCTCGCTTGGGCGGCCGGCATCAACCAGGAGATCCCGGGCCTGCCCGAGGGCACCGCCGAGGTCGAGCCGGATTTCAGACGGTGAAAGGGAGTCCACCGCCGCGCGGAGCCGGTCAATCGGGGCGCGGCGCGCGACCCCGTCGGCCGTCACCAGCCAGACGGCGTCTTCGGTCGTGGCTTTGTCCAGCACTCCGCGCGCGGCCACCCGGAGCCGATCGAGTACCGGCGTCCCGCCGGTGACCGCGCCGCTGCTCGGCGAATTGTCGAGCACCAGGACGAGCGCGGCCGGGGCGTGACCCGCGAGGCCATCACGGGCCATGGTCGGTGCGGCCGCCGCCAACACCACCGCCAGCACAAACAGGGTGCGCGCCAGGAGCAGGAGCCAGTGCTGCAGCTTGAGCCGGCGCTGGTGATCGCGGGTGACCTGCTGCAGGTACCGGACGGCAGGAAACGGAACGGTCGGCGGCTGCCGCCGGGCCACCAGATGGAGAATGAGCGGAAGCGCGGCGGCCGGGAGGGCCCAAAGCCACGCCGGATGCAGGAAGCCGATCATGCGATGCCGCCCGGACGCACCAGGGCATCGCGAAGCGCCCGACCGAACGGCAGGTCCGTCCGGATGGCGTGATATCGAATGCCCTCGCGGCGCAGGGCCTGCCGCCAACCGGAAACCACGCCGCTGACGGTCTGGCGATAGACATCGGCCCAGTCCCGCGGCCGAAGCACGACCGCGGCGGCGGTTTCAGGATCCTCGTACCGCACTTCGGCCGGCCCCTCGAGTTCGAGTTCCGCCGGATCGAGGACGTGCAGCACCAGCACCGCGTGCCCGCGGTGCCGCAGAAACTTGAGGGCGTGCAACGTCGGGGCCTGGTCGAGGAGGAGATCCGAGACGAACACCACGAGCCCCCGGCGGCGGAGCTTCTCGACGACGCCGTTGAGCGCGGGGGCCGCCGCGGTCAGGTGGCCGGGCGTCACCCGGGCAAGCGTGGCGACGATCCGCAGCCAGTGGGCCCGACTCACCTTGGGGGGTAGCACCGCGCGGACGGCATCGGCGAACACCACCAGGCCGGTGGCGTCCCGCTGGCGAAGCAGCACCAGCGCCAGCGCCGCACTGAGGCGGCGGGCGTAATCCAATTTCGAGAGCCGGTGGCCGGGGGCGCCGGACCAGGCCATGGAGCGGCTGCTATCGAGCACCACCATGGCCCGGAGGTTGGTCTCCTCTTCGAACTGCTTGACGTAGAGCCGGTCCTTGCGACCGAGGAGCTTCCAATCGATGTACCGCAGCTCGTCGCCGGGCTGGTACATGCGGTGTTCAGCAAACTCGACCGAGAATCCCCGGCGGGGCGAGCGGTGCAGCCCGGCCAGGAATCCTTCGACCAGCCCCTCGGTCACGACCTCCAGGCCTCCGAGCTGAGATACCTCGAAGGGGTCGAGCAGGTCGAGCCGGGCGCTGCCGTGGGTGGTGGTCATGCGGGCGGCAACGTACCGGGGAATGACGCGCGAAGTCAACGCGGGCCCCGGCTGTACCCCGGCGGGGACAGCCGGGCGCGGGCAGACGGTGGGGGCGGGTGCCGCAACCGCTTGTGCAGGATGATATTATGGGTCGTTCAATGGGTGGCACGCCCCCTGCTGGTTCTCCCAGTTCTCGATGGGATCGTCCGATTGGAGGGTTTGTGCTGCTCCCGCTGCTGGTGCTTTCCCTTGCCGCAACGCCGGGCCCGCTACCGCGAGTCGTGGCCGAGTCGCCTCGCGCCCCGCAAGTCCAGGAACCGTCCAAACCGAAACCCGCTCCCAAACAGGAGCCAATGCCGACCCGCCCACCGAAGAGCGGGGGTTCGGCAGGAAGCAGGCCAAGTACCAGTGCTCCCAGCGGGGCTCGCTCCCAGGCGCCGCGGGGCAATCCCGGCACGCCGCGGGCCACCGGCGAACCGAAGCTGAAACGCCGCGGCACCTGAAACTCCCACCCAACTCCGGCCGTAGCGTCACGAGGCCCGGCACGCATACGTTGCCTGCCGGGCCGTCCCATATTCCTGACCCACCCAGACCGAGACCACGCATGCGATATCTGTTGACGCTCACCCTGCTCGCCGCCACCCCTCTCGCTGCTCAAGCCCCTGCCCCTGCCCCTGCCGGACCGCCCTCGGCGGCCGTCAAGAAGGCAGCCGCCACCATCACCGCCGCCGACGTGGCACATCGGATCAACATCATCGCGGACGACTCGATGATGGGACGCGATACCCCCAGCCCGGGGCTCGACATGACGGCCCAGTACGTGGCCGACCAGTTCAAGTCCTTCGGTCTCAAGCCGGGCGGAGAGCACGGCACCTGGTTCCAGCGCTACGAAATCGTTCAAGCGAAGTTCGACCCGGCCGCCTCGCACGTCGGCTTCATCGCCGGCGGGCAGCGCGTGCATGCCGACTTTGCGATCGGGGCGCGCTTCCAGTTCGGTTCGGTGCCTTCGGGAGAGGTCGGGGGGGCGGTGCTGGTCATCGGCGGAGCCCTCAACCCGAAGGCGCTCGACGGCGTGGATGCCAAGGGCAAGGTGATCCTGCTGGTCGTGGACTACGGCAAGGGTGCCCTCCCGTCCACCTACGGCCAGGTGGTCCGCGGGCTCTTCGACCTCGATCCGGTCGGGATCGTCGTCCTGTCCAATCGGGACTCGGCGTCCTGGGCCAACCGCCTGAAGCCGGCATATCGGGCGAGCGTCCGGCGCGGCGGCTGGGAAGCCCGCCCTCCGATGGTGGAGGTCAACGGCGCTGGCCTGGAAGGCGTGCTGGCGGCCGGAGGCGTGGACGTTGCGCAGATCCGGGCCGACACCACGATGGTGCTCCGCCCCGCCCCGGACCTCAAGATCATGCTGGACCTGAAGGAGCAGGTGCTGCAGCAGACCACCGCGCCGAACACCATCGGTATCCTCGAAGGCAGTGACCCGAAGCTCAAGCACGAATACCTGGTGTATTCCGGGCACATGGACCACATCGGCATCTCGACCGGCAAGCCTGACAGCATCAACAACGGCGCCGACGACGACGCCTCCGGCACAGTGGGTGTCGTCGAGCTGGCCGAGGCCTTCAGCCGGCCGGGCGCTCGGCCGAAGCGCTCTATCCTGTTCATCACGGTGAGCGGCGAAGAAAAGGGCCTGTGGGGGAGCGACTACTTCACTACGCACCCGACGGTGCCGATGAAGGACATCGTGGCCGACCTCAACATCGACATGATCGGCCGCAACTGGCCGGACACCATCGTGGCCATCGGACGTGAGCATTCGGACCTGGGGCAGACGCTGTCCACGGTGAACGCCGAGCACCCCGAGCTGGGAATGACCGCCATCGACGACCGCTGGCCGCAGGAGAATTTCTACCGCCGCTCCGACCACTACAATTTTGCCAAGAACGGCGTGCCGATCCTGTTCTTCTTCAACGGCGTGCACGCCGACTACCACCAGGTGTCGGATTCCCCGGACAAGATCAACGCGGACAAGGAGTCCCGCATCCTGCAGCTCCTGTTCTACCTCGGGCAGGCCGTGGCGAATAACCCGGAGCGCCCGCAGTGGAACCCGGAGAGCTACGCCAAGATCGTCCAGCCGCCGAAGCCGGCCTCATGAGGGCCGCCTTCGCCGCGGCGCGCGCCGGCCTGATCCTCGCGGCGGTGAGCGCTCCTCTCGCCGCCCAGTCGAAGGCCGTCGAAAAGGCGGCCGCCACCATCACCGCGCCGGACGTCACGCGGCGGATCAACATCATCGCCGACGACTCGATGATGGGGCGGGACACGCCGAGTCCCGGCCTCGAGCAGACGGCCGCCTACATCGCCTCCCAGTTCAAGTCCTTCGGCCTTCGGCCCGGCGGCGACAGTGGCGGCTACCTGCAGCGCTACCCGCTGGTGCTCCGGCAGCTGGAGGCGCAGCGCTCCTTCGTGGAGTTCAGTGAGCTGAATGGCCAGGGGACCATCGTCCTCCCCTACACCACCTCGGTACGCCACTGGGTCGGTGAAACGAAAGGGACACCCATCACGGCGGGCATCGTCCTGGTCGGCGGCCCCCCGGACCCCTCCAAGTTCCCGGCCGACAGTCTGCTCAAGGGCAAGTTCCTGGTCTGGCTTGCGGACTGGGCCACGGCACCCAAGTTCGGCAACGCCATGATCGTCAAGGCGATGACCGCCGGTATGACCGGCATCATCGCCATCAGCAACCGAGACACTGCTGAGATCGCCGGGGACGCCGCGCAGGCCAGCCGGGTGCGGGTGTCCCGGGCGGGTGGGGATGAGGAGCCTGGCGGTGTCCCGCTGGTCGTCGAGGTGGCGCAGGCGGCGGTCATCGCCCAATACCCGGCGGCGCAAGCGACGTTCGACCAGCTGAACAGTGCCGCCGAGATGATGGTGGTCCCGATGGCGGACTGGGAAGCCACCGTCATGGCCGCCGACACCGTCCTCGGCACCACCACGGCGCCCAATGTGGTCGGCATCGTCGAGGGCACCGACCCGGTGCTGAAGAACGAGTACGTGGTGTTCTCCGCGCACATGGACCACCTCGGCATCAGCGTCGGCACGCCGGACAGCATCTACAACGGCGCGGACGACGACGGGTCCGGTACGGTCGGCGTGCTCGCGCTGGCGGAGGCGTTCGGCCGGAAGCACGCGGCCACCAGGCGTTCGCTCATTTTCCTGACGGTCAGCGGCGAGGAGAAAGGCCTGTGGGGCAGCGCGTATTTCGCCTCCCACCCGCCGGTCCCGATCGCGCAGGTGGTGGCCGACCTCAACATGGACATGATCGGGCGGAACTGGACCGACACAATCGCGGTCATCGGACCCGAGTACTCCAGCCTCGGGCCGACGCTCACCGCGGTGGCCACCGCGCATCCCCAGCTCCGCATGACCCCGATCGGCGATCAATGGCCGGAGGAGCGGATCTTCTTCCGGTCGGACCACTACAATTTTGCCAAGAGCGGCGTGCCGATCCTGTTCTTCACCAGCGGGCTCCACCCGGACTACCACAAGCCCAGCGATTCGCCGGACAAGATCGAGGCGGACAAGGAGGCGCGCCTGCTCCAGTTGATCTTCTGGATCGGGCAGGACGTCGGCAACGCGCCGACCAAGCCGACCTGGAATCCCGGCGCCCTGGAGCAGGTCCGCCAGGCGCAGTAGCCTGCTCCGGGCTCGCGGCATGACTATCATTCAGGGGGCACCGCAGTGTGCCCCCTGAGCTTTTTCGGCCTCCCGGCCCCGCTGCCCACCTGCCTTCGCCACCCTGCCACGATGGATGCCCCCCATGCCCGAGACCGGCCCCGGTTCGCTCACCGAGTTCCGCGCCTTCCGCGAGCAGATGAACGCGGCGATCCTCAACGCGGGCAACCTGACCATCAACCGGTTCTTCGCACTCGACGGGCGGGCCTACGAGGCCGGCGCGCTGGGCGTCAAGACCAAGGAGATGCTCGGCCTGGTGTCGAGCATGGTCCTCCGGTGCGACGACTGCATCACCTACCACGTGGTGCGCTGCCGGGAGGAGGGCGTCACTCAGGCGGAATTCCTCGAGATTTTCGGCGTGGCGCTCATCGTGGGCGGGAGCATCGTGATCCCGCACCTCCGGCGTGCCATGGCGCGACTCGAGGAGTTGGCCGGCTCGGCCTGACCCCTGCTCCGTTATATTTGCGCCCATGTCCCAAGCCCGCATCCGCAACTTCTGCATCGTCGCGCATATCGACCACGGCAAGTCCACCCTGGCCGACCGGCTCATCGAAACCACGGGCACGGTGCAGAAGCGCCAGATGCGCGAGCAGCTGCTCGACACGATGGACCTCGAGCGTGAGCGGGGCATCACCATCAAGCTGAACGCCGTCCGGATGCTCTACACCGGCGCCGACGGCGTCGAGTACGAACTCAACCTCATCGACACCCCCGGGCACGTGGACTTCACCTACGAAGTGTCACGGTCCCTCGCGGCATGCGAAGGCGCCATCCTGGTGGTGGACGCCTCGCAGGGCATCCAGGCGCAGACGCTCAGCAACCTCTTCCTGGCGCTCGACGCCGGCCTGGAGATCATTCCCGTCCTCAACAAGATCGACCTGCCGGGGGCGGAACCGGAGCGGCGAGCCCAGGAAATCATCGACCTCATCGGCGCCAAGCGCGAAGAGATCCTGGCCGTCTCGGCCAAGGAGGGCACCGGGATCCCCGCGCTCCTCGAGGAAATCGTGGCGCGGGTGCCGCCGCCGCGGGGCC
>Ga0315273_10008904_pt1 | contig 12698 bp, 10 predicted proteins | sample YL17G02_0_MG_FD_205753 | JGI IMG/M metagenome (GOLD analysis project Ga0315273, IMG submission 205753) | Sediment microbial communities from Yellowstone Lake, YNP, Wyoming, USA - YL17G02_0 | ecosystem: Environmental > Aquatic > Freshwater > Lake > Sediment | place: USA: Wyoming | collected...
AATTACGGCGACAGTAGACCGGAGCGCGGCGCCCGGATCGCAAGGCGCGACGACCGAGAATACCGGGAGTATTTGAGGGAGGAGCAACACAGCGAGCCGGGATGCCCCGCCCGGAATACGTGGTCGTACTTAGGAATCGGGGCACTAAGCTCTCCTCACAGCCCCAAGCCCCCGGGGTCGCAGCTACCGGTGAGGCGCCATAGCCATCGTAGTCAGATCGAGAGGATGTGAGGCATTCTCATATGCTGACGCCGGCCCGTCGTCGGGTGGTTACACGGGTTTCGCTGGCGCTCGCGTTCCTGGCGGCCACAGTGGTGGCGGGGCAGCAGAGCCAGCCGCCCCAGACGTTTCGTGCCGGCGTGGTCTTGGTACCGGTGGACGTCCGGGCCGTCGATGCGGATGGTCGACCGGTCACCGACCTCACAGCCGCGGATTTTACGGTCTTCGAAGACGGCGTCAAACAATCGATCGCGCACTTCTCCACTCAGTCCCATCTGGCACATGCCCTCGCGAAGACACCGCCCAGAATGTTCGCCTTCGTGTTTGGCGTCGGCCGTATGAACAAACCGGGCCAGATCATCGAGGCCGTCATCGACTTCGTGCGTTCCCGCCTGCGGCCCGACGACCGTGTCGGCCTCGTGGCGTATCACCACGCAACCGACTTGACGACGGATCACGACGCGGTCGTCCGGCTGCTCGAGCGGTATCGGGCGCGCAACGACCAGATCGAGAAGTCACTCGATCGGGACTTGAGCGTCCGCGTCGCCGCCCCGAACTATGCGTTGGAGGAGGAAACTCGACTGGCCATCCGGACGCTGTTCGATGCGCCTGGGTTGCCGGCCGTACACGTCTTGCCTGACGGCGCGGGAGGCTGGGGACTTCGTTACATGAATTCCTTTTACCTAGGAGGTGCGGTCGAGTATTTGCGACATGTCGAAGGCGAGAAGCACCTCGTGTTTCTGTCGGAAGACGGGTCCCGACTTCCCGCGCGCCCTGAGTGGCTTGCCCATAGGGCAGCGGCTGCGCGTGTGACCGTTTCTCTGATTACGCAGGAAACACCGCGCGGACGAGTGCAGGGACGGCCATTCACCGCAACTGATTCGTTCGACGCGTCGCTCAGCCTGTTTGTAGTAAGCGCCATCAGAGGCCTGGCCGAGCAGACCGGCGGCAGCGTGTCATTCTACGAGCCCGCAGCCACAGCGCTCACTCGGCTCGCGCACGCGACGAGTTTTCAGTACCTGCTCGGCTACTACCCGACCGCCCCTCCCCCCGACGGGCAATATCGACGACTCCGAGTTACCGTCAAGCGGCGGGGCATGACCGTCCTGTACCGTCACGGCTACGAGGCGCAGCCGATGGGTGACAAACCGCTCGACACGCCGCTCGATGTTCGCCGTGTCCTGACCGAGAGCCGCATCCGGGACGAGGAAAGTCGCCCGTGGCCACCAGTATCAGAGGTCGAGCCGCATTTCATATGGAGTCCCTGCAGAAGCTTGTCAGGGTCGGTCGTGCCCGCCAAGACAGGCGAGGCGCTGGTCAACGTGGCCATCGTGATTGATCCGTCGAAGTTGTTCTTCAGACGGGAGGGAGACCAGTTCACCGCCAATCTTGATGTGGCGCTATTCGTGGACGATGCCCAGGGCAGGCGGATCGGGGAGGGATGGGAACGTCTCGCTCTAACACTTGATCCGCCCGCGTATTCGCGTATGAAGGAGCAGATTCCACGCACGGTCGCCGTCAATGTCACGCGCCGTCCGGCCCGCGTGACGGTGATCATCTACGAGTACGATTCGGACCATGCGTTCAAGAATGTCTCGGTACTGCGATAGGGCCGCCGAATCCGGACGGACAGGGACACCGGCGATGGAAGGCAGGTTGACTAGTGAAGCGACGCCTCAAACCGCCGAGTGCGGACGGACCCTCTCTATGTCGTCATTCCGGCGTACGCCGGAATCCCCGACTTCGCTCCGTGAGCTTCGTCGAGGTCTCGCCGTAGCGCTGCGCGCGGAGGCGGACAGTCGTGTACCTCTCTGGACCCCGTATGCCACCCCAATGCGGCTGCCGCGTTGGGGACCCCGGCTTGCGCCGGGGTGACGAAAACTTGCTTCAATCGGTGAGATGACGCCGATAGAAGATGTCTAGGCCTTCGTGGCGGCGGTTCCGGCAGCGACCTTCGTCTGGAGCCTCGACTTGTACCGGGCGGCCGCGTTCTTGTGGATGACGCCCTTGGTCACCATCCGGTCAATCAGCGACACGGTGGCTTTCAACTCGCCCTTCGCCTTCAGGAACTCATCCTCGTCAATCAACGCGCGGATGGCTCTGAGGGCGTTCCGCAGCTTGGACCGAAACTGCCGGTTGTGTTCACGGTGCACGACATTCTGACGGTGCGCCTTGAGCGCGGATGCATGACTGGCCACGGGATCCTCTGAAACTCTCTACCCCACGGGCTGGCCCCATGCCGGCCCATGAACTTTCAATCATAGCATCTTGCCGCCGATGGCGCGAGAGGCAGGATCGACGAAAACATCCGCCGAGCTACAAGTTCCGCCAGTCCGTACCCCCGCGTCTTGTGGCTTCGGGCCGTCGCGGCGTGCCGGATGGGCCGTCGGCCCATGTGCAGCCGCGCGCCGCCCTGCGCAGTCGAGTGCCACTGCGATCGCCATCGGGCCGGTGGCATCACCCTTGCCTCCACGAGAGGTCAGTGGCGCTCATGATGAGCGCCAAGTACCTCGGAATCCACTTGTCTCGACGGGCAACCCGGGGTCTGAAGACCCCGGGCTCCAGCCACAAACACCCACCGGGGTGATCAGCTGGAGGCCGGGTCTGAAGGCCCCGGGCTGATCAGATCCGACGAGACTGCCGGTAGAATCGGGGGCCGCGCACTGGAGGCCGGGTCTGAACGCCCCGGGCTGATCAGATCCGACGAGACGGCCGGTGGAATCGGGGGCCGCGCACTGGAGGCCGGGTCTTCAGACCCGGCGGACGCGAGACGGGCGCCATCATCTCGGGCGGTATTCGGGTTGGTGTGTTTCTACCCCGTCGGGACGCGAGAACGTCATGCTGCAAACGGAACTGGGAAGAGTCGAATCGGTGTTGCTCACGCTCGAGAAGAAGCGCCCGGAGGTCGCTGCTCATTGCCGCCGTGTCTCGGCGTACTCGGTGCGCCTGGCGTCTCAGTACGGGTTCGATGCCGGGACCATCGAGACGATCAGGATGGGAGCCCTGTTGCACGACGTGGGCAAACTGCTGGTGCCGTCGCGCATCCTCGACAAGCCGGGCCGTCCCAACGCTCGTCAGTGGCGCGAGTTGAAGACCCACCCGGAGTTGGGGATGGAGATCGCGCATCGCTGCGGGTTTGACGATGACGTGTGCAGCATCGTCCTGTCGCACCATGAGCGGTACGATGGGTCGGGGTACCCGGATGGCCTCGGCAAGGAGCACATCCACTTTACCGTCAGGATCGTCAGCGTCATGGACACGTTCGACGCGCTCACCAGTTCGCGCGACTACCGCGAACGGCTGACCGTCGACGCGGCCAGAGCGATGATTGCGAGGGGAGTGGGGAGCCAGTTCTGCCCGTGGGTGGTCAGCGGCCTGCTCGCGATGCCGCCGCAGATGTTCAATCCGGGGCCCGCCGAGTCGCGGATGCCGCCCCAGCAGGCCGAAGGACAGGTCTTCATGCCGCCCGGGCAGATCGCCCAGCCCTGGCACGCGCAAGCCTCATCAGCGCTCTGCGCCTGCTAGAAACTGAATCGGGCTGGGGAGTCCCAAGCGTGTCACGCTGCCAGGACCCCGGGCCGGGCTGGAGCCCGGGCCGTGAGAAAGGGGCCAGGCCTCAACTGCCCCAGCTATCGGCGGTAGCTGTAGACCTCGTAGTCGCCCGACGTCGGCTTGGTATCGCTGTATCGCGCCACCGGCTGGCCGTCGGCGTTGATGATGACCGTCTTGTAGAGGGTGCGCACGCCCTGGGGAACCGGTACGGTCTTGGCAGAAGCTGTGCCAGGACGGGCCGCCCCCGCAGCCTGGTTCCCTGCGGTCGCGGCTGCAGCCGGAAGCGGGCTGAAGATCTGGACGCGCTCGACGTAACCCTGGGTTTCGCGATACGGCGGGACCACGTAGCCGTACTTCTCAACGGCCATAGGGCCGGCGTTATACGCCGCCAGCGCCAGCGTTTCGTCGTTACCGTAGCGGTCGAGCAGCGTTCTGAGGTACCGAACGCCTCCACGGATATTGTCTTCGGGATCGTAGGAGTTGATCACGCCCATATCCAGGGCTGTCGCCGGCATCAGCTGCATCAGGCCTCGGGCGCCTTTCGGCGATCGGGCCCGCGGGTTGAAGCCGGATTCCACCTGGATGACCGCCCGGATCAGATCCGCCCGGACGCCGTTAGCTGCCGCGTAGCGCTCGATCAGACTATCGAACTGGCCGGTGTAGTCATCGGCCGGCGGGCGGGTGGCGAGAATGGTCTTGCTGGCCCCTGGCACCGCGAAGGTCTTGAACTCACGTGTTCCCCGGGGCAGGGTATCGCCCAGAGCCGGGTTTCCGTTCTTGTCGTGCCAAAGGTAGATCTGCGCCTCGACCGGTCCAGCCAGAGCCAGTGTCACGATTCCGGACAGGAGGGCGCAGGTCAGCCGGGGTAGGGTCATAGTCTTCCAACGTGGTATCGGCACAAGTCTCTCACGACTTCAGCCTTTCAGCAGCTCCGAAACGGCCGTTCGGGCGGCTGCCATCAGTTCGTCGAGCTTTTCCGGATTCTTGCCTCCGGCCTCAGCGAAATCCGGCCGTCCCCCGCCCCCGCCGCCGACGATCGGTGACAGCAGCTTGACCAACTTCCCGGCGTGGATCCTGGGTGTCAAGTCGGAGGTCACCGACACGACCACCTGGACCCGTCCGTCCCCGACGGCGCCCAGCACCACGACACCTGAGCCCAGCTTGTCTTTGAGCGAGTCGGCCAGGTCGCGCAGCGCCTTCTTGTCGAGGTCGGCCACCTTGCGGGTCAGCACCTTCGCCGTCCCGACCGCGACCACGTCGCCTGCGTCGTCCGGCCCGCCGTCCATCGCCGCCTTCATCTTGAGCTGGCTGACCTCGCGGGTGAGGCGCTTGACGTCTCCCTGCAACCGCTCAATCACATCGACGGCCTGATCGGAGCGGACATTCAGCCGGCCGAGGATACGTTCGACCGTCCGGCGCTGGGCCTGCACGTGGGTAACGGCGGCCGCACCGGTGATGGCCTCGAGTCGGCGGACTCCGGCGGCGATGCCACCCTCTTCGACAATGATGAAGGGCCCGATCTCACCCGTGGCCCGCACATGGGTGCCGCCGCACAGCTCGAGACTGAATCCCGGCACCGCGACCACACGTACCTTGTCGCCGTACTTCTCGCCAAACAGCGCCATCGCGCCGGCGGCCATCGCTGCCTGCGTCGAGCGGACCTCGGTCTCCACCTGGATGTTCTTGAAGACCTGTTCGTTCACGATGCGCTCGACCGCGGTGAGCTCTTCCGGGCTCAGCCCGGCGAAGTGGACAACGTCAAAACGGAGTCGATCGGCCGTCACTAGTGATCCGGCCTGCTTGACGTGAGCGCCCAGCACCTGTCTCAAGGCCGCGTGCAGCAGATGCGTCGCGGTGTGATTCCGCCTGATGGCATCGCGCAGGGAGACGTCGACCTGGGCGTCGACCAGATCCCGCGGCTTGAGCGAGCCGCGGGTGACGCGAACGCGATGCAGCCGGGGCCAGTGGCTGCCGCCCCTGGCCATCCCTTCAACGATCGCCTCGGCCGACCCGTTGCTGGCGACGAGGCACCCTTCATCAGCGACCTGTCCGCCAGCCTCGACATAGAACGGCGTCTTCTCCAGCGCCACGTACCCGATGGCGCCCTCGCCGATTGCTGCGGTTTCTCGACCCCCTGCATCCAGGACGGCGACGATCGGGATGCCCGCCAGGCTGGTCGAACCATAGCCATCGAACATGTCGCCAGCCTGCTCGAGTGCGGCGCGCGTCTGGTCGCCGACCGTGAAGCTGGCGACGGCGGCCGCTCCGCCGAACCCGCTGCTGGCACGCGCGCGTGTTTTCTGGACCTCCATGGCCTGATCGAATCCCGGCTTGTCGAGCGCGAGGTTCCGCTGCGCCGCCACGTCTTCGATGAAGTCGTACGGCAGGCCGTACGAATCGTACAGCCGGAACACCTCGTCGCCCGCGACAGGCCCTGGACCCGACAGGTCCAGCAAATCCTCGAGGCGGGGCAGGCCGGTGACGAGGAGCGACTCGAAGCGCTCCTCTTCGCTGTGGACGACTTTCTTGACGTAATCCTGCCCGGCCCGCAGCTCCGGATAGGCATCGCCCATTTGTGTCGCCAGGACATCGACGAGGCGGTACAGGAAGGGGTCGGTCAGGCCCAGTTTGTTGCCATGTCGCATGGCCCGGCGCATGATCTTGCGCAGCACGTAGCCGCGCCACTCGTTGGAAGGCACGACCCCGTCCGCAATAAGGAAGGTCGCGGCGCGCGCGTGGTCGGCGATGACGCGCATCGACACGTCGGCCGGGTCCATCGTCCCGCCGTGCCGGCGGCTGGTCATGGCGCCGATGGCGTCGAACAGCGGGGCAAACAGATCCGTGTCGTAGTTTGACAGGACGCCCTGCATGATGGCCGTGATGCGCTCGAGTCCCATGCCGGTGTCGATCGACGGCGCGGGCAGCGGCTGCAGCGAGCCGTCGGCCTGGCGGTTGAACTCCATGAAGACGTTGTTCCAGACCTCGACGTAGCGGTCGCACGAACATTCGAGCCCGCGGCACACCGGCTCCGCGCACGGCACCGTGTTGCCCCGGTAGTAGTGGATCTCCGAGCATCGGCCGCACGGCCCGGTTTCGCCCATGGCCCAGAAGTTGTCGGCCGCGCCCAGTTCGTGGATGCGCTCGGCGGGCAGCACCTTTCGCCAGTGCTCATAGGCCTCGTCGTCTCGCGGGACGCCCTGTTCTCCGGCGAAGATCGTGGCGTTGAGACGCTCGGCGGGCAACGTCCAGACGTCGGTCAGCAGCGACCACGCGAGCGCGATGGCATCCCGCTTGAAGTAATCGCCAAACGAGAAGTTGCCGAGCATCTCGAAAAAGGTGTGGTGGCGCAACGACGGTCCGACGTTGTCGAGATCGTTGTGCTTGCCGCTGACGCGCATGCACTTCTGCGAACTCGTCGCGCGCCGGTAGTCGCGGCGGTCCGTGCCGAGAAAGACGTCCTTGAACTGGTTCATCCCCGCGTTGGTAAACAGCAACGTGGGATCGTCGGCTGGCACCAGCGGAGCACTCTGGACAATGCGATGACCGTGCCGTTCGAAAAACTCGAGATAGCTGCGCCGAAGCTCGTTCGAGGTCATCCTGCTATTCTATCGCGTTGGGCACGGCATGCCGTGTGCCCGCCCGACTCGCGTGGGGCAACCACGGGGGGTTGCCCCTACGGCAGACCAGACCGGCCGTGCCCTACGGCAGACCAGACCGGCCGTGCCCTACGGCAGACCAGACCGGCCGTGCCCTACGGCAGACCAGACCGGCCGTGCCCTACGGCAGACCAGACCGGCCGTGCCCAACGGCAGACCAGACCGGCCGTGCCCTACGGCAGACCAGACCGGCCGTGCCCAACGCCAGACCAGACCGACTGACGCTCTCCGTGTGGGCCGGGTTCTTTCCTGGCCTGAGCTTGTCGAAGGCTGACCCGGCACTCAGGCGCGACGCCTCACTCTCCGGTGTCGGGTTCGTCAGGCGTCCGGCCGCGTTTCCAGTAGGGCTTCAGCGCATCGCGCACGATGGCTGGAGAGAACCCGCGGCGGAACAACGCGCCATACAGTCTGCGGTACGTCGCCGGATCGCGGATGACCTGGCGGCCATGCATCCGCGACGCCAGCACTCGACTGGCGAGTGCGAGCTCGTCGGTCTCGCCGAGGATCTGGTCGAGTGTGCCCCGAACCAGCTCGGCCCCGAAGCCCATCGCTTCGAGTTCACGCTGCGCCCGCTGCCGGCCACGCCGTTTGATGACGACCAGGGTCCGGGCGCACGCGCGGACGGCACGTTCATCGTCGATGGCCCGATTCTCGGTGAGTCTGGCGACGACCGCGTCGGCCACGTCGGGATCGAATCCTCGGTCAGCCAGTCTCGACTTGACCGAGGCTGCGGCCAGTTCGCGAGCGGAGAGCCACCGCAGCGCCAGGCCGTAGGCGGCGCGGCGCGCGTGTTCAGGTTCGAGCGGGGGAGTGGGCGAGGTCCTTCGGAACACAGTCTAGAGCGTGTGCCTGGTGATATCTGACGAGGGCACATCAAGGCCGACGACGTCGCGGGCCATCTGCTGCTGCGCCTCATCGCCGGAGCTCGTGATTCCCTGCACCCTGAGATTAAACTCGTCGACGTTGGTCGTCCACCTGAGCGCCTCCTCGAGCGAGACGAGGTTCCGGCGCAGCAGGCCCAGCAGCGATTGATCAAACGTCTGCATGCCGTACTGCGAGGTGCCGCCGGCAATCGCGCCCTGGATCAGGTGCGTCCGTTCCTTGTCCACGATGCAGTCGCGGATAAACGGCGTCGACACGAGCACCTCGACGGCGGGGCATCGCCCCTGTCCATCGGCGCGCGGCACCAGCCGCTGGGAGATGACGGCCTTGATCACGGATGCCAGCTGCAGCCGGACCTGTTTCTGTTGGTGGGGAGGAAACACCGAGATGATACGGGTGATGCTCTCGGTCGCGTCCAGCGTGTGGAGCGTCGACATCACGAGATGGCCGGTTTCGGCCGCCAGCAGAGCCGTTTCAACCGTCTCCTGATCGCGCATCTCGCCGACCAGGATGACGTCGGGATCCTGGCGCAGCACGCTGCGCATGGCGCTGGCAAACGACCGCGTGTCGGTCGACACTTCCCGCTGTGTGATGATGGACTTGTTGTCCCGGTGCAGGAACTCGATCGGGTCCTCGATCGTCAGCACGTGCACGCAGCGGTTGCGGTTGATGTGATCGACCATCGCCGCCAGCGTCGTGCTCTTGCCGCTGCCGGTCGTGCCGGTGACCAGGATCAGGCCGCGCTCCTCTTCCGCGATCTTCTTCAGCACCAGCGGCAGGCCCAAATCGTCAATCACCCGGATGACTGATGGAATCACCCTGAGCACCAGGCCAATCGCGCCGCGCTGCCGGAAGATGCTGCACCGGAATCGTCCCAGCCCCGCGATGCTGTATGCGAGGTCGACTTCCTTCGTTTCCTTGAATTGTTCCCTCAGAGGCGCGGTCAGCACCGCCGCCATGATCGCCTCGGCATCCTCGTGGGTGAGGCGCGTGGCCTCGGGAACCGGCGTCAGGGCGCCACGCACCCGGATCATCGGGAAGGTGCCGACTTTGATGTGCAGGTCGGAAGCGCCGTGCTGCACCGCGGTTTTCAGCAGGTCGTTGACGTGCATGCTTCAGGCCTTCGCAACACGCCGCCGAGGCGGCGGGTCAGTAGACGAACGTCAGCCATCCGTGCGTATCCGGCCGCTCGCCGTTGATGATGCCGAAGTACGCCTGCTGAATCGCTTTGGTGACTGGCCCCATCGAGCCCGTGCCGATCGGGATGCGATCAATCGACTTGATCGGCGTGATTTCCACCGCGGTTCCGGCGAAGAAGAGTTCGTCTGCGATATACAGCATCTCGCGCGGGATCACTTCCTCGCGCACGTCGAAATCGAGCTCGCGCGCAATCGTCAGCACCGAGTCCCTGGTGATGCCGGGCAGGATCGACGCGGACCGCGGCGGCGTGTAGATGACGCCGTCACGCACCACGAAGATGTTCTGGCCGCTGCCCTCACTCACGAAGCCCTGGCTATCGAGCGCGACGGCTTCGGCGTAGCCGTCGACGATGGCCTCCATCTTGATCAACTGGGCGTTCGCATAATTCGCGCTGGTCTTCGCCAGCGCCGGGAAGGTGTCGGGGGCCATGCGCCGCCACGAACTGACCTTGACGTCGACGCCCTTTTCCAGCGCTTCGGCGCCCAGGTAAGTGCCCCACTCCCACAGCATGATGGCGACATCGATCGGGCACGGAAACGGGTTGACGCCGAGCTGCGCATAACCGCGATAGACGACCGGCCGGATGTAGCAGGCCTTCATGGCGTTGGCGCGGATCGTATCGAGGACGGCCAGCTCCAGTTGTTTCTGGGAGTAGGCAGGCACCATCCGATAGATCTTGGCCGAATCCATCAGCCGCCGCATGTGCGTGTCGAGCCGGAAACAGGCCGACCCGTTCGGCGTCTGATAGCAGCGCGCGCCCTCGAACACACCACTGCCATAGTGAATGACATGCGACCCGATGTGGATATTCGCGTCGGCCCAGTCAACCAGCGCCCCGTTCATCCAGATTTTTCCAGTGCCAGTAAACGCCATCGTACGCTCCTTGAATCCGAGTATTCTACTGTGCTTCGCCGCAGAATGGACACCGGTCCGACCGCGCGTGCAGGGGTTTCCGGCAATGCCAGCAGAACCGCGGCTGCGGATTCTCTCGCGTCCGCGACCAATGTGCCTGGCGGAGGGCGGGCGGCCCTGGCGTTGGCTGCGCTGGCGTTGGGCCGGCCCGAAGCGATGCGGTCTGCGCGTCCGGACGGCCGACCAAGGTCAGCAGGTCCTCCAGCAGTTCCGATGCCCGCTGGTACCGCTCGGTCACCTCGGGCGCCATCGCCTTCATGATGATGTCGTTGAGGCGCTGCGGCACCCGTCCATTGCGGGAGCGCGGCGGCGACACCAGGTCCCCGCGCATCAGCTTCTCCAGATCGGCCGGCGCCGGCGTCTGGTACGGCAGCGTGCCCGTCATCATCTGATACATCGTCACGCCGAGCGAATAGATATCCGAGGCGAACACCGCCCGGCCGTGAAACTGCTCCGGCGCCATGTAGGGCGGACTGCCGATGACCGTCGTGCCGTGCGCGGCCAGCTCCAGAAATCGTGACGTGCCGAAGTCGGCGACCTTGACGAGGCCGTTTTCGGCCACCAGGACGTTGGCGGGCCGAAGGTCGCGATGGATGACGCCCTGAGTGTGCGCGTGATCGACCGCATTGCAGATCTGGCACGTGAAGTCGAGCGCCCGAGCGAGATCGAGCGCGCCCTCTCGCGCGATGATGTTCTCCAGCGTCTCACCGGCGACGTACTCCATCACGATAAAGAAGATATTGTCCTGCTTCTCGGCGGTGAGGACGGTGACGATATTCGGGTGATTCAGGCTGGCCAGCAGTCGCGGCTCGCGAAGCAGTTCGCCGAAGTTGACGCTCTGGCGGTGCGGAACCTTGAGGGCGACCTTCTTGCCGATCCACGTGTCTTCGGCGAGGTAGACGGTGCCGAATCCGCCGCTTCCGAGGGCTGAGAGGATCTTGTACTTTCCGATGGTCTGGCCGCGGAAAAACATGGAATCGTCAGTGGAGTATAGATCGGCTTGTCTATAATTGTGGCATGGTGCCACGCTTCTACGCACCCGCGCTTCGGCTCGAAAGCCTCGAGATCGAGCTTCCCGCCGACGAAGCCGAACACCTCACGCGCGTGCTGCGTCTCGGCGTGGGTGCGACTGTGCGCGTGTTCGACGGTCGAGGTCTCGAATGCCGTGCGCGCGTCGTGCACGCGGCACGCCGGGACGTGCGACTCGACGTCGAGTGTCGAGTCGATGCCGCCGCCGAGCCACGCGTGCGGTTGACGCTGGCGCAGGCCGTCGTCAAGGGCGACAAGATGGATGGCATCATCAGGGACGCGGTGATGCTGGGAGTGGCCGCCATCCACCCATTGCTTACCGCGCGAACGGATGTGCCCGCATCGGCGTTTGCGACCGGGACACGCGTCGAGCGCTGGCGGCGCATCGTCATCTCGTCAGTCAAGCAGTGCGGGCGTGCGGTCGTGCCGGAATTGTTGGCGCCCGAGAATCTCGACGCGTGCCTCCGGCGGGGCCACGACGGCCTGCGCCTGATGTTGGTGGAACCGGGCACCACCGCGGTGGCGATAACAGGGGAGGCGCTGCGCTCGATGAGCCCGATCGACGCGGCCCAGGTGCTGGTGGGGCCCGAAGGCGGCTGGACGCCCGCGGAGGTCTCGATGGCCGAGGAGGCGGGCTGCCGGTTGGTCACGCTGGGCACGCGAACGCTCAGGGCGGATGCCACTCCGCTCATTGCGCTTGGGGTGCTGCAGTATCTGTGGGGGGACCTGTAGCGCAGCTTTGCCTCAATCCGTCGGGCGCTCTTGCCAGCAGTCGACGTCGGAGGAAGGACTTGAAGTCCGTCATTCCGGCGAACGCCGGAATCCAGGCTGGACCCCGGCTTCCGCCGGGGTGACGAGGAACTTGTTTCATCCCTAACGGCGGAGCCCGCCGGAGGTTCTTCGGGCGGGCACGGGACCCCCCGAACGCCCCCTTTCGCTTTTCCCTTGTAACCTCCCGCCACCTGCCGTATGGTAGCGGGCGTATAGTGCCCGCATGGATCGGCGGGTCGATAACGAATTTGCCCCCAAGGCACTCCTGGACATCTTCTATCGGCGTCAGCTCACCGATTGAAGCAAGTGTTCGTCACCCCGGCGCAAGCCGGGGTCCCCAAGGCGGCAGCCGCATTGGGGTGGCATACGGGGTCCCCAAGGCGGCAGCCGCATTGGGGTGGCATACGGGGTCCCCAAGGCGGCAGCCGCATTGGGGTGGCATACGGGGTCCCCAAGGCGGCAGCCGCATTGGGGTGG
>Ga0315273_10008905_pt1 | contig 12698 bp, 7 predicted proteins | sample YL17G02_0_MG_FD_205753 | JGI IMG/M metagenome (GOLD analysis project Ga0315273, IMG submission 205753) | Sediment microbial communities from Yellowstone Lake, YNP, Wyoming, USA - YL17G02_0 | ecosystem: Environmental > Aquatic > Freshwater > Lake > Sediment | place: USA: Wyoming | collected...
CCGGATGCCGTGGCGACGGCCGCGGGGCCGGGCCGGCGATCGGTAATCCTTGTGGCGGCTCTATCAGACTTTTCAAACAGCCTATGCGATCTGAAAACGCCTGCTCAAGCGAGCATCGCATGGTAGCAGCCTCTTATCGACCCGTCAATAATATCTGGTCGGTCAGACGGGCGGGGCACATGAAGGGACTGTGGCGATCGTCGCGATCCCGCATCATGCGCCGGCTGGGCAGGAATAACGCCCGGTATAGCCGCTCCTACTCCCCCTCGGCCTCACCCGACCCCTGGGGTGTGGACTGAGTCGCCGCCTCATGGCGTGGCGTGGCATAGAGGCCGTAGTCGTATAGGTAGTGAGTGCTGTCCTTCCACTCGCAGGCGAAGTAGCTGGAGCTAAACCAGTGAGTGGGGACCTGGTCCTCTTGGCCGGCCAGTGCCGCGGCCAGTTGCAGCAGGACCAGCGCGTAGGGACTGTCCAGCCGGGTGTAGCGGAACTGCGGCCCTTCGACGAACAGCCCGTTTGCCCGTTTGGTCGCCAGGATGTTGTCGGCGATGCGGCAGGCTTGATCCAGGTACTCCCCCCTGCCGGTCATGCGATGCAGTTGCAGCAGGGCGACGATGTCAGCTTCGTCCGTGGCGGCAGTGCCCATCTCAAGCTTTGGCGCTGCTCCGGGTTGCTCGCCGATGTCCCCCAGCTTGACGGCCGAGGCAAGCTCCCTGGCCATGTCCCAGTAAAACACATCCCGGCTGAGCCTCGCCGCCAGGGCGTAGGCGCAGAATGCATCGGGGCTGGCCGCTTGGGCGCTGCATATCGGAGTGCCTTGGGCGCCGAAATAGCCACTGCGGGTCTTCATCACTTTCTCGACGTTAAGGCCGTCGATAAGCAACCCCTTGAAGACCTTGCGATTGGGGTCATAGCCTACCTTGGCGGCGGCGGCGAGGTCTTCCAAGGCCCACTGGGTCAGTTCCTTTCCCTGTTCACCGAGCATCTCGCCGGTCAGCATCCAGAGCAAGTCGGCCCTTATGCTCGTATTCGGCGACCACATCGTGGCCTCCATCATTCGGTGGCCTGGGACGGCGTCGCCAAACTGCGTGTCGGCACGGTCGGGATCCTCCTTGTGGTTGTATAAGGGGCCTGACAGCCCGGTATTGGGATCGCGCGCTTCAACATATCGATGGGCCAATCGCTTGGCCCAGACCAGCGGGCGCGGGTCGCCGGTAAAATGATGCAACGTGGCGGCCGCATAGATGAGGTCCGTGGCGATGGGTATGAAAGAGCGGCCTTTGCTGACGTAGAACACCGGCCCGCCGACGTACGCGGTGTCCCAATCGGGAAGGGGCAACGGATTGGCCATCAGCGAATGGCGGTCGATGTCCAGGTCGGACCACTTCGGCACGTGCCCGCTCCACAGGGCGCCCAGAAACTTGCAGGCGTAATTGGGGTCCACCTCGTACATGAGCTGGTAGAACGGCAGGTGGTTCATGAACTCATGGTAGGGGCTGGGCTTCTTGAGCAGTTTCCGCCGGCCCACCCAGTCGTCGGAATTGGCGTCGTAGGTGGTGTGGCCGCCCCAATACAACAGGCCCGACGGGGATTGAAGGTTGTCGATGCCGTACCGCATCGCGTCCACGGCCGCCTGATGGTAACGACCGTTGCCGGTCAACGCCGACAGCCCCACGAAGGTGCGAAAGAGCGTCTGGTGATTGGCCAGGTTGGCCGGGATCCAGGTAAGGTCGCGATACTGCCACCGCACCGGTTCCAGCGTCTCGACCTCCACGCCGTCGACAAACAGGGGCGTGTGCTTGGGACCGTAGACATCCAGGCCCACCTTCAGCACCTTGTCGCAGTACTCCCGCACCGCCTGGATGTACGTATCCGCCTTGCCCGACGTCCCGGCCGTGGATTGGCCCTGGACAAGGCGAACGAGACCAGCCACCACGAGCATCAAGACCACTAATCTGAGCATGTCACGCTCCTGCTTTTCTCGATCCGCCAACCTCTCGGTAGTCTACCAATGATATACGCACGAAGGGCCAGGATAATTCACCTTGATCTGGCCCGAAGGGCAGTTGCCCGGTATTCTGCTTGGCTCATCGCCGCAGGTGGCGCGATCAGAGCCAAGGGCAACATAGTCAAACGAAGGCGTGCGATGGCTTCAGGGCCAACGTGTTTCCGCGTAATCGGGGTGCTGGCTCAACTGGTGTGCCTCTGCGCCATTCCGTTGGCTGGAGGCTGCCAGACAGAGAGGGCTTCCATGAAACCGATTCGGATCGTTCTGGTGGGGGATTCCACCGTCGCCACATATCCCAAGGATTCTACCAAGCAGGGATGGGGGCGAATGCTGGGGGAGTTCCTCGTCCCGGAAGCCACCGTGGTCAACCTCGCCCACGGCGGGCGGAGTTCCAAGAGCTTCATCGCCGAAGGCCGCTGGGATAAGGCCCTCAAGGAGCACGCCGACTACATCCTCATCCAGTTCGGCCACAACGATTGCCCCGGCAAGGGCGAGCGATCGACCGACCCCAACAGCGATTACATGGACAACCTGCGGAAGTACGTCGCCGACGCCCGCTCGGCCGGCGCCAAACCGATCCTGGTGACTTCCGTGGCCCGGCGGCAGTTCACCCCCCAAGGAAAGATCCGCGACGAGCTGGAACCTTACGTGGCCGCCATGCGCCGCGTGGCCGCCGAACAGCACGTCCCCCTGGTGGACCTCAACGCTACCAGCAAGGCTTTGTTTGAGAAGCTGGGAGATGCCGCCAGCGCCGATCTAAGTTGTGACGGAAAAGACCGCACGCACTTTTCGCCCAAAGGCGCGCGGACGATGGCCGGGCTGGTCGTGGGATCGCTACGACAAGCCGCCCCCGACCTGGCCGGTTACATCAAATGATTGGGGACGGTCAGGCACGGGACAAGGCGTGCATTTTGTCCAGCCAGGCCCTGCCTTCGGAGGGGGATTCCGTGCCCATACGCACGAAGATGAATCGCGTGCCCACGGGGGCGGCTCGCAGCAGGCCGGCAATCTGGTCGTCAGCCACCCACGCCAGGACGTGTACGGGGGAGCCAGGACCAGCGAAGTGATCCAACAGCGGCAGATAGCCTCGCTTGGCGGCCACGCGGTTGAAGGCGCAGAAGTTGGGGATCTTGCGAAACGATGGGAACTGGTGCTCCGCGTCGGCGCAACAGTGCATGCTGATGCTGCCGAATGCCTCGGCCAGGTCAATCAGTTCCGGCAGGCAGAACTCCTCGAAGGCCGCCACGCTCATCGAGCCGCATTCATCGTTAGAGACCTGCGGACCGTATCCCGGCGGCATCCAAACGGGCGGGCAGTGGCACGGGTTGATGGTGGGAAATCGGCGGAACAATTCCTTGTGAAACGCCTTGAGCAGCTCGCCGCACTTGCAGGTCAACTGTTTGACGGACTCCTTCTCCCGGTGGTCCATCATGGAACAGAAGAGGTCCTCCTTGTTCCAGACCAGGCACGCCGTGTCAAAACCGCTCTGTGCATCCGGGCCGCCTAACGGCACGTCCTTGCCGAGTTCCTTCTGCACCGCCTCGGCCATTTCAAAAACACGGTAGAGCGTCGGGGACTTCCATATATCCGGCGTGGCCAGGGCGTCGGCCTCTGCCGGGGTGCGAACAAGGGGAACGGCGGCAGGATTGTTATCGGGGTAGGTATGCACGCGGCAGCCGAAGGCCGCGGCACAAATGTGCGTCGCGGTGCTCAGGGGGGCGCAGGGAACGGCATCGTCGCCCAGGGCCTCGAGCATCTTCACCTGCCGGGTATAGTTCTCCACCGTCCGCGGGAGCCACAACTCCACGGGCTTGTCCGACAGCGTGTAGTCGCCCAGGCCCATAAACACATCCAACTGAACGGGCAGACAGACAAACCCCGGACGACCGGCCCGGTCGCCGCGATACAAGGCGGCGATGAACGCCTTGTTCCGCTCGATGCGACTTTGGAGTTGGCCCGAATCGTCTGTCATGGTTCGGCAACAAAGACCCCACGCCGCCTCAATTTGTCTGCACAAGGTTCCCCCAACGGCGCCACAATCGCAGTGAAATACGCCTTATCCGACGTTATAGACTGGGCCGTACTGGACTTGAACCAGTGACCTCCTGCGTGTCGAGCAGGCGCTCTAGCCAACTGAGCTAACGGCCCATTTGCCGAAGGCCACTCTAGCCCTGCAAGGCGGGCCTGTCAAGCCAAGCAGGCGAAGGCTGCCTGGGCGGTGGCGTAGCCAAGCGGCGTACCAGTATCAAAGACACGGCCAGCGATCTCGACGAGGTAATAATCTTGCCGGCGGCGCGCGAGCAGTTCCACCTGTGCGTCGGCCAGTGGAAGGTCCGTGCCGGTGGGGTAGCGGGCCTGGACGGCCCGGAGGCAGTCGAAAATCTGCGGAGAGAACACGTAGATGCCGCCGTGGGCCAGGAAACGGTCCGGTCCCAGCCCCGGCGTTATTAGATGCGTTAGCGCGGCGGCCAGATCGGGTTTTTCCATCAGCGCCGTGCAGCGATAAACGTGCCTATCCAGCGGCTCGCCCGCAGCCACGCCCACTCGCGGCAAGTCTTCTGGTCCCACAACCTGCATACCGATCATCGCCGAGCCGGGCCGGCTCTCGAAGGCAGCCACCACCTGTGCCGCACAAGGCGGGCTGTTCGCCTCGGCCTGGTGAACGTGGTCGCCCAGAAACACTACGAACGGTTCACCTCCGATGAACGCCTCGCCCTGGAGCACCGCATAGCCGAAACCCAGAGGTTCCGCCGGGATGTAGACGATCTCCCGCGGCAGATCGGATGCCTGGCCGGCGACGACGGAGAAGTATCCGCGGATGGTCTCCAGGTGGCCGGGCGAGACGATCAACGCAACCTGATGGATTCCCGCCCCGGCCGCCTCGGCGCAGATCCAATGCACCACGGGACGCACGCGCCCGGCGGCATCCACTAGAGGAAACATCGCCTTGGGCACGACCTGGGCCAGCGGCCCCATCCGCGTGCCCCGCCCCGCCACCGGTATCAATGCCTTGCGAATCGCCGGCAACTTGTTTCCCTTTCCAAGGCCGTCCGCGTACCCATGACAAGCAACCAAGGCGGTGACAGTATACGTGGAGTTGTTTTGGCGGCACAATGCTCCGTACGCTATCATCGCCGATCGTCATATCCTGTCCAAGGCGTTCCAAGTGGCCAACGAACGGCGCACAGTGCGTTTTGATGGCAACGTGCAGGGGGTGGGCTTTCGCTATACGGCCTGCCGGGTGGCCGGGCAATTCGAGGTGACTGGTTACGTCCGCAATCTGCCCGACGGCGCCGTAGAGTGCGTCATAGAAGGCCCTTGCCAGAAAATCGACTCGTTCCTGACGGAACTGAGACGGCGAATGGGCGATTACATCAGCGGAATAACGCAACAGACAGCGGTGGGCACCGGCAGCTTTCGCTCATTTGGTGTGCGCTATTGACCCGCCTGCCGGTCAGGACCGGCAGAGGCCCACAACGAGCTTTTCTAACGTCATCGGGGATTGGGCCCCGGTTTTCATCGCCAGGTCCGCCCTCATCGCCAGGCGAACGTCGCGCATGATCCGTCGCGGTCCGCGGCGGGCGATCATGTCCATGAACGCATGTTGCTGCTGGTAGGGCATCCTGGGCAAGGCCTGATCTTTGGAGGCTCCTTTGCGCAGTTTCTGGCAGGTCGCCATCGCGCGTCGCAGGTGCCAGCCGATCGTGCCCAGGACCTTGAACTCATCACCTCGCACTCGCAACATCCCTCCAAGGGCCTCCAGGGCCGCCTTGGCGTCGCCGGCTGTGATGGCGTTGGTCAGCGCGAACGCTACCGGCCCGCTGGTGGCCGTGACAACGGCGGAGATGTCCTCCAACGTGATCGTGGCGCGCGGTCCGACGTAGAGCGACAGCTTCTCCATCTCGCCGTCCAGCGCGGATAAGTCGTTTCCGATCCAGTCTGCCAGCCCCTCGGCCACATCGGGGTCGATTTTCTTTCCCCTCTTAGCCGCCGCCTGGACCAACCAGCGGCTGAGCTGTCCGCCCTGAGGGCTGGAGCAGTCGATCGCCCCTCCGACCTTGGCTGCGACCTTGTATAGCCGTGTATTCGAGGGCCAGGCGGCCACCAGCAGGACGAGCGTCGCACTGGGACAAGGCTCCTGAAGATACCGCTCCAGTTCCTCCCGGTGCGCGGCAACGAAGTCGTCGGCGTCGCGTACGATCACCACGCGCCGCGGCGCGAGAAACGGCAACGTCCGCAATTCATCAAGCACCGCCGCCAGTTCAGCCTGGGCGTCAAAGACGCTGACACAGAGTTGCGGATCGGCCGAACCGATGGCGCGCTCGACGATCTGGGCGCGATGGTGATCCCGAAGAAATCCATCCTCGCCGTGCAGGACGTAAAGCGGTTTGACGGTTTCGGCGGCCATATGCCTCCGGGGCTGGAATACCGAGCCATTCTGGCCTGTCTCCCTGCCCAAGTAAAGCGCCAAGGAAGGGGCTATCAGGTAGTGCCCCAATAGCCTCCGTGCTGCAAAGGCCCCAGTGTTTGAGCGGTCGCGGCGAGGGGTCCGCCAAAGCAGCCAAAAACTGTCAACAGGTACGCACAGATTGTGCACTGGATATTACCCTGCCCCCAACATATAGATTTCCTTGACAATTCAGCCAGGGTTGTGTTAGGATTATGTACGGTGTTGAGTGGTGTTGACAACAGGAATCTGTCCATCGCAAGCGATTATTTGGCAAGGAATTACAGCAAGGCCCAATATTTTGGAGATTTTGTGTTGACGGGTACTACATATGGGGTATTATGCGAACACCCGATGCCACTTCGCGGAACGCCGGTGTCGTGCTGGTTGGGTTTGTGCCGGCTTTCGTCAGTCAAAGAGTGCAGGCAGTCTTGGATTCGCTTGCCGTTATGTCCGTGTGGTCTGCCTCCGCGAGCGAGACGAGCGAAGGGACGGGCGGAAAAAGAAAGTTATTCCACCCGATAGTTTGGAGAAGTACATATGGCCGTTGGGGAGACGATCAAGTCGGCGGAACCGGTCGTGGGGCTTCCCGAAGTGACCTCCTGGCCCAGCGCTCAAGGCGGTTTTGCCGTGGAGCAGGTTTTTTCCACACCGGGAGAACATCCCTTCGATCAGATCGTCTGGGAGAAGCGCGCGGCCAGGATCACCGACGAGAAGGGCAACATCATCTTCGAGCAGCAGGACGTGGAAGTGCCGGCCGACTGGAGCCAACTGGCTGTCAACGTCGTCGTCAGCAAATACTTCTACGGCGAGAAAAGTAAGCCTCATCGCGAACATTCCGTCAAACAACTCATCCACCGTGTCACGCGAACCATCGCCGACTGGGGCAAGGCCGACGGGCTATTTGCCACGGACCAGGACGCGGAACGGTTCTACCAGGAGTTGACGTATCTGTGCGTCAACCAATACGCCTCGTTCAACTCGCCAACCTGGTTCAACGTAGGGTTGTTCCACCAGTCGGGCGTGGCCGGATCGGAGGGCAATTACCACTGGGATGCAGCGCTGTCGCGGCCCGTTAAGACGTTGCGGAGCTATGAGTTTCCACAGGCGTCGGCCTGCTTCATCCAGTCCGTCCAGGATACGATGGAAGACATCATGCGTCTGGCCCACGCCGAGGCGATGCTGTTCAAGTACGGATCGGGCACGGGCACGGACTTATCGACGCTTCGCAGCAGCCGGGAGAAGCTCTCCGGCGGCGGCAAGCCTTCCGGCCCGCTGAGCTTCATGCGGGTCTACGACCAGATCGCCGCGGTGATCAAGTCGGGCGGAAAGACGCGCCGCGCCGCCAAGATGCAGTCCCTCCGCTGCGACCATCCCGACATCAGGGAGTTCATCGAGTGCAAGATGAACGAGGAGAAGAAGGCTTGGGCGCTGATCGAGCAGGGCTATGACGGCTCGTTCAACGGCGATGCCTACAGCTCCGTGATGTATCAGAACGCCAACCTCTCCGTTCGCGTGACCGACGAGTTCATGCAGGCGGCGCTGAGCGGGGGCGACTGGACGACCTACGCGGTCACCACCCGCCAACCGTTGGAAACTCACAAGGCCGCGGACCTGCTGAAGTTGATCGCAGAGGGCACGCACGTCTGCGGCGACCCCGGCGTGCAGTACCACACGACGATCAACCGTTGGCACACCTGTCCGGCCAGCGGGGAGATATGCGCGTCCAATCCGTGCAGCGAGTACATGTTCCTCAACGACTCGGCCTGCAACCTGGCGAGCCTGAACCTCATAAAGTTCCTGCGCCACGACGGCTCGTTCGACGTGGCTTCCTTCCGGTCCGCCGCCCGGATCATGATCATCGCCCAGGAAATCCTGGTGGACCACTCCAGCTATCCCAACGAGCGCATCTGCCTCAACAGCCACGACTTCCGTCCGCTGGGGCTGGGCTACGCCAACCTGGGCTCCCTCGTCATGGCATTGGGCCTGCCCTATGACAGCCAGGAAGGGCGCGCCTACGCCGGTGCCGTCACCGCCGTCATGACCGCCACCGCCTATCAGGCCAGCGCCGAACTTGCCAGCCGGCTGGGGCCTTTCAACCAGTTCAACAAGAACCGCCAGGCGATGCTGAAGGTCATCGGTATGCACCGCGCGGCGGTGGAGGGGATTTCCACCGAGCATTGCCCCAAGTATCTGCTGGAGGCCGCGGGCAATAGTTGGGATGCGGCGCTGTCGGCCGGACAGCAGTTCGGCTATCGCAACGCGCAGGTCTCCGTTTTGGCCCCCACCGGGACCATCGGCTTCATGATGGATTGCGACACCACCGGCATCGAGCCGGACATCGCCTTGGTCAAGTACAAGCAACTGGCTGGCGGCGGGGTTTTCAAGATCGTCAACCGCACCGTCCCGATGGCGCTGGATCGCCTGGGATACTCGGAGAACCAGATCTCCGACATCCTTACCCACATCGATGAAAACGACACCATCGAGGGCGCGCCGGGGCTGGACGAGGAGCACCTGGCGGTTTTTGACTGCGCCTTCAAGCCCGCCAAGGGAAACCGCTGTATCCATTACATGGGCCACATCCGCACGATGGCAGCGGTCCAGCCGTTTATCTCCGGGGCCATCTCCAAGACCGTCAACATGCCCAAGAATTCCACGGTCGAGGAGATCATGAAGGCCTACGTGGAGGGATGGAACCTGGGCCTCAAGGCCGTGGCCATCTATCGGGACGGTTCCAAGCGCACCCAGCCTCTCAACGTCCGGCCCAAGGATCAGGGGCCCAAACCCCAGGCCATCACCCAGCAGCAACTGGAGGCGGCCCTGAAGGAACCTCGGAGGCATCGTCTGCCAGCCACCCGGCCGTCGATCACCCACAAGTTCGACATCGCCGGACACGAGGGCTACCTCAACGTGGGCCTCTACGAGGACGGTCGGCCGGGCGAGTTGTTCATCACGATGGCCAAGGAAGGCTCCACCGTCGGCGGGATGATGGACGCATTCGCCACGGCGATCAGCCTGTGCCTTCAGTATGGTGTTCCGCTGGAGGCGCTGGTCAAGAAGTTCACGCACCAGCGGTTTGAGCCTTCCGGAATGACCACCAACTCCGACATCCCCTTCGCCAAGAGCATTATCGACTACATCTTTCGTTGGATGGGCTTGACCTTCCTTGAGGAGTATCGCAAGTCGCAACTGCCAAAGGGCAGCCAGTCCCCAGCGCTAGCTACCGGCAGTAAAGTAGCACCCGAGGCCGTCAAGGAGGATGCTCCCTCGGTATCCGACAGCGCCGACCAGGCCCGAATCACGGATGGATCCGGGCCTGTCGGCGCCCTTTTTGGGGGGGATCTGTACGTTCCCGGCGGCTCGCGCGGGGAACGGACCGACGGAGTCGTTTCGGTCCGCTGGACGGCCGAGCAGCGGCTGGACCGCCTGGCCGCAGCGAGGATCGAGCGGATCGATCAGCAGTTCTCCCATTATCAAGAAGACGCTCCGGCCTGCGACGTGTGTGGGTCGATCACGGTTCGTAACGGCAACTGCTACAAGTGCTTCAACTGCGGTTCGTCGTTGGGATGTAGTTGAGTGGTGGATATGTGCGGGCGCCTGGTCTTCCGCGGCCACGGCTGGAACGTCGACCGGCGCCCGAGGTTGCAGGCGTTCAGGGATGGAACGCCGTTGTGTCGTAGGGCTTGGCCCGGCCGGTGACGGAGCGTCAGTAGAGGCGGGCCTGCCCCCATTGGGTCCGTGTTGCAGCCCGGTGCCGCCGGGCCTGGAAGTTGCGGGCCAAGGGGCTGCAAGGCAAGGACGAAACGAAAGCGTCGACGACGGGGACGGTGGTTGCGGTGCCCCACCGCCCCCGGCCGAATGGTCGTCCTTGAGGGTTCTGCCGGGATAGAAGATTCAAATACTTCACTAAAGATTCCAGGACAAGAAGTCCGACTAATAGTCTGGGCGTATAATCTGAATACTAAAGGTTGTCCGCTGCACCCTATGACGATGTAGGCCTCCCTCCGCCTACGTCAGGGTTGCGGCTATGTGGGCGATGCCAAGGTCTCCCTCCACCTGGGTGTCGCCCTTTCTATTGGTGCTTGTAGGCTCCCAGGCAGGCCGGCCAATTCCCGACCTCAGCGGGGACCGCCCCCACCGGCTACAACTCCGCCGGTCGCCCCCTGGCTTCGAGATCCTGCGATGCGGTAAAGCCCGGGCCACGAAAATATCACACGTCACAACCGACTTGCCCGAGCACGGCCTCGGATTCCGGCAGGCGCCAATGCTGCGACAAACGTTCGTATGCCTCTGTCGCCGCCGGGAAATCGATGGGGGCGCGATCCGCCTCTTCCCGCCTCACCGCGGCCAAGACACGTTCTCTTCCGGTCATGGCAAGAAGCGTATCTGTCCGGCAACCAGGGGCTATTGCCACAACAACATGATCCCTGCGCCTACTCCACTTCCATCACCACGCGGAAACCGAAGGGGTTCTTGGGCACATAGCGGTAACGGCAGGTCGAACGCAGGTATTCCGGCCGGGCGATCCAGGAGCCGCCGCGGAGAACCCTCATGTGTGCCTGGTAAGCCGGTTCCACCTTGGGATCTTCATCAGGAGGCCCAATGGGGTCGGTCACCGCTTGGTGGGGATACTTCGAGGTAAACTTATCATAACACCATTCCCAGGCGTTGCCGTGCATGTCATACAGTCCCCAGGGGTTGGGCGGGAAGCTCCCAACCGGCTGAAAGCCCTTGAAGACCTTGCCTGGCTTGCCATTGCCGTAGACGTACTTACCGTCGTAGGCAGCCTGATCGGTGCTGATCGTTTCGCCCGTCGAAAACGGCGTGGTCGTGCCCGCGCGGCAGGCATACTCCCACTGGGCCTCGGTAGGCAGGCGGAACCGCAGGCCGGTCTTCTCCGAGAGCTTCAGGCAGAAGTCTCCGGCCTCCACCCAATTGGCCTGGGCAGGCAGCATGCCGTTGTCACCAGCACGAAGTTTTTCGTTATTGACTACGGCGTACTGTGCGTCGGTGGTTTCCGTTACGGCCAGATAGAAAGGCCGGGTAATCGTGACCTGGTATTGCGGTCCTTCTTCATCTTCCCTGTCAAGTTCATCCGGCGGAGACCCCATTATGAAGGTGCCGGGATGGATGAGCACCAGGTCCATTGTTACGCCGTCTCCCAGGGCGATCTGTTGCGTCTTGGGCAGTTTGGCGGCCTTGTCTTGGCTGACAGGTTGCGTGGTGGGCTTCAACAAACCGGCAAGGGCCACCGTATGATCAACAAGCGTCTCCTGACGGCCCTCCGTCGTGCGTTCTGACTTCGCGATAGTGTGTCTGGCTTGGCTGATGATTTCAGCCACATTCACCTGTGGGAGCTTGGGCCAACCCCCTTGAGGGGTGGGAACCAGGCTGTTGATGTAAACCTCGATGTTAGTGTAGCCGCTACCGTCCTTGCTGAGCAGGCTGGCATCGTTGGGATCGTTGGGATTCAGCCCGTGGGCCTTTTCCCAGGCATCCGGCATGCCGTCGGAGTCGCTGTCGGCGGGCGCCTGCCCGGCCGCCAGATCGGGCCAACCGCCCACGTCGTTCTGTGAGTCAATGAAATTACCCGTGCCCTTCTCGACCTGATCGATAACCATGTTGTCGATCCGATCTCGTTGGGGCAATGTGGCCCCGCAACCTTTCAACACCTGCTGGTAGGCATCCTCCGCCGAGGCGGTCGTCACGGGCAGCACATTCAGCGGTTTATCCAGGCCCACGGCCTCCCGTGTCTTGGCGCCGCGGTAATTACCGGGGTGGAACATCATCATCATCCAGTTGTCAGCCTTGCCCTCCGGGTAGCCTTCCATGACGTTGTCGGCGACATACGCTTTCGCCGCACCGCTGAAGTGAAATGCAATTTGTCCGGCGCTGGAGGATGTGGCGGGACCAGGCTTGAGGTAGTTACCGATGTAATTCATCTGCACCGGGTCGTTGGCATTGTAGCCTGCCCGGCCGCCCCAGTCGTAGATGACGTTGTTGCGGAAATCCAGCACGATGCTGCCCGCCGGCCGAGGCGCGCGAGTGACACAATGAGCGTAAAGGTTGTGATGGAATGTCGTACAAACAGAACCTTCGATCAAAGAACCAAGGCCGTGTTCCCCTTTCTTGTGATACGACCGGTTCAGCGGCAGGGCGATCATGGTCCACTGGACTGTGGTATTCTGGGCGCCCAGCGTGCTGAGACATTCGTCGATGCTCCAGCTTACCGAGCAGTGA
>Ga0315273_10008906_pt1 | contig 12698 bp, 19 predicted proteins | sample YL17G02_0_MG_FD_205753 | JGI IMG/M metagenome (GOLD analysis project Ga0315273, IMG submission 205753) | Sediment microbial communities from Yellowstone Lake, YNP, Wyoming, USA - YL17G02_0 | ecosystem: Environmental > Aquatic > Freshwater > Lake > Sediment | place: USA: Wyoming | collected...
CTTCTTTAGTCCTCTTCTTTTGACCTCAGCGTTATCAAGTGGTGGGCGGCCTGAGAAACCAATGATTTCCCCATACTGATTGTGCATTGGAAATGTTACATATTGGTTTAGCGGTGATTTATCTATGCGACGAAGTAGAATTCCTTTATCATAGATAACTTCTCTATCGCCCTCTAACTCTAAAAGAAGAGATTCAGAAGGAAGATACCCTATTCCCCACTTAGTGGCTGACTCTTTAGATATCCCACGAGACTTAAGATAAGAGACTATCTCTTGATTTAGATTCTTTTGAGTTAGTTTTAATAAGTTGTTTAGTATCATACAGAACCTTAGTTTTATTTTCCGTAAAGCTCATCAATTTTACGTTGGCGCTCGGTCTTTGCATCGTCATATTCTTTAACTAGGGCTTCATGCTTAGCTTGTAATGCTGCCATTTTTACGTCCCACATAATGAAATTGTAAGCATTCATGCTGGAACAAACAATAAGGAAAAATGCCCAACCTAGATTACCAACCCAGATATCTAGCGCAGCTAATACAAACCCTAGAATTGCCATAACTAAAAATGTCTTTTTCATCTCTTATTCTCCTTTAGCAGTAAGGTATACCGTTTATTATAAATGAATTTTGTTCTGTACATTTAAGCTCTTCTATCTTTTCAGTATCGCAAATTTTAGCATTTCTATGAAACATAGCTGAAGTGCCTGGTGCCTCAAATGTTTCGTCTGTTGTAATACAAGTAGCTACTATTCTTAGTTTTATCCAAGTATTTTCACCATAACTCAATGGAGCCTTTAGCGTTGCTGAAATCATAGTATTTCTAACTGAATCTTCAAGTAAATAATTATGTTGTGTACCATCTAAAGTATACATCTTAATAAGATACCATCCAACAAGAAGTATTTTCATTTACTTTCCTCTTTTATTACAAAGTCGGGACTATGTGTCTTCTTATTTTTGTGGATCAATATTACCATTTCTAGCAACTGACATAGCCTTAACCATCATTTCTGATAAAGAAAGAGGGTTGTTGCAGGAACTGCAGAGAGCTTTCTTTCTATCTTTAGATAAGATAGCTGGAAGTACCTTATCACAGGACTTACATTCAAATGAAAAGGCTTCACGAGTTGTTGGTTGAGAGTGATACTGACCAAGCTTAGTAAGTGTAGATATCATAAAGGTATTGACCTTTAAATCGGTTTTGCAATTTGGACAAATTGCCTTAGTTGTAGCTATTACTTTTTTACCTTGTAGGGTAGATCTATCAACTCCTGGCTCAACATCGATCTTACAAGTCGGGCATGGCATAAACATATTAGGACTCCTTTTAGGTTTTATTTTCTGCTTTTATTGCTAATTCAGCAAATTTTCTTATCTTTTCATTAGGATCAGTAATATTAAGTACAGCGTCATCAAGAAATTTTTTATATTGCGAAGAGGATAGTGTTACATGCGTAAACCAAGTACTTCCCCATTGATTGCTATGGTCCTTCTCAAAGTATGTCTGTAGTAAGTATGCAAAGCCTAGCCAGACTACCATATCTTGATGGCACCTTTTTGGCCAAAAACAAAAGCTTTTATGTATTCTTTTATCATCGGTTTTGGGTAGTTTAGAAGACCACTCTATCATCATTCGTCCTTTTTAATCTTCTTAGCCTTGGTATTTGTACCAAGAACAGATTTTAACCTATTTTCAATTCCTGTCTTAACTACTTCTTCAATCTGCTCTTGATTTGCCCAACTGCACCATAGCCCAAGTGGAATATTAAACCCACCCTTATATTTGCGCCCGCCGGCTGTAGTAGAAAAATTACGAGCAAAGCCATCCATATCAAATCCTGGATCAGTAGATCTAATAGATCCCTCAACAACTAGTTCACCAGCCTTTTCAATAATAGCATAAACAAGAACACAATCAGTTCCAGATCTACGAATTAATTCATCTGCAACTGATGCAATACTATCGCGATAAGTTTCTTGTAGAAATCCTACACAAGCATATAGCCAGTTTTGTTCTGTTTTTTCAGCAGTAAGGGCTTTCTTCAGTACATCTGCAGTTTGAGTAGAAATTCTTGATCTTGTAATCTTTTGAAGATTTTCTTTATTAAGATACTGAGATAGGATTTTTAAAGCATCATAATCTTTTGGCCTAGCTCCCTCAAGATTGTCTGTATCAGTTCTAATACCGTAGGCAAGAGCAGTAGCAACTTGAGTAATACTACTGCTTCCTGAATTAAAATAATCAACTTCATTTAGGAGTCTAGTGACGATAGAGCTACATGCGCCGGCGTCGTACTCTATGATTTGGTTTATTTGTGCCTTTGTTTTATCTTTTTCGCTACCTAAATCATGCGGTTCTTTATGATGATCAACATGAAGAGCACATTTGCATAGATCTACACCATCTATACTTGGATTAGAGTGGTCTGTTAGAATGTAGAGTTCAGGACTTAAGGTAGAAAATTCAGTTTCCTGAACCTTAATATCTAATATATTAATCATTGTTTTATTGGCTGAATGAGAAATATAATCTTCGTGATAGATTTGACCGTCACCGCCAAGAGTTTGGTAGTAGGAAAGTAAGGCTAATGAACTGGCAATAGAGTCAGGATCTGGAGACCCCTTGATAATAAAAGCAACCGGCCTATTATTTAGCGCTTCAAAGATTGTTCTTAAGTTTTTAGTTGCCATTTATTTTCTCAAAAGGGTAGAAGAAACCACTATCACTAGTTTACAGCGATAGTGGCCAAAAGGGAAGCTAATTATTGATTATCTTCAGAATCATCTTCTTCTGGAAGATCAGATTCTTGGATAAATACTGTACCACTTGTCATTTTATTTTGAGTAGTTTTGACAAGATCCTCTAGGAGAGCTTTGTTTTCCTTAAGGGCAGACATAAAGTTATCATAACCACCAACCTTAAGATCCTTATAGATATAAGTCTTATTATTTGGACGCTCAATAACGCCGATAGTTACTGCAGTAGTAATGGCATCTTCAACATGATCAATTCCTGATTCATAGTAAAGTGTAAATTCAGCCTTTGCGCCTTGAGCACTTGAAAGCTTATTCTTTTTACATGTAATGCCAACTTTATGTCCAATGGTCCTATCTCCCACCTTAATATCAGAACCGCCCATCTTCTTCATTTCTAATCTTAAACTACATGCATGCTTAAGAGCGCGGCCGCCTGGAGTAGTTGTAGGAATCTGACCTGTAGGACTATATGCACCAATTTTCTCACGAAGCTGGTTGATGAAAATTACTGTACATTTGTTTTTAGCAAGTACTGGTGTTAGTTTACGAAGTGCGCTAGTAAGGACTTTTGAGAGGGCCGCGACGTTTACATCGCCTGCGCTCTTGATACTCTCTGCAAGTGAAGGGAGAGCAGCGACTGAATCATAAACAATAAGATCAACTTCGCCGGTTGAGGCAAGCGTATCAATTGTATCTAAAACCTGTTCAAGATAATCAGGAGCAGTACAAATTAACTCATCGTGGTTGACACCAATACTTTTAGCCCAAGCAGGACTATATGTTTGCTCGCCATCAATAAATGCGCACTTGGCGCCAAACTTTTGTTGCCAGTAAGCAATAATCGATAAGGCAAATAGGGTTTTGCCACCGCCCTCAATACCAGCGATTTCTATCATGCGGCCGCGAGGAATGCCTGCTCCCAGTACAGAGTCAAAAGCTAAGCAACCTGAAGATTGCGTTTCTACCTGAACAGAGATATTTTCCTTGCCAGTAAAGATTGTTGCGGCGCCATATTTTTTATTAATTGCTCCTAGAGCAGACTCGAGTGATAGTTTCTTTACTTCTTTTACTTCTTTTGCCATTTTTTAATACTCCTTTTTTTTTATTTGGTAGAATTTACATTCTCAAACATTAGAATATGGGCTTCTAACGATAAGTCTATTCTCCTATTGATTATTAAGTCTTTAAAAGAGAGATAACTATCAAAAAGGTGAATACTAGTGGGAAAATCAAAGAATAAAAATCTAGGCTCCGCATTTGAATATCGTTGTGTGCATTGGTTTCAAGCGCGTGAAGGATGGAAAAGTCTTAGAATTCCCTTATCTGGTGCGAGCGCAATCATAACAGAATCTGTAGGAGGTCATGACGTTAAGGCATGGCACGAAAAAAATAATATATTCCTTATTATTGAGTGTAAAAAGCGCTCGCGCGTAAAGGATGAGAAGAAAAGATCTCAGATTGAAATAAAGAAAGAATGGACAGATAAACTTCAGTATCAGAAAGATGAAATTCTTGTTGTGGCTACCGATAGATCAGAGATGTATGCTGTACTTCCTACCAAGCGCTTTTTTCAAGTTTTAGGTAGATCATTTGAAATTACCTATGATAAATCAAATATCTATACTGGAGATAAGCAGTTTGTATTTAAGAGAGAATTAGTCGATGAATCTGTAGATAAGCGTTATCATTTGCAGTGGTTGGGTGAGGGTTGGACTATTCTATTGCTTGAAGAGTTTGTAACTCTAAGAGAGACTGCTAATCTTGACGATAAGTTATCCATAGAAGACCAGATTAAAAGACTTACTGCTCTCGAAAAAGCTCAAGATTTTGAAAAGATTAACCTACCAGACCTTAGTTATAATCAAAAAAGATTACTTTATTCTAAGCTTCAAGAATTAGAGTCAGGATCTATAATAAATCCAATTGCTCATTCTAACGATCAATTTTGGCTAGACGATGCTTTTATCTTGGCTTGCCCGTTTTGCTTAGAAAAAATTACAAAGAAAAATCTAAAAGAAACGCCTCAGCTGATCGAGCTTAAAGATACATAACTCTATTTCTTCTTTTTAAACCACTGCTTATGCTCTTCAGCTGTTTTCTTCTTAGAGATATCTCTATTTCTTTTATATATTACTTCAGCATATACTCTTACAAATGGGTCGGCGCTAAGAAGCGCTTCTACAATATTATCTTCTAGATAACTAATTGCCTTCAACTGATCTGCAGCAATCTTCTGATTATAAGAAGACGAGTGAGGGCCACCATATGAGCGGGTCGCCAATCTCAAGCTGCGCAAGATGCCTGTTTCTAGCTCTACTGACTTTACTAAGTCTATTGACTCAATAAGTAAATTAACAATCTTTGCTAGATCTTCAACTTCAAAAATCATATCATCAGGTGAGTAAGATGACTCAGTACTTGGAAAGCCTGTTAGTTTTAGGAAGTGCTCTTCTGAAAACATATTAATCCCACCAGCTTTGATGATATTTTTTAATAAACTCAAATAAAAATGCCACGTCTTCGCTATATAGCTGACGCTCTAGTTGCCACGGAGCAAGATCAGGATATTTATCTTGATACTTCTTTGTAAGTCGAAGATAGTAAGTTCCGCTACCTAGCCTATCTAGGATTAGCATAGCAATTTTAATCTCATTAGTAGAAAAACTATTGTTACGTCGGGCTAATTTCTCCATTCGCTCAAATTTCTTAAAAAGTAAGCGCCACATGAATAGGGTATCATAATCTCTATCTCTCCAAAGAGTTGGAGCATAGTCTAGAAGCTTTTTGATAGCTTCAAGCAAGATACTAAGTGGAGTATATATCTTCCTGTAAAACCAAGAAAAGGCTCGATTTTCTAAATAAAAATAGTAATAAATTTTATTATACCACGCTCCAATTTGATATCCAATTGAATACAAAATTTTAAATTTCTTCTTCATAGGAATTCCTCATCGATATCATTATATGGATCCTTCATTTTAACACCATCTTGTCCGTTTTCTATTAGCCATTTTTTGCATTCGCGAATATAATGATACTTAGAGGTGAGGCACATTTCTGGAGGAGAAAGAGCAATTGCATTATCTGCAAGTCTGTAGTAATCATCCATATTGTTCTTAGATGGATCTCTCGAAAAGGGTTTGCCTGGCCAAGTATCCGCAACAGTAGTATTCACTCCAGTAAGACGGGTATAGGATATTAGGACTTCAAACCACTGCTCAACATCAGGTAGATGGGTTTTTTCGTCTAAATGTAAGCCCTCAGTACTTCCAGTTATCTTATCCATTACTCTTACCTGTTGTCTTAAGTTTATAGTCTCTTATGAAGGAATAAGGAGATGTTAAGCACTCATTTAAATCAGCTATATTAATTTCACGCAAAACTCTTCTAACAGTTGGTGGCATTTCAGATGGTGAATTGTAGTTATCTCTATAGTAATTCCAATCTTTTACATCTCTATATCTATGGCCGTCGCCGTCGTCTTCAGCAGCAAGATTATATTCGTTTATAATAGAGTCGACTCTGTTTTCAAGACTCATAACAAGCCTTTGCTATTTCTCTTACGAGAAAATTTGTTGATATAAGAGCAAGAGGAATAGGCTCAATGGTTGTAAAAGAGATTACTCCTTGATCAAAGTCGCCGGCGTCGCCCCACATATAGGCGATGAGTAGTCCTTTTTTATTTTTAATAAGATTTAAGAATTTATCCTTTGCTTTTTTATATTGACTATCGTATATGGCCAGATTCTCTTCATCGAGCTGATCACGATGACGATGATATGTTTCATTACAATCGTCTTCAATATTCTTTACAAGTAGTTGATCATCATTAAGTAGATCTTCATCTTCACCTGTAAAGGACTCATGGAATGAGGAAAAGCTACCTACTGTTTTCTTCACATAAATGTACTTACCATTCTTGGCGGAAGATTCTTCACAAAAGATAAGTTTAATTTGATGCAATTTTTCTTTCATTGATAAACCATTCCTTTGTTTTTCTAACATATGTTGCTGATGATGTTAGGCATTCTAAGTCATTAGATTCTTTTATTAGTTGAATAACTTCATATTCTAAACACTCTAGTCTGCCTAAAAATTGATATAGTGTTTTTTCCTCCTCTGGTGTATCCACTAGATCTTTTGCCCACTCTATAGTTTCAGTTGACCAGCGCCACGAGCGGATTGGAAGAATATGATAAGAGCCGAAAGTATCTATCTGTGTTATTAAGTTATCAATTTTTTCTTCGATATTCACTTGAAGCTCATAGATGCGCCAAATAACATCTCTGTATCTTTTCTAGGAAATGTTACAGCTGCATTATAGAAGATCGTTCTATAACTCAGATTCATGCTTACATTTTCCGCTATGTCGAGCTTAACAGAGGAGATGCTATAAACTCTATAATCTTTTTTATCTTTCAGATTTTGCTCATCTTGAATAGTAATCGCTAATTTGCAGGTGCCTAGACAAGAGGCTCCAGTAGATAGATAGGCGTAAACTCTTTTATCTGTATTAACAACTTGAAATTCCTCTTTTTGGTCTACATACGCTGTACCTATTGTAAGATAATAGAATGCAGTATTAAGAATATGGTAATAGGGCCCAATACCTGCAGATGATTGAGTTAGCTTAATTCTTTGATCAGATTCGGCTTGAAGAAAACCTTCTATAAACTTATGCCTAACTCTTATTTGATCAAATGATCTCTTTTTTGTTTCTGTATCTTTATTTATTTCATATTCGTGAGCATTAAATAGCATAAGTTCATCTGTCTTAAATTCTACATATGCAGCTGTAAATAAAGAGGTTTCATTTTTATAGCCAGATTCTGAGTGCATGGATCCTTCTGCAGAGGCAGAAAGGCCTGAGTGGCCATTGATCTTATCGAGATCTGCTGTACGAGCATATGAAGTTTGTGAAATTAGTAAGGCTAATAGTAGTAGTTTATTCATTTTTTATCCAATTGCTCAATTCTTATTTGAGCATAAGAGCGCACTATTAGATCCGCATCAAGAAGAAAATTAGCCAATTCTGCAATATCTTTAGATTCATAAATTTGATTATATCTTTCTTGCTTTTCTTGATCAAGAAAGCCAGTACCGTCCATAATATCATATTCCGATACTTCTACAGGAATAATGAAGGATTGGAATAAATCAGCAAGACAAGGCTCACAAAGAGAAAAGGTATAACTAGTGATATCTTCTAAAGGATCTGAATCGTAGCCTCCCTTATATGAATACTCTACGATCCCATTTGTTGAAAAGTGTTGAGTACCAGCTATGTCAGTATAAGAAGGCTTTTGAAGAGACTTTGTACATTTATTGCAAAGTACTTCTTGTGTTATTGTTTCCTGCACTACCCTAGATTCTTGCTTGGTTATTCTCATTGAGCTGCTCCATTCTTAATTTTGCTATATCTCTTTTTGCTGCAATAGGATCAATAAGAAGAAGAGAAAGCTGATCCTTATCATAAGTCATAATCCTAGCAAGTTGCAACCCCTGTTCTTCCGATTTCCATACTTCGTTTCTATATGCGCGCTTTAAAATCTTAAGTAAAGTACCAAACTCCTTGCCTGGTTTTATATTCAACATTTTCATTATTTTTTCAGAAGAAATTGGAAGCTTTTTAACTCTTAGATCATCATACAATACAAATGCATGATGGAACGCTAGTTCGCCTAATGGATGGTTGATTTCCCATATGCGTGTACATGATCTCCAACCGTCCTTATTGGGGCCAAACACGGCTTCTACTTCGTCGGCGAGGTCTAAATAGTCTGCAGGTTCCAATCCATGCTTAATCGGTCTAGTTGCAAGGATTAATTGTTTGATTTCTATCGATGAAGCCTTTAATCTTTTACCTAGAGCTTCAACCTCTGCAGGAGATATATTATCAGGTAGCATGTGAGCTAACTTAACAAAGGGATTATTCTCAGTCCAACGAGGGCCACCTTTCCAGGTTACATTTTCTAACTTCTGAATATCGTGTTCTGGAAGAATAATATCAAGAATTCCTAGTTCCCACATAAAGTGCACAACGGAAGTATTAGTTTTGCCATCTAGTATTTTTAAGAATTCAGACGTTATTCTCTCCTGACTAATTTTTTTTAATCCTTCTTTAAGTTGAGAGATGGCAAAACTCGCTGGAGGAGTGGCAGACATATTAAACCGACTAAGGAATCTAAAGTATCTCATGATTCTAAGATAGTCTTCTTGAATCCTATCTATAGGACTGCCCACAAATTTAAGTGTTTGAGTTTTTAGGTCCTCTTGGCCGCCAAAATAATCATAGATATTGCCATAAATATCTTCAGACATTGCATTAATAGTAAAGTCTCTTCTGGCTGCATCTAGCTCAAAAGAGTCTGTAAACTCAACTTCTGCATGGCGGCCGTCACAAGATTTATCTAATCTAAGAGTAGTAACCTCTACAGATTCGTGATTTTTAGTAATCGTTACGGTTCCGTGTTGGAGTCCAGTTGGAACAACTGAAAAGAAGAAGTGCTTTTTGAAAATTTTTCCTACTTCGTCTGGTTTTGCAACTGTAGCTATGTCGTAATCTTGAGGAGTGATATGAAGTAATTTATCTCGAACGCAGCCGCCAACAAGACGAGATTCAAATCCTGCCTTAGTTAGAACTTCTAAAATCTGGATATGAAGTGCTTGATGCATTATTTTAATTGGCCTTTACCAAAGAATTCTTCCAGAGCATCAGTCATTTCTTTTACAACTTCTCTAACTAAGGGTGCGGGTGAAACAAAAAAGATTGCGCGTTCTGTTTCGTCATGAAGTAAAATTAACTCTTTAATTAAATTGCGCGCAATTCGGAGTTCGGAGAACTCAGATTTGTCAGTGCGGCCGAGTTCATAATCGGCATCTTCTAAAAGAACTGATTTTCTTGAGGAAAATGTATTACTTAAAAGGGAAGCTTTCAAAAAAAGCTCTGTAGATCTTAATAGTGTTGCCTTGAGTTCTTCTGTAACAAGAAACCCTCTTGCTTTGAATTTCTTTGTTCTTTTAATATATTTTTCTAGAATTGCTAGGCCGGAATCTCTCTTATCAATAGCGATAGTCTCTAGTGTATCTATAGATTTAGTAGAAAGTTTGAGTTGTTTTTTCTTTAAAGTCTCAACAGCTTTGTTGTAGGCATAAGGCGTACGTGGAACAAATCCTTTAAATTGAGTACTAGTAGTATACTTAGCTTTTTTGTAATCCATTGGAATAAAAAACTTACAGTGCTCAAAATCAAATGAATCTAAGACTTGTTTTGTATTCTTATACCAGCTAATAAACTGGACATTGTATTTAGGATGTCCTTTTGTAAGAAAAGGTCCTTTTTCTCTGAAAACTGTATCTAAGAAAGAGTCACTTACTTTATTAAAGTCAAATCGGCCTGTACTATAGAGTTTAGTTTTAGTATCATATCCATCTGAGCCAAAAAGGTAAATATCTATATCGTTAAACGGCTCATCCTGATACCAGTCGCGAACAAAGCCACCCGCAATCAGGTAATCTTGACCTAAGCAGCTATCAAGTACTTCTATTAGATCTGATATTTGATCTAAGGGATTAGATTCTTTGTTAAGCTTTAACATTGTAAACTCCAAAAAGGAAGGAGAATAGCTTTTACTATTCTCCTTTAATACTAACCTATCTAGCAACACTTATTTACAAATCAAGCTACCTAGTGCTACTGGCAGAGTCGTAGCGGCATTAATTGCTGTTTGCATTCCAGCTGTTGCAATATTTGCAAAAGTCTGAAGTGGTACAGTCTTATCGTAGCAAACCAAACCCTGACCACTGAATGTTCCAGAAGCTGGCTTCATGATTGTCCAGTTTTGAGCGCTACTACCTTGTGAAGTAGTTCGTACTACAGTATCTGCAGTTGTAGGAGCAGTCCAAATTGTAGTCATACCAGATCCAGTGTATGATTGGATGATACATGTTGAACCACCAAATCCAGCTGGTGCAGTAGTCATGTTTGCTGGTGCTGTAATGACAAATGTTGTAGCTGTAACAGATGATACAGTAAATAATCCGAACAGTTGCTGTGAAGTAAGGCCGCGACCGGCGGCGCATTGCTGTACACGTACATAGTTACCATTTGATAGTGTATTATTTGCAGTTACGGTGATTAGTGCAGAGCCGTTTGATCCACTTAGTGGATTGTTTCCAAGTGTGTACGGCGTTCCGTTGCCATCTGCATATGCGTTAATCTGTGTACCGGATCCAATGCGAACTACAGACTCGTAGACTGGACCAAAGGCAAGGTTTTCACTGCCAATTACAACTTCTGTGGGGACATCGGTTAGTACACTACCGATTGCAGCAATCTGCGTATTGATTGTTGCAATTTGTCCTGCAGAAACAAGCATACACTGAACTAGACTAGCGTTAGTGTTGTTTGCTTGACAGTCTGCTAGACTTGGAGTTGCTGCTCCGGTAGTTGCAGGAAATGCAGCACCATAAATTTGCTGCCAAGAACCCGCAAGTGAATTAACATCAGCCTGTGTGCTATTAAGTTTAGCATTTAGATTATCTGAAAGTGTCTTAAGTGAATTCTTCAATTCAATTCGAGTTTCTGCAGTTGCTGCTTGAGCAATTTGACATACAGTCTTAATTAGAGAGTTGGCTGCCATTGATGTACCAGTGCAAGTTGCAAAATCTGATTGAACTAGGGATTGCAACTGACCTTGCAAGGCCAAGAATCCTTGTTCTAACTCTTGAAGTTTGTTGTCGCTAGAAGGAGGAGATAGTGTTTTATCCCCCACCTTATCCTGCTGTCCACAGCTGAGTGTACACAAAAGAGCACTAAAGATAATTTTCCGTGTTAACATGTTCTTTCTCCTTAAAAAAGTTAAAGTATTAATCACTCTAATGTAAAAAGTATCCCTAAAGAAACGCTATATCTACCCTCTACTCCTTTTGAGGTACTTGTATCTCCTTTGAGAGCATAGAAAGCCTTGCATGGCTCTACGCTTGTAAGAACATTGAATCCTTTTTTAGTTCCAAACGGATGTCCTACTAGGTTAATGCTGGGAGTTGAAGTAAGATATGTTTCGTTATAATAACTACTATGTAGATGGTGTTCTACACCTAGATTTAATCCTAACATAATCTTAGTTAATTTAGTTGGCTTAAAAAAGTCCATCCTTGCCTGAATGCCCATATTATCGAATTTTTCGCCATGATTAGTATTGACTGTGTAAAATAAACCTACTTGACCATTGAAACCTAATTGATTAGTAGTAGTTGGCATATCTAGCTCTACAAATTGACCATATGTAGACAGTCCAATTCCCATTAGAAGAGAATATAAAGTTGTCATCATATTTAGCCTCCCTTAAAGTAAGATAGGATCTTGTGTTTTTTAAGTCAACAAATCAAGAATCCTACTAAGAGAATAAACTCTTAAAGGAAGATCTAATGTTTTTATAGTCAATATACCTAAGTTAGCAGACAGATAATCTCACGCGAGAATATCTTCAATGCTTGCTTTAAAGATAGTATCGTATTCAGGTGGATAATCGGGAATACTTTGGAGGAACTCTCCCGTAAGGATTTCACTTCCAGTATCCGTAACTAAGACAACATGTTCAAATTGAGCAGACCAGCTACGATCAAGCGTACGTAAGGTCCAGCCATCTGAATCTTCTGTATACTGATGCTTACAAGAAGAAAGAGCTACAACAGGCTCGATCGTTATTACAAACCCTGCTTCTAATTTAGGGTTAGGTATCTTTTCTTTAAAATGAATAGGTCTTGTAAATGGGATCTTTGGTGGTTCGTGGAGTGAAATTCCTGTCCCATGGCCATAAAGATCAGGCATTACTGTATATGGGCCAAGTGACTCAGCATATTCAGCAATTTGAGTTGCTAAATCATGAACTCTTAGTCCAGGCTTAACAATACTAATCCCATACATCGTGATATCATGA
>Ga0315273_10008907_pt1 | contig 12696 bp, 8 predicted proteins | sample YL17G02_0_MG_FD_205753 | JGI IMG/M metagenome (GOLD analysis project Ga0315273, IMG submission 205753) | Sediment microbial communities from Yellowstone Lake, YNP, Wyoming, USA - YL17G02_0 | ecosystem: Environmental > Aquatic > Freshwater > Lake > Sediment | place: USA: Wyoming | collected...
ACGCCACTTACGCCCGTCTGCGTCGGTCGTTGCCGCCCGATGTGGCGGGCTTCTGGGATGCCCATCCCCGGGCGATTGCGGGCGGCATCGTGCATGCGGGCAAGTTCGAGCGCTACTTCCAGCACTTCCGGCGTTTCGTGCTGCCGCTCGTCCATGGCGCCACGACCGTCGCCGCGCTGCGTGCCGCGGGTTCACTCGAGGCGCAGGAGCGCTTCTATCGCGAGCACTGGGACACGTGGCGGTGGCGCGCGCTGTTTCGCATGTTCTTCAGCCGGTTCGTGATGGGCCGGCTCGGACGCGACCCGGAGTTCTTCTCGCACGTCGACGGACCGGTGGCGACGCGGATCCTCGATCGCACGCGCCACGCACTCACGCGCATTCCGGCCGCCTCGAATCCCTACCTTGCCTACATCGTGACCGGGAACTTCCGTCCGGGCGCGCTGCCGCGTTTTCTGCGTGCGGAACATCGCGACGCGATCCGCGCCCGTCTCGAGCGGGTGCGCATCGTCGCGGGGGCGGCTGAAACGGTGAACGGACGCTTCGACGGATTCAATCTGTCCGACATCTTCGAGTACATGAGTCCCACCGATCACGCCCGCGTCTATGCGGCGCTCGTCGATCGCGCGCATCCGCGAGCACGGCTCGTATACTGGAACATGCTGGCGCCGCGCGCACGGCCCGCGACCCTTGCGGACCGCGTGCGACCGCTCACGTCGCTCGCGGGGGAACTGCACGCCCGGGACCAGGCGTGGTTCTACCAGCGTCTGCATGTGGACGAGGTGATCGCATGATCCTGCTCAGTTCCGGCCTGCCGCCGTGGGGAACACCGATGGGCGAGCTGGCGCGTGCAGCACTCGCCGGGACCGCATTCCTCGTAATCCTCGCGATCGCCGAGTTGTGGCAGCGGCGCTGGGCATCGCCCGTCGAGTGGACGCGCAAGTTCGTGCACCTTGCCGGCGGTGCAGTGATCGCAACGTTTCCGTGGGCGTTCCGCACGCACATGACGGTGCTCGGGCTTGGCGTCGCGATGCTCGCGACCTTTGCCGCAGGGAAACGGCTCGGCATGCTGCGCAGTGTGACCGGCGTCGAGCGCCACTCGGCCGGCGAACGGTGGTATCCGGTCGGCGTCTATCTACTGTTTGTCGTCGCGCACCATGAGCCGGTGTTCTGGCTGATCGGGCTGTCGTCGCTCGTGGTGTCCGACACTGCGGCGGCATTGCTCGGCGGCGCGTATGGCAAGCATGCTTTTTTCGCCGCGCACGACCGCAAGAGCATCGAAGGCTCCGCCGCGTTCTTCGCCGCGACGTTCCTCGGTGTCCATCTGGCACTGCTGCTGCTCACGCCGATCGAGCGTGGTGCGAGTGTGCTCGTCGCGCTCCAGATCGCGCTGCTCGTGACGTCGTTCGAGGCGATCAGCCTCGGCGGCAACGACAATCTGATCGTTCCGCTCGCGACCTACTACCTGCTCGTCAAAATGACACCGCAGCCGGCCGCGAGCATCGCGTTCCAACTCCTGGTGCAACTCGCGATCCTCTGCGCGATGTTGGTGGTCGCATGGCGCACGCGCGTGTTGTCGTGGGCCGGAGCGCTCGCCGCGCACCTCGTGATCTATGCGGCATTCAGCCTCGGAGGTCCGGCGTGGAGCGTGGCGCCGATGGCGGCACTCGCGGGGTTTGTCGTGCTCGACGGCCGTGTCGCGAGCGACGGCGGGCGTCACCAGGTCGAGGCGGTGTTCTGGATCAGCATCGTGGGCGTTGTATTGATCTTCCTCGACAACACGTTTGCGACCCTCGTGCCCGGCGGGCACCCGCTGGGCTCCGGACATCCGTTCGCGGTGCCCTACGTCGGGGCGCTCGCGGCGCCCGCGGCGATTCTCACGTATCAATATCTGAGATTGCGACGATCCGCCTGGTCACGACCGGTCGCCTCGGCAGTCGCAGTCGCCACGGGCTGGCTGTTGGTGGCCCCGGTGAGTCTTGCGGCCAGCGGGATCATCGAGCTGCGCGCGCATGCGATCGTCGTCGCGATGTGCGCGACCGCGCTGCCGCTCTACATTGTGGCCCGGCGGATCGTGCGCCGCCGGTCGGAAACCTCCGATCTCCGATTGCAGGGGCTTGCGGTGGCGATTGCCGTGGCGGTGTGGACAATCGTCCATCTGCGAATGTCTGTGAGTGGCGGCTCGTGAAGCATCCTGGAGGACCCCGATGAGCGAGTTGCGCTTCGAGGTGATCATTGCCGGAACGACGCCCCCGCCGGCGTTCGCCGCGGTGCGCGGCCTGCCCGGGGAGCCCGAGGCACTTGTCGTTCCAGGCACGCGGTGCCTGATCGCATGGTCGGCCGAGGTGCCGCGCGCGCGCGCGACGCTCGTGGTGCGCGATGATCTGCATGGCGCAGCGGGGCCGACCGGTATGATTGGGCACTACGAGGCCTGCGACGCCGACGCGGGTGTTGCCGTGTTGCGTGCCGCAGCCGGGGTGCTGGCGGGCGAGGGCGCCACGGGCGTGCTGGGCCCGATGAATGGCAGCACGTGGCACCGCTACCGCCTCGCGCTGCCCTCCGCGGTGGACGATCCGGTGTGGGATCCGCCGAATTTCGGCGGCGAACCGCGCAATCCATTCGAGTATCCCGCGCACTTCGCGGCGGCGGGCTTTGATGTTGTGGCGCGCTACGAAAGCCACGCCGACGATCTCACCGCGACGGGAGTGGCTGATGCGCACGACGCCATGGCGCTCGCCGATCGCGTTGCGGCCGCGGGTTTCTCACTGCGCCCGATTGACCTGTCGCGCTTCGCCGAGGAGATCGAGACGCTGTGGGACCTGAGCCGCGCGGCGTTCGCGGACAATCTCTACTACGCGCCGATCGAAGCTGCGGAGTTCCGGGCGATGTACGAGCCGCTGCGCTCGCACATCGATCCCGAGCTGGTGTCGATCGCGCTCGATCGCGACGAGCGTCCGTGCGGCTACCTGTTCGCGTTCCCCGATCCCCTCGCGGTGCGGGACGGGGTGCCGCGGCGGCTGGTGGTCAAGACCGTCGCGGTGCTGCCCGGCGCTCGTGGCCATGGACTCGCGAACCACATGCTCGATCGAGTGCGCTGGAGCGCCCGGCGCCGGGGGTGCGACACGCTGATCCACGCGCTCATGCACGTCGAGAACTTCTCGATGCGCATGTCGGCCCGTCATGGCGGCCAACTGTTCCGCCGCTACGCGCTGTGGCAATGGAAGCCCTGAGCCCGGGCGCCACGCCAGCGGTGGAAGCCGTGACAGCGAATCCCAATCTCGCTGCGCGGCTCGCCGAGCGCGCGGTGCGGCATCCGGATCGGCTCGCGATCGCCGAGTGGCGGGGGAGGAGAGTGCGCAGGCGCACGTTCGCCGAGCTGGCGCGGTCGGTCGCAGGCGTGGCGGCGGAACTCGCCGCACGGGGTCTGCGTCCCGGCGACCGCGTGCTGGTGTTCGTGCCGATGTCTCTCGATCTCTACATCCTGCTGCTCGCGATCCACCACGCTGGAGCGTGTGCGGTGTTCGTCGATGCGTGGGCCGACCGCAACCGGCTCGATGCGGCGGTGCGCGCGGCGCGCCCCGCGATGTTCGCAGGCAGCGCGCGCGCGCAGCTGCTGCGGATCACGAGTGCGCAGGTGCGTGCGATTCCACATGTGCTGCTCGTGGGCGGCGCATTTCCGGTGGAGCGACTCGCACGCGCGAGCGCCAGCGAGCCGGCCGTGGTGCGCGCGGATGACGCAGCACTCGTGACGTTCACGACCGGCAGCACCGGCGTGCCCAAAGCCGCCGCGCGTTCGCATGGTTTCCTGTGGGCGCAGCACCTCGCACTCGCGCGGCACCTGGGGCTCTGTGAGCACGACGTCGACCTGCCGTCGCTGCCGGTGTTCGTGTTGAACAACCTGGCCGCCGGGGTTCCGAGCGTGCTGCCGGATTTCGATCCACGCGCACCTTCGCGCATCGACCCGGCGCGGATTATCCGGCAGATGGAGCGCGAGGGTGTGACGACGACCAGCGGTTCGCCCGCGTTGTTCGAGCGTCTCGCACAGTGGTGTTGCGCGCGCGGACGGCGGATTCCCGTGCGCGCATTGTTCACCGGCGGTGCTCCGGTGCTGCCGCCGCTCGCGCGGCTGCTCGCTGCGACCGTCGTGGGCGAAGCCTACATCGTCTATGGCAGCACCGAGGCGGAGCCGATCGCCGGCATCGAAGCCCGGGCCATGCTCGCGGCGATGGCGGACGAAGGCGGCGCAGGCCTGTGTGTTGGCGCACCGGTGCCGGAGATCGCGTTGCGCCTGGTGCACGCACACGACGGTCAAATAGTGCTCGATGAGCGCGGGTGGGAGCCGTGGGATGTCGGGGACACGCAGCACGCTGGAGACGGCGGGGCGTGCGGGGTCGGGGAGATCGTCGTGGCCGGGCCACACGTGCTGGGCGGCTATCTCGGAGACCCCGAGGGCGATCGCGCGAACAAGATCATCGACGGCGCGCAGCGCTGGCATCGCACCGGGGATGCCGCATGGCGCGATGCGGGCGGGCGGCTGTGGCTGATGGGTCGAGTGAAGCGGCGCGTGCGGCGCGCCGGTCGGACGTGGTGGGGGCTGCCCGCGGAGTTGCGCGCCCTTGAGGTCCCCGGCGTGCGCCACGCCGCGTACCTGGGAGCGCCCGATCCTGCCCTGGGCGAGCGCGCCGTGCTGTGCGTCGAGAGCGATGAGGCGCCGGAAGTCGTGGCACCTGAGCTACGGAGCGCGCTTGCGGAGATCCCGCTCGACGAGTTGCACGTGCTGGCGCTGATCCCGCGCGATCCGCGCCACCGTTCAAAGACCGACTGGGAATCGCTGGAACGATTGCTCGCCGGACGGCGACCGCAATGAGCGCGCGGGGGTGCTCGGGGATGTGGCCCCCAGGGGCGCTCCGGGATCGAATGCGCCGTGCGGCCGCAGGGGGCGATTATGGCCCTGCGCGCGTGCATTTTGCAGTTGCGGAGGCCGCTCCCATGTACTTCGCAACGTGGCACATGGCCCGGGATTTCGTCCTGGAAATGGTTTCGCGAAACTCGGTCGCTCCGTGCTAATCTTGTCTCACGCAGAGGCGCCCCTCCCACCGATCGGCAAGGGCTGTTTGCCAGTGGCGTCTCCTGCCTCGAGAGCTGAATCCGGAATCATCATGCTATTAGTTCCTACATTTCCGTCCGCGCCGCATTGGCCTTCGAGCGAGGGCTGCCGTGTGCGTCGCCGACCCGGAGCGGTCGAGCAATGAGGAGACACATCATGCGAGGTTATTCAGCGCTGGTCCGCGCCACGTTGCTCGGTTGTCCACTCGCGATGCTGATCGCCCTGGGAGCCTTGGCGCCTTCGGCTCATGCCGGGCCACGCTCCGCGGCCGCGCGGCCATGGGTTCCGTCCGCGCCCACTTCGCAAGATCACACCCCTTCCATCAATACTCCGATCAACGACACGTGCGCCGGAGCGATCGTGATTCCGTGCGGCTCGTTCAATCTGGCCGGCGACACCGACACCGCGACCAACGACTACACCTTCCCCGCGGACACCAGTTCGTGCACCGGGTTCATCGAGGACGGGCGAGACGTCGTGTATCGGATGAACATCGTGGCCGGCGACAGCATCTGGGTGGACGCCAGTTCGCCTTCATCCGATATGTCCATCTACATCATCACCAACTGCGCCGATCCCACGGCATCGTGCGTTGTGGGTGAGGACAGCACCGATGTCGGCGGCAAGGAGACTCTGCGCTACAAGTTCACTTCGTCGGGCACCTACTACATGATCATCGACTCGTTCGGCCTCAATTTCGGAGGCCCGTGGACTGCGATCGGCCAGTTGCTGTGTGTGATCCAGCCGCCGCCGCCGTCGAACGATCGTTGCGATTCGCCGCTGCCCATTGCGTGCGGTCCGTTCTCGTTGAGCGGTACCACGGAGTTCGCCGTCAACGACTACGAGTATCCCTCGAGTGGAGCTTCGTGCTTCGGGTCGAGGGCCCAGGGCAAGGACGTTGCGTACCGGCTGCTGGTGGACGCCGGCGACAGCCTGTCGGTCAACTACACCTCTTCGACCGATGGCGCCGTCTATCTGGTAAGGGACTGCGGCGATGTGGTCGGAACCTGCGTTGCGGGTAGCGATCTCGTCCCCGCGGGCCAGACGGAGCAACTCCGTCATCAGTTCAGCTTCGGCGGCACCTACTATCTAATCCTCGATTCGAAGGCGCTGAATTCGTTCGGAACCTGGACCGCGACCGGTGAGTTCCTGTGCCCCCAGCCGCCGAAGAACGACATTTGCGAGCTGGCCGAGCCGATTCCGTGCGGCAACTTCAGCCTGTCGGGCAGCACGAAGCTCGCGAGCGACAACTACAGCTTCAACACCGACCAGGAGTCGTGCACGGGCTTTCGCGCCGGCGGTCGGGATGCGGTATACAAGGTGTACGCGACGGCGGGTGACAGCATTTGGATCAACTACCACAGCACGGCCGACGGCTCGATCTACATCGTGACCGACTGCAACAGCGTGGCACTCACGTGCGCGGTGGGCGAGGACAGCACGGGCACAAACGAGACCGAGACGTTGCGCCACAAGTTCACCTCGACCGGCGCGTACTACATCATCCTGGACTCGTTCGGCACCAACACGTTCGGTGTTTGGACCGCCGTCGGCCGCATGAATTGCAAGAATCTCGCCGTGGGCGACGGACTGCCCACGGATCGGGTTGCGCTCGGGGCGCCGGCGCCCAATCCATTCCGGACCACAACGCTCATCCCGTTCGCGCTCCCCCAGCGGAGTGTGGTGAAGCTCCGGCTGCTCGATCTCCAGGGCCGCATCGTGCGCTCGCTCGCCGATGGTGAGTTCCCCGCTGGCCAGCATCAACTGCGCTGGGACGGTCGTGACGATCACGGTCAAGTCGTGCGAGCAGGCGTGTATTTCGTCAAGCTCGTGACCAGCGACGGCACGGCAATGCGGCGCGCGGTGTACGTGCGGTGACGTGAGACGGACCCGGCTGCGGGTTTGGCCGGGTCCCTCGTTGCCTGGCGACGATTGGAGCAGGTATTCTTCCGGCCACGGTGCGCATGGGTGCTCGGCCGCTCCTCCTGTGACGAAGCCGTTCCGAGATGGCTCCTGTCCCCCGAGCGAGGTCCCATGATCACTATTACCGACATTGCGACGCAGCGGATCCGCGGCTACCTCGAAGCCGAAAACCGGCCGAATCTTGCGCTGCGTTTCGGCGTCCAGGGCCGTGGGCCCGGCGGGTTTCTCTACCGGCTCGTGTTTGTCGATGCCGCCGACCGCACACCCTCGGACACCATGGTGGACGCAGGTTTGTTCCATGTGTTCATCGATGCCGACAGCGCTCCAAATCTCGCTGGCGTGACGATCGACTACGTGGAAGGCGCACGCGAGAGCGGGTTCCGCATCGACAATCCCAATCCGCTGTGGGCCGATCCCCTCGCGAGCGCCGTGCAGAAGGTGCTCGACGATGAGATCAATCCCGCCGTGGATGCGCACGGCGGCTGGGTGACGCTACTCGACGTAAAAGAGGGCGTGGCCTATGTCCAGTTCGGCGGCGGATGTCAGGGCTGTGGCATGGCGGATGTCACGCTCAAGCAGGGCGTTGATGTGCGCATCAAGGAGCTGGTGCCACAGATTCGCGCCGTAGTCGACACGACGGATCACGCCGGGGGCACGAATCCCTACTATCAGGGCGATGCCCGTGGAGCCTCGCCGGTCGCATGATTCACGATCACGCCCGCACCGTCGCGCAACCACACCACGACGCGGATGCGGCGGGCTCCACCACAGGGAGGACGATGTGAAGCGTACCGCGGCAGCGCAATGGAAGGGCAGTCTGCGCGAGGGCTCGGGTGTGTTGTCGAGCGGGAGTGGCGCGCTGAAAGGGGTGGCCTACGGTTTCAAGGACCGGTTCGAAGAAGGTCCAAACACGAATCCCGAAGAGTTGATCGCCGCCGCACACGCGGGGTGCTTCTCGATGGCGCTGTCGGGGACGCTCGTGGGCGCGGGGCTCACAGCTCAGAGCATCCGCACCGAGGCCACCGCGACCTTCGAGAAGGTCGCAGACGGCTGGTCGGTGACCGGGATCCATCTGGACGCGGTTGCGCACGTGCCCGGGGCCGACGCTGCCACGTTCGCGGCCGCGGCGGAGAAGGCGAAACTAACGTGCCCGATCTCGCGCCTGCTCAGCAGCATCCCGATCACCCTGAGCGCCAGGCTCGAGAGCTGATTCGGGGTTTGGAAGAGAATCGCGGCCAGCGCTCGATGGGCGCCGGTCGCGATGATGTGACCGGCGCCGGCCTGGGAGTGGGCTCAGAAGCCGGGCTGAATGCTGAATTGCCAGTACCAGCCTTTGCGTGGGCGATCGTTGGGATGCACGAAGTCGATTTCCGCGACCAGGAACCCGAACATGTTCACGCGCATGGCGACGCCATGGCTCGTGACCCCCCGGTTCTTGAAGAAATCAGAGCCGTCGGCTCGATCCCACGCTACGCCGGCATCGAAGAACGCCGCGGCTTCGACCGGCGGAACGGCGGGGGAGCGCAGCAGGCCGAGTGCTCCGAGCACCGGCACGCGCAGTTCGGTGTTGAGCACACCGATCCGGCTCCCGTACAGCCGGTCGAACGTCGGACAGTTCCCGGGATCTCCGCCGCTGCACTCGTCGCGTGAGAACGAAGCATCGTCGTAACCCCGCATCAGGTTCGGGTAGCCGACGAACAGATTGCTGAGCAGGCCCGATTCGCTGTCCCCGCCGTAACGCCCGTAGTGGAGGCCGCGCAGCGCGAGTGTCCACGGGCGCCGTGGCATTAGATAGATGCGATAGTCGCCGAGCACCCCGGTGTAGTTCAGATCGCCCGCGACCGGCTCGAGGCCCAGGCGGTAGCGGCTACCGACGATCGGACTCGTACCGCCGAAGTACGCGATGTCGTGCACGTAGGCGACGCTCGCGATGGCGAGGTTGAGCCGCGAAGAGCTGGAAGCGAGCGGTCTGGTTTCGTCGAACAGCACTTCGCCCGAACTCGATGTCAAACGCAGCTCTTCCTCGGCTGAGAAGTCGAGGTTCACGTAGCCGGCCGATAACTCGAAGCGATCGGCACGCGAGAATGGATAAGCGAACGTTCCCGCGAGGCGGCGCTCAATTTGCCAGTACCGTGTGTCTCTCTCCTCGAGCACGAGGTCGCCGCCGGGGGGGGGAGGGTCGATGATCCTGGAGGTGAGCTGGCGCGTGATATTGGGGACCTGGCTCAACTCGACACCCCAGTTCCAGCGCGACTTGAGATTTTGATAGTCGACCACGGTAGTAATGTTGCGCAGGAATTCACCGCCGTTGGAGCTGACCTCGAAGTAGGTGCCGAGATTGTGGTCTCCGAGCATATCGCTCCAGAACAGCGCCGCACCTCCGACGCCGGTCAGCCCGGCGCTGCTCGTGCCGATGCCGAATTGGACCTGGGAGACGCGGTCGAGCGACAACGACGGACGGTAGTTCCTGCGCTGGAAAGCAGTGGTGTCGGACAGGCCCATGTGCGGATTCTGCAGCAGTGCCAGCACGGCGGGAGTATTCGCTCGTGCGGGCGCGGACGCGGAAGCTCCGGGTCCCGGAGCGCCAGCGGCAGGGGGTAGCACCGTAACCACCGGGCCGGTGGACGACTCTCCTCTCTGCCGAACCGCCGCGGTGTCGGCCGGCGTCGAAGTCACCAGCGTGTCTCCGCCATTCGGGGACGTGCCCGATACGAGCAGCGCCGCACCCGGGAACGAGGCAGCCTCGAGCGGCCTGCCGCGCCGCGACAACGAATCGAGTGCGTAGAGTCCGTAGGATCCCTTCGAGTAGGCCGCAAACACCATACGGTCTTCGGCGTGCGCGATCGAGATCGCGGGGCTGTAGGAGGTGATCCCGCTCACGCCCGTGGACACCGTGGTCACGCGCTGCCAGGTCCCCAGAGCGAGATCGAGCCGGTGCACGTTCGAAAGCCCGCCGCGATCGACGACCGCATACAGAGATCGTCCGTCGGGCGACCACTGTGGGTTCAGGTGCTTCGAGTCCTCGAGCGACGGGAGGGCGCGCACCTGACCGTCCGTGACCGACAGCGTCGCGAGCCGCAGGGCCCCAATCTCGAGGCTGTCGATTCGGGTCGTGAATCGCTCGGTCGAAAATGCGATCGCGGTACCGTCCGGCGACCACACCGGCTGCAGATCGGCCGCGAGGTCGTCGGTCCACTGGCGCAATTCGCCGCCGCCGAGGGGGAAGGTGAACAGGTCGGTGTGGCCGCTGGCAAGCGCCGAGAACGCAAGCGTCTTGCCGTCGGGGGACCACGACAGGCTCAAGACCTCCTCCACGCGCGGGAGCTGGACGAGCCGCAAGGTGCGCCCGCTCACGGCGTCGATGATCGTGATCACCGCGCGACCATCGCGGATCGTGGCGAACGTGAACCGTCGGCTGTCGGGACTCCAGGCGCCCGAGCCGCTCACGAACTGAAGACTCTGGAGATGGGAATCGATCGCGGTGCGCGTGATGCGGCGCTGGATCTTTCCGGTGTGAGCGTCGGCGAGGAACAGCTCCATGGTGTAGAGATCGCGCTCGGACAGGAACATCAAGTGGTTTCCGTCCGGGGACAGGGCCGGGGCGAGGTTGTAGCGCCCGATCTGTCCGTTGGAGATGACGAGCGCGCGTGCGTCCGGCTCCAGATTCTGGTGCGGCACCTGCTCCGCGAGCGCGCGCAGCTCGCGATGCCAGTCCAGCGAGAGCGAGTCAGCGCTCGTTCCAAGCTGTGCCGCGATCGCGGTCTCGACCACGCCGCTGCGCGCCGCTGCGCGCAGGACCTCACCGATCGCGTGGTCGCCCCAGCGCTGGCCGATGTAGGCCCACAGCGCGTGACCGAAGCGATAAGGGAAATACTTCGTGTCGCTCAGCTTGGCCACGGTCGGCAAGTGCTTGGAATAGACCGCGTCGCGCATCCACATCGCGGTGTGAGCGTCGATCGGGCCGATCGACAGATACTCGGCCATGCCCTCGACGAACCACAGCGGAAGGCGCGCCACCGCCGGGATCGCAGAACCCTGCGAACGGCCGGTGAGATCGTACTGGAACGCGTGGACTAATTCGTGTCCGATCACATGGTCGGTCTCGGCGAGTGAGCCTCCGACGGGCAGCACGATGCGGCGCTTCACGGATTCGGTGACGCCGCCGGTGCTTTCCTCGAGTTCACCCGGGATCGCGTTGGTCTGCTCGAAGTGCGGGTGGCTCGCGTAGAGAATCAGTGTCTGGCGGTTCGACAGCTCGTGGCCGAGTATCGTGGAGATGCGCGCGTACCAGCGCTCGGCCATGCGCGCGGATTGCTCGGCGATGACGGCTTCGTCGACGTAGTAGTAGATGTCGAAGTGCTCGGTGCGGATCACCTTGAACTGGAACGAACGGTAGGGAACCTTGTTGCGGCCAAAGTACTGGGCCTGGGCGTCGGGAGCGCATGCGAAGAGACCGAGCAGGATGCCGAGCGCGAACAGCAGGGAAGCGGTGAATCGGCGGTGTGACATGAAGGCCTTTCGAACTGGCAGGTCACGGCAGCCGCTCTGTGGCGAGCCACCTGGACCCGGTCGTGACATCTGCCCGGCGCGCGCGGTCTCGCGCTCGGGCGCCGTCATCGCTTGAATTCCGGTCATGTGCGGGTGAAGTGCTCAATACCACCCATATGACGAAGGTCTGCTATTCTACCCCGCCGAGTGTCAAACTCGCGAAAATGTTCTCGCCCCGAGGCGCCCGCGACGTGCGGTGTGTGCGACGGGCGCATCGCGCGCACCCGTGCCGACCCGATCCGCACCGGAGCTCTCATGGTGGACGAAGCAACGAGCGGCACCCTCGTGCTCGCGGGCGTGCGCAAGAGCTGGGAGGGACGTGCCGCAGTCGACGGCGTGTCCCTGACCGTGGCGCCGGGGCATTCGATGGCGCTGATCGGACCGAGCGGATGCGGCAAGTCCACGTTGTTACGGCTGATCGCGGGTCTGCTCGTGCCGAATCAGGGCACGATCCGCTTCGGCGATCTCGAATGCGTTCCTGACAACTACTCCGCTCTGCGTGCCCGGCTCGGCTATGTGATCCAGGACGGAGGGCTGTTCCCACATCTGACCGCGGCCGAGAACGTGAGCGTGAAGGTGCGTGATCTCGGCTGGCCGGCCCCGCGCGTCGTGGACCGCGCCCGCACCCTCGCCGCACTCACGCACTTTCCCGCCGAGTTGCTCGACCGCTACCCGGCACAACTGTCGGGCGGCCAGCGCCAGCGCGTCGGGTTGATGCGGGCGCTGATGCACGATCCCGAGCTGCTGCTGATGGACGAGCCGCTCGGCGCGCTCGATCCGATCGTGCGCTCCCGATTGCAGGTCGAGCTGCGCCAGATCTTCGAGCGGCTGCAGAAGACCGTGGTGTTCGTCACGCACGATCTCGCAGAGGCCGCGTATCTGTGCGACGAGATCGTCCTGATGCGAGATGGACTCATCGTTCAGCGTGGAAGCATGTCCGACTTGCGCACGCGTCCCGCCGATCTCTTCGTCCTTGAGTTCGTGCGCGCGCAGCGAGGTCCCAAGCGGGACGGAGGGGATGCGTGATCTGGAGCCGCAGGTCACGCCGGCTCGCCGCATGCGCGGTGGGGATGCTCATCGCGACGGCTGCGTCGGCGCCCGGCGCAGCGGCCGAAGCGCCC
>Ga0315273_10008908_pt1 | contig 12695 bp, 11 predicted proteins | sample YL17G02_0_MG_FD_205753 | JGI IMG/M metagenome (GOLD analysis project Ga0315273, IMG submission 205753) | Sediment microbial communities from Yellowstone Lake, YNP, Wyoming, USA - YL17G02_0 | ecosystem: Environmental > Aquatic > Freshwater > Lake > Sediment | place: USA: Wyoming | collected...
GCCAAATATGTTCGGGCAAGGTTGTCGTTCTTGGGTGTAAATTGGATGCACTTCCCCTATGAAAGGGCGCGGAAGAGGAATAAAAATATCCTTTTCCCTCCTGTTTTTATTGATGAGCAAGCCAAAAATAAGGCATCTCTGTTCCTGGAAGGATCTTGATCCCTTGGATGTCAGATTTATATGCGATGAAGATTGTTAACCGATACAGGAAGAGCCAAGGTGCTTCATCCCAAACGATCTTCTGAATGTCTGCATAGATCTTGCTCCTTTTGGAGAGGTCGAATTCTTTTGAACCTTCTTCTATGAGCTGATCTACCTTGGGGTTACGATAGCTCCCTGCATTCCACAGTTTTCCAGCATTGTTACTATGAAGTTGAATGCGAAAGGCGTTATCCGGATCTCCTGTCGAACCGCCCCAACCCAGCATGTGCATATTGAATTCACCACGTCGAACTGTGTCAATAAAGGACGGCCAGTCGCCTAGAGCACGGACCTCGACATCGAGTCCAACCTGACGAAGATAGCCAGCAACAGCCTGTGATACCTCAGCGTCCAAGAGATAACGAGTAGTAGGTGAAAGCAATATCACTTTAGCTCCCAGTGCACCAGCCTCTTTTATTAAGGTTTTAGCTTGTTCTGGATCATAAGCATAGAAACCCGCGTTGATAGTACCCTGGACTGCTTCGACCAAGGAGCGTGACGGTCTTGCAGCGCCAAATAGAATACGGTCGCAGATCGCCTGTTTGTCGACAGCATAATTAACCGCCTTTCGGACTCTGATATCATTGAAGGGGGGTTTGGTTTGATTCAAAGCAAAATAAACATTACGACCCATGACCTGTTCTACCTTTATAGAAGGGTTTCCTCTCAGCCGGGCTACATCGTTTGGTGGTACGCGTAAGGCAACGTCACCTTGACCTCGATCGATCATAAGTGTCCGAGTTGTTGCGTCATTAACGAACTTGAACTCAATGCGATCATAAAAAGGTTTCGGTCCATAATAATCATTGTTTCGAATCACTGAAATATGACTCCCTGTCAGCCACTCACTAAATTTATAAGGGCCGGCACCGACGGGCTGTTTACCAAAAGCTTTTCCAAGCTTTTGGTCAGCTGTAGGAGGAACAATTCCAGCATCTGGGTGAGCAAAGTTGTTCCGGAGAGCTGGAAATAAGCCATTAGTAACCATCACAAGGCGTGTATCACTCTTGACCTGAACCTCCTTGATCATAGAGTACAATGCTTTCTGGTTGCCTGTTCCTTTTTGGAGTCGTTCGATCGTATATTTAACGGCTTCTGCATTCAATGGCGATCCATCATGAAATTTAACGCCAGCACGGAGATCGAAAGTCCAATTTGTTCCGTCTTTGCTAAGAGATTCATTCAACACTATATCCGGAAAGGGTTCCATCTTTTCATTGAATGTAAATAGACGATTGAAAATATGATATTTCAACATGTATTGATCGCCACTAACGGTTTCTCCTGGATCGAGATGTGGAAATTCTGCCGGAACAAGAACGGTCAGAACTTTGTCGGCACCAGCCACCTCCACTTTTTGAAAAATAGGAAGGAGAGCACTCAGAAGACCTATGGCTATTATAATTATCCATCTGTGACACAGTTTCGAGATTTTGAACATTGTTCGACCTCCTTGTTTTTATTTTGTTTTTCTACGATTACGGATTCTTCTTTTATTGGCCAATTTGTCAATCCCTGTCGTCTCACCTCCTCCTTTTAGGATAGTTCAAGCTTTGGTAATGATAAAACGAGGGTCCAAACGATCGCGGAGATAATCTCCAAGAATATTTAGCGTCATCATGGCAACCATCAAAGTGAATCCAGGTACCAGTACCAGGTGTGGATATCTCATCATGTAAGGTCTTCCAGCATTGAGCATGCCACCCCACTCGGGCACTTCTGGTGAAACTCCTACTCCCAGGAAGCTTAGGGTTGCACCAATTAAAATTGCTGTGGCCATCTGGAGTGAACCAATAATCATGAGAGGACCTATGATATTCGGTAAAATATGCCAGTAAATAATTTTATAGGGAGGACAACCCAAGGCCCTTGCAGCATCAACGAAATCTCGCTGACGTAACGAAAGAGTCTCCGCTCTTGACACCCGAGCGAAGACAGGAATGGTACGGAGCCCCACGGCAAGAATCAGGTTGCTGATACCGGGTCCGGTTACTGCTACCACCGCAAGGGCCAAGACGATACCTGGAAATGCGAGGAGAACATCAATGACTCGAGCAAATATTGCGTCCACCCATCGCCCATAATATCCCGCCATCATTCCAAAGGGGACACCGATCATCAAACCCACGATGACGGCCCCAAATCCAATCAAAAGAGAGAAGCGGCTTCCTGCAATGGTTCGGGATAACAGGTCTCTCCCCAATTGGTCTGTTCCAAACCAATGGTCCATCGACGGCAGCTGTAATGCCTTTGAAATATCCTGAGCATAGGGGTCAGCAACAGGTAGAAATGGACCAAAAACAGCTATTAGACAGAGAAAAACAATGACCGAAAGGCTAAATTTTACTGTTAAGGTCATATTAACAAACATTCTTCATTTCCTATGGTACTCGTAACCTAATTCAGTCTGATGCGTGGATCAAGCATGGAATAAATAATGTCGACTGTTAGGTTGACAATGGCAAACATCAACGCAAATGTCAAAATCAGCCCTTGAATAACAGGCCAATCTCGAAACTGTATTGCGTCTATTAAAAGTTTCCCGATTCCAGGCCGGGCAAAAATTGTTTCTATCACAATAACACCGCTAATCAAACGCCCAAACTCCAAACCGGCAACGGTCAAGGGAACTACTAAAGCATTTTGCAGCGCATGATGGACGATAACCCTACCCGGTGGGACACCTTTCGCTCTTGCTGTCCTTATATAATCTTGAGTAAAAACCTCAATTAGACTTGACCTTGTCAGGCGAGTGATGAAAGCAAGACTTGTCAATGATACTGTCATGGCAGGCAGCACTAAATGACGCAGATCGCCACTTCCCGCAATTGGAAACAAAGGCAAATAATATCCAAAGGCTAAAACAAATAATAGTCCTGTCCAAAACGTGGGAGAAGAGACACCCAAAAGAGAAACGAACCGTGTGGATGCATCCATCCAACTTCCCGGCCGTATCGCCGCAATAATTCCCAAAGTAATCCCCAATAGAAGGCTAACCAATATCCCTGCAGTTGCCAACTCAAGCGTGGATGGTAACCTGTGCCAAATTTCTACCCATACGGGTTGATACGTCCTGAAAGACGTCCCCAAATTCCCCACAAGAAGCCCACCGAGGTATTGGATATACTGAGTCAGAAGAGGTCGATCGAGACCAAGAGCGGTACGTATTTCTTCCAGGATCTCCGGTGTTGCATCCAGACCCGCTATTGCAAAGACGGGGTCCCCTGGAATCAGCCTAACGAGCGTAAAGACGATTAATGATAAAATGAATAAGGTGGGAAGTAGATAAAATAGTCGCTTTAACAAATAGCTAAGAATCATTAGGATTACCTTTTTCTTCTGTGAACTAATTTAACATTACTAAAATCATTATTTTTGTTGAATCTCTGGCCAAGATGTTTTGGCCAGAGATTTTTGACTTGTCATTTTCTCGGATAATGACAGGCAACCCAATGCCCTTCAGCAAGCTTCTCCATGACTGGGAGTACTTCCTTACAAATATCACGGTGATGTTGGCACCGCGTGTGAAAAGTACATCCATCAGGAGGATTCACCGCGCTCGGGATATCATCCTTGAGAAGAATTCTTTCCTTTCGACCAGTGGGTTTAAGGTTTGGTACTGCCGATATCAGTGCTTCTGTGTATGGATGTAATGGTTTATTGAATAGATCCTGACTCCTTGACAATTCAACGATTCGGCCTAAATACATGACGGCGACCCTATCGCTGATGTGCCGCACAACTCTCAAGTCATGAGATATAAAAAGGTACGTCAGATCGAATTGTCGTTGTAGTTGCATAAGAAGATTGAGTATCTGTGCTTGGATTGAGACATCTAACGATGACACCGGTTCGTCTGCGATTATCACTTTTGGACGAAGCAATAAAGCTCTCGCCACACCGATGCGTTGTCTTTGACCACCGCTGAACTCATGTGGATAACGATTGATCTGTTCGGGGAGTAGTCCAACTTTCTCCATCATTTGTATGATTTGTTCCTGATATTCTTTCTTTGGGACAATCTGGTGTATCCTAAACCCTTCACCAATGATTTGTCCCACGGTTTTCCGAGGATTGAGTGAAGAATAAGGGTCTTGAAAAACAACCTGCATGTTTCTTCGAAGTTGTCTCATCTTTTTCTGATTGTAGTCCAAGATATTTTTATATTCAAAATAAATTTTCCCATCTGTAGGTTCATCTAGTCTCAGGATGCACCGGGCTAAAGTGGTCTTTCCACAGCCTGACTCGCCTACCAGCCCTAAAGTTTCCCCCTTTTTTACAGTGAGATCCACTCCGTCTACTGCTTTCACTTGGGCAGAATGCCCCCCTAAAAACATTCGCCTGATCGAGAAATATTTCTTCAGCCCCTCCACTACAAGCAGATTATGTTCTTCCAAATTGCCAGCACCTCACAAGATGGTTGGACCCTACCTCGAAGAGCAAAGGTTCTTCTTTCTTACATAGATCGAAGGCTATTGGACAACGGCTTTGAAAGGAACACCCTTCCGGCAATTCAAGAAGATTTGGAACAACACCAGGGATAGCTGATAAGATTTTATTGTGAGGAATAGGCCCGTCCATTTTTGGAATGGACCCCAATAACCCTAAGGTATAGGGGTGTTTAGGTTCATCAAAAAAAACAAGGGAATCGGCATATTCCACAATTTTACCGGCATACATCACTATTACAGAATGTGCCATTTCTGCAACGATGCCAAGATCATGAGTGATCAGCAGAATAGATACTCCGATGTCGCGCCTTAATTTATCCATCAGATCCAATATCTGGGCCTGAATCGTAACGTCCAAAGCGGTTGTAGGCTCGTCGGCTATGATCATTTTCGGGTTACACGACAAAGCCATCGCGATCATGACACGTTGTCTCATCCCGCCGCTCATCTGATGTGGATACTCCCTTATACGCTTCTTTGGGTCAGAAATCCCCACCTTTATTAGCATCTCTACCGTTAAGTCCATTGCTTTCCGCTTGGACAGACCTTGATGTAGCCAAATAGCTTCAGATATCTGATCGCCGATGCAGTGGACCGGATTTAAGGAAGTCATAGGCTCTTGAAAAATCATGGAAATACGATTTCCTCTGATGTGTCGCATCTCCTGCTCATCTAGGTCCAAAAGGTTCCGATTTTCGAAAAAGATACGTCCCTTGATAACACGCCCTGGAGATTGGACCAGACGGATAATTGACAGGGCAGTAACGCTTTTGCCGCAGCCAGATTCTCCTACCAAACCCACTGTTTTCCCTTTTTGAACGAGAAAATCAATCCCATTTACAGCTTTAATTATTCCGCTCTTCGTATAGAAGAACGTGTGAAGATCTTCGACGTGAAGCAGAATTGGGTCTGTTGTATTCATCAGCTTCTTCGTAATTATTCCAAAAGCGGACCGTACGTTTTCGCATTCACCGAAATGGGATAGAAAACAAATCCCTCCGTATTGGTCGAATTAAACTTTTTCCCATTCAACTCGGTTTCGAAGAGGTGGGCATCCCTCGATCTGAACCTCTACCACATCACCTTCTCTCAGAAACTCCGGTGGCTTTTTAATAATGCCGATCCCAATAGATGTTCCGGTAGTGATCACATCCCCTGGATTGAGCGTAATTCTGGCGGTTATATACTCTATGACTTCCGCCACCGTATGAACCATGTCATCCGTGGAGAAACGTTGTTTTTCAACTCCGTTCACCCGACACAAAATCGTCAACCTCTGTGGATCTGGGACATCTCTTGCTGGAATTAACGTAGGTCCCATTGGTCCAAATGTGTCTGCTGCCTTTAGTTGAATAATGATGCTGCCACTCTCTGGAGGTCGTGGAATAATCTTCGCCGTTACATCATTTACAGCCGTATAGCCGCCTACGTAGCTGAGAGCATCTTTTGCCTTTACTCGCCTGGCTATTCTTCCAATCACAACCCCTAATTCAGCCTCGTAATCAATCTTGTCGATCGAATGGGGAACCCGGATGGGATGTTCGTGTCCTACCGCACACCCAGGCATTTTGGCAAAAAGTTCTGGGTGTTTGTTAAACGGAAGTCCTTCATGAGTTGTAAGCTGCTTGTAGTTGTAACCAAGACCAAGGAAAACCCTAGGAATCGTTGGAGCAAGGAACGTGAATTTTTCCGCATCAAGCACCATTCCTGCGCTGAGCGCCTCCCTTGATAGCATCTCTGCTCGATCCAATCCGTGTTCGCCAGCTTTGAGGAGGGATACCAGGTTATCGAACATGGGATCTGGTTTCCCAGCTGCCACTATCTCAGCGGCCTGCAAATCGACAACTTTGTCCCCCATGTGGGACGCTACGTGACAAATACCTGATTGATAAGAAATGTTTGCTAATTGCATAGAAATTCTCCTTTCAGGCAAACTGGTCAGCTCTAACCTCTGGTCCAATCGTTGCTAATTTCGCCATAGACTTTGAAACCGCCCATATCTGCCCCTCTTGGGATTTTACACCATCTGAAAGTCCTAATTAAGTGAATGCTCTTCGGTCAGTGGATCTATTTTCTCGGTTGAATCAGTAGCTACTTAATATCCAGGTAGATATCCATCATACCAAACGATGCCTATTATTTCTATAAACGCATCTATTTAACAATAATCCTGCTCGACTGTTCTGATTAATTTGCTCTCATAGCCTTCTTCTGCAAATATCGCGCATGTCTACAGGAAATTTATTATGCTGTTATTGCCTCTAAATAGTCAAGCCAAATTCTCCACAAATTTTCATTCCGCTTGAGATAATTTTACATTGTATCTCCTCCCCTTTCTCGATTTTTGTCTAGTCCTGTGGCCAGACAACCATAGGGAAGATGACGTCCTTATACTTACTGCGGACGTAAACATCTCTCAAGACGTCATCGGCGATGCCCCAGATTAAGTTAGTTGGCAATCCAGTTCAGGTTATTGTTTGTCATTCAGCGTTCCTGGGTTCTCCGAAAAAAGCATAAATTAAGGTTTAAATATTTATTTCTTACGAAGACAATAACCAATGTCTTAGCAAGTGGGATGGGTGTTTAAAACGAAGGGATTTATTTTTAAGGATTGCCATGTGAAATCTTGCATAGACGTGTGAATTGTCAGAATCTCGATTACAGGAAGAAGTCCTCTTTTTCCAAAAACCAGCCGACCCAAAAGTCTAATTTGACGCTTCCACCTGCTTATCTTCAGTCTAAGTTAGGTTGTAAAGGTAACGATTATCAGCAGAAATGCGCATCGAAATCTTTACCAAAGGTTGAGAAATTATCTAATAAAGTATCAAATTTCACACTCGTATCTTGTCTTATTGCTTTGCGAAAACATAAAAAAAGGGTATTGCAATCAGGTCTCCGATGACAAAGATAGCGAATATGACAACAAACAATATTCCATACATTGGGAATGGTCCTGAAAAAAGGAGAGGTAAAATAACCCCAACAAACCATATAACTTTATAGCAAAGTTGTAGCAATAAAATAGGCACAAATTTGAGAGGAGACCGCAGACCTAAAATAGATAGAATCGCAAAGGCCAAATAAACACTACCCGTAACTCCAAATACTACCGGGTCTTGCTTTGGCATTCCACTACTCATTATATACACACTAGGAAAAAGAATTACACCCAATCCGGATCCTCCTGCCACCACAATAGTTAGAATATACATGAACTTTAACCAACCCCATCGGACATTAATATCTTTAATATCTTTAGACATTTTATTCTCCTTTCCTTATAAGTGTTAGGCGCGCTACTGTTAGGTGGTTTTCGGAGACCGCAATGCCAAACCAGTCCAAATGGCTCCCAGTAAATCCACAATCCCAAACATAATAAGTGGTGGGCTGGCAAAGCCTAACAGCACAAAAACGACAAAGAAGATAATGACGGTGGAACGGAGGTACACCGTCCATCTAAAAAAGTCGGTCATTTCTTTACGTGCCGCCTGGGTATAGTAGAATCCCAGAAAGAGAACCAGCATTCCAACGGTGCGAATCCATACTTCAGTAGTACTGGGAAGACCGAACATCCCAAGCAGGAAATTTGGTGCTACAACCAGGACGATGCCGAGCACCGCGAGATATAGACCAAAGACTAAGACGCTGCGAGCACTCTTACTCATTTTCGTTACTCCTTTCGGGTTTCGAGGGTTAGATTTTTTGGTCAAATAAGAACAGTTGCTAAAAGAAGTAGGAACCTCCAAGGAAATTCATATATTCCCTTGGAGGCTTCATATCGGCACCTTTTGGATTTTCCATTTCATTTCTAACTCCAAAAGGTTGAGGTTGAGTTGTAAGGTTGCCTTTTAAAAAGAGGTGATTTGATAAGAAAGTACTAATTCTAATCAAAAAAGTCAACAAGAATTGAGGATTATCACTCGAAAAGTTGTATGGAAGGAGGAATTTAGAAAATCACGATTACAGGAAGAAAGAATTCCGAAATCGGGATTGGTTAGGTCGGCACTGCAGTTTATATCTCCATGCATCAATATTGAAAAAGATTTAAATCTACAACCACAAGGCAAGCCCTTAAGCACATTAAACTCGGAGCGAAGCGGTCTTCTATCCTTTATCAGCGAAGCTACGGTCGTTTCAATTCCTCGATGGTTGACTTTGAAGCATTGTACATAAAGCCGATGTCCGTGGAGCAGGCGAGGACTGTCATGCCTTTGGCTTTCCACTTCCTGATGAGCTCTGTATTTCCGATGTGAATGCCCGAGGCTTTCCCTCTCTTTTTTGCCGCCTCAACCACCTTATCAATGGCCCGTGCCAAAATCTCCGAACCCATCTGATCCGGGATGCCAAGGGAGATGGAGAGGTCATTCGGACCGATCAAACCGACATCGATCCCCTCTGTGCCGAGGATCGCATCGACGTTTTCGATGGCCTCCCGGGTCTCAATCTGGGCAATGATCAGAGTATGTTCATTTGACTCTTTCATGAACTCAAGGGCCTTAAGAGGTTTGTAGTCCGTTTGACCGGTCTGGGTGCCAAACCCTCTCTGTCCGATGGGAGTATATTTACTGTATTGAACAATTGCCTCTGCCTGTTCCTGGGTTGAGGTCATGGGGACCATAATCCCTTCTGCTCCTGCATCAAGAATCCTTGAGATAAAAAAGGTTTCGAGATGAGGGACTCGAATCACCGGGGCAATCCCTGCGGATTTGGCGCCCCGGATCAGATCGGCCACGGTCTCCATATTGTAGTTTCCGTGTTCCATATCGATGAGAACGAAGTCATAACCCACCGAGGCAAAGATGACCGGCGCCCCGGGGTCACGAGCCTGTCGTATCATCGTCCCATAGACGCATTCACCTGCTAAAACCTTTTTTCTTAAACCAGACCAGACCATAATGCCCTCCAAAAATAAAAAGTTCAAATATCAAAATCCAAATGTCAAATCAATGCCAAATTCCTAAATTTCAATTATCTATTTTTTGTCATTTGGGTTTTGGATTTCATTTGAACTTTGACATTCTAATCGATTCATTGCAAGAGTCCCATATTCCTCAAAATTTCTTTCAACTCCTCTTTCGCCTTGGGGGAGATTCCTCCGACCGGGGGTATTCCAACCCCGGCGTCGATTCCGATAAGGTTTAATGCTTCCTTAATCACCACGGGAAAAGTTCCCAAATCGAAAGCTAATCGCAGGGGAGCCAGACGGAACTGGGCTTCGAGGGAGCGTTTCATATCCCCTGCTTTGAAAGCCTCATAAATTTCGACGATCACTTTGGGGGCCACATTGGCTGTAGCGGCAATTGCGCCCTTTCCCCCATAACAGAGGGTTCCATAGATGAGTGTGTCCCGGCCAGCAAGGACTGAAAATGTCTCATCCGTTCTTCGGATATACTCTGCTGTCAGCGAGAGATCTCCTGAAGAATCTTTGATCCCGACGATATTTTCCACTTTTGAGGCTTTAAGAACGAAATCAGCTGAGATGTTCACCCCTGTTCTGCCGGGGTTGTTATAGAGGAGGACCGGAAGCCGGGTTGCCTTCGCAATCGAGATGTAAAATTCCATCAGCTCCGCTTCATTGGGTTTGATGAAATAGGGGGTGAGGACAGAGACGGCATTGACTCCGGCGGCCTCTGCCATCTGTGTCAAAGCAATGGCTTCACGGGTCGTGATGGCTCCTGTTCCTGCATAAACCGGAACTCGACCTCTGGTCTCATCAACCACTACCTCGATGATCCTTTTCTTCTCCTCAAAAGTAAGGGCATAAAACTCTCCCTGACTTCCAACAGGAAAGAGACCATGGACTCCTCCCTCAATCAGATAGTTGGTCAGCTTCCGGAGGGCTGACTCATTAATCTTTCCCTCTTTGGTGATCGGTGTGACCATGGCTGGAATGATTCCTCTGGGTTGAAAATCCATATTGGCCTCCAGTTTTAAAGGTTAAGGTTAAGGTTGAGGTTGAGGGAGAGGGTAAAGAGAAACTTATCCTTAGCCTCAGCCTTAACCTTTTTTTATAATGGGCAATGTGAGAAGCCCATCCGGTATGAGAACCACTCTTGCCTTTGGATTCTTCTTCAGTTCTCGATCCAAAGCTTCCTGCAAAGTGGGAACCGATTCAAGATACAATTCATTCAGCGTCTCCTTTGGAAGGAGGCAGTCCGTCATCACTATCCTTGCCTGTTTTAGAATCCGTGCCAGGATGAGGGCCTTCTGTTCTCCCGGAGCAAAGCCTTCCTCGCGGGAGATAGCAATGATGTCATCCACATCCTGGGCTCTCTTCATGATATCGCAGTATCCTGGATGTCCACATCCATCTTCACAGGGGGCAGGGATGAGAATTACTCCTCCCTTCGTGACTGCAGGTCGGGGGCCGAAGACAACGACATTGGCGGCACGGGTGGCCTGATAGAGGTCGAGGGACTTCGGATGACTGACCCCGCTTACCACAATCTCTCCGGGCTGATCGATTTCAACTTCATAGAGATTTCGAGCGAACTTCATCCCTTCCTGAAACGCTTCCACAGGATCTCCAGCCACCACTTTAACCACTTCCTTCTTTCCCGTCTGAACCACATTGACGATGAAATTTAGGCCAATCGCCTGGGCCGCCTCTGTAAGAAATTGACGGAATTGATTGCCCTCTGTCATACCAAGGCGCGTATGCTGCATGACGTCATAGTTATGAGTGGCTCCAATGGTTTCCTCGCCAGCGACTCCAACGGCAATACTTTTTACCCCTCCGCTGTAGCCAGCGAAGAGGTGGGTTTCAATCACTCCCGTGGAGATTCGGATATCGGCCCTGGCCACAGTGCGGTTGAAGACCAGAGGAATCCCGCTTTTTGTCGTTCCCAGAGAGACAAGCTCTTCCTTATTATATGAGTTGTGATTGAGAAAAGAGATTTCATCCACGATCTTTCCAAACTTCTCTCGCAGCTCTTCAGGAGTATTTGGACGGTGAGTTCCAGTGGCCACAATAGCGGTGATATCCTCTTTTCTGATCCCCCCTTGCTTCAGTTCCTCAAGAAGAAGGGGCACAATCGTCTCTTCGGGGAGCTGACGCGTGATATCGGTAACGATGAGCGCAACGGTCTGGCCAGGTTTCACCAAGTCGCGAAGTCGTATGGAATGGATGGGATGATGAAGAGCATCCTCGACCGCACTTTTCACATCCGGAACAGGTGCCATCCCGTGAGATTGCACCCACTGCACCGAAACGCCATCGGGGATATTTAAATCGATCATCTTTTTCCCGCAGGGGATTGGATAATATTTCATGCTACTCCAATGTAATATTGAATTCTTTGATCATTTTTCATATCCTTCCGACTCTTTTACGGACACTTTGCATTATTTTACATCCCTTTAGCAAGAAAGACATCCAATTTATTTTTGGAAGGCAGGGAGGGTTGGGCTCCCAATTTGGTCGTGGCGAGGGCGCCGGCGGCGTTGGCAAATCTCAGAACCTCCTGAATCGGCTTTCCTCCGGCAAGACCACAGGCAAGCGCTCCCATGAAGGCATCGCCTGCAGCCGTGGTATCGATTACTTTTACCTTGAAAGCCTTCATCCAGATTTCCTTGGTACGATTTTTGAAAAAGAGGCCTTTGGGGCCTAACGTGATTACTACATTTTTTACACCCATCTTCAGCAATCTCGCAGCTATCCTCGGTATGTCTTGGTCTTTCCTCATCCTTAAACCTGTCAGGGACTGGGCCTCCAATTCGTTGGGGACAAGAAAATCTGTCAGAGAAAGGATTTCGGTGGAGAGAGGACGAGAGGGCGAAGGATTGAGGAGAGTGAGAGCGTCATATCTTTTTGCCATCTTCAACCCCATTCTAACGGTTTCGATTGGAATCTCCAATTGTGTGACAAAGACTTTGATCTTCCTGAAGAGCGGGAAACATCTCTTTAAATCATCAACGGAAAGGGAACTATTTGAACCTGGAGAGACAATGATCCTATTCTCTCCTTTTGAGTCCAATTCGATGAAAGCCATACCTGTTGGGATTTTTTTATCCGTGAGAATAGATTTTGGGTTAAGACCCTTC
>Ga0315273_10008911_pt1 | contig 12691 bp, 6 predicted proteins | sample YL17G02_0_MG_FD_205753 | JGI IMG/M metagenome (GOLD analysis project Ga0315273, IMG submission 205753) | Sediment microbial communities from Yellowstone Lake, YNP, Wyoming, USA - YL17G02_0 | ecosystem: Environmental > Aquatic > Freshwater > Lake > Sediment | place: USA: Wyoming | collected...
TATTAATTTACCATCGGATTGTATTGTTACTCCATTTACTTGAGATCCGAATCCAACACCTGTATTAAAATCAGGATCTATTGATCCTGAAGGTAAAATTCTTACTACTCTACCAATTGTTGATCCTGAATATATGGTTGGTACTCCACCTATTACTATTTTACCATCAGGTTGTAATAATATAAAACTGGGTTGTGCATTAAATCCACCGCTAACTTTAAAATCAGGATCTACTGCTCCTGAAGGAGTTAATCTTACTACAAATGAAGATGATACAGCGTTCCATTTATTAAATATCCCGGCGACAACAATCTTTCCATCTGGTTGGATAGCAGTATAGCTGGCGTAACTATTCCCTCCAGTACCAATATTAAAATCAGGATCTATTGATCCTGAAGGAAGAATTCTAATAAGGCTACTTGATACGGATGATCCTGAATAATTAAGGAATTGTCCACTGATTAATATTTTTTTATCAGTTTGAACAGCTGTATGAAAAGGAGCTGTACTATTCCAATTATCTGGTAAGTTAAATCCAGTTGTTAAAAAATCTGGATCTATATCATTACTATCAGATTTTAATCTTACTATCTTACCAACAAATGATCCACTATAATGACTGAAAAAACCTACAATTATTCTTTTCCCGTCAGGTTGCATAGTAATAGCATACCTGGAAGGCGGACTTAATTCAAGAAATGTATGATTATTTAAAACAGACATTAAAAACTAATATTATGCATTTTTTGTATCATATATAAATACTAAAAACACACAATAAAATTTCACAATTATATATATACTTTTTGTTATAAACAGCAGAAACCTGAGGATGTTCCGTAAGAGCGTGGACAGTCAAGAACTTTGTTTGCGTCGGTGCAAGATGGGTATGATGGGCCAACAACACGCCAAACTGTTCCAGAATCATAAGGACAATCTTCTGCCCAAATTCCTTGAGATAAAGTTCTATTATCCCAAGCACGTATCGTTATGTAAGTAATTGGTGTTAAATCCTCGCATCCGAGCGAACCACATATTTCTACAATAGCATCATATACAGTATAAGGACATCCAGTACTAGATGGGGTTATTGATGGGGTAATTGATGGAGTGACTGATGGAGTGACTGATGGAGTAACAGGTGGGGTGATGGAAGGAGTGGGAGTAGGTTGAACAGTAGATGTGACAGTAGGTGTTGGAGTTTTAGTAGGGGTTTGTGTAGGAGTTTGAGTTGGAGTAGAAGTAGGAGTGGGAGTAGGAGGTATATTTTGTATAGTTAATTTTATCGTTCCTAAATTACTATAAGCACAATTTAAACTTCTAACTCTATAATAGCTATAATATACACCGGGAGAAGATATTAATGAACCGCTTAATTGAATTACACTTCCTGTTATAAATGTCGTTGGAAAAAGTGATCCTGAATACGGTAATACTTCAAGAGATCCAGAATCTAATCCACTACAATCAAGAGTGTATGAAGATAATGTATTAATAGTCTTTATTGAATCTTGAATGTTAACTGTTTGAGTAATATTAGGTATTGTTGGGCCTGCATCAACCAAACATTGATAATCAGCATTAGTTATTAATAAAAGACCCTGGCTGTAAATTATATTTCCTACTAAAATATTATTTGTAGAAATGCAATTAAATAAAGTATCTGAATTATATATTTGACTATCTGTAGCATTAAATGGATCTGAAATACAATTTTTAATATCGATCAAATTTCCATTACCATCATCAATAATATAATATGTATTATCACTTGCTTTTAATTTAAATGTTTTTGGGGCTAAATTATTTCCATATAATGATTGTGGTATTGAAATAATTTTAACTAAAGATCCAGAGATAACTGGGATGTATCTTATATCATTTTGTAATGAACCAGAAGCTGCTGTTGATTGTAAATCATCATCGTATAATGATGAAGTATATAAAGAAGATGAAATTGAATTCTTATAAAAAGAATTTAAAACATAATTATAAATTAAAGCTGAAGTCGGTAATGATCCGCTTAAATCTCTTGGTGTGTATTGTCCTTTATATGCTTTTATTCCATATTGGGCAGCGGAACAACTTGTAAACTGAATTAATTTATTAGCTTTTAATGGGCTAACTGTTATGTCAGAATATTTTAATGTTTTGTATGCAGAACTCATTTTTCATTACCAATCAAGCTTAAGGCGAAATAAAGCTTCCTTGGTAAAATCTTTTACAAAAGGTTTGCTTAATTTTGCAACAGCTAACAATTCGTTATTATCATTATATAGACCTACTGTGGTTGGAAATGTTTGAGGACTATTTACAAAATTAGTGTAAACAAAATCTCCACTACCGCTTATCATAGAAGGGTTTGTGGTATAATTTAATTCAGCATTAGGTACTCTTATAAATACATAATTAGCTGATATTGTTTCTTCACTATTTAATTGGAATGCCGATGCACTTGGATTTATCAATGCATTATAAAACTGATTATATGTTTGATCATCTGTATCATAAGTCCTTGAAGGGTTAATATTAGTTTGAACTCCTCCTTTTGCAAAAGGCAATGATAATGCTCTTGCATTAAAAATTATTAAACCTACATCAGGTAAAAACATTCCATATGATCCAGATTTGGTGTATCCTGCGGTAACCCCTGATTCAATAACTGCTGTGGTTGGTGTTCCAAAACTTCCACTTACAATATCAAATACTCTACCTGCATCACCATATGTGTTTATTGTAAGTACTTTACTATTATCTGTTAATGTAATTGGATTATTTGATGCATCAGCTAATTTTAAATTAAAGCTTCCAGGTAATAAATGTTCTTTATATCTATTTCTGTTAATATTAAGAATAAAAATATCTTCAACTGTAGCACCGCTACCAAATGTAAAATTTGTATTTTCATCTCCAAAAACTAAAGTTCTATATTGACCGTATATTGTTCTTGTTGGAGTTGCATATGGTACCAAATCATTATAATTTTCAGATCCTGAACCATTTAAATTACCATATAATATTGAAAATTGAACTTCAGCTGCAGATCCTGTTGTATTTTGTTGGTAAACATCTAGAAAAAATTTAGGAGCACTCGATTTTGCTACTGCATTTGATCCAGTAAAAAATTGAGTTAATGATGGAGCAAATGCTGACCAGCATGGTGCTGTTATCGAATCTGCACTAACTACTATATCTGAAGATTGAAGTTTTATAAAGCTCATTTTTAACTATTTACTTTTGTGATCGTGATTGGAATACTAATTCTTGCACCTGAATCTCTTCCTGTTACAATTAATAAGGTCGATAATGAAGTGCCAGAACCGAATAATGTATTAATTGTTGTTGCTGTCAAGTTAATTGAAGTCCCGATAACTGTTTTACTAACATTTGTACCTAATGTTACTTGATTATTTAATGAACTTGCTTCAGGAGTATTAACTCCTACTCCTGTAAAATTAGATAATACTCTAACATCATTAATAGTTGCTACATATCCAGATTGTTCAAATGTTGAAGTAGATCCTAAATAATTTAATGTTTGAGGAGTAATTGATAATGAAGCACCTTGTTTTAAAATAATGTTTGCATATCCAATATCAAGCACAGGTAATTTTGAAGTTCCTCTTGGAAGAGTTAATAATTTATATTTCATTATTTCTGAATCATCAGGAAATGCTTCCATTAATGGGGTGTTTTCTATTGCTTCACCATAAAAAGCAGATCCAGATGGATGTGTTGGATTATACATTGTATAATCTATTTCATCATCGGACATGGCGTATTGTGTAAGTTTGAATGAACCATCATTCCTAGACAGCAATTCTCTTCCTTTCTTTGTTAAAATTGCATCAATCATTATTGATGTACTGTTAAGAATTCCCATTAGTTTGTATATTTTTATATTTTATAAATATTATTAAAATTCATTTCCATTAAATTAAATTATCACCTTTTAATGATTTTATAATGTTTCCTGATTTTTCTCTCAATAGATCACTTATATAATGAGGATAAGTCATTCCTTCTAACGGAAAACTTTTATTCTCAGATGTTAAATGATAATCTAATACTAGATTAGTTTCGTCAGGAACGTGGTTCAAGATAACAAATTTACATATTTTAGCAGGGATAATTCCTGCTGATGATCCGGATGGTCCTACTGATCCTGTAGTTACTGCAAGATTTACCCCTCTATCTAATTGTGCATATAAATAATAACCTACCGTACCAGGAATGCTTCCAGAGTAATAAACTCTTGCAATTCTATATTCCTCATTTATATCCCAACCTGGTTTATATTTTGGTCCATACCCGTTTGTATTCATCTGTAACGATGTTGATGATGGAAAATTTATATTAGGACTAAAACGAATTAGATCACCAGGTTGAATTTGAAATGGTCTAGTCACTGGATCGATATTAGCATCAATAGCTGATGAATATAATTGTTGATCTGATAATGGTTTAAATGTAAATTCTTTATCTGTAGAAGAATATAATGATAGTGATGCTGGGAATCGTATTGTATCATTAGTACTGGTACCTCCTGAAGAGTATGTTAAATCTATACAAGTATTGTCGACAAATTCTGTTGTTTTATATTCTACTGAGCTAGTAATTGGACTTCCGTTTGTGGAATTAGCTTGTAAGGAAATATCATATACTGTAAAAAACCCATCAGTTCTTTCACCATCATAATGGCTGTATGACCACAGTTGATGACAAGATTCAGGACACCCTGGTGCAGAGATTGATAAAGATTTAAATACATCTCCTTGACTAAATACAAATGGAAAAGAATTAAGTTCGTACCATCCACTACCATCTAATGAAAAGCTACCATTTACATGTCGTCCTTCTATTGAATGAAAATTATTACCCCCGCCTCCAAAACATTGTTGAGCACAATCTGCTTGAGGGGCGTAGTCGGGTTCATTTGTAATTGTTGAAGTTCTTAAAATAGCCGTTACTGTAACGTTTGTAGGGGCAGCTGCAGGTCTTGTTATTTTAATAGTACTACGGTAATTCCCAGAATCGCTTTGATCGACAGGAATTGTATATGTGGGAATATAACTCGTCATTAACCAAGCTGGATCATCGATAGGGGTTATTTTAGCGGTGGTGGAAGTATATCCACCAAGTATTGTCATTGTTAGTGTTATCGGCTCTCTTAATACAAAAGAATGACCGGCATTAACATCTGATCCTGATAAGTTATAATATATTGGGAAGTGTTTAAACCCTCCTTCATATAATTTTATTTCCCTATCTACAAGATTAGAAGCTTTATTATTTGTATCAAAAAGTGCTAAATTTACTGTAGTGCCAGATTTAAAAATATTTTGAATTTGAAAAATATTTGTATTTTGATTACTTAAATCAATTACAGATGAATTTTTATCAATTAAATATTTAATCTGAGCATTGCTTCTTGAAGGTAAAGTAAGTGATGAAGTATAAACATCAATCATGTAAGTAAAATAATCTGTTGTAATATCAATTACTGCAGAATTACCATATGAATTATCTCCAACAGTATAATCATTATATAATAAACTTGAAACTTTTGTTCCATTATATCTTGGAATGATATGTCTATTTAATACATAGTAATAATCTTGTACAACAGCAAATGGTATAGTTAAACTATTGTAATTAAGACCAGTTGTATTATTTATAGACTGAGTAATTACACCATAGTTAGTTGGTATGATTTGATTGTAATTGTAATTTAAAGTATAAAAATTTCTTGATCTTTGACTAGCTGTGAAATTATTTAGTAAATAATTTAATGAAGATGTTACGTAATTCCATTGGGAGTTAATAGGAACCACACTAGAAACTTCATAAGAAGTAAATAACTGATCAACCATTCTCATTTCTGAACCAGAATATTCTCCAGTGAACATTTCTTGATTGTTTGATCTAATTATATTTAATTTTCCATATGGGGTCAAAACTGAAGCAGTGTATGATGTATTTATTACTTTTCCAAACGCACTACTTCCTGAAATATCAATCATATCAATAGATCCGGACCAATCGTATTCTCCAGCGACAGGCTCTACTCTTTTGTATTTTGATCTTGTTAAGATATGTGGTTTAATAATTATACCAGCTGTAGTGTTTGCTCTACTTGGTATAAAATCTTTTATAAATTTAAATAATGAGTTATCTAAATACTTTATTATTCTAAGTAAATCAGATACATTATATTTTTTTAAATACTTTTGGAAATACTCTTTAGATAATAATTCTAAATTAGCGTATCTGGTTTCATATAAGTCAGACGTTCCACCAATATATTGAGCAAGTTCAAATGTACCATAATGATTAATTATATCTTCATTAATCTGATCTGCTGGAGAGAATCCTACTTCAATATCATTAGATGATAATAAAGTATTAGTTGGGTAAATCTGAGAAGATACGTATGGTGATAATAAATTACTTGCGCTAATATTTAAACGTACTGTATTTACAACAGCTACTTTATTTGTAACTTTATCTGCAATACCAGTTACGGGTGAAGTAATTAATTCAGCAAATTCTTGATTTACAAAACTTCTAGAATTATTTGTACTGAATAATCCATATCCGAATGGTGTTCCACCATTAATAAATGATCCTATATTTTGGTAAACTGCATTAATATCAGGAATATAAAATGATCCAGTTACTGCGGGATGATATGAAGTCAAGGCTGCTTGTGAACTTATAGTAGTTATGCCTAAATCATATAAATCATAATCTTTTGGATTAGTTTGGAATTGAGGTACGCCTAACCATTGATCATCTGCTGATTGGTAAGGTACATTCAAATTATTACCTAAAGGAAGTCTAAAAATTAATTCAAATAATGATGAAGAAATACTGTTCCCTACATAAGAAAGTGAATTTAATACGTGTGTATTAAATGCTGATTCATTAAGAGGGGTGTTCCAATATCTAAGTTCTTGAAAATATCCATTAAATTGACTTCCAGTTGGTGCTAAGATATGTGCACTACCAGAAAAACTACCAGTTCCTCCTAAAAATGCTTGGAATGTAGAACAAGTTGCAGCATCAAAGGACATCCAGCTATAGTTATACGAAGGTTGAGTGGCTCCTGCAATTGTTATACTTGAAGATCCTTCAAAAGCTATTGTATTTATACCTTCTTCGTTTAAAATAGTACCTTTCGTGTATAACCAATAAACGTTATCGGTGTTGGGATCTTGTCCAACAAAATATCCTCCTGTCTGTCTTTTAATCATTACAGACCACCATATGTTAGAGTCAAAGAACGGTAAGTAAATAGGTGTCGATTTAAGCACACCATTAACCCCATTAATATACAATGAAGCATTACCATAATTTTGATAACTGCTTGTGGGAACAGACGAAGTGGAATTATATATAAGATTTACTCCAAATTTAAAAGTACTATCTCTACCTACTTGGAAAAGAGATTGTGAATAAAAATAAGAAGCTGTTGGTATTCCTTTGGTTTTGAATCTAAATTCAATTGTATCAGGAACTATGTTTGAATTACCAGATACTGCGTTAGCATCTCCAGATAATAAATAAGTATAATATGATGGATCCCAAGGTAATGTAATACATTGCAATGGACTATTTTCATATGCTAATGAAAATCTGTTAACTATATATCTTGTATTTGTATCAGTATTATACCCTCCAAATTCATTAATTCTTAAAATGGTATCTGGCACACCAAAACAGTTAATTAACGCTCTTAAACCGCGTTCTGTACCTTTTGTCTTTAGTAAATAAGGGATATTGTGATATATCCTTTTATAATATTCTGTAGTTATATCATCTGCACTAGATAAAGGCAGTGAAGATGTTATATAATATGTAATACCTTCTGAACCAGTGGGTAGAGTGTTTTGCCCGTTTGGATTATACCCAAATAGTGAATAATAAATGTTATCTGATACGTTTGTATTTGTATATAACTTCACTCCCAATGCTTTTAATGCATTAGATACAACATCTTTAGATATACCTTTATTTACATCATTATTTGCATTAAATCTTTCACTTACATCTTTATAATAAACCCAAATATTATCAAAGTGTTGAGCAACCATATCTAAAAATAATTGATATGGTCTATTAATACTATCGTCCTTTATAAATTCAGGTACAAGATGGAATACCCAGTCTGGGTTCTGATTATCATATACGTTAGCAGTAAATAATTTATTATTATATCCTGCTGTATAGGTATCTACACTACCTAACCAATTTATTGCTTGTGAACTAGTTACTGAATATAATTGATATGGTTTTGTTGTGCTTACTTTTGGCCAAGCTTGTGATCCGGTTTCAAAATATAAATAATATTCATAACCATCAAATTTTTCAATGATATTACTTATTTTATTACCAATGATTGTGCTACCACTAGTTTTGTATTCTTGATTACCAATAACTACTGTATTAAGATTAGTTAAATCTGCAGAATAACTTTCTATTAATTGCAGTTTGTATTGAAAATTATATACTCTGTCTGTTGCTGATGAGAAATGTACAAAATTACTAAAGTCAGAATAGTCAATGTTTATATCATATGATTTATCATCAAATAAACTCTTAATTTGATTAAAAGATGATGTTAATGTTGTCGAAAATAAATCATTATAGTTATATGTCCCAACAGTTTGAGAAACTTGAGAATTTATATCAACTGAAAAGTTAGGTCCTTTTAATGGAATTGTTGTTTCAGGTATAATATCTTGCTCTATTAAAAACGAAACATTGTATGATAAAGGACTTGAAATCCTTTTTACCACCCACAATGTATTTTTAATATCAAATTCATCAGGAAGAGGTTGATACAATTTAATTAAAAGAGATCCATTCCCATCACTATCTGTATCATATAATACGTTAGTTACTATAACTGTTTTGTTATTACTAAAATTTAATAAAAAATCGTAATAATATGGTTGTCCTGAATTAGCTACGATGAATGATTGAAATAAAATTGCTAACTCATCGTTGGATAATTGTTGTGGAGTTATTCTTATTTCTGTTCTTGTACCAGATATTTCTTTAATCCAAAAACGATTAGAAAAACTACTATTAAATAATTTTTTGTAAAAATTATAATTTATTATAACAGATCCTCTATCAATTCCAAACGTGTTAACGTCTGATTGTGGATCTAGAGTTATAGATGAGTAAGTATTACCTAGTGCGTTATTTTGTTGAGGAGTATATTTAGATGAGTCGTATTCAGAATATAATAATTGTTCATTTAAAGAATAGATAAAATATTCTATATAATCATCTACATCTCCAAATGACTGATTAATTTCAAAATTAGGGATTAGAATATTATCAGATTCAGAATATGTTTGATATTCGTTCGTTGTATTAACTAAAGATGTTTGTATTTTTACGCTCATTTACCTAAAGAACTTACTTTATTTTGATTTGCTTCTAACAACTGTTGTCTTAGTGAGTTAATTTCTTCTATTAATGCTTTTTCAGAATCAGATAAAACTGATCCTCCCACATATTCAGAACTTCTCTTAATTAAATATTCATGAGAATTTATTTCACCATTAACGGGAATTTCAAAAAATAGTTGTTCATAATATTCAAAAAATTTATCAACCGTTAATACATCCTCTACTTGTGGTACTGGAGCAGATACTAGTTCTGTAAATTTAGTTTGTACTACTTTTGGGTATTCAACTGAACTGTAAACTTTTCTTACTAAGGATGTCTTTTCCATTATCTAATAACTTTAAATATTATATCATTATCGACTAATACTTCTTCTAATGAAGGTAATATCGTTTTAATTACAATTTTATAATATCTTTCAGGCTGTAATCCATTCATATATACCTTAAAATAATTACCGTTAGTATCAGCACTTAACTTAGTGTATGATGAATCAAAATCTACAATATATTCTTTTGTTTTATAATCTTGGATAGCCCAATAACTACTTGAACTTAAATATTTCCAATTTAAATATATAGATGAAGTACTAAACTGTCTCACAGGGTACTTGTCTTTTGCTTTAAATCTAAAATTGTAAATTGCATTTTCTTTATATGTACTACGATTATTTTCACAAGCAATAATAAAATTACTATCTAATAAAAAAGGTATCGCTGAACTAGTTACAAATGATGAATCATCCCATTTAAAATCGATACATGGAGGATAAATGGTATGAGTATCCATTGAAAAGAATTTCAAATCTATGTATGATGAGGTCATCATTTCAATAGATGAAGTATGTTTAACTATTAATCCATAATTTATAGATCCGGAAAACCACTGTGATACCATTGATGTAATATTCATATACACATCTTTTGGTGATGTATATTGGAATGATTGAGACGAAGAAATATTACTATTCCACGTACCTCCACCAGTAACAAATAAATAATTCATCGTTCCGTATGCAGAATTCCAAGCAGCGGTTGTTCCAGCTTGTCCAGAGTATTGCCAACCCACTCCGTTTTCCGTTTCAGGCCAATCATTAAATGTACCAGTACCCATATCCCAGCTTTGAGATAAAGGATAACAATTTAATGTATAATTTAATGATAGGTTTTGTGCAAAAGCTAAATATAATCTTAAATCGGCTCTAAAAGAAGATGAATTAAGTGTTTTAACATAAGCTATATCAGTATCAGAAAAAGAAATAATAGCACGTCTAATATCTTCATTAGGTGCGTTATTTAACAATGCGTTGTTTGCTATATAAGAAAAATCATAATTAAAATAAGGTGATTTTTCAATTTGACCAATATTAGATCTTAAATAATCTAGTGAATTTTTAGCTGATACTTCTAGTATAGCGTCCCTTCCAGCGTTTCTATATGCGTACCTGGAATAAAGTGTTGCATCTTTGTTTGGAAAAATCTTGTAAACAGCCATTTATTTATACTTTATATCATATAAATATGATTTTTCCCAAAACTATATTAATATGTAACTACTTTACCTCTAATATCTTGTTTCGGGTATTTTACTTCAAAAATAGAAGGATCCAAAGAAGGATATATAATTCCATTTCTAGTACCTGATGTAATATCATATGAATATCTAGAATACCCAGAGGATTCACCTGATTTATTACTTATCGTTACTTTACTTACAGTTTGAACACCTTCTACTTGATCTAAAGTAGAATATATATTTGATAATATAATTGGTTGATTTATTTGCCAAGTATCGGTATCAAAATAATCTTGTAATGCTATAATACACTTACCTAGTACTTCTCTGTTAGAATAATTTGGTCTTAAAATAATTTCAAAATCTACTATAATATTAATTATATACGCATCTCTGATAGTGATTGTATCAGTCATCATACGATATTGTCGTAAATACGTTTTTAAATTATTTTTTAATGTAATAGAAGGTAATGTTAAATTTTGATTTAAATCATATCCTAATACATAAAGTGTTATTGAGTTAGGATCTTTTAATTCATTATTACCTTGGATAATATTACTAAAAGTGATAATGTCTTTAGTAATGTATGCTTTAGCTACCTCTCCATATTTTGCAGGCATACTAGATGCAAAAGCTAAATAATCATTTTGTGTTACAGCTCTCATTTGTGTGGGGAACTGTGCTAAAGTATTTAAACGAATTTCTTCAATTGTATCGCCATCCCCACCACCTGTTGCTGCTGCTAGGTTATTAACTTGTAAAGATGATTTAATAAGATTTAATGTAGTAGCATCAACTGAATTTCCTGCATATGGGGTAGCTACATATGTATTTATACTAGTTATTGTATTACTAGGAACATTTGCTTGTGCTCCACCACCTACTAAATATTGAAAAGTCAGTGTTGTGTTAGATGGTGCTAATCCATATGTATATGTAGATGTAAAATTAGTTGGATCGTATGCTGTATTTAACTTACTTAATCCATCCATTGTTCCTATACCAACTTTAGTTGGATTAGGAATTACAGATTCATCTGCATTTGTATTTACTCCGGCGCCAAATTGAATTTGTAATGTAGTTGGATTTATTACTCTTGTAACAAATCTTTTTGGTACTTTTTTAAGTTGCAATAAATAAGGTACTTGTCCGTCATTAACTGCGAATGAAGGAGAAATTCCCGGAATGTTTGCTATTGAATCAAGAATTGTATCTTGAGCAAGATATGGTACTTCATACCATTTGTTATTATCACTATCTCTTACATCTAATATTTGAATAATATTTGTATCTTGAATTTCTACAGTATTAAATTTTGTTGCATTAGTAAATGTAAATGGTGCTGTCTTAATTTCACCTGAAATAGCTTTTATATTCTTCTTTAAAAGATAATATGTTGGATCACCACTTCCGTTATATGAATAAATTGATATGTCGGTTGGATCTGAAGAACTAGATACTGAAAAATTAACTCTATCAGCTACATAAAATAATGAATTATTTATTGTAGATTTAAGAACCATTCCTTCAGAGATATTTAATGCATAATCCCAATTTGGAGTTTTAGCACCAGATGATCCTTGTGATGGTATTATTTGAGATATTACAATATCAACAGTCGCAGCTGAAATTACCTTAGGTTTATACCCCATCATGTATGATAAAGCGTATAAATTTTTAGATTGCTTAGCAAAAGGTAAATATGATTCTTGAATTTGATTATCTAAATAAAAAGATAATACATCGCCCA
>Ga0315273_10008912_pt1 | contig 12690 bp, 10 predicted proteins | sample YL17G02_0_MG_FD_205753 | JGI IMG/M metagenome (GOLD analysis project Ga0315273, IMG submission 205753) | Sediment microbial communities from Yellowstone Lake, YNP, Wyoming, USA - YL17G02_0 | ecosystem: Environmental > Aquatic > Freshwater > Lake > Sediment | place: USA: Wyoming | collected...
GGGTTGGTGCTGAGCGCGTGCGTGTGAGCCGTGCAACAACAATTGCACTATTCTACTTTCTCTACCCCCCCCCCCCTCTCCTCCTCCGAGTTCTTTCTATCCACGCCCCGCCGCCGCCACTAACTCGCCCGCCCCGGCCTCCAGGGCGGCATCAAAGGCGGCCACCCCATCCTCAATCTCACCAGCCAGTGCCCGCACCCGCGCCGCGTCCGCCCGCAGCAGGGCCGCCCCCGACGCGCGCGCCTGGGCCGGCCTCAGCGCATTCAGCAGGTGGGCCGCGTTCCGGGCGGCCCCGCCCACGGCCTCCGCCGCCCGGGCCCACCCGGCCGCGGGGCGCCTGGCCAGGGCGTCCGTCAGGTCCACGCACGCAAACAGGAGCTCGTGCAGGGTGGCCGTCAGGGATGCCCGGAAGTCGAGGACGCCCGCCGCGCTGGGCGCAAACAGGGGGCGCCCCCGCAGGGCCGGCATGGCCGCGTCCGTGGAGCACAGCTCGCCAAACACCTCAAATTCTCCGTCAGGGAGGATGGGAGGGGGGGCCAAGCCAGGGGCGCCGGGGGCAAAGAGGCGGTAGTGTGGGGGCGGGGGCGGGTAGATCTTCGGGGAGAGAAAAATGGAGAGAGAGAGGGGGCAAGGTTGAGAGAGAAAGATGGGAGAGAGAGGCAGGAGCGGCGCGGCCTGTTATCTTCTCTCCCTCCCTCCCTCACCTCCACGTGCACGGCCGCCGCCTGGTCGGGCGGGGAGGCGACCATTGGCGAGAGAGGAGAGCGTGTGCGCGTGCGCGTGTGCGCGTGTGGAGAGCCGCCCTCTCTCTCTAGCGGCTCTATCGGCCGCAAAAACGCGTGTGAGCGACAACCCGGACTTCCTTTGCTCTTCACTCCTACGACGCGCGTTCTCGTGCGGCCGCGCTCGTCGGTCGCGCTCACCCTCCTCTCCTCTCCACCTCTCCACCCCCGCCCCTACCCCTTCCCCCTATCCCACTTGCCCACCATGCCCCCCATCCTCATCTCCGGCACGCTCATCGACTTCCCGCACGACCCGCCCTACGGCACCCAAAAAGTGCTCATGGGGAAAGTCGTCGCGGCGGCCGACCGGCGGGCGCACGCCCTGCTGGAGGCGCCCACCGGGTCGGGCAAGACGCTGGCCCTGCTGTGCGCGGCCCTGGCCTGGCAGGAGCGGCTGCGGGTAGAAGGGTGAGACAAGGTGTCCGAGGCGGTGAGGAGAGGGGACGCATGCGCCCGAAAAAAACAAAGCGCGCGAAACGTAACCCTCCTCCTTTCTTTTCATCCCCGCAGGTACTCCCGTGCCTGGGAACGCGACACCGGCCCGCCGGACCTGGCAGCAGGATCAGCTGCGGGCCCAGGACCGTCCAGCATGGTTGCTGCGGGTGGTGAGAAAGGCGGCGCCGCCGCCCCCGTCAAGGGCGAGCCCTGCTGCAAAAGCGAGTCGCCGCTCTCACCCCCCTCGTCCAAGCCGGGCTTCGAGGCCACCGCCCGCCCGCCGCCGCCCCTCGGCAGCCCGCTCGCCCCGCCTGGCGCCTGCTGTGGCAAGGAGGGCAAGGCCACGGGGTGCGCTGTGGAGGAAGATCCGGCCGTTACCGCCGGCCTGGTCGCCCCCGTCCCGGGCCGCAAGTTGCCGGCGTCGCTGGTGGCGGCGGCCGCGGCCGCGGCCGCTGCGGGGGGCGCCCCGACCACGTCCACCTCCACCCACCGCCGCACCGCCACCCGCCCGCCCGTCATCTACTACGCCTCCCGCACCCACTCCCAGCTGGCCCAGGTGGTGCGGGAGCTGAAGCGGTCGTCCTACCGCCCCCGGACGGCCCTGCTCGCCTCCCGCGACCGGCACTGCGTCAACCCACGGGTGCACCGCCGGGGTGGCGGCGGCGGCGGCGGCCGGGAGGGCGGCCCGTCCGTTGACGAGGAGTGCGACCGCCTCAATCGCGAGCCTCACCCGGGCGGGTGCCACTTCCACAAGGGCGCCGCCCGCCTGGGCGGCCCGGGCGGCGCGCCGCCCGTGGCGGACCTGGAGGACCTGGCGGCCGCGGGCGCCCGCCTGCGCGGCTGCCCTTACTACTGGACGCGCTCCCTGATCGACGCGGCGGGCGCGGACCTGGTGCTCTGCCCCTACGCCTACCTGCTGGACCCGTGCGTCCGGTCCGCCCTGGGCCTAGACCTGACCGGGGCGGTCGTCATCATCGACGAGGCCCACAACGTGGAGGACGCGTGCCGTGAGGCTGGCAGCGCGGAGGTCGGCAGCGCGGAGCTGGCCGAGGCGGCGGCCGCCCTGGGGCGCGCCGCCGCAGGCGCAGTCGACCCGGAGGCCGCCGCCACATACGGTCCCCTGGCCGCCGCGGTGAACCGGGTGGTGGGCTGGCTGCGGGACACGGCGGACAGCGGCGTCCTCAAGCCCGCCGGCTTTGAGGCGTGGGAGGGCGTGTGGGCGGGCCCGGCGGCGGGCGGCGTCCTGGCGACCGCGGGCCTGGGCCCGGCCCAGGTGGCCGCCCTGGAGGAGCTCGCCCGGTCCGCCCGGGCCATGGAGGAGCGCGGGGACGGGACTGGCGGGCAACAGGCGGGCACGGGCGGCGGCGGCGGCCCCCCCGCCCCCCCGCTCCGCCCGCCCTCCCAGGACGCGGCCGCGACGGCGCGCGCGGGCGCCGCGGCTTTGGGCGTCCTTGGCCGTCTCCTGAACGCCCTGCGCATGCTGTACGATGCGGGTGGGCCGCAGGGGGCGGGCGCTGGCGAGCCGGGTGGCGTGCCGTCCTACCGGGTGGCCGTCCGCAAGTTTGTGGACCGGGACCGGGAGGGGCGGGTGGTCCCGCCCGGCGGCGGCGGCGGCCGGCGCGCCCCGGGTGGCGACCCGGCGGCCGGCGGCGCCGGCCACCCCGCCCTCACCGTCCAGCTGTGCGTGTGGGCCCTGTCCCCCGCCCCCGCCTTCGCCCAGGTCGCCGGCGCGGCCCGGTGCGTGCTGCTCGCCTCCGGCACGCTGGCCCCCATCGACGGCTTCGCCGCCGAACTGCGGACGCCGTTCCCCATCCGCCTGGAAGCGCCGCACGTCGTGGACATGGCCCGGCAGGTCTGGGCGGGCGCGTGCGGGGCCGCCCCGGGCGGCGCCCCGCTCACCGCCACCTACCGCAACGTGGACTCCTACGCCTTCCAGGACGGGGTCGGCGAGACGCTGCTGGCCGCGGTGGGCGCCATCCCGGGCGGGGTGCTCGCCTTCTTCCCCTCCTACTCCCTGCTGGGGCGCCTGGTCGGCCGGTGGCGGGCGACGGGCGCGTGGCGTGCGCTGGAGGCCGCCACCACGCCCGTCGCGGAGCCCCGGGGGTCAGGCCCCGACGCCTTTGCGACCGCCCTGGCCACGTACTACGACGCAATCCGGACGACCGGCCGGGGCCTGTTTCTGTGCGTGTGCCGGGGCAAGGCGAGCGAGGGCCTCGACTTTGCCGACGCGCGCGCGCGCGGGGTGCTGGTCTTCGGCGTCCCCTTCCCGGCCGCCCGGGACTCGCAGGTCCTCCTGAAAAAGGCGTACAACGATGCGGTGTGCGCGGCGGGCGCGGTGGCGGCCGCCCGGGCCCGGCGGGCGGCGGCGGGCGGGGCCAGGGGCGGCGGCGGGGCTGGGAGTGCGTGGGGGGGTGCCCCGACTCGGGGCACCCCCGCCGAGCTGCAACCCCCGCCCGCCCTCTCCGGCGACGCCTGGTACACCCAGCAAGCCTTCCGCGCCCTCAACCAGGCGGTCGGCCGGTGCATCCGCCACGCCAAGGACTACGGCGCCATCGTCCTGGTGGACACCCGGTTCGCGGAGGCCCGCCTGCGCGCGTCCCTGCCACGCTGGGTGCGCGGGTCGCTGGTCGCCCCCGCGGGGGGCGGGTGGGAGGGCGTCGCGGCCGCGGTCGGGCCTTTCTTCGCCCGCCTGGCGGCGGACGACTCTTTCCTGGTGCCCACCGCGGTGGGCGGGGCGGACGACTGGGCGGCGGTGGGCGGGGCGGGCGGGGAGGAGGAGGAGGGGCCGCTCCTGCCCGACGCGCCGCCGCCGGGGGCCCAGCACACGCTGGCGGCCCTGTGGCGGGGCGCCTCCTCCGCCAGGCCCCGTAAAAAGGCGGGGGGAAGGGCTCCCGCTGTCCTTCCTGCCAAGGGCAAGGCCCGGCCCATGACGCGCGCGCCGACGGGCGGCGGGACCGTGGTGGTCGGCACCAAACGGGCAAAGGGCGAGGCGGCGGCGGCGGCGGCACCGCCTCCCCCGCCCCCGCCCCCCCCACCGCCGCCGCCGCCGCCGCCGCCTGTCGCCCCCTGGCCCGTCGACCCGGCCGCCGCCGTTGCCGCCCGGTGGGGCAGCAACCCCCCCGCCCGCCGCCTGCCGACGTCTTTGGTGGACACGCAGACGGCGGGGCGGGGGGCGGCCGGCGCCTGGGGCGCCTGGGACGGTGGTGGTGCCCCTCGCCCTCCCCGCCCGCCCCTCACCGCCCTGCCCTCGCCCGCCAACGCCCCGAGCGTGCCCACCTCCGGCTCGGGCGAGATTGTCTTTGTCCGCGAGTCGCCCGCGCCGACGGCGCCGCCACCGGGCCCCTCCCAGGCCCCCTCGTCACTGGGCTGCTTTGCTGCGGCCGGCGAGGAGGTGGAGGTTGTGGAAGTGTTGGAAGTGGAAGGTCATGACCCTCCCCCTCCTCCCCCTCCCAAACGCCTCCACCACCACCACCGGTCCGTGGCGGAAGCCTTGGCGGCAGAGGTGGACGGCGGCCTGTCCACCCTGGGCACGGACGAGTGGGTGGGGCGTGAGTGATGAATGGAGTAGAGTGAAGGTTAGACACACTCTGCGCACTCTGTGCTTTCCCAAAACCATGCGCCCAGAGACGGCCGGCACGGTCGTCGGCGTGGCCGCCGGGGTGGCTGTCTCCCTGGCTGGGCTGGCCGCCTGGCGGGTGTACGCTCGGGCAGAGGCAGGGCGCAGTCGCCGCGCCCCGTTGAGCGGGCCAGGCCTTGTGAGCGCCGCGACGGCAGATGCCTCCTCTGCTCCCGCCCTCTCCTCCGCCTCTCTCACTGCCGACCCCATCATCCGGGAGCAGCTGACTCGCAACGTTCAGTTCTTTGGGTCGCGGGGCCAGGCGGGCGTGTGCGATGCGCTGGTGGTGGTCGTCGGGTTGGGGGTGAGTTTTTGATGGAAAAAAGCGAGACGGCTAGCAAAAAAAAACGCGCTCGCGCGCGCACACTCTCAACCTTCACAATCATCCTCCACACATCCATCCCTCTTTTCCCCTAGGGCGTCGGCTCGCACGCTGCCAACATGCTCCTGCGCGCCGGTGTCGGCCACCTTCGCCTCATCGACTTTGACCAGGTCACCCTGTCCTCCCTCAACCGGCACGCGACGGCGACGCGGGCGGACGTGGGCCTGCCCAAGGCGGCCGCCCTGGCGGCCAGCTTCCGGGCCATCCTGCCCGAAGCCCGGGTCGACGCCCGGGTGGCCATGTTCAGTGCGGCCAACGCGGAAGAGCTGCTGGCGGGACCTGTGGCCTACGTGGTGGACGCAATCGACAACATCGGCACCAAGGTCGACCTGCTGCGCGCGTGCGCGGCGCGCGGCCTGCGCGTGGTGTGCGCGGCGGGCGCGGGCGCCAAGGCCGACCCGACCCGGGTGCGCCTGGTCGACCTGGCGGCCACCGCCCGGGACCCGCTAGCCCGGGCGGTGCGGTACAAGCTGCGGGCGGCGGGCGGCGACCCGGGCGGCGTGGTGGCGGTCGTGTCGGACGAGGCGCCCCGGTGCGCGCTGGTGTGGGCGGGCGGGGAGGGCGGCGGCGGCGGCGCGCCAGGGGAAGCGTCCGCGGCGGCCGCGGCGGCGGCCGACCCGGAAGCTTTTCGCCCTGCCCCGGGCTTCCGGGTCCGCACCGTCCCCGTCCTGGGCCCCACCCCGGCCGCCTTTGGCCTGGCGGCGGCCGCCCTGGTGCTGTGCGACCTGGCGGGCGCGCCCTTCCACCCCTGCCCCCCGCCCGACCCGCGGGGTGCGCCCACCTACCGCGTCCTCCTTGACCGCCTGGCTGAGGCGGACGGGGAGGAGCCGGCCCTGGACCTGGACGACGTCACCGCCCTCGTCCGCAGCGTGTGGCGGTGCGCGTCGGCGTGGGATGGGTTGATGGGAGGGGGCGGCCTGCCCGCCCGGCTGCCTGGGGGGGGTGGCGGCAAGGCCCGCGGGCGGGGCGCGCCGTCGGACCTGGCCTCCCTCACCTTCATCCGCTGGGACCCGGCCCTCCCGTCCCGGCCGGACAACCTCGTCCTGCTGAGCTTTGGGGAGGCCGAGGCGTTGGGTGAGGGCGGGGGCGGGGTGGCCCTGGAGGCGAGGGTGACGGCAGGCACCGCCACCCCGGAGGAGGTGGCGTTTGTGGGGCGGGTGCGTGGCTGCCTGGCCGCGGCGGGGGTGGAGTGCGGGACGCGGGGGTGGGAATGAGGTGGGAGAGAGACGGGGTGACCTGGCGCGGGCGCGTGTGTGCAGTGTTCAGTGCAGTCTAGATGAAACAAAAATGGCGAGGTGGGAAAAGAGAGAAAAGCACCCTTTCGTCGAGCAAACGCTCTTTTCCTCCATCTCCGTCACGCATCCACCCCAGAGCCATGGGCCCTCCACCCGCTCGAGCAGACCCCATCGCCCGCATTCCTTTACTGCGCCATGACGTGGCACACGTGAGTATTCTTTTGGAGAGGAGGAAAATCGAGAGCACCGATTGACACTGTTTTTTTTGTCAATGCTTGTGCCTGTGGCCTTTGCAGCACGGCCGACCAGGGCCCGCTGCGGGCCTGCCCGGCATATGCCTGTGCAGCTCGCCATGCTAGGCGTCGCTTTCGTTGCGGCAGGGCGAGGCGCGAGGATGAAAATGGCGCGCAGTAAAAGAAGGTGCCCCCTCCCTCCCTTCCTCCTCCTCCTCATTCTACCTCCTCAACCTCCATCAACCCTAACATCGTCCCCTCGACCTCATTCCCTTCAGGAATCCCTCGACTCGCCCATCGACCGCCGGTCCGACTACTACCGGCGCCTGGCCTACGAGTCCGCGGACGGTACCGGCCGGCGAACACGGTCCGTCTCCCCCGCTGCCCCGCCTCCCCGCGGCGGGCGGCAAGCCCTGCTGACGCCGCCCAACGTGCTGACCTTTGCCCGCCTCGCCATGGTGCCCGCCTTCGTCGCCCTCTGGTTTGATGGCGGGGCGTCCGTCGGGCGCCCGCCCGCCGCCGCGGCCGTCTTTATTGCGGCGGCGGTCACGGACTGGGCGGACGGGTACCTGGCCCGGCGGGTGAGTTAAAGAATGGAGAGAGAGGGTTGAGAGGGCGTCGGGCGACCACCGCATCCAACCTCACCTCTCACTCCCACGAATTTTTCTCAGCTCAAAATCACGTCCGCTTTCGGCGCGTTCCTGGACCCGGTCGCCGACAAGATCATGGTGTCGACGGCGCTCATCCTGATGGCGGCCCTGGTGAGTTGGACAGGCTGTGTGTCGTTGTTTGCGCCTGCTTTTTTCCATCCTCTCAACCTCTCACGTTTCCTCTCCTCACCCTCTCCCTTTAGCCTCCTGCCCCGCTCACCACCTTGGATCTGGCCATTCCGGTCGCCATCATCATTTGCCGGGAGATCACCATGTCGTCCCTGCGCGAGTGGGCGGCCGCGTCAGGCGGTGGGGCGCACAAGGTGAGAAAGTGAAACTTGGGAGAGAGAAAAATTCTTTCCCAACCTCCTGCCCCCTTTCTCCCTGACCACACGCACGCTCTCTCTTTTTCCGCATTCTTTAGGCTGTGAAAGTGAATTCCCTGGGCAAGTGGAAGACGGCCCTCCAGATGGTCGCCATGAGCGCGATGCTGGTGTTCCGCCGGGCGGAGGGCTGGCTGCCCGTCCCCAAGACCGCGGCAGGCAAAGCACAGTTGATCTCGGCGCTGGCGACGGGCATGCGCGCCTCGCTCGCCCTCCTCTGGGCCGGCACCTTCCTGGCCGTCCTGTCCCTGTACTACTACATGGCCAACGTCTGGCATTTCTTCCTCTACCCGGATGGCGGTCGGCCCGGGACGGTGGGTGGTGGGGTGGCCTCACCCGCCCGGCCTGTGGCGGATGCGCCAGCTATGCCTGCCGCTGCTGTTGGGCGGGCCCGGAGTACTCGGCGAGCCGCGACGGGGCGGTGAGAGACGAGGGAGGGCGGGGTGTGTGTGGTGGGTGTGCAAGGGCAGTGCGTGGCCCTTGCAGAAATGAGGGCGATGGGCGTTGTGTGGGTTGGCAAAAACATGACTGGGTTGGGAAAAGCACTTTTTATTCGACCTCCTCCCTCTCTCTCTTCACCGCACCGCCGCCAGCAGCAAAGCTTTCGCCTCATCGCTCAGCCCACCCTCCTCCTCCCCGGTTGCCAGGGCGGCCAGGCGGGCCGCCAAGCCCGCCGCCCTGGCCCGGACCGTGCCCGCCGCGGCCACGGCGGCGGGTAGAGGGAGCAGCAGGTTGTGGCTGCCACCCCGGCCCCCACCCTCCACCATCATCACCTCCCCCGCCCGCGTCACCACCTCCGCCCCCAGCCCCGCCGCGGCCGCGCAGGCCAGGCCATAGGCGGGGACTGCCGTGGCGCCCGGGACGAGGCGGCGCAAGAACACAGGCTGGGCGAGCGGGTTGGAGCGTGGTGGTGCTTTTGCCGAGCCACCCTCTTCACCCCCACCACCCTCTTCACCCCCACCACCCTCCTCACCCCCACCCCCACCCGCCGCCGGCGCCAGCGCGCTGAGGGTCCAGCAGGCGACGCCCGTGGCCCCTGCATCCAGGTACTGTGGGTCCAGGACCTCGGAATAGTGCGTGGTCAGCAGCGTGCGCGGGGCGGCGGGCCCGCGGCGGCCCAGGGAGGCCAGGGTCGCGCACACCAGGCCCGCCCCGTCGGCCGCGAGCGTGCCGGCCGCCGCCTCATCCACCAGGACGACCGAGGCCGGGGAGGAGGACGCCAGCACGCCGGCCAGGCGGCCCAGTTCGGCGGCGAAGGCGCCGTGGCGCAGGGCCAGCGGGCCGGCCAGGAGGGGGGTCGGGGTGCTGGTTGCAGCGCCGGGCCCCCCGCACACCACGCACAGGCGGTCGGCCAGGCCGACCGTGGCCGCGGCCGCGGGCACGAACGAGCCGACGTGGGCCAGGTGGACGATCAGGCCGACCTGGCGGACGTACACGGTTTTGCCTGCCCCGTTGGGGCCGGTGATGGCGTGGACGCGCGGGGTGACGGACGGCGGGTCGGCGGAATGCTCCTCACCCTCGACCACACTACCTGCCACGCCAGCCCGGCAGTCGTTGGGGACGAAAGCGCCCGCCACGCCCACGCCATCGCTCTGCAGCAGCAGGGCTGCCTCCGCCAGGGGGTGGCGTCCACCGCGGATGTCCAGAACCGGCTCCGCCACGACCTCCGGCCGCACCCACCCGAAATCCCGGGCGGCGGACGCGAGGGCGGCCAAAGCCCCCACCTCGGCGGCCGCGCCCGCCGCGGCCTCCAGCGCCGGGCCCACCTCCTCAGCCACCGCCCGGGCCGCCGCGTCCAGGATGGCGGCCTCCATGTCCCGGATGGCGTGCAGGATGTCACCGTGGTGGGCGTCTAGGGACCGGGTGGCTGCGGTCCGGTAGAACGCGACGGGCGGGGCGGTGGATTGAAAAGGCGCGCCCCCGGCGCCGAGCCCACCCCCACCCCCAACCCCCATCGTCACAGCCGCCGACGAGGCAGCCGGGCCCGTCACGGCTACGCCCGTCCGGGCGTAGCCCACCGTCGTCTGGCATTCGTCCCCATCCGCACACACGGGCGCGTACGCCCGCTCAAAGTCGGGCAGGGCGGCCTCCAACAGGGCGGCCGGCAGGGCCCAGGCGGTCGCGGCGGGGGGCGGCGCGGCCCGCTTTTTCCGCCGCCGGCCGGCCGGCGGCGCCGCTCCCTCCTCGCCCACCACCGGCCCCTGCACCCGCAGCAGGAAGCCTATCTGGGGCAGGTACACCGCCGACCAGGTCGTCCCTGCGATGGACGGCGCCCAGGCCCGCGGGACGCGCCTTAGCTCCGCCCCGACTGCGGCGTCCAGGCGTCCGGGCGGCATGCCCGCCACGCCGCCCGGCGTCACGGTGGAGGTCGTCTACTCGCCTGTCGGCGGGTTTGGCGCCACCAACGCCAGCGCGCCCTGCGTGGACGACGTCGAGTGGACGGTGTACTCGACCCCAGGCATAATTCAGGGCACCGCCAAGGCCAAGTGCGCGCGGCCCAGCCCGACGGCACGGTGACGTTTGACGGCGTGGCGTCCGTGGTTGCGGGGACTGGCGCGTGGCGGGGCCTGCGCGGGGACGGCCTCCTGTTGCGGGCGTCCGTGCCGCCGCCGCTGTCGGGGGGGGGGGGGCACCCTGTCCATCAACGGGACGGCCGTGGTCAAGTCGCTGGAGTGATGATGCGAGGAGGGACAGTGTGTGCAATCCAATCGATCGCGCGCCACAGTTTCTCGCTCAACCGACAAACGACGCTCTTCTTCCGCGCCGCCGACATGAAGATGCCCCTGCTCGCCTTCGCCTCCTGCGTCGCGGCCGCGGCCGCGCAGGTGAGTGTGAGGAAACCGCGGGTGGGCGGGAAACTGTCCGCCCGTCCATCGTGCCCCAATGTACGCGCGCCCGCACACACGGGGGCACATGGCGCCCCCCCCGCACGGTGCGGGGGCCCCGGCGCCCGGCGCGCCCGCGTTGAGGCTTCATGGCAGGGTGCGGCTTGCTATACCCGTCGGGTCGGGGCGGCGGCGCGGACACGTGACGGGGCAGGGATGCCGTGCGTGCATGCGTTATCTAACGCGAGCGCGGGGCTGTCGTTGGGGGCGTGCGCGACCGACCACTTTCCCCATCCACCCCACCCCCAGCCTTTGTTCGCCAACAAAACGCAGACCCTGAAGCGCGCGGCCGTCGGCGCGGGCGACAGTCTGCTGCAGTACGTACCCCCCCTGAAGGCCGGCCTGGCGGCGGCGGCGGCGGCCGCGGGGCAGCAGCTGGCCGACGCGCCGTTTGACCCGGCCACCGCAGACTGGGCCAAGATATACACCGGCTACCCTCAGCCAGTGACCGACGGCACGATCCTGTGCTTGTCCGACTTCGCGGTGTGCGCGTTCGCCAACTGCACCGTGTCGTTCCAGTCGGACCCGCCCGTCGCCGAGTGCGGGTGCCTCCCCATACGCGCGGCCGTCCCCGGGCCAAGGAAGCCCAACGGCCTGCCCGTGCCCTCGCCCTACAACCAGATGACCATCGGCAACATCCTGGACGCCAAGCTGCGGGCGGCCACGGTCAAGCTGTGCGGCAATGGCACGAGGTGCCTGCCGGGCGCCGCCCCGTTTTGCGCGGAGCTGCTGCCGTCCGCGGCGACGGGGCGGCCCACCATGTACGGCGGCTGGTTCGACCTCATCTCCACGTACTCGCCGACGGCCTGGACGACCGAAGACACGGCGCCCGGCTCGGGCCAGGGCTTCCCAGGCGGCGCGATCACGTGCGACCATGGTGGCGCGCTGGCCGAGTGCAACGGGGCGGCGTGCCTGAACCGGCCCGCCTTCAACGGGCTGCCCGTGACGTGCTACTGCCCGGTGTACACGCCGCTGCCGGGGACGCCGTTCTTCGTGGCGGGGCAGGGGGCGACGTGCTCGGGGTTGCCGTACGTGCAGAACGGGGGGCTGGGCAGCCCGTAGTGTGTGGCTGTGGCTTTGAGACCAGTGGCCGTCTAACCGGCACGCGGTCGGCGACGGGCCTGGAAACCTGGGGAAGGGCCTATGTGAGGGGTCGGGGGGGGGGCTAGTATAGGCTCTCGCCGCGACGTGCGAGCCAGTTCGCCTTTTTTGATTGATTGTTTCCTTGACCTCCTTTTTCCCTGCCCCCCTCATCTGTTTCCACTACCACCACCACCCACACACTGTGCCACAGCTGGGTTAGGGTCAGGGTCAGGGCCCGGGCGCATTGCGACCTCCTTCCTCCCCCCAACACTGCCATCCGTTTTTTTTTTCCCCCAACCAGTCCCGACCTCCGACCACCCTCTCCATCTCGTCCGTGAGTCCGCGGCCGGGTCTGGCGCCACCGCCGGCGGCGGCGTGGGGGGCACTTGGGTCCCCTGTCGGCTGCGGGAGAGAAAAGGGAGGGAGGGAAAAAAGTGGATGACGCGCGCCTCGACACATTTCCCGACATCCCTCCTCTTTCATCCTCAGCGTATTGCTGCGCCGTATGGGGTGGGGGCGACGGCGAGGAAGGCGTTGAACAAAAAAAAAATGCAGATGGGCCTGGGGCTCAAGGTCAACCCCGCCGCCCCGCTCGTCGTGTGCGTCACGCGGCTAGTCCCCCAGAAGGGGATTCATCTGATAAAACGGGCCATCTACCGCACCGCCGAGCGCGGCGGCCAGGCCGTGCTGCTGGGGACCGGGCACGCCGACGGAGAGTTGAAGGCCATGGCGGAGCACGACTTCGCCGGCAGCGACACGGTCAAGCTCATGCTTGTGTCATCATCATTTGCCGGGAGATCACCATGTCGTCCCTGCGCGAGTGGGCGGCCGCGTCGGGCGGTGGGGCGCACAAGGTGAGAAAGTGAAACTTGGGAGAGAGAAAAATTCTTTCTCAACCTCCTGCCCCCTTTCTCCCTGACCACACGCACGCTCTCTCTTTTTCCGCATTCTTTAGGCTGTGAAAGTGAATTCCCTGGGCAAGTGGAAGACGGCCCTCCAGATGGTC
>Ga0315273_10008914_pt1 | contig 12689 bp, 11 predicted proteins | sample YL17G02_0_MG_FD_205753 | JGI IMG/M metagenome (GOLD analysis project Ga0315273, IMG submission 205753) | Sediment microbial communities from Yellowstone Lake, YNP, Wyoming, USA - YL17G02_0 | ecosystem: Environmental > Aquatic > Freshwater > Lake > Sediment | place: USA: Wyoming | collected...
CGTCCTGGTCCGGGAATCGGTCGTTGAGGATGGCGGTGTCGTCGAACCCGATCCCCTGCGTTCCGAAGCCGTCGATCACCGACTTGAAGTCCCCCCGCTTCGGCGCCGGCGTCACGGCGACGCGCAGCAGTGGTGGGTCCTGCTTCGCCGGATCGATGCCCCGCAGGCTGCGCATGCACGCCACGATCTCCCGCTCGCCCGCGTCCCCGGCCGACACCGAGCGGCCGCTCACCTGCAGCAGCGTGGTGTCCGACAACTTCGCCAGCGTGAGCAGCATGCGCTGCGGCCCGGCATCGCCCGGCACCACGATGGCACCCGACCAGGCTTCGTAGCCCCCGATCGGGCCCGAGCGCCCATCGGCCGCCGACAGCCGCCCGGCGGCGAGCAGCGTCTGCACGCGTTCGCCCGGCGAGCGGGCGTCGGCCGCACCGGTGACCACGCGCGCCTCGAGAACCGCGGTCTGCGCGGCGTTCACCGTCACGATCGATTGCCGACCCGGCTGGCGTTTCCAGTCTGCCGGCAGCTCGAGCTGGATGCCGGCGCGGGGGTCGTAGAACCCGTCGCCTTCGACATAGCCGGCGCGGGGATCGGTGCCGAACAACAGCCCGTCCAGCCGCTTGAGATAGGAGCGCTCGTTCACGGCCAGGCCGGTCTTCCCCGCCGCGGCGGCGGCGGCGAGTTGCGTGGTGCGGGCCTGCCGGTCACCGGGGTCGGGATGCGTCGAGAGATAGCTCGGCAGGCGCTGCCCGGCCTTGTCGCTGATGCGCCCGAGCATCTCGTAGGTCATCGGGATCTGGCGCGGGTCCCAGCCGGCCTTGGTGGCGTACGCGACCCCGAGCTCGTCGGCCTGGGTTTCGTCGTCGCGCCCGTACTTGAGCATGAGCAGGCCGAGTGCCTGCTGCGCCTCGGCGCTGTACTGGCGCACGGTGGTCGAGAACGCCTGCGCCAGACCCAGCCCGAGGCCCGCCAGCTGCTGCTTCGTCATCTGGGCCGCGGTGTGGCGCGCGGTGACGTGGCCGATCTCGTGTCCCATCACGCCCGCCAGCTGCGCCTCGGAATTGAGATGGGCGAGGATCCCGCGCGTGATGTAGATGTAACCGCCCGGCATGGCGAAAGCGTTCACCGTGGGATCGTCGAGCAGCGTGAAGTGCCACTCGAGGCCCGGCAGATGCGACACGGCCGCGAGCCGATGTCCGATCGAATCGACGTACGCCTGCAGGCGCGGATCGTCATAGATGCCGTACTCCGACACGACGGCACCCAGCCCCTCGCGGCCGATGCTGGCTTCCTGATCGGTCGTCACCAGGCTCAACTCGCGTCTGCCGGTGACCGGATTGATCGCACAGCCGAACAGGGCGGCCAGCGCACCCAGCCCGGCGATCAGCAGCGCGAACGACGCCACCACCCGGCGCGGACCCACCCGCATCGTCTCGCGTCCGTCGTGCGACATTCGGGTCTCCCTCCCCACCCCGCGCACGAGGCGCAGGCTCATCAATAGCGCGGCACCGAGGGGTCCACCTCGCGGGACCACGCCTCCATGCCGCCCTTCAGATTGTGCAGACGGGTGAATCCCTGCCCGCGCAGGTACTCGAGCGCCACCCGGCTGCGGTTGCCGTGATGGCAGTAGAGCACCAGCGCCCGCGTGCGATCGAGATCGCCGAGCCGATCGGGCAGTGTGCCCAGCGGCACGAGCGTGGCCCCCTCGAGCCGGCACAGTGCCCACTCGTGGGGCTCGCGCACGTCGATCAGCGCCAGGTCCTCGCCGCGCGCGATCGCCGCGGCCAGGTCCTTCACCGTGAGGTCCTCGTCCATGGTCTCCTTCGCGGCGGGTCCGCCGCACCAGTCGTCGTAGTCCACCAGCGCCCGAACCGTGGGATGCGCGCCACACAACGGGCAGTCCGGGTCCTTGCGCAACACGAGTTCGCGGAACCGCATCCCGAGCGCGTCGAACACCAGCAGGCGCCCGATCAGCGGTTCGCCGATACCGATCAGCAGCTTGATCGCCTCGATCGCCTGCACCGTCCCGATCACCCCCGGCAGCACGCCGAGCACGCCGCCCTCGGCGCACGACGGCACCAGCCCGGGCGGCGGCGGTTCCGGATAGAGACAGCGATAACACGGACCGCGCGCCGCGTCGAACACGCTCGCCTGTCCGTCGAAGCGAAAGATGCTGCCGTGCACGTTCGGCTTGCCGAGCAGCGCGCACGCGTCGTTGACGAGATAGCGCGTGGCGAAATTGTCGGCCCCGTCGAGCACCACGTCGTAGCGCCCCAGGATCCCGAGTGCGTTCCCGCTCGTCAGGCGCGTCTCGTGCCGTACCACTTCGACGTTCGGGTTCAGGTCGGCGAGACGTGCGGCGGCCGAAGCGAGCTTGCTCGCGCCCACGCTCGCGGTGCCGTGCAGGATCTGGCGCTGCAGGTTGCTGGCGTCGACCAGGTCGAAATCCACCAGTCCGATCCGGCCCACACCGGCCGCGGCGAGATACAGAGCCGCGGGCGAACCGAGTCCACCGGCGCCGACGATGAGCGCGCTCCCACCCTTGAGACGGCGCTGCCCGGTCTCCCCCACCTCGGGCAGGATGAGATGTCGGTGATAGCGCAGGCGCTCGTCGTGGGTCAGCGCGGGGATGTCGTGACGTGGGTCCATGGTCTCGGGGTGCGGACGCTCCGGGCCGGTCTTCCGCATCTCGGATGCGGCGGGGCTGGTGTAGGATACGCGGCGTGATCATCGCCGGCGACATCGGTGGGACGAAGACGCGTCTCGCCCTTCACGAGGCCGGCTCCTCGGCACGGAAGCCGTGGCGCGAGGAGCGTTTCCCGAGCCGAGATTACCCGTCCCTCGAGGCGTTGGTCATCTCCTTCCTCGCGGACGCCCCGCGACCCACCCAGGCCGTGTTCGGCATCGCGGGTCCGGTGGTGGACGGCCGGGTCGAGGCCACCAACCTGCCGTGGCACATCGACGCGGCGCGGATGTCGGCGGAGCTGGGCGCGCCCGTGACGCTGATCAACGACCTTGCCGCCACCGGGCTCGGGCTGTCGGTGCTCGCCCCCGCCGAGATCGGGACGCTGCAGGCGGGTACACCGCGCTCCGGCACCCGCGCTCTGATCGCGGCCGGCACGGGACTGGGCGAGGCCATCCTCGCGACCGATGGCGCCGGCTGGAAACCGCTCGCGAGCGAGGGTGGTCACACCGAGTTCGGACCTCGCGACCCGCTGGAGGACGAACTGCTGGTGTGGCTGCGCGCGCGACATGGCCACGTCAGCTACGAGCGCATCCTCTCGGGCCCCGGGCTCGCGGACCTGTATCGCTTCTTCGCCGCGACCGGCCGCGGCCAGGCGCCCGCCGCGTTCGAGACCGCGTTCGCCGCCGCCCCGGATCCCGCGCCGCTGGTCGCGGGCGCCGCGTCCGACGGCTCGTGCGAACGCGCGCGGCTCGTGATCGAGCGCTTCGTCTCGATCTACGGCGCCGAAGCCGGCAATCTCGCGCTCAAGACCTTCGCGGTCGGGGGCGTGTTCGTGGGCGGCGGCATCGCCCCGCACCTGTTGCCGGTACTGCGCGCCGGCGGGTTCCTGCGCGCGTTCCACGACAAGGGCCGACTCGCGCCGACGCTCGAGCGCATCCCGGTCGCGGTGGTACTCGACGACCGCTGCGCGTTGTGGGGCGCCGCATCGGTCGCGCTCGGACCCGGTCCCGGCGCGGGAGCATGACCCTCGAACGGATCGGATCCCATCGCCTGCTCGAGCGGCTGCCGCCAGCTGGCTCGCACGCGGCATCGCCGACGGCGAGCTGACCGCGGCCGACCTGCGCATGGCCCCCGAACTCGACGCGCTGCGACCCGATCCACGGCTGCAGGCGCTGCTGGCGCGGGTGTCCGAACCGGGCGCGCCACCGCGATGAAGCGGGGATCCGACTTGCGCCGCACCCTCCCGGGACGCATCTTTGGCGGGTGACGCGCCCCGTGGCCGTCACCGGAGGATCCCGATGCCCACCGCCCGGCGCGCCCGCGCCGTCACCCCGAAGACACACGTCAGCGGCGCGAAGCCGAAGCGTCGCGCCGGCGCCGTCACACCTGGGGCACGCGTCAGCCGCGCGAAGCCGAAGCGCCGCGCCGGCACCGCCTCCGTACCCGTCCAGCGCGCCGCCTTGGCGCGCCGAGCGCGCGCGGCGAAGAAGCAGGTGGCCGCGCGTGCGGCGACCCGGCGCGCCCGCCTTGTCGCGGGCGGTCTCGGCATCACGGGGATCCACGTCAGCTTCACCAGCCATCGGCCCGAAGAGGTGCGCCGCTTCTTCCTCGAGTCGCTGGCACTCGGCGATCACGCCGAGGACGAAGGTCTCGGCTACCTGATGGTGCGCGCGGCCGCGGGCGCCACGCTCGGGTTCGGCCGCGCGCTGCCCGGCCCGCCCGAGGCGTGGCGCCCGCCGCGCGAGCCGATGCTGGTGCTCGAGGTCGCCGACGTGGATCGCGCCCACCGCCTGCTGAGCGCGCGCGGCGTGACGTTCCTCGCGCCGCCGGCCGACATGCCCTGGGGCCAGCGCGTGGCGATGCTGCGCGACCCCGAGGGCCGCACGATGTGTTTCGCGCAGCCCATCCCCCGCCGGACGCGACCGCGCGCCTGACACCCACCGCCCCGGCGCGTCGCCGCGGGCACGCCGGCGCGCGAGCGCGGCGCAGAAAGGAAGACCCCATGACCAGCCGTGCCGGACAACTGCTCGACCTGGGCCAGAGCGTCTGGCTCGATTTCATCCGCCGCGGGCACCTCGTTTCGGGTGAGTTCGACACGCTGGTGAAGCATCACGGCGTGGTCGGCGTCACCTCCAATCCGACCATCTTCGAACAGGCGATCGCCAAGAGCCACGACTACGACGACGCGATGCGTGCGCGCATCGGCGCCGGTCTCGAGGGCCGCGCACTGTTCGAGGCGCTCGCGGTCGAGGACGTCGCGATGGCGTGCGACCGGCTGCGGCACGTCTACGACGCGACCGCGGGCCGCGATGGCCGTGTCAGCATCGAGGTGAGCCCCGACCTCGCGCACGAATCCGCCCGCACCATCGAAGAAGGACGGCGGTTGCACCGCGCGGTCGCGCGCGAGAACGTGATGATCAAGGTGCCGGCCACCACCGAAGGCCTGCCTGCCGTGACCGCGCTCACCACGGACGGAATCTCGGTCAACGTCACGCTGATCTTCTCGCTCGCCCGCTACCGGGAGGTGATGAACGCCTACATGGCGGGGCTCGAGCACCGCGTCGCGGCCGGGCAGCCGCTCGGCACGCTGCGCTCGGTGGCGTCGTTCTTCGTCTCGCGTGTCGACAACAAGGTCGACGACGCCATCGAGGCACGGCTGGCGACGCTGCCAGCCGGTGCCACCGAACGCGCCGAACTCGAGGCCGCGCGCGGCAAGGCCGCGGTGGCCAATGCTCGTATCGCCTACGCCGCCTTCCTCGAGACCGTCGCCATGCCGCGCTGGAAGACGCTCGCGGCGAAGGGCGCGCACGTGCAGCGTCCGCTGTGGGCCTCGACCAGCACCAAGAACCCGGCCTACCGCGACGTGCTCTACGTCGAGGAGTTGGTCGGTTGCGACACCGTGAACACCATGCCACCCGCCACACTCACCGCGTTCAACGATCACGGCGCGGTCGAGACGCGGATCACGCGCGACGTGGACGCGGCGAAGCGTCTGTTCGAGCGTCTCCCGGCGCTCGGCATCCCGCTCGGGTCGCTGATCGACCAGCTCGAGCCCGAGGGCGTGGCCGCGTTCCAGAAGTCCTTCGAGCAGCTGCTCGGCACGCTCGCCACGCGGCATCGCGAGATGGTTTCGTGAGCGGGCACCGCGTCGTCCGCACCCTGGTGCTCGGGGCCACGGTCGCCCTGCTGGCGGGTGCGGCCGCGCCGCGCTCCCCGGTCAAGCCGGCGCCGGGCGCGGGCTCCGCGGCGGATCGCGAGTTACTGGGTGCCTCGGCGGCCCGCTACCGGGGCCTCGATCGTTACGAGATCAGCGGTCGGCTGCGATTGCACGTGGTGGGCGGAGCGCCCGAGCAGACGATCGATGCTCCGTTCACGGTCGCCTACCAGCGCCCCGGGAAGTTGCGCGACGAGTTCCGCAATCCGTCCGGTGCGATGCTCCAGGTGTCCGACGGCACGGAGCGCTACGAGTACCTCGCCCAGATCCAGCAGTACCGCCGGCATGGGCGTCCGGCCTCGGACGCGGCGGTCGCGGACGGCACCGCGGGCGGCAACTTCGCCTTCGGCACCGGGCTGGTGAAGATGTTCGGCCAGATCGCCGACAGCGCGCTCACCGTGACGCGGCTCGCGGACGAGCCGGTCACGATCGAGGGCGCGGCGCGTCCGTGCGTCGTACTCGAGGCGACCTATCCCGCGCATTCGCCGGGACCCGGCAGCCCGGCGGAGGGCCCGCGCACCTACTGGATCGATCGCCGGGACCACCGCCTGCTGCGGGTGCGTTCCACCCTCACCCGCAACAGCCCCGAGGGCCCGGTGAAGGTCGAGCAGGTGACCGAGTTCGACCGCGTGCGGCTCGGGGAACCGATCGCCGACAGCCTGTTCGCATTCACGCCGCCCGCCGGCGCGCGGCTGGTGAATCAATGGGATCTCCCCGGCGCGCACAAGAGCGTCGATCTCACCGGACAGGACGCGCGCGACTTCGAATTGACCGATCTCGAGGGCCGCAGGCACCGGCTGAGCGAACAGAAGGGCCACGTCGTACTGCTCGATTTCTGGGCCACCTGGTGCGGGCCCTGCCGCATCACCATGCCGCTGGTGGAAAAGCTCGAACGCGAATACAAACCGCGCGGTCTGATCGTGTACTCGATCAATCTGCGTGAGACCCGCGAGGCCGCGGCCGCATACATCCAGAAGAAGGGCTACGGGATGGTGACGCTGCTCGACGAGAAGGGCACCATCGGGGATTCGTATCAGGTCAACGGCATCCCGGCGCTGTTCATCATCGGCAAGGACGGCAAGGTCTCGTCGCAGATGGTCGGGGTCCAGTCGGAAGAAGACCTGATCGAGGCACTGGAGGACGCGGGCCTCGAGTGAGTGCCGCGTCCCGAGTCATCCCTCACTCCGTCATACGCCGAAGCCCGCGCGCGCCCGCCGCGCGAACATCCCGCGTTCAGCGGAACCACTCCGCGGCCTGCGCGACGTCGACGTTCCCGCCCGAGAGGATGACACCCACGCGTTCGCCGGGGACCGGCACCACGCCCTCCATGATCGCCGCGAGCCCGAGCACGCCGGTGGGCTCGACCACCAGCTTCATGCGCTCCCAGACGAAACGCATCGTGCGCACCAGCGCCGCATCGGGCACCGACACCATGTCGTGCACGTGCCGCTTCATCACCTCGAAGTTGAGCGCACCCACCATCGGCGTGCGCGCGCCGTCGGCGATCGTCTCGGGATGTTCGACGCGCACGCGCTCGCCCCGGCGGAAGCTCCGCACGCCGTCGTCGCCGCCCGCGGGTTCGACCCCGGTCACACGGCAGCCCGGGGACAGCGCGTGCGCGGCGATGGCCGACCCGGCGATGAGACCGCCGCCGCCGACCGGCACCAGCAGCCGGTCGAGCGGGCCGGCCTCCTCGATCAGCTCCGCGGCGGCGGTGCCCGCGCCGGCGATGATGTCGGGGTGGTCGAACGGCAAGATCAGGCTGAGCCCCCGCTCCCGCGCAAGCCGCTCGGTGAGCCCCTCGCGGGTCTCGCCGAGCGTGTCATAGAACACCACCTCGGCCCCGTATCCCCGCGTGGCGGCGAGCTTGACGGCCGGCGCGGAACTCGGCATCACGATCGTGGCCGGGACACCGTGGAGCTTCGCCACGTAGGCCACCGCCTGCGCGTGGTTGCCCGACGAGAACGCGATCACCCCGCGCCGGCGCACGTCCTCGGGCAGCTGCGAGATGGTGTTCCACGCCCCGCGGAACTTGAACGCACCCCCGCGCTGCAGGTTCTCGCACTTGAGCAGCACGCGCGCGCCGACCAGCGCGTCGAGCGTGCGCGAGGTGGCGACCGGCGTGCGGTGCGCCACACCCGCAAGCCGGACACGCGCGGCGTGGAGCCGTGCGGTGAGATCCGCCGTCGGGTCGTGGGTCAACCGCCCGCTCCGCCACCCGAGTCGAGACCGGGCTCCGTCTGCCTCCGCGGATCGAGCGCGTGCGCGATCTCCTCCGGCGTCAGCGTGGTCATCTCCTTCGCCAGTTCGCGCACCGGGCGGCGCTCCTTGAACGAGCGCTTGGCGATCTCGGCCGCCTTGTCGTAGCCGATCAGCGGGTTGAGCGCGGTGGCCATGCTGGGTGAGATCTCGACATAGCCAAGACAGGTCTCCTCGTTGGCGACGAGACCGGCGAGCGCCTTGTCGGCGAACACGTGCGACACGGCCGCCAGCAGCGCGATGCTCTCGAGCAGGTTGCGAGCGATCACCGGCAGCATGGTGTTGAGATCGAGCTGTCCCCACTGCTGCCCGACCGTGATCGCGACGTGGTTCCCCATCACCTGCGCGCCGACCTGGACCACCGATTCGCAGATCACCGGGTTGACCTTGCCCGGCATGATGCTCGAACCGGGCTGGATCGCCGGCAGCGTGAGCTCGCCCAGACCACAGCGCGGACCGCTGTTCATCAGGCGCACGTCATTGGCGATCTTCATCAGACTCGCGGCGACGGTGTTGAGCGCCCCGCTCGCCCAGGTCGCGGCATCCTGCGAACCCTGCGCCTCGAAGTGGTTCCCGGCCTCGCGGAACGGTTCGCCGGAGCCGGCGAGCTTGCCGATCTCGGCCGCCATGCGCCGGCCGAACTCGGGATGGCTGTTCAGCCCGGTGCCCACCGCGGTGCCACCGATGGCCAGCTCGCGCAGGTCGGGCAGCACCGCCTTCACACGCGCGATGCCGTGCAGCAGCTGCGAGGCATAGCCCGAGAACTCCTGGCCGAGCCGGATCGGGGTGGCGTCCATGAGATGGGTGCGCCCGCTCTTGATGATGCCGTCCCACGCCCGTGACTTCTCGTCGAGCGCCTTCCACAGGTGCCCGAGTGCCGGCAGCAGCGTGCGCTCCATCTCGAGCACCGCCGCGACGTGCAGCACGGTCGGGATGACGTCGTTGCTGCTCTGACCCAGGTTGACGTGGTCGTTCGGGTGCACCTTGCGTCCGAGCAATTCGCTGGCGCGGTGCGCGATGACCTCGTTCGCGTTCATGTTGCTGCTGGTGCCGCTGCCGGTCTGGAACACGTCGATCGGGAACTGCGCGTCCCATCGCCCCTCGGCCACCTCGAGCGAGGCCTTCTCGATCGCGTCTGCCATCGGCCTCTCGATCAGGCCCAGCTCGGCGTTGACGCGCGCGGCGGCCGCCTTCACCAGGCCGAGCGCGTGGATGAAGCGGGCCGGCATGGGCTCCCCGGAGATGGGGAAGTTCTCCACCGCCCGCTGGGTCTGCGGGCCGTACATCGCCGTGGCGGGCACCTTCATCTCACCCAGGCTGTCCTTCTCGATGCGGAAATCCGTCGTGGTGCTCATCGTGATTCGCTCCCGATGCGTCGCGATGGACGCGGATGATCGCGCCCCGGACCGCGGGATCGCGGTCTTCGCGCGCACCTCGTGCGGCCGGCCCGGAGCGGTGGCGGAACCCGCGCCGGCGGGCCGTGGCGCGCGGATGGTAGCGCAGCGAAGCACGGCGGCGAAGCCGCCCGGCCGGTGGCGCGATCAGCCTTCCTGGACCTCGAACGTCGAGGCGATCCCCGCCGCCCCGGCGAGCATGGCGTGAACCGTGCAGTACTTCTCGTCGCTCAGCCGGATCGCCTCCGCCACCGCGGTCTCGCTCACGCCCCTGCCGCGCACGACGTGGTGCACCCGGATGTGCGTGAACACGCGGGGGTGCTCCTCACGCCGGTCGCCGTCGACCACGACGCGGTACCCGGTCACGGCCTGGCGTTTCTTGCGCAGGATATCGATCACGTCCATCGCGCCGCAGCCGCCCAGCGCCGCGAGCAGCGCGTCCACCGGCGAGGCACCCACCATGCCCTCGCCGCTGTCCATCACCAGCACGTGGCCCCGCGTGGTGCGGGCCTCGAACAACCGGCCGGTCGCACCCTGCGGCTGGTGCGCGACCTCGACGTGGTTCAGCATGGCACCTCCGGGGATCGTGACGGCGTCCGGGCGTGTCCCGGACGATAGCACGGGCGGCGTGCGCGCCCGGCCACCACCCACTATCCTGCGTCCATGCTGGCTCTCTCGGTGCTGGTCCCGGTGCGCGACGCCCGCCCCTGGCTCGCCGCATCGTTCGCATCGCTGACGCGGCAGACGTTCGGCGGGTTCGAGATCGTGGCGGTGGACGACGGCTCGACCGACGGTTCCGGCGAATGGCTCGATCGTCACCGGCGGGCCGAGCCGCGGCTGCGCGTGATCCACACCGCCGCGCGCGGTCTGCCCGCGGCGCTCGCCACGGCGTTCGCGGCGGCACGAGCGCCGATGATCGCGCGTCACGACGCCGACGACGTCTCGCACCGCGGCCGCTTCGAAGCGCAGATGGAGCATCTCGCCGCTCATCGCGACCTCGACGTGCTCGGCACCCGCGTCCGTCTGTTCCCCGCCGCCGAGACGGGCGCCGGGATGCGGCGGTGGGTGGCGTGGAACGGCTCGCTGCTGGATCACGATGCGATGCGGAACGACTCACTGGTCGACAGTGTCCTGGTTCACGGCACCATGGTCGCCCGCCGGCGGGCGCTCGAGCGCGCGGGTGGCTGGCTGGAGCGCGGCTGGCCCGAGGACGTCGATCTGTGGCGCCGCCTGTTCGCCACCGGCGCACGCCTGTCGAAGATCCCGCGGGTGCTCTATGGATGGCGTCAGCATCCCGGCAGCGCCACCCGGCGCGACCCGCGTTACCGGCGCGAGGCGTTCGACGCCGTCCGCCTGCTGGCGTTGTCCGAGGGGCCCCTGGCGCGGGCCGGGGCGCTTTCGCTGATCGGGGTGGGACGCGGGCTGGAACGCTGGCGGCGTCATCTTGGCGGGCGCTGGGAACTCGCATCGGTGCTCGCTTTGGGCCGGCCCGACGCCGTGGCCGTCGCCCGGGTCGCCCCGCCGGTGGTGCTGGTGTTCGGCGCCGCTCCCGCCCGCGCCCGCTGGCGCGCCGCGATGCGCGCCCGGGGCCTGCTGGAATGGCGCGATTTCATATTCGTGGCATGACGCGGGCTGGACATCCTGCGGGATGGAACACGTGGAACACCTTCGATGATTGACATCCGCATTCCACACGACCTAATCTGCGGATGGTTCATTCGCCCTTACCCCCGTGGAGGAGGCCGTCATGGCGCGCAAGCGTGCACGCAAGCAGTACACGCTCCCGCAGCGCAAGCAGATCCTCGCGATCGCGGATCGCGACGGACTGACCGCTGTGCAGGTGAAGATGAAGTACGGTGTCACACCGGTCACGTATTACTCGTGGCGCAAGAAGTACGGCGGCGCTCCCCGCAAGCGTGGCCGCAAGCCGGGCAGCGGCTCGGCGGTGAGGACCGCCGCGGCCGCCGGCAGCGGCCTCTCGGCGCAGGTGCGCAACGTGGTGCAGTCCAAGGTGCGTGGCATGGTCGAGGAGATCGTGCGCAGCGAGGTGAGCCGGTACGTCAACGAGCTCTTCGGCTCGCGTGGTCCGGGCCGCCCGCGCAAGAAGAAGTAGCCACCACTCGATCGTGGCATCCGAAGCCCGGGCTCCGAAGCCCGGGCTTCGGCGTCCCTCGGGACGAGCGGCATCGCCACGGTGCGCCGTCGCGACGGGGCTCCACCGCCCGCAGGGCCGGAAGCTCGCGTCCTCCCGGCCCTGCCCTCACCCGCCTCCCCCAGTCGGCGGGCCCTCACGGCGCCCCACACACGGCGCCGCGTGCGCGACGTCAGCGCGTCGCGACCATGCCAGGACGCGATCAGCCCGCGCGGGGTCCCAGCCCGCGCGCGGCGGCGGCATCGAGATACCAGTCGCGTTCGCGCACGAGCCGCGACGGAACCGCGTGCGGGTCGCCCTCCGCGGCCAGCGCCCGCGCCACGGCCGCGGCCTTGCCCTCTCCGCTCGCCAGCACCAGCACCTGGCGCGCCGCCTCGAGCACCGGCGGCGTGAGCGTGAGACGGCGTGACGGCGGCTTCGGGCTGTCGAACACCACCGCCACCATGCGCGCGTGTTCGTCCACCAGCGACGAGCCGGGGAACAGCGACGCGGTGTGGCCGTCCTCGCCGATCCCGAGCACGATCAGGTCGAAGCGCGCGGGCAGCGCGCGGGCGTAGTCGGCCGCGGCACGCGCCAGATCCTCGCGCTCCCCTTCCATGCGGTGCACGTTGGCGGCCGGTATCGCGAGCGGTCCGGTCAGCGACTCGCGCACCATCCGGTAGTTGCTGCCGGCATCATCGGGCGGCACCGCCCGCTCGTCCGCGAACCAGATGTGCGTGTGCGCGACGTCGAGTGCGGCACGCATCGGCCCGGACGCCAGCCGGGCGAACAGGGTCGCCGGCGTGCGGCCGCCCGACACCGCCAGCTCGAAGCGCCCGCGTGCGACGATCGCGGCGCGTGAGCATGCGACCAGGTCCGCCACCGCGGCCTCGGCCAGCGCCGCGTCGTCGGCGAACACGCGGACGTTCATGCGCCGCGATCCAGCCGGCGGCGGTCGCGATGCATGAACGTGGTCGCGCGCAGCGGCCCGTCGGTGCCGGGCTCGTA